>Ga0209924_1000783_pt1 | contig 13307 bp, 10 predicted proteins | sample SalPonR1_C_D1_MG_FD_185700 | JGI IMG/M metagenome (GOLD analysis project Ga0209924, IMG submission 185700) | Salt pond soil microbial communities from South San Francisco under conditions of wetland restoration - Salt Pond MetaG R1_C_D1_MG... ...
TAGTCTTTTATATAAGGCATGTGTGCTCAGGCCTAGCAATTCAGCCATCATTCTCTTCGCGTCAGCACCTTCACCGACCTTTTCATAAATGAAATCAATTAGCTTTGATTGAATTGCGTCTTTATCCGTCTCCTTCAACATATTCCCAGTTTTTTATTCTAAAGCCTTACTGCACAATTCTTTTAGACATTTCTTCTAAAACAGCTGTACTTTTCCATTTATCTATGATTTTAGATAAATATACAATTTTTAGACACTTTAGGACATCCCTCCCTTGCATAGTACTTTGAATGGCAAAACACCTCATTCAACTTCTGCAGTGCAGGTTTGTATTGGATACAAACACCGAAAAATTCGATCAATATTTGAGCCATGCAGCTATTGATTTTAATAACGGAATTCAGTGTACAGCCTAATTCAAGCAAGCTCCGGATCACAGCATCTTGCGCTTGAAACTGGCGCGGGCAAGCCACACTGCCAGTCATATTTCGTACATTCGCTGTGGCATGAAACCACACTATACGCTCTTACTTATCCTCCTAACCCTTGCCGGGCTAAAAGGCCAGGAAAGGCCTACTTTCATAAGCCCTATTGGAGGCGAAATACGACTTTCGGGAACCTTCGGGGAACTCCGATCAAACCATTTCCATACAGGTATTGATATCAAAAGTCGAGATGGTCGAGGTGGCGATCCTATTTTGGCTGCCGCGGACGGGTATCTGGAACGCATTCGCATCAGTGCCGTTGGATACGGTCGCGCTATTTATATTGCGCACCCCAATGGCTACAGCACGGTTTATGCCCATCTCGACCGCTTTCACCCGGATATTGAATCTCGTATCAGCGATTTTCAAAAAAAACATCATAGCGCTCACTTTGATCTCTACCCACTGGCCGAAAGTTGGTGTGTAGCGCGTGGAGATACGATCGGGTTTATGGGCAACAGCGGATCATCGGCGGGACCACACCTTCATTTCGAGGTTCGGCATACCGAATCGGAAACACCGATCAACCCTCTTCACTGGCATTTTCCATATCAAAAGGGAAGCAAACCCTATGCGCGCAAACTTATCTTATACCAATTCACAGATGGAGGAGGTGTCTTGCGGGATAGGACTTATACATTGGTAAACCACATGGGAGATTTTAAGCCCCGCGCAGGAAAATTAAAAGTCCCCCCCGGACGATATGGCTGGGCGATTCAGGCCATTCATCCGTTTAATCGCTGGAGGAATAAAAATGGACTCTACGCTCTGGAAAGCTACGTCAATGGCACGCTGCATTATGCGGTTTGCATGGATAGTCTTCCCTTTCATCTCAATCGATACATTAATGCGCATGTGGACTATCCACTGTATTGTGGAACAAAGCAAAGCACGCATTCTCTATTTGCCCGACCCCATCAAGAGGCGAGCTGTCTGCGCTTCGATGGAGAGCGGGGAACCGTCCTTGTATTAGACAGCAGTTCGCATCGAATCGAAATGGAGTTGAGTGGCATTGAGGGCACAACATCAAAAGTAGAGTTTGTTCTTGAGGGGCGGTCACCGGAATCTGCACCAAAGCCGGAACCTAAGTCCGGGGAGCAAGTCAGTCCCTTTCAGACGTACCGCTACTCCGACAACTATATATCCTTTACTGCCCCCAGTCAGACCTTTTACTCCTCACATCCCATTCGCATTTCGTCAGTCTGCGAAATCCAAAATAGTCAACTATTACCCACAGCTACGGTCGAGACCGACTGCCACCCCTTTCATAAAAGAGCTGAGCTACGGTTTACTCAAGCCACAGAATGGCCTGACTCACTGCGCGATAAAGTATTTGTCGGCCGCTTTGATGGGGGAAGGTGGATAGACGTAGGTGGTGGATGGGAAGAGGATGATTTTGTAGTATGGATAAACCAGGAAGGAGATTATCGAATGTGCCTGCCTGGACCTCCTCCGGAGATTCAGACTCGAATGAATACGGTTCGACCCGGCCAACGGGCCTTTTTTCAAGTTAAACCCCAAACGGAGAGCGCCTTTCGGATAAAAGATATTCGTATCAATATTTTCTATCGAAATCACTTCCTACCCTACTCCTATGACAAAAAATACCAGCGTGTTGGCTTTGATGTTCCCATCGATTGGACAGCCAGGGATACACTAAAAATTGTCGTTTCGGACCGGTGGGGGCAATCGAGTACGTATCACCTTCTTGCAAATGGACTGAACAAATAGGCCAGAAAGTCTATTACAAAAAGAAAAAGTATGACAACATTAGAAGCGGGACAAGCCGCACCTGGGTTTGAAGGACAGATTCAGGATGGTTCAGAGGTAAGTCTATCTGATTACAAAGGGAATAAACTGATTCTGTATTTCTACCCCAAAGATGATACGCCCGGCTGCACTAAGGAAGCCTGCAGTCTTCGAGATGGGTTTGATGTTTTAAAGGACAAAGGTTTTAAAGTCCTAGGTGTTTCGCCAGATAGTCTCAAAAAGCACAATAAATTTATCGATAAGTACCAACTTCCTTTTGATTTATTGGCCGATGAAGACAAATCGACCATGCAAGCCTACGAGGTGTGGGGCCCTAAGAAGTTTATGGGTCGAGAATACGAAGGTGTTCATCGCACCACTTTTGTCATCGATGAAGAAGGGAAAATTGAGCATGTAGTCAAAAAGGTTAAAACGAAAGACCACGCGCAGCAAATATTAGATCTCTATGAAGATTAAATTCAAAAAAGCGGCTCTCCTATCAGGAATGAGCCGCTTTTTCGTTGATACACCTTGAGAAAAGGACGCATTAGAATGGTAAATCATCCTCATCACCGGAATCCTCAGAAGATGGAGCACCACCGGAGCTGGACTCCTGGCCAGGCACATCAGCCTCATTGAGATCCGGCACATCAGAGCTAGTCGCCTGTTCCACGCCCTCAGGAGCTTGTACTTTCCAGGCATTCAAGTTGGTAAAATACTTATCGTTCCATTCTCGTCCGCGCAAATCAAAATGTACAACTACATCCTGTCCTTCCTCAAAATTATCGATAAGGCTACAGCGATCTTGCACTAATTGAAATTTTATATACTGTGGATATCGTTCATCTTCTTGCAGTACTACAAAATCGCGAGCTTGAAACGTATCTGTTTTCTGATCGGTGTCAAACTTTTTGTGAAGCTTGCCTTTCATTTCGTAACTCATAACACATATTTTTTTGCAAATATATACATCTCAGTTCGGCTGAAATAACATTACCGCGATAAGATGAAAAAATAAGCGCAATTAATCGTTTACAAGACGCCAAAAATCCTGATCACCTTCGATTGAGTTCGCCCAAGTGCATTAGTTCTGCGTAAGGATGGAAAAATCGCAGCCGTTTTTCCTGTTTTACTTCATATTTTTTTACTTAAAGTGCCCACCTCATACTTTTATTCGTTGACATAAAATAACTTTGCAAAGGGCAACTTTCGAAACTGAGCGGGTCTATTTGGAGCATGAAAAGGTCTTGCTCATTTTTTTGCATTTCAACCGCAAATAACTTTCACCAAAACGATACCTCAAGATGGGTTTAGAGACTTTGATCGACAGCTCAATTTTTTTTACTGATTCGTTTCTAGTTTCTGTGTCACACCTTGCTGAGAAGACTGTATTCTACTAATATTCTCTTCACTTCATTTTCAGTTCGATCTGCAATATCTGCAATTATTGAGATGGGAAGCCCTTTTTTATGGGCATTCAGTATCATTTGTATTCTACCCTCTTCTCTACCTTCTTCTCTACCTTCTTCTCTACCTTCTTCTCTACCTTCTTCTCTACCCTCGTAACGAGCTGTTTTAATTTCACTCTCGGAAACAGCAAATGTTTCCATGTATTTATCGTATTTGATTTGCTCTTCTTTACTCATTTTTTGATATTTTAATTTCTCACCAGCCTCCTTGAGTCCCGGCGCTGAAAATACGGTTGGGAGTTCACTATTTTTCAAAAAATATATCCATTCATCGAGATTATTTTTCGCTAATTTATTGAAGTTGTTCACCTTCAAGATATAATATTCAGGATATATTTCGTAAACATCATTGTATCCAAAATAGTTCCGCTGATGCTTACTGAGACTGAGTTTGTCCTGTTCATTCACCCCAATAAAATCAGTGCACCCGCGATATATATAATCATTGCCTTGCCCCAAATCAAAGTACAATATATTTATAGAGTAGACCTTTCGAAGCTTTTCATACCTATCTCCCTTATCCATGTAATTTGTTAACAGTTTGGAGGCGCCAAAAAGGATGCGGTGAAAAAAGTCTATCTGCCTGAGATATTGAACTTCAATAAAAATAAGTCGCTGGTTGTTGTCCTCGCATAGGATATCGAGTTTGTTGTTTTTATCTAAGTTGTTTTCCGGATTGCTTTCAGATTCCAATATGGATTGGATTTTAACCTCAAAGCGCAACAGCGTGGACAAAAAACCTTCAAGCACGTCGAAATTTACCTTTTGGCGAAGAAGCTTTTTCATTGCCCAATCAAAGCTTATGTAGGTTCTTGATCTTTTCATAAAAGCAAGAATTCGAAAAAACTATTAATTTTACATTGAGAAAATAATACTCAAATATAACACATTGCATTTTATAGTGGAAGCCCAAAGCCGATCTCGATAAGAAATACGTTCATAGAAAAGTGCTTGCAATTAAAAATAGCGAAAGGGAAAATTGCCTCACTTAAAATGTCAATCTTCAATAATGGTTCGAATTGATCAGTACGATTACTATCAAATAAGTATGAAAAAGTCGAAGCAGATATATACTCAGGTCAAGATGCCATGAAGGAGTTTATTAGAAGAGACGAGGCACGACTTATCTCTACACCTGATGAGAAACGAAGAGCTCTCAAGAGTCGGTTCTTAGCGAATTTAGTGGTAATGACATTAGCCTTAAGTCAACATATGAAAGCATTTTTGCATTTGCTAGCCTCTACGCACTAAATCAATGCTTGTCAACTCCTTACGCTGTTGAAAAGAGAAGAGACTTTCGCATAAGAACACCTAATTTGGCTTTAGACATGAAAGAGTCCGAGAGCTGTTCTATTGTCGAATCATTCTTTCGCCAACAACTTTTTCTCTCACTCAATAATCTTTGCTATACAAGTGATGGAACATGAGAGTTAATAGGCCTTAGCAAACAATACTCGTCCTTTCGAAGGGCGCCCAGAAAACACGCATGATCCCGCTTCTTCTTTCTGATCGAGTGGGATACATCGCAGGGTTGCTTTGGTTGCCTCTTTAATTGCCTTTTCAGTTTCTGCGGTTCCATCCCAATGCGCACTGACAAATCCGCCTTTCTCCTCAATAACCGATTTGAAATCGTCGAAGTTATCCACTTCGGTGGTATGTTCCTCTTGATAGTTTCGCGCTCGCCGAAGTAGATTATCCTGAATATCATCGAGCAAATTCTCCACATAAATTCCAATCTGATCCAGAGAAACGAGTTTTTTCTCCTTGGTATCCCGCCGAGCCACTTCCACCTGATTGTTCTTAATGTCTCTTGGGCCCAATCCCAAGCGAACGGGTGTGCCCTTTAGCTCGTGTTCAGCAAACTTAAAGCCGCATCGTTTCGTGGTGTCACAATCGTATTCCACGCTGATTCCTTTTTCCTTCAATTCGCGAATAATCTTTTGGGCTACCTCGTCGATTTCAGGCTTTACTGTCGGAATCGGTACGATAACCACTTTGGTAGGAGCGAGTTTGGGGGGTAACACTAATCCGCACTCATCCGAATGCGTCATAATTAATCCCCCAATCAGGCGTGTTGACACGCCCCATGAAGTAGCCCAGACAAACTCTTCTTCGTTCTCTGAAGTCATAAACTTCACATCGAAAGCTTTAGCGAAGTTTTGTCCCAGAAAGTGACTCGTTCCCGCTTGCAAGGCTTTTCCGTCCTGCATAAGAGCTTCTATGGTGTATGTTTCTTCTGCTCCGGCAAAACGCTCATTCTCACTTTTAATCCCTTTGATGACAGGCATCGCCATATAATCTTCAGCAAACCGGGTGTACACATTATGAATCAATTCTGCTTCCCGGATGGCCTCTTCGCGCGTTGCATGAGCGGTGTGTCCCTCTTGCCAAAGAAATTCTGCTGTTCTCAAAAATGGACGTGTCCGCATTTCCCAGCGAACCACATTTGCCCACTGATTAATAAGAAGAGGTAAATCGCGATAGGACTGAATCCAATCTTTATAGGTATTCCAAATAATGGTCTCTGAAGTGGGTCGAACGATTAATTCTTCCTCTAGTTTGGCCTCTGGGTCTACAATGACTTCTTTTCCATCCTCACTGGTTTTAAGTCGATGATGTGTGACCACAGCACACTCTTTAGCAAAGCCCTCTACGTGAGCTGCCTCTCGACTGAGGAAGGATTTAGGGATAAAAAGAGGGAAATAGGCATTTTTGTGCCCCGTTTCTTTAAACATTCGATCGAGTTGATCCCTCATATGTTCCCATATAGCGTATCCTAAGGGTTTTATAACCATACATCCACGAACGGCGCTGTGGTCTGCCAATCCCGCTTTGCGTACAATATCATTGTACCATTGCGAATAGTTTTCTTCCTTGCTTGCGATTGCCTTAGCCATATAAATGTTAAACTTTTCCCAAGAGAGAACTAATCCTTGCTCTTGTGGTGTTTTAATGGTGAATAAAGAGAAAAAATAGTGAATAGTTTATCTTTAAACTGCTCATTATTTCGTATACTTTACTTGTTTTGCAATGACAAAAGTAATAAATTGCAGATAACATTTTCGGAGAAACCGAATGAACTTGTAAACCCCAACGTTATGAAATTTTTAAAATTTAAATTCGCCTTTCTGGCCTCGATGCTTTTTGCACTCACCAGTTCATCATTTGCACAATTTGATGATTTATATTATAATCCCGAAACGGATTATGTTGCGGTTCAAACGACAAGTCGAGATTACGATCAGCCTCGTGAGCAGACTTACTCTGACCCAGCCCCTGCCAGTCAGTATAATGAAAATAACTACGATGATGAATACGCTAGTCGTATCGACGATTACGATTTCCACTACTCGAGCCGTATTCGAAGGTTTAACCGCCCAATGATGGGAAATGGCTTTGGATTTTATGATCCGTTTTTCGTTGATCGATTTCACTACGATCCCTTTTATCAGCCTGGAGTGTCCATCTACGTCAATACAGGGTGGAATGCCTTTTCGCCCTGGAATCGAAGACCTTGGGGATATAACCGCAGAGGCTTTGGCTGGGGTGCCGGATGGGGAAGTCCCTGGTGTCCTACACCTCGAATGGGTTTTGGAAACCCCTACGCTTTCAATGGCATGGGAATGGGATTTGTCAGACCGATGGGTTTTGGCATGAGTCCCTGGGGTATGAACCCCTATGGAGGATGGGGTAATACCATGATCATTAACAACTTCTATGGAGGTGGTGGAGGTTTTGCCGGTTCCGATCCGTGGGCAATGGATAATAGTTACAATCGGTTTTCTAGAATCGATAATCCTCAACGAGCAGTACGCTCTGTTTCTTACGGACCCAGAACAATAGGTGCTTCTCGAACCACTGGAACGACGACGGGGAGAACTCGTGATGGATTGAATTCGGGAAGGTCAAATTACGACCAATACCCCGCATCCAGACGTCAGCCTTCCGACGGTCGATCTACAACAGGTCGTACACGTGCATCAGATCAAAGAAATGCAGAATCGGCCGGACGAATAGATGGTCGACAATCGACCAGTCCTCAATCTTCCCGCGAAGCTTCGGGTAGAAATTCTGAAGCTACGCGTACCAGCCGGCAGCAAGAGGCACGAAGTCAGCCGCAACAGACGAGAAGAAGTTTATTTAATAATTCGAGCAGAAATTCGAATTCTCGAAGCACCGCTCCTCGATCCAGCTCTCCGAGCAGATCGTCAGGGGTGAATCGTTCCTCCAGAAGTTCATCGCGCTCTTCAGGGGTGAATCGGCCCTCTAGAAGCTCATCGCGTTCTTCGGGGATCAACAGATCATCCAGAAGTTCATCGCGCTCTTCAGGTATTAACAGATCATCCAGAAGTTCATCGCGTTCTTCAGGTGTCAACAGATCATCCAGAAGTTCATCGCGTTCTTCAGGTGTCAACAGATCGTCCAGAAGTTCATCGCGCTCTTCAGGTGTCAGATCATCTGGCAGTTCCAGTCGATCTTCCAGTAGTAGATCTTCACGAAGTCGCGGTAGAGGATAAAAAATTACATCCCTTTTAACCAGCCGATTGATTTTTCAATCGGCTTTTTAATGTATGCTAATATGAACAGATTACTTTTTTGCCTTGGATGGGCATTAATATTTCTTGCGCCGAATGCATCTGCGCAGCTGCCCACCGACATGATTCGATTCACCCAGCAAGATGTTGTGGGTACAGCAAGGACATTAGGTGTAAGTGGCAGTAACGGGGCTCTGGGTGGTGATTTTGGCGCTATCCATAGCAACCCGGCTTCACTGGCCATATACAGAAAGTCAGAATTTATGTTTAGTCCGGGCTTGCATTTTTACCGAAGCAGATCGAATGTAATAGAAGATCCAGCCTCTTTTGAACTCAGAGAGTCCAACTCTAATATTACCGTGGATAATATTGGCTTTGTCATAGCCAGCAATATTCAAAATGATCCCAATAAAACATTTAATGTAGCGGTAGGGTATAATCGGTTGGCTCGTTTTAATAATGCTTATGAATATTCCGGACTGACTCCAGGCTCGATAGGCAATCGATTTACTGAACTTGCTGAGGGGTTTACACCGATCGAATTAGATGAGTTTTACGAGGGATTAGCTTATGAAACCTATGCCATAGGATTAGAGCCTGAGGGATTAAGCTATTTTAGTGATTTTGAGGAACAGGATCTCGTTTTTAAAAATGGTCAAGTTTTAGGGGAAGGTGGAGTGAATGAATTCAACCTAGCTTTTGCTTCCAATTTCAATAATAAACTCAGCGTGGGGATCAAGTTCGGTGTGCCCTTTTTCTCTTATGAGGAGGAATCCTTATATACCGAATTCGACGATGAAGACAACAGTATTTATTTCAACCGACTGGAATTTGATCAGTACCTAAACACGACTGGAGTAGGATTTCACACCAATGTAGGCGTCGTTTACTCTCCATCATTTCCTTTTCGATTGGGTTTTACAATTCAAACACCTACTTGGTATAGCATGAATGATGATTTTGACAGCCGAATGCTCTATGACTATGTAGACGATCCGGATGTTTTCCCTGAAGCGCCACCCGTTGAAGAGATTTCGCCAGATGGGCGGTTCAGTTATAATGTAACCACGCCTTGGGTCATTCGGGGGCAGGCAGGTTATTTGTTGGGTAAAAGTGGTTTCGTCTCTGCTCAGCTGGAATATTTGAATTACAGCAATTCAACATTCAGGTATGAAAATCAATTTGCTGCGGCAGAACGCAATGTGAATCGAGATATTCGAGACCAACTTCAAAGTGTCATTAACTTCAGCATGGGAGGTGAGTTAGCTCTTGATAAATTCAGAGCTCGGGTAGGAACCAGCTTGCGCCAGAATCCCACTTCCACAACCAGTAGTTATAATCCGGGTCTCACTTTGGGTGCCGGGTTTAGAGACGACAACTTCTTTTTAGACGTAGCTTACCGCTGGCAGCGAAATGAGTTTACCTCTCAACCTTATATTAGAGACAACCCCGATGCGCCGGTAACAACCGTAGATGTCAATGGAGCTCAGCAGCAAGTGTTATTGACATTCGGGTTTAAGTTGAACTAGACAATTTATAAAGTAGGAAGGACGTATTGGAGATTACTCATGTATTGTTGGCACCAAAAGAAAAGACGTCAGTTGATCAGGGTTTTCTAAATTATGGAAATCAATTCCTTGATTATCTTCTAATTTTTCATATATTCCTACCCTTAAAACAACAATTATGCATTATCACACTCTGGGAAATATACCGCAAAAAAGACATACTCAGTTTAGAAAACCCGACGGCAGTTTGTATCATGAACAGCTGTTTTCAACCGAGGGCTTTAGCAACACCTTATCGCTTCTTTATCACTGCAACCCGCCCACACAAATTCTGCAAGTAGGCGACCCGATTTCTCTCGAACCTCAGTTGGTTCACGACAAGCAATTGAAACACCGCTGTTTATCCGGATTTCAAATCAAGCCCGAAGCGGATATGCTGGATAGTCGCAAGCCGGTATTGGTCAATAATGACTGTCATATTAGCCTGGCTGCACCCCAGACATCCATGACAGACTATTACTTCAAAAATGCCGATGCGGATGAAGTCATTTTTATACATCGGGGTGAAGGCACCTTGCGGACTTTTTACGGAAATCTTGAATTTTCTTACGGTGACTATCTCGTTATTCCCCGAGGAACCATCTATCAACTGGACTTTAAGGATGAAGACAACCGCTTGCTTATTGTGGAGTCCTTTAGTCCGGTCACCACACCAAAGAGGTACCGAAATGAATACGGTCAACTTCTGGAGCACGCCCCATTTTGTGAACGCGACATACGCAAGCCCAGTTTTCTCGAAACACACGATGAACAAGGTGAGTTTCGCGTATATATAAAAAAGGAACAACAGTTATACCCGTATGATTATAAAAATCACCCTTTTGATGTAGTGGGTTGGGATGGCTTTGTGTACCCTTATGCCTTTTCAATACATGATTTTGAACCGATTACCGGACGCATACATCAGCCCCCTCCCGTTCACCAAACCTTTGCGGCCCGGAATTTTGTCATTTGCAGTTTTGTGCCTCGTTTGTACGATTACCATCCCGAAGGCATTCCCGCGCCATACAATCACTCCAATATAGATAGTGATGAAGTCCTGTATTATGTTGACGGGGACTTTATGAGTCGCAAGCATGTAGATAAAGGCATGATCACCTTGCATCCCGGCGGGATTCCACATGGCCCTCACCCGGGAACCGTTGAAAAATCAATCGGTAAAAAAGGAACGGAAGAGTTAGCTGTTATGGTGGATACCTTTCGGCCCCTTTTAATGACAAATTATGCAGCGAATATTGAAGAAGAAGATTACTACAAATCTTGGATATAAAAAATTAGATATTTATGGAAACTACTACACAATCACAAACAGCTACTTCGCAGGATACTTTCCCCATCCTTGGAACGGATTATATTGAGTTTTACGTAGGTAATGCAAAGCAATCTGCTATGTATTATCAAGCGGCATTTGGTTACGAACTTGTCGCCTACCGCGGACCCGAAACTGGGGAAAGGGAGCGAGTGAGCTACTTGTTGCAGCAGGGAAAAATTCGAATTATGCTCACGGCTGCGCTCAGTCCGGACCATGAAATCGCTCAACATGTTAAACTTCACGGAGACGGTGTAAAAGTTCTAGCTCTATGGGTAGAAGACGCAACCGAAGCTTATAATAAAGCTATAGAACGAGGGGCTGAACCTGCTTTTGAGCCCTATACTCAGGAAGATGAACACGGAAAAGTTGTGATGGCCGGCATCAAAACCTATGGTGAAACCATTCACAATTTAGTGGAGCGGAAGGATTACAATGGTGTTTTTATGCCGGGTTTCATGCCTAAAAGTAGCGAACGCCAAGTTACGCCCGTAGGGCTTAAGTTTGTCGATCACTGCGTTGGAAACGTTGAGTTAGGCGGAATGAATAAATGGGTCAAGTTTTATCAAGATGTCTTGGGCTTTAAACTCCTCATTACCTTTGACGATAAAGACATATCCACGAAATATACTGCCTTGATGTCAAAAGTTGTCTCCAATGGCAACGGATACATCAAGTTTCCAATCAATGAACCCGCAAAAGGCCTTAAAAAATCTCAAATCGAAGAGTTTTTGGATTTTTATAAGACAGCCGGTGTGCAGCACATTGCTGTGGCAACGGACAATATACTTGAAACAGTGAGTCAACTCAGAAAAAACGGCGTTGACTTTTTGGAGGTCCCTGAAACCTATTACGATGACTTACTCGACCGCGTAGGGCCTATCGATGAAAAAATTGAGGACCTCAAGGGGCTCAATATTCTCGTCGATCGAGACGATGAAGGCTACCTGCTTCAAATTTTCACAAAACCCGTTCAAGATAGACCGACCCTCTTTTTCGAAATCATTCAGCGAAAAGGAGCAAAATCTTTTGGGAAAGGAAATTTCAAAGCCCTTTTTGAAGCCATAGAGAGAGAACAGGAGATTAGAGGGACCTTGTAAAACTTGGAATTGAGCACTTCTGCTTGAAGTCACTTTTACTAAATTGTGTACTTATATGGTTGGCAAGCTATGATTTAAAAATAGTTTTGCCTTTTGGTACCCTCCTACTTGATACTCGGTAAGGATTGACTTTGGGTTATCGTCCCTTCATTTTCATCAATGATTTTATCTTTGATGAAAATACATAGGATTACCATTCATGAATACGGCTAGTTCCTCTGCCCAATCTTTCACTTTTCTTTTCCACTTGGGATTATTTTACCTCATGGTTCTTTTACTCAATGGCTATGGCTATGGTGGGGGAGATATGACAGAGACGCTTTCATTGGTTTTACATCATTATAAGCCCGATGCACTCGCCTCGGATTTATATGTGTCGACCATGGCATCCAATCCCATTCATGAGCGATTGTCTTTCGTTTATCTATTGAGTTTGGGCGGGGTACAACCCGCGTATTGGGCTTTGTTTCTGCATGTAATCTGCTCGCTTCTATTATTTGCCGGGATGTATAAGATAACTGCAGAGTATATTCCTTCCGAGGTCTTTCGATGGGCTGCTGTATTCGTGGTGGTCGTCGGATTGCAGGGCATCCACCTGGGCGGAAATGATCTGTATGACCTTCAATTCACTCCTTCGTTTCCAGCGAAAGCTCTTGGGGTTTGGTCACTATTTTTCTTTATCAAGCAACGCCTTTCGATTTCAGTGTTTCTTTTGGTTATTGCCGTCCTTTTCCAGCCGCTGGTTGCTGCTCAATTACTATTGCTTTACGTTTTGACTATTCTAATTCAGCTCTTGCTTGGACAAGTACACTGGGAGAAAAGATTCAATTTCGCTGGGCTTGTAGCGCTACCCTTAGTGCTATACATTCTTTTTTTGATGAATTATCACCAATCTGAACCCATTGAGACGGACACCTACTTCCAAATCATACACTTGCGCATGGACCATCACTTTTTTCCGGATAGTTTTGGTCTTTTCAATTATCTCATTTACGCCATTTTACTTGGCTCCAGCCTTATTTATTTTCACAATGTGGATAAGCGAATTTTTATTTTTCTTTTAGCCGTCACTGGGGGCTGTTTTCTCTATGC
>Ga0209924_1000795_pt1 | contig 13192 bp, 6 predicted proteins | sample SalPonR1_C_D1_MG_FD_185700 | JGI IMG/M metagenome (GOLD analysis project Ga0209924, IMG submission 185700) | Salt pond soil microbial communities from South San Francisco under conditions of wetland restoration - Salt Pond MetaG R1_C_D1_MG... ...
TGTTGAACACGAAGCGAACCGGCTGGTCGGTGACGTTCTCCACGGCCGCGATGATCCTGTCGGTGAGCGGGGCGTACTGATCGTCGACCAGGAAGGCGCCATTGTCGCCGACGATCAGGCCGAGGTTTCCGCCGGCACCCTGCAGGGCGTAAACGTCTTCGGATACTTGCGTGGTCCGAATCTCGACCGAAGAGAAATCCTGACCAACGGCCAGTGCGGGAAGAACAGCGCAGGCAGCGCAGAAAACTTTGAACGTGAAGCGGTTCATGCAGAGCGACTCCTGTTTCCGGGTCTGGATTGACGGGCATTCTATAGCCGTTTGATCAATCCACGGTAAAGCGGGTATCCATATCTCGCAAGCTGTAAAGCGCCCAGCACGCAGCCAGCATGGGAATTGCGGCGAAGAACAGCAGGTTGGGCCCTTCGAACGGATTGATGTACTGTTTCCAGGTCGAAATCGTCGAGATGGCGTGAATGAGCAACACCAGGCCGTAGGTGATCCGCTTCCGGAACCCGATGACGAAGCCGATCAGCAGCACCAGCTCCAGCGCGCCGATGATCATGAATACGGTCGGACCCCAGCCTGACAGGCCATAGAAGTTCTCGAACACGCCCGCTGAATGAGCGGGATTGACGAACTTGTCCAGGGTCCACATCAGCATGACGACGAACACGCCGAGCCTCAGCAACAGCAGGGCGTTGGCAATCTTGTACTTGTCGGACACGAGCGGCTCCTTTGTCGGAACAAATGGTCCGGCGAGTTTAGCGCAGTTGCCGGGACAACGCAGCCGCGTTTTGCCGGGGTTCAAGCCGTGCGTGACAGTCCGGGCCGCCAGTGGACCAGGCGTGCAAGCGAGCTGACCAGGAATCGCCAGAGTCGACCGGGCCATTGGCCCACCACGTCCAGCCAGAGGTAGATCGTGGGCAGGAAGATCAGGCTGACGACCGTGGAGAACAGCAGGCCGCCGACGATGGCGCGTGCCATGGGGTAGTAGGGTGGTCCGCCGCCGCCGATCTGCGTGGTGCCGACGCAGAGCGGGATCAGGCCCAGCACCGTGGTCCCCACCGTCATGAGAATGGGGCGCAGCCGGTCACGACCGGCTTGAAGAATGGCCTGATCGCGTTCCATTCCGCCGTTGCGCAGCTGGTTGATATGGTCGATGAGCACGATGCCGTTGTTCACGACCACGCCGATCAGGATCAGGATGCCGATCATCGCCATCAGCGAGAACGTCGTGCCGGTCACCAGGAAGAACCAGTAGACCCCAACGACAGAAAACAATATCGATACGATCATCGTGACCGGATACAACAGCGATTCGAACAGCGCGGCCAGGACGATGTAGATGATGACAAGCGCAAGCAGGATATTGATCAGCATGCGCATGCCGGTATCGTCTTCCCGGCTGAAGCCGCGTCCAAGGCGCCATTCGTAGCCTGGCGGCAGCGACATTGCGCCCAGCGTGGATTCAATCCGTTCGCGCGCTTCGGGCATCGTGATGTCGTCCAGGTTGGCCTCGACGGTGAGCGAGGTTTCGCGGTCGACGCGTCGAATCTGCCCGGGTCCGGGATTCTCGGCCAGGTCGACCAGGGCTGTAATGGGCACCTGGCGGCCTTCGGCGTTGGTCAGCAGCAGGCCGGCCAGCGCTTCAGGGGTGCGGGTATCTTCATCCCGGAACCGGATGCGTACCGGCACCTCGGCCTGGAGGCCTTGGAACTCGCGCAGGTTCACGCCCCGCAGCGCGGTGGCGATAGTCGTTGCGATCTGACCAGAATCGAATCCCAGCAGCCGGGCGCGCTCTCTATCGATGCGGATCTGGAGTTCACGCTCGTTCGGAGACTCGGGAAGACGAACGCCCTCAAGCCCTTCGACGGGCTGCAGGAGCCGGACCACTTCGCCCGCCAGTTCCAGCAAGCGAGTGCTGGATGCACCGACCAGCGTCACGCTCACACCCTCACCGCCCCCCGTACGCTCCCGGTCAAAGCTCGGCCTGCCGATCGCGATCTCGGGCATGTTGGAGAGGATTTCGTCGGCAATCTTTGTGCTGGAGCGCTGATTGTCGGAGACCTCGGTCAGCAATATCGAAGACTGCGCCTGACCGGTTTCGTTGTAATAGGAATAGACCGACCGGATCTGCAGCCGCGACTGGTTCTCATAGAGGTAATCCTCGATGCGGTCGACCGCACGCTTGACGCGCGCCAGCGGGTAGTGGGCATCGAGGTTGTATTGCAGAAAGAGATCACGATCGTCGGTGGCCGGGAACATGTCTGTCTTGACCATCGAGGCAGGAATGATGATCGAGGCAAAAGTCAGGACAATCAGCGCCGCGCTTTTCCAGCGATGCCGAAGCGTCCAGCGAAGCATGTCCTGGTAGCGTCGGCGTATTGCGTCGAGAATCGGCGAGCGGGCCTGGCGCGTCGGCGGCTTCAGGCGGCTTGCGATCATCGGGATCAGCGTTTGTGCCAGGATCAGGGATACCGCCAGCGATACGACAATGGCGATCGCCACGTGCGACAAGAATATCGAAATCTCCGTCTGCTCGCCGAAAATGTTGGGCAGAAAAACGGCGGCGCTGGTCAGCGTGCCTGCGCCCACGGCAAGCGCCACGCTGCGCACGCCGCGCTCGGTAGCGGTCACCACGTGTTCCGGCCCCGGTGTCTTTTCGCGCTCGGTCGCGATGCTTTCACTTACCACCACGGCGTTGTCGACCAGCATACCGATGGCCAGCATCAGTCCCATCATCGAAAGTATGTTCAGCGAAACGCCTATGAAATACATTACGCCCAGCGTGATGGTGATCGATACGGGCACCGCGAGCGCTACCATCAGCGTCATCGGCACGTTTCGGAGAAAGAAATACAGCACGAACAGCGACAGCAGGGCGCCGAGCAGCCCGGCGTTGCGCAGGTCGGTCAGGGAGCTGACAACGCCGTCGGCCTGGTTTTCCAGAAAAAAAAGGTTGATACCGTTCATCTCGGGCTGGACGCCTATGCGCTCGATTTCGGCGATCGTCCGCCGCCCGACATCGACCAGATTGGCGCCGCTTTCCTTGAGAATATTGACGCCTATGGCGTACTTGCGGTCGAGGTGACGAGCGTAGTTTCGCTCGGCAGAGCCGTAGGTGACCCGGGCGATGTCGTTTAATCGAAGCCCGTCGCCGATGACCAGGTTGCGGTATTGATCGATGTTGCTGAACTCGCCGTGTGGGGTCACGCGGTAACGCGTGCCCGAATCGGTCAACATGCCGGCCGAGGTCGAGAAGTTCACCTCGCGCAACCTGGCCAGCAGCGCCTGCAGATCGACACGGTGTGCGTTGACGCGGTCGGCGACAAGCTCGATGTTGATTTCCTTGGGCTCCAGCCCCTGCAGCTCAACTCGGGCAACGCCCTCGATGCGTTCCAGTGGCCGGATCAGCGTGCGCATGATCATGTCGTAGGCGTTCGACAGGTCGCGTTCCGACGAGATGCGCAAGGTCAGTACCGGCTGATCGGCGGTATTGAACTTGAGCACCTGGATTCGGCGTACGTCTTCGGGGAGCTGGTCGCGCACGGCCTCGATCCGCTCGCGTGCCTCGACCGCCTTGATCGCCACGTCCTCGCCCCAGTCGAACTCGATCTGGAAAGAGGCCATGGCGGCCGCAGACGAGCTGGACAGGCGCTTGACGTCGCTCAGCGTGGCCAGCACTTCTTCGACGGGCCGGGTGATCTCCTGCTCCACCTCGTCCGGCGTCGAGCCCGGGTAGGGCACCTGCACGAGGACAAACGGGATGTCGAGTTCGGGAAAGAATTCCAGCGGCAACAGGCGCGCCGAGATGACGCCCACCGAAACCAGCGAGACGAACGCCATCACGATGGTGATCGGCCGGCGGATCGAAAATTCGGCGGGTGAACTCACGGCTCAGGCCCGGCCCGCGGCTTCGTCGCCGCTGGCCGTCGGCACCGGCACGGACGCACCGGCACGGTCCAGCAACGTGTAGACCACCGGCACGACGATCAGCGTCAGGAGCATGGATACCAGCAATCCGCCGATAACGGTGATCGCCATGGGCGTGCGAATCTCGGCGCCTTCACCGAGCCCGAGCGCCATCGGCAGCAAACCCAGTGCCGTGGTCAGCGTGGTCATCAGTATGGGCCTCAAGCGCTGGCTGCCGGCTTGCATGATGGCGAGGCCGCGCTCGACGCCTTCTGCTCGAAGTCGGTTGATCAGGTCGACCAGAACGATGGCGTTGTTGACCACGATGCCGCTGAGCATGATCATTCCAATGAAGACCATGACGCTGATGGTCGTACCGGTGATCGCAAGCGCGAATGCAACGCCCACTGCCGCCAGCGGCACGGAAAACAGAATGACGAACGGGTGCAGCAAAGACTCAAACTGCGACGCCATGACGATATAGACGAGAAATATGGCCAGACCCAGCGCGAACAGCAGCGAACGGATCGAGGCCTGCATTTCCGTGTTCTGCCCGAGTACGCCGAGGCGCATGGTGGGCGGTACGGGCAGATCTGAAAGCCTGGCGTTCACATCATCCACGGCCGCGCTCAGCGCCCCGTAGGCCAGGCTGGCGGAAATGACTGCGACGCGCTCCTGGTTCGCGCGACGAATTTCGGACGGACCCTCGGCCGTGACAATATCGGCCACCGCGTCCAGTGTTACCGGTCGTGCGCTGCCCGGATTGACGATCAGGCTGCGGACGTCGTCGATGGAAGAGCGATTCGGCTCGCCGGCACGAACCAGGATATCGATCTTGCGGTCGCGCCAGCTATAGCGAGTGGCCACCGTGCCGCGTACGGTGTTGACCAGCTGGTCGGCGACCTGCCGAACGCTCAGGCCGAGAGCGGCGATGCGTTCCTGGTCGAAGTAGACCTGGACCTCGGGATGACCCCTGTCCATGCTCGATTCCAGATCGACGAGGCGGTCGGAATCGGCCAGCCGGGTCATGACCTGGTCTGCCATCGACTTGAGGGCATCGAGGTCATAACCGGCAATCTGGATTTCCAGCGGCTTGTCGAAACTCATCAGCTCAGGCCTGGAAATACGCGTTTTCAGACCCGGCTGTCCCGATGCGGCGGCGCGAAGCTGCGACATGGCGCGCTGCTCGGCGGCCGGCGACGCGTCGTTGAGCGCTACGAGCATCCGGCTTATATTTTCGCCGGCTTCGGTCGGGTTCGCATCGATCCTGTTGCCGCTGCCGGCGACCCCGAAGACGTAATCGATTTCGGAGACCGGTTCCGCTGCTGACTGGATCCGGCGCATGACGCGGTCGGTTTCGGCCAGCGGCGTGCCGGGCGGCATCTCCGCGGTGACCTCGAAGCGTCCCTGGGCCAGCTGGGGAACAAGTTCTGTGTCCTGGTTGGCCAGGAAGGCCAGCGAACCGAGCAGGAGCAGCGACGCCGCCGTCAATACCGCGAACCGATGCCGCAGGGCGCGTTCGAGGATGAACTGGTAGCGCGCACGAACCGTCTGCATCAATCGTCCGCCTTCCTGGCCGCCGGTCGCCGGCCGCTTGCCGGCGTGTCCGCCGAGGCGCGCGGCCAGCATCGGTATAAGGGTCAGGGCAACCAGCAGCGAAATCGCCAGCGCGTAGGTGACGGTCAGGGCCTGGTCGGAGAAAAGTTGCCCGGCGACGCCTTCGACGAACGCCAGCGGAAGGAACACCGCGATGGTCGTGAGCGTGGCGGCGAGTACCGCACCTGCCACTTCCGATCCACCCCGGATTGCGGCGTCCGCGCGCGCGCCTTCCGGCGACGCATCGGATGATTCGTTCGCCGCCCGCCGACGGGAGATATTTTCGAGAACGACGATGGCGTTGTCGACCAGCAGTCCGGTGGCCAGCGCGATGCCGCCCAGCGACATGATGTTGAGGGAAATGCCGGTCTCGGCCATCAGGAAGAAAGTGGCAACGATGGAGACCGGGATGGAAACGGCGACGATCAGGGTCGAAGCCCAGTCGCGCAGAAAGGCGAATATCACGAGCATGGCCAGCAGGCCGCCCAGCAGGGCGTTGCCGACGACTTCGTCGATTGCCTGGTCGATAAAGGTGGCCTGGTTCTCAACCACCACCAGCGTCATGCCTTCGGGGAGTTCCGACCGCGCGGATTCCAGTCGCTCGGTCACCGCCCCGGCCACGCCCACGGTGTTGGTGTCGCCTTCTTTGTACACGGCCAGTTCAACGGCTTCACGACCGTTGAGCCGGATCACGGCCTTGCGCTCGCTGAAACCCTGCGAGACATCGGCCACGTCCCGCAGGTATGTGGCTTGACCTCCGCGATCGGCGATGATCATGCCGGCGATTTCCTCGACGCTGGCGAACTGGTTCATGGTGCGCACCAGGTAGCGCTGGTTGCCGGTTTCCAGGCGCCCGGCCGAGACGTTGACGTTCTCGGCGGCCAGGCGAGCGGCCAGTTGGGCCACGTCGATATTCAGCCGGGCCATGCGCTCGGGATCGATCTCGATCTGAATCTCGTCCTCCAGCCCCCCGGAGATCTTCACCGCCGCGACGCCGGCGACCGGTTCGATGGCCTTCTTCAATTGCTCGTCGGCATGCCGGCGCAGCGCTTTGAGCGCGCGTGTCCGCACTTCCGGCATTTCTGCGAAACCGAGCCCAAGTCGCACGATGGGATCGGTGGCAGGATTGAAACGAAGCAGCGACGGGCGGCTGGCGTCCAGCGGCAACTGCAGAACCTCCAGTTTTTCGCGTACATCCAGACCGGCCATGTCCATGTCGGTGCCCCAGGCGAACTCCAGGACGACGTCCGACTGCCCGGTGCGCGAAATGGAGTTGATGTTGCGCACGTTGTTGACCGTACCTACGCTCTCCTCGATTGGGCGCGTCAGAAGCGTCTCGATCTCGGCCGGGGCCGCGCCCTGCAGCTCGGTGCGCACGGTCAGGGTGGGGTAACTCAGGTCCGGCAACAGGTTCACGCTCAGGCCGCCCAGCGAAATCAGGCCGAACAGCAGCAGCGTGACCGCACCCATCATCACCGTGACCGGGCGCCGAACGGCGACGGTGATCCACTTCATGACTGGATGATCCCGGTTTCGATGATTCTGATGTCGGCGCCGTCGCGGAGGCTGTTCTTGCCGGCGGTAACGACCGATTCGCCTTTGCCCAGCCCTTCCAGGATTTCCACGCCTCCGGATCCGCTATAGCCGGTCCGGACGGTCCGGCGTTCAACTGTGTGACCGGAGCCGTCCTGGCGCGGAGTGGCGACGAAAACGGCCGTCTCTCCATCCTCGCTCAGCAGCGCGGTCTGCGGTACAAGCGGCACGTTGTGACGGCTGTCGTGGACGACGCTGACGCGGCCGAACAGGCCGGGGCGGAGCCGGCCGCTGTCATCGCTGAAGGTCACGGTAACTTTGAAAGTACCGCTTTCGGCATCGACCACCGGACTGACTCTCAGCACTTGCCCGGCAAATTCCCGACCCGGGAACGCATCCACCTGCAGTGTGGCCTGCTGTCCTTGGCCGAGCAGGTTCAGCTCGCGCTCGGGGACATGCAGCACCGCCCATAGCGGGTCGAAGTCGTCGATCATGAACAGCGGCTGGTTCTGTGTCACCAGGTTGCCGACTTTCACCATCCGGTCCGCGACGACCCCGGCGATGGGGGCCCGGACATCGGTATGCGCAAGGTCCAGTCGGGCCAGATCATTGGTGGCGCGCTGGACTTCGGTATCAAATCGGATCCGCTCGTACTCGTCGGTGCTGACCAGGTCACGATCGTGCAGTTCGCGGGCGCGCTTGAGTTCGTTTTCGAGCTTGCGCAGCCTGGCCTCGGTCTGTCTGGCCTGAAATTCATAGCGATCGCGCTCCAGCCGGGCAAGTACCTGACCGGCTTCCACGCGATCGCCTTCCTCGACCAGGATCTCGAGTGCGATACCGCCGAGCTTGGCGACCGCGGATGTCTGGCGTTCGGGCACCAGTGTTGCGGTGCCGGCGTACGCTGAACTGACATCGCCGAACGAGACTTCGGCGACTTCCACCGGGATGGACAGCGATGCATCGTCTGTTTCCGGCTGGTGGGCAGAGTTCGCATCGGCACCGCACCCGCTCAGTACCGGGATGGCGAACAGGATGATCAGGACAAGACCAGGCGTGCGGTAAAGGCGGAACGAGGAGCTCGACATGACGAAGGCCTGTAATGGTCATTTAGTGTAGTAGTATACTAACACACCAAGTCACCAAAAAGCAAGACCTTCATGACCCGGACGCGGAGAATCAAGGGCCAGGATCCGTGTTGGCGACAGCGCCGGGCGGCTCCGGAAATACGACTGAATATTCGAGAAATCAGAAAATGGAGTAGCCGGGGCAAGCAATGTGCGCCCGGGCGGTAATGCGCGACGGGCGCCGATCCATCGATCGCGATCGTCGGTATTAACCGGGCCAAGAACTCATTGGGCCATTGCGCAGGATTCGTCGATCCTACTTTCGGCGCCAGGCAAAGAATTTTTCGGCCAGCTTCAGCGCGCCTTCGGGCTTGCGCGCCTTTTTCCACTCGCCGGCGGCAAACTTGTTGGCCTCGTTCATCGTCGGGTAGATGTGGATGGTGCCCAGAATCTTGTTCAGACCCAGCCCGTGCTTCATGGCCAGGATGAACTCGGCGATCAGCTCGCCGGCATGGGCGCCTACAATGGTCGCGCCCAGGATCCTGTCCTTGCCCGGCTGGGTCAAAACCTTTACGAATCCGTGATCGGCGCTTTCGGCGATGGCGCGGTCGAGATCGTCGATGCCGTAGGTCGTGATGTCGTAGTCGACATCCTGTTCCTTTGCCTCGGTTTCGTTCAGGCCCACCCGTGCGACTTCGGGGTCGGTGAAGGTGGCCCATGGAATCACGCGGTAATCGACGCGAAAAGACCAGAACGGCGCGAGCAAGGCATTCACCGATGCGAACCACGCCTGGTGCGCGGCAACGTGCGTGAACTGGTAGGGCCCGGCAGCGTCGCCGCAGACATAGATGTTCGGGAAATTGGTGCGAAGCCAGGGATCGGTTTCTATCGTGCCCCGGTTGGCGACCCGCACGCCCAGTGCCTCAAGTCCGAATCCCCGGGTGCGTGCCTTGCGTCCCAGCGCGACCAGCACGCGGTCGAATTCGAGCGTGACTTCCTCGCCATCGTGCTCGCACACGACACGTCCGGCGCCGTGGTCGTCGCCCTGAAATCGGCTCGCCTTGTGGCCGGTTGCAATCGTTACGCCCTCGACTTCGAGTCGCTGCATCAGCGTTTCGCTGGCGTCGGAATCCTCGCGCGGCACCAGGCGGTCGGCCATCTCGATGATGGTCACCTTCGAGCCCAGCCGAGCGAAGGCCTGGGCAAGCTCGCAGCCGATCGGCCCGCCACCGAGCACGGCGAACCGCTCGGGCAGTTCGTTCAGTTCCCAGATGGTGTCGCTGGTGACATATTCGACGTCCTCGAGTCCGTCGATCGGGGGCACCAGCGGCTCTGCGCCGGTGGCCAGGATGATGCTTCGCGCGGTAATCGTGCGGCCGTCGACTTGCACGGCCCACGGCGAGACCAGCTTGCCGGCGCCCTCGATGACGTCGACGCCCATGCCACGATAGCGCTCGGGCGAGTCGTTCGGCTCGATCTTCGTGATGACCTTGCGCACCCGCTGCATCACCTCGGCGAGCGAGAAATCGGCGCTCATGGAACGGATGCCGAAACGCTGGGAATCGCGAGACTCCTGGACCAGACGCGCGGTTCTCAACAGCGCCTTGGACGGCACGCAGCCGGTGTTCAGGCAGTCGCCCCCCATCTTGTTTTTCTCGATCAGCGCGACTTTCGCGTTGATCGTCGCGCCGATATAGGACGAGACCAGCCCGGCCGAGCCCGCCCCGAGCACGATGACGTTGTAGTCGAACGATTTCGGCTTGTCGTGTCCGGCATAGACCTTGCGGTGCTTGAGCAGGCGCAGCACCCAGCGCAGGATCAGCGGCAGCAGTCCAAGAAGCGCGAAGGCGCCGATCAGTTCCAGCGAAAGAATGTCGCCTGTCGACTCGATCTCCGCAAGCTGCGTGCCCGCGTTGACGTAGACAATGGTCGCCGGAAGCATCCCGAGCTGGCTCACCCAGTAGTAGGTCCAGGTGCGGATCGGCGTCAACGCCATGACCAGGTTGATAACCCAGAACGGAAATACCGGCACCAGACGCAGCGCCAGCAGATAGAACGCGCCGTCCTTTTCGACGCCTTCGTTGATCGTCTTGAGGCGTTTCTTGAACTTTTTCTGAATCGCGTCACGAAACAGAAAACGCGCGGCCAGGAATACCAGGGTCGCGCCTATGGAGGAGGCAAAGGAGACTGCGATGGTACCGGCCGCCAGTCCAAACAGCGCGCCGCCGGCAATGGTGAGAACGGCCGCGCCCGGCAACGATAGCGCCGCCATCACGATGTAGACGGCCATGTAAAGCGCCAGCATGCCGAAAAAGTTGCGATCGATGAACGTCAGCAGCTGATCGCGGCGCTCGCGCAACTCGGCCAGGCTGAAATACTGGCCGAGATCGAACCAGAAGTAGGCGCCCACCAGCAAGGCAATCAGCGCAAGAATTGCCAGTCGGGTCGTAGTCTTGCTCATCTTGTTCGCATCTCCTCGGGCACGGACAGGGCGGTCGACTCGGATCATACAGGGAGGTATGGACCGGGACCGTCGGACTTGGATTGCTTTTTCGTTCCGAGGCTTTGGGCCTGATGCTTTCGCGTCAGCGTACCAGCAGAGTCTGGTCGTGCAGCGCGGAACGCGCACCCAACGCGCCGAGCTTGCGCAGATCGTCGATACTGACGAGACCTTGTTCGACTTTTCGCATGCCGTCGTCGAGCAGGAAATCGTGGCCGCGCTCGGCCAGGCCTGCCCGTAACGCGTGCACATGCTCGTGCTTGACGATTCGCCCGTAGTCTTCCTCGGTCGGTCTCCAGATTTCGAAGATGCCGATACGCCCCCGGTAACCGACCCCGCCACAGGCCTCGCAGCCGTTCGGCACGTGCACAGTCTCGGGTATCTCCAGCGACAGTGACTCCATCCAGGCGCGCCCGCGCTTGTCCGGTTCGCGCTTCAGGCTGCATTCTTCGCAGAGTCTGCGAACAAGCCGCTGGGCCACGACCAGATCCAGGTTGGAAGCAATCTCGAAATCGTCCAGCCCGTAGTTGCGCAGCACGGTGACGGTATCGATGGCATCGCGCGCGTGCAGCGAGGCCATTGTGGCGCGGCCACCGGCCGCGGCATTGATGGCCGCACCCGCCGAAGTTTCGTCGCGCAGTTCCCCGATCACGAGGTAATCCGGGTCCAGGCGCAGCATGCCCTTGGCACCGGTTGCAAAATCCAGTCCCTGAGCGATATTGATGGGGATCTGATTGATGCCCGGAATTTCATATTCCACCGGATTTTCCAGAGTCACGACTTGCGCGTCTGTCATCTTCAGACGATGCAGCAATGCGTAAAGTGTCGTGGTCTTGCCGCTGCCGGTCGGGCCCGCGGTCAGCATCATGCCGCCAACGGTTTCCAGCCATTGGGCCAGGTACGCGGAATCGTCTTCGCCGAGCCCAAGATCATCGATATCCTGCAGCACGCGATCCGGTGTCAGCAGTCGAATCGAGAGCTTGTCGCCGGCAATGCACGGGGCCTCGGTGACCCGCAGATCCAGCACCTGGTCATCAAGGGTATAGCTGAACCGGCCCGACTCGGGATACATTGCTCGCACCGGATCCAGTCTGGCCATTGCGCGTATCTGGTTGACCACCTTCAGACCCTGTTCGGCATTCAATTCGGTCACGTCGACGATGGCGCCGTCGATTCGGTAGCGCAGTCGATAACCGTCGCTTACCGGATCGACGTGGACGTCGCTGGCCCGGGCTTCGGCGGCGTCAACCATCAGTGCTTCGGCTTCGAGGGATTCCTCGTCGCCCTCGCGCGCGTTATCGTTCCCGCGCTCGCTCTCGCTTTCGAACAGCGCCTTGAGCCTGGAAGCAAAGTGTTCCAGCCTGGTCTGGGTTCGGGTGCTTGCGGATTCCGCGTCTCGCTTGCTCATCGAAATCTCCTGATGCGTGATCGCCGTCGGACTTTTTCTTGCGTGTACGATCTACCATACCGAATTGAATCAGGGGCTTGGGAACTTGCACAAGTCGAACGCAAAGCGGCCCGGGTGAACCGGGCCGCGATTTGACCAGCAATTTCGGAGGTTGCCGTTCTTATTTCCAGGGGTTGCAGTCGTAGCCGGCGATCCGGATAAAGCGTTCGAGTTGCATCGTACCCGAGCCCTTGCCCAGCGGCGAGAAATCGTAGTTGACGCGGATCGTGTTGCAGTCGATCACTTCGATTTCGATATTGCCGGCCGAATCTGCCGGGATCTGTTCGGGCTCCGGCTGGTTTGGATCGGAAATGAATTCGCCGTTCTCGAGCGTCGTCATCTGGATGGCAACCGGGCCGGGCTGGGCAAGGCCGGCCAATGAATTGCCCACCACCCAGATCGGCTGGCCGTCGAGGTAGGTAAAAAAGATCGCGAATACGAAATTCTGGTCGACCTGCTCGGCAATCTGCAGCACCAGGCCTTGGCGCGGCGCCCCGTCCAGCACCCACTGACCCGAATAGCGTCCATTCAGCACGGGCTGGTCGAACTGGGGCAGGTCCAGTTCCGGCACGAACTCGTCGAGCACGAATCGCGTCCCTTCCGGCTGGGCGGTGGCAAAACTACCCCAATTGAATTCGACCGTAAACGTCGCGTTGTAGTCGGCGGGAAGAAACTCGGTTGCGCCATCGATTGCAATCGGATCGACCGCGAGCATCCAGGTTGTACCGCCTTCGGTGATGATTCCACCGGTGGCACCGACGTTGCCGGCGCCGGGGAGCAGCAGAAGCTGTGCCTCGTGGAACGGAAGTTCCACGTCGCCGGCATCGGCGAAAACCGTCGGCACTACGATTGGATTGGCGCCGCCGTTCTGGCTCATGCGCACCAGTACGACCGAGAAATTCTCGTCGTCGCAAGCGACGCGCCAAATGCGCACGCGAACCGAGCCGTCGCGGGAATTACTGTTGATGGTGGGGGCGACCATATTGGTGTCGACCAACAGGCTGTCCTGGTCTCGCGGCTGCTCTGGCAGTTCGATTGAAAGACAACCCGGCGGGAAGGGCGTGCCGAGATCGGTCAGGAGATTGAGTTCACCGGTCTGCGCCTGGGTAGTTGCGGCCGCGCCGGCCAGGAATGCTGCT
>Ga0209924_1000809_pt1 | contig 13048 bp, 11 predicted proteins | sample SalPonR1_C_D1_MG_FD_185700 | JGI IMG/M metagenome (GOLD analysis project Ga0209924, IMG submission 185700) | Salt pond soil microbial communities from South San Francisco under conditions of wetland restoration - Salt Pond MetaG R1_C_D1_MG... ...
TCTCCTACCCGCTGATCGCGGTCGGCGCGCCGAACTGGTGGCTCGCCTGGCTGGGTCCGGTCGTGATGCTGCTGTTCCTGTATCGGGTCAGCGGCATTCCATATACCGAAAAGCAGTCGCTTAAATCACGCGGGGAGGCCTACCGCGAGTATCAGCGCACAACGTCGCCGTTCATACCCTGGCCGCCAAGGGACTGAATCCGTGGCCAGCGGCATGTCCGGCCGCGTTGCAATCGCCGCCTGATCTTCAGGCCGTTCGGCGTTCCGGAAACGACTATCGGCGTCGCCGCAGACGTCAGATCTCTTGTACGACTTTCAACGGTATTTCCGAGTCTCGTCGCCGCCGGCCCACGTAACGCATCGCCGCGAACGCGACGGCGAATGCGGCCAGGATGCCGATGATCCAGGCCGACGACGAGGCTGGATGCTGCGTGAAGGTGGCCCCCTGATAGAAGATCGTGGCAGAAGCGTAGGCCAGGCCTGTGGTCCAGCCGGCCACGAAAAGGGTCCAACGTGTGCCGGCTTCGCGGTAGATCGCCGCTGTTGCCGCCACGCACGGGAAATACAGCAGGACGAACAGCAGATACGCGAATGCGCCTACCTTGCCGTCGAAACGCTCGGCCATCGCCCCGAAAGTGCCGACCCCGACGTCCTGGGCTTCGGCCGCTTCATCACGGTCGGTCACGTTGCCGATGTCCAGACCCAGCGGGTCAAGCCAGCTGGCCACAGCATCGCCCAGGTTCGCCGGCACTGTTGCAAGGCCTTCGCCGATCGTTCCCACCAGATCGAATCGGTCACCCTCATCGGCTACCTTCGGCGGCAGCACCTCCTCGGTCTTGTCGGCGCGCCAGCTCATGGGCTTGGGCATGGTCTGGCCGCGCAGTTTCTCTTCGGCTTCTTCACCAAGCGTCGTGTAAAGCGAATCCAGCGTGCCGACAACGGCTTCCTTGGCCAGCAGACCGGTGAAGATGCCCACCGAGGCGGGCCAGTTTTCCTCGGTCACACCGAACGGCGAAAAAAGCGGCGAGATCGTGCGGCCGACTTCGGACAGCACGGAGCGATCGGCTTCCGGGTTGTCGAAACTGCCGTCGGTTCCGATGTTGTTGAGGACGTTGAGGACCAGCACCATGGGTACGATGACTTTGCCGGCGCGGAACATGAAGCCTCGGGTTCGATCCCAGGTGCGCAGACCGATTCCCCTGACGGTGGGCAGGTGATAGGGCGGCAGTTCCATGATGAACGGCGTTACTTCGCCTCGCAACAGCGTGTTCTTGAGTACCAGCCCGGTGAAGATTGCCGCCGCGATGCCGATCATGTAGAGCAGAAACACCATGTTCTGTCCCCAGGCCGAAAAGAAGGCGGCCGCGAACAGCGCGTAGACCGGCAGGCGCGCGCCGCACGACATGAAATGCGACATCGCCATCGTCATCAACCGGTCACGCTCGTTCTCCAGCGTGCGGGTTGCCATGATTGCCGGGACGGTGCAACCGAAGCCGACGATCATGGGCACGAAGGACTTGCCGGGCAGGCCGATGCCGCGCAGAAAGCGGTCCATCACGAATGCCGCACGCGCCATGTAGCCGGAATCCTCAAGCGCCGACAGGAACAGGAACAGGAACGCGACGATGGGTATGAACGTGGCCACGACCTGGATGCCGCCGCCGGCGCCGTCGGCCAGCAGCACGATCAGCCAGCCCGGTGCACCGATGTTGTCGAGCAACTGGGCGAGACCATCGACGAAGATCGCGCCGCTGACGATGTCGAATGCATCGATGAACGCGCCCCCGATGTTGATCGTGAACATGAACATAAGGTGCATGGCGAACAGAAAGATCGGAATGCCCAGCATGCGGTTGAGCACTACCCGGTCGATGCGATCCGAGAGACTGCGGCCGACCTCGCGCGTGCGCTTGACGGCGCCCCTGGTGATCTCGTTGATGAAGCCGTATCGGGCATCTGCCAGGCTGATATCGATGTCGTCGCCAAGCGCTTTTTCGGTCTCCTGCTGAAGTGCTTCGAGGTCTTGATCGAATTCGGGGCCGACCATGCGGCGGGCCAGCGAGTCGCCTTCCAACAGCTGTACCGCAAGCCAGCGCGGGTCGGCGCCGCCGGCACGGGCGGCATCTTCGATGCACGGCAACAGCGACGCTACGGCTTTTTCAACCGCGGCGGGATACGGAACGCCGGTCGTCGGGCGCAGCTCGGCCCGGGCCGACTCGAGAATGACTCGCTTGAGCTCGGCGAGGCCCTGGCCGCTGGCGGCGACGACCGGTACAACGGGGCAGCCGAGACGCTGCGAAAGCATCGACGTGTCGATATCGATGCCGCGCTCTTCGGCCACGTCCATCATGTTCAGCGCCACGACCATCGGCACTTTCATCTCCAGCAGCTGCGAGGTGAGGTAAAGGTTGCGCTCGAGGTTGGATGCGTCAACGATGTTGATGACCAGGTCGGCTTCGCGACAGGCCACGTAGTCTCGCGCGATGGCCTCGTCGATCGATACGCTGTCCTCGGAGACTTCCAGCGAATAAGTGCCGGGAAGGTCCACCAATTCGAACGCGACGTCGGCGAAAACGTAGCGTCCGACCTTGCGTTCTACCGTAACGCCCGGCCAGTTGCCGACGCGCTGCTTGGCGCCGGTCAGCGCATTGAACAGGGTTGTCTTTCCACTATTGGGATTGCCGACGACGCCGGCGACGTGTTGCTCGATCATGGTTTGTCCTGCGCTACCGGTTTCTCTCGACGAGGAGACTCTCGGCCTCGTCCTTTCGAAGGCTGAGAGAGAACCCGCGTATCCGAATCTCCACGGGATCGCCCATCGGCGCGTAGCGGGTGACGGTCAGCTCTGTGCCAGGGGTGAGACCCAGCGACAGCAACTTTCGACGATAGGCCTTGTTGCCTTCGCCGAAGCCGACGATGCGACCCGAATCGCCCACGGACAGTTGTTTCAGGTTCAGTGACATTGCTGCGACATCTCCAGTGCGGTCCGGCTATTCCGGAACCACCATGATTTTCTGCGCCATGCCGGCGCCAAGCGCCAGCCGGGTCTCGCCGCGCAGCACGACGATCTTGCCGCCCTGGTGCTGAGATACGACCAGCTCGCTGCCGACGTTAAGGCCCAACGAGGTCAGGCGCATTTCCAAGCCCTTGCCGCCGCTTAGCAGACGGATGCGCACCTTGCTGCCCTCGTGTGCCATTGCCAGCGGGAAGGCCTTGCCGTGGGGCTGTTCCGATACCGGCATCAGCTTCCTCCATGCCCGCCGGATTCATCCCTTCGACCTGAACGACGATATCGCATGCCGCGGTTCGGGTGTGCATCAGAGCGTTCTGGAGAATCGTTGATCATGGAATGTAACGTTATCACAGATGAAAACGATTGCTATTTGCGTTGCGTCAAAAATCAGCATTTATTGCTCGGTTACATTTGGCCGCGATGATCCGAGCTGCCCGATTTGGAGGGCATCGCAAAGGTACGGGGCTGGAATGACTGGATTTCACCGGACGGAGGGACGAAGAATGAAGCCGACGCCAGTGGCTTTCCACTTGTCGATGCTCGTCGGATGCATCATGTTGCTCATCGGCACCGCTGTTGCCGGTCAAACGTTCTCCGACGCGTTAACGCGCGACTGGGGCGGCGCGCGCACGACGCTACTCGATCGCGGCGTGCTGGTCGAGGCCGCCAACACGATGGACATTTTCCAGAGCGTCGACGGCGGTCTCGGTCAAACGTCCAGTGTGTCCAACTTGTTCGAGCTGGCCGTTACGGCCGATATGGAGGCGCTGACCGGCCTCAGAGGCGGGACGCTGTTCTTTCTCGGCGTGGGCACGCACGGGGACGATCCGGGCTTGGACTCGGGTACTGTGCACGCGCCCAGCAACCTGGCCGCCGACAATGCGTGGCGGGTGCTGGAGTTCTGGTACGAGCAGTCGCTGTTTCGGGATCGAGCCGGCCTGCTGTTCGGCATCTACGCGGTGGATTCCGAATTCGACGCCAAGGAAATCGCCGAGGTCTTTCTCAACGGCGGTTTCGGCACCGGCCTCGAACTGTCGGAGACCGGCTTGAACGGCCCTTCGATCTTTCCGGTCACCGGCCTGGGTGTTCGTGCCCGGTACCAGGTCACGCCCGAGTTCGGCTTGCGCGCCGCCATTGTCGAGGGCGTGCCGGGCGACCTCGATGATTCGACCCGTTTCCGCGTCGACTTCGCGGATGACGAAGGCGTGTTCGCGATTGCCGAGGCCGATTGGCGGCCGGCCGGCTTCGAGTTCCTGCGCTTCGGACTCGGAGGCTGGCGATACACCGCCGACTTCGAGCGCATCGACGGACGCGGCGAAGAGAACGGCACGGCCGGCGTCTACGGATTCGCCGAGGGCGTGATCTTCAACGAGTCGGGCGCCGAAGACCAGGGCCTGAGCGGTTTCGTTCGCATCGGTCGCGCCGACGAGACGGTCAACCGGTTCGGCGATTACCAGGCCGCCGGCCTGGTCTATACCGGGATACTTCCCGGCCGCGACGGCGATATTCTCGGGGTGGGGGTTTCATCGGTCGACAACGGCGACGATTTCGTCGACGTCGTCCGCGCCGACGGCAGCCGGATCCAGCGCAGCGAGACGGTGTGGGAACTGACTTATCGTGCGCAGGTGCTACCGTGGATGAGCATCCAGCCCGCTGTGCAGTACGCAATGAATCCGGACACCGATCCTGCGATTGACGACCACCTGGCATTGGCACTGCGCCTCGGTCTGACGTTTTGAAGTCCCCTGGAGGGCCAGCGATGAGTGAATTTCGTAATGCATTTAGCGCAACCGTGGGCGCGGTCGCTGTCGTAGCGGCCCTCGCCGGTTGTGCCCGGACACTCGAGAGCGCCGATACGGCCTTGCTCGAACCCGCCTGCAATCCGGACCGCGGCACGCCGCAAGCGCCGGCCGAGATCAGGTCTCTGGACAACCCGCTGGCGATCACGGCCGACACTGTGGCGTCCGGGCGCGAGCTCTATGAAGAAGCCACGCGACCCGTGGCCTGCGCCGATTGCCACGGCGTCGACGGCGACGGCCAAGGGCCGCTGGGTCGTCATCTTGACCCCGCGCCGTCGGATTTCACCTGCGATTTTTACCGCGACGTGCCCGACGGGCAGTTGTTCTGGATCACGCAGGAGGGCTCGAACTTCATGCACGTGGAAGCGGGGCACGCCGATGTCAAGCGTCCCGGTCGCCGTGATCGGCGGGCGACGGCGATGCGTCCGCACCGGTATCACCTCTCCGAAACCGAGACCTGGCAGGTCATCGCTTATCTGCGCACCTTCCATGCCGAAATAGACTGAGCCGTGCGAGTCGCAGACGATGCCGGCAGAGACGCTCAAGGGTCGCGTCGAACCTTCATGGTCGTCGCTGCGCCCGGCAGTGACCGGTTCAGACCGTTGGCAGGAACCGCAGGATCAGAATCATCACGCCGGCCGCAATTGCAACGCGATGATCGTGCAAAGCGCGGTCCGGATCAGCACTGGGCTGCGCATCGGCGGCATCCTCGATCGTGAGTAGAAAGGCGCCTCGGCCTGGCCGAAAACGGATTCGACGGAGCCGCAGGCCTGGTTGATGTTGAACAGGTTTTGCAGCTTAAAGAGAAGGTTGTTCAGCGCCAGGAAATCGACCAGTATCGCAACGATGACTTCCATCATGCATTGACTTCGCGATTGGAGTTCGCTTGATTTTGATTTTCAGGATGCTCCAGGCACGTCACTCGGAGCAATCGTGTTCTCAGATGCTCGCTTCGATGGCGTGCTCCAGATCGGCGATCAGATCTTCGACGCGCTCGATGCCGACCGAAAACCGCATCAGCCGGTCGTCGATGCCGAGCGCCTCGCGTGCATCTTCGGTCAGCTTGGCGTGGCTGGTGCGCGAGGGCTGGCAGATGGTCGATTCGACCCCGGCCAGGCTGACCGCGGGGCTGATCAGCTGTAACCGATCCAGGAACCGGTCCGGGCTGACCGCATTGGCCAGGTGGAACCCCAGCATGCCGCCGAACGCGCTCATCTGGCGCGAGGCGATGCCGTGGCCGTCGTCGGACGCCAGCCCCGGGTAGAAAACACGGGCGATGTTTTCACGCGATTCCAGCCATTCGGCGACCGTTGCGGCGTTTTTCGACTGGCGCTCGATCCGCAGCGCGAGCGTCTTGATCGATCGCTCCAGCAGGTAGAGGTCCTGGCCGTTCAGGCTGGAACCCAGCCTTACCGCTTGCGGACGGATCTTCGCGATCAGTTCGTCCGTACCGGCCACGGCGCCGCTCAGCAGGTCGGAATGTCCGCTGAAGTACTTGGTGGCCGAATGCATCACCAGATCGAAGCCCAGCTTGATCGGCTGCTGCAGGATCGGCGTGGCGAAGGTGTTGTCGACCACCGAAACGATGCCGCGCTGTCGAAGTACATCGGCGGTGGCCTCCAGGTCGATCACGCGCAACAGCGGGTTGGTCGGTGATTCCACCCACGCCAGCCTGGTATTTTTTCGAACCAGCGAAGGAAGCGAGACCGGATCGCCGTCCCAGGTCGAGAACTCGAAGCCATAGGGTTTCAGCAGGCCCTCGACCAAATCTGTCGTGCCGCCGTAAAGACCGTCCAGCAGGATCGCATGATCGCCCGGCTTCATCAGGCCCAGGAATACCGCGCTGACCGCGCCCATCCCCGAGGCGGTGACGAACGCCGCCTCGGCGCCCTCCAGCGCCGCGATGCGGTTGGCCACCACGCGGTGGTTGGGGGTGTTCATGTAGCGCGGATAGCGCACCTGATCGTCGCGCGAGTAATCGAAAGCCGTGGAAGTCACGATCGGCGTGTTCAGACCCTGCTCGGCGGGCCCGCGCTCGTGCCCTGCGTGCACGCAGGCCGTCTCGGCGTTCCAGGTCTTGTGGTACTTGTCGGTCACGGCTCGTCCAAGCGATTGCGGTACTAATTTCTAATCTAGTGTACCCCGCCGCTATTCCCGTGACATTCAGAGTTCGACTGAGTCGACAGAGCAAGACGCAAACCGCGGTGAATGGCATGCCCTTGATCAGGATTGGAACCCGGCAACGTCGGCTCCAGCGCGGTCTTGAAGGCCAAGACGGAAAGCGCTCATCCGCTTGGATTCGGCTCCCGCAACGCACGCTGCTGCTTCCCGAAAGCTATGCTTTGCGGCCAAGCACTTTCCGAGTCATTGAAGGTTGCAGGAATAGCGGTGGGCCCCTAGCTTTATTCCAGGCGTTAGGAATTCTCCGGGTTGTGAATCCGGCCAAAGCCTGCTTTTCTCGCGGGCGAGGCGCGCAATTCGATTAGCTTAGTGCGATTGTGAGCGCGCGCGGCCGACGGTTGTTATGGGCGGGTGTTTCCCAAAAGCAACGGCGGCGTCACGGTCAGAAAAATCTTACAAAGTGTCAGAAAAGTCCGAACGAATTACTCCGGGATTCCTACAACTCGAATTCGTATATAAAATTTCGTTTCTGTTAAGGTCTTTTCGTGAGTTGTCGTAGGGGACCTGCCAAGAAAAATCTTTTCGAAAACTCCAAGTTGTTTCTAGATTATTTTCCAGGTTGTCGTCGCAAAAAATACCAGCGTAAGGTTGTAAGCTTTCGATTCACTGCGTAGCTCCGCTTGGAAGAAGAATGGATTACGTTATCGAAACCAAATTAATCGAGGAGGTTAAGGGTGGCCAAAGAAAGCGCTTGGGAGCTGATCGACCAGAGTAATATAGCGACGGACATGCCTGATGGGTGCGAAACGATGGTCTCTTTATATCGAAGGCATATTCCCGGAGGCTGGCTGGTGCTGACGCTGCACGTATTCGACCGAAGGCAGAGACTGGGTCCGCTCGATCTCTCATTGCGGGCCGGGCGTATTCTGTCGGTCCAAGCTCAAAGTAGCGTAACATTTGTACCTGATCCAGAGCGCAAATGGAAGGTATAGCATCACACAGTGTTCGAACCAGCCGGTGTCCGGTCGGCGGACACCGGCTGGTTCTTTCCAATACGTCAATAGCGCAAAAATAAAAGATTCCCGTAAGCTTTGTAGACACCTTTTGGCCTCGCCTACAAGGCGGTCAACTTCGTCTTCGCTACGGCCTCCACTTCGCGCCAGACCCGCATGACGTTCTCCCCCAGGATTTTTCGGATGTCGGCTTCGGAATGGCCGCGCCGGAGCAGTTCGGCGATCAGGTTGGGGTAGGTCGAGGCGTCCTTGAGGCCCTCGGGCAGCGAGTCGCCGACGCCGTCGTAGTCCGAGCCCAGGCCGACGTGGTCGATGCCGGCGATGTCGATCACCCGCTCGATGTGGTCGGCGACGATGCCGACGCCGGCATACGGATACGGGTTCTGTTCTCGGTACGCTTCGCTGAACGCCGCCACGCGCGGGTCGTCGCGGTCCGCTTCGCCTAGCTGGGCCGTCAGGCTGGCGCGCGCGGCCGAGAATTTCGCCTGCCACTGGTTGGCTTCCTCGGTCAAAAACGCCGAGCCGAAGTTGATCATCACCACGCCGCCGTTTTTGCCTATCGCCTCGATGATCTCGTCCGAGGCGTTGCGCTCGAAACCGGGCGTGAAGTGACGGGCCGACGAGTGGGTGGCCACCACCGGCGATTTGGTGGTTTCAATGACGTCGCGGAAGGCCTGGTCGCTGATGTGGGACACGTCGATCATGACGCCCAGCCGGTTCATCTCGATGACCAGTTTTTCGCCGAACGGACTCAGGCCCTGCCAAAGCGCAACCGGGTCGTAGGATGAATCCGAGATGTGGTTGGATTTGCTGTGGGCCAGCGTGATGTAGCGGATGCCGCGGGTATGGAAGTGCCTGAGGTTGTCCAGGTCGCCGGCGATCGCGGCACCGTTTTCCATCCCCAGCGGCAGCGCGATGCGGCCTTCGGCGACCAGCTTCTCGACTTCGGCCGGCGAAGTGGCGATGCCGAAGGTCTCCGGGGCGCGCGCGACCTGTGCTTCGACCAGGTCGATCAGACGATCGGCGATTGCCTTTGCCTCGCCGGTGATTTCGGTCTCGGCCGGCAGGTAGATCGACATGAATGGTGCGTTCAGGCCGCCGGCACGCGCGCGCGGGGCATCGAAATCGTTGCCGGGCACCGCGCCGGAGACGTCGGCCCACTCGTCGTAGACGCGGTAGGGCATGTCGACGTGGCCGTCGACGATCAGCGCATCCCGGGCAAGCCGTTCGGCGCGTTGCTGCAGGTCGTCCTGCGCTGCGACCGGCGCCGGCAGCACCAGGACCATGAGCAACGCGGCCAGCAGGGTCGGGGTGATGGGGGTCTTCATGATGACTTCTCCAATTCTGGAATTTCGCTGTAGTTTTCGGGCCGGAAGCGCGGTGTACAAATGGCCAGGAACACCAGGTCGGTATCGCCGGTATTGGTGATTCGTTGCGCCAGGCCGGGCGCGATGACGACGACGTCGCCGGTCTGCACGTCGCGTGCCTGGCCGTCGACCTCTGCGCGGCCGCAGCCCTCGAGGATCACATAGCGCTCGGTGATTGCATCCAGCCGGTGCCAGCGCGTGGTCCGGCCGGGCTCGACCCGGGCCCGGGCGATCGAAACGCCGGGATCGGCATCGCTGTTGGACCACTCGGTAATGTAGCAGCCTTCGCGAAACCAGTACTCGGAGTTTAGGCTTCCGGGAACAAGCGGCATGCCCGGATTGTATGCGCTGAACGGCAGGGGATGGCGCGGCAGTGACTTCTGGCCCATGCCGCCTTCACCGGGCTTGGGTACCGTGCTGGGCTCTTGAGTCCACTGGAGTTCGCCTTGCGCTACGCACTCATTGTTTTGAGCGCGCTGCTGATCGGGCCGCTGAACGCGGCCGAGCTTCGGCAGCCGCTTCCCGGCGTCTACGCCATCGTCGACGTTCGGGTCGTCACCGCCCCCGGCGAGGTGCTGGAGTCGGCCACGATTGTCGTTCGCGATGGCGTGATCGAAGCCGTCGGCACCGATATTCAGCCGCCGCCCGACGCGGCGCTGGTGACCTTCGAGCGAGACGCTGGAAATGACGATCGGCAGCCGCCGATTACCGTCTATGCGGGCCTGATCGATCCTTATCTCCCGCTTGCGCCGGACGAAGAATCCGAAAGCGGTGACGCTCAAGATGACAATCGAGATGCCGAAAGTGTGCCTGGCCGTCACCCGCTGATCCGGCCGGATTTTGAACTCGACGCTGCGGCCTGGCCCGCCGGCAAGGCCGAAGCCCATCGCCGCGCCGGATTCACCACGGCCCTGATGGCGCCGGCCGCGGGCCTGCTGCGCGGCAGCTCGGTGCTGGCCAACCTGGGCGAGGGCGGGATGAGCGACAACCTGCTGCGGCGCAGTGTGGCCCAGCACGCGCATCTTCAGGAGCGTTCGCCCGACGGCAACTATCCGCAGTCGCTGATGGGTTCGGTCGCGCTGTTCCGCCAGACCCTGCTGGATGCGGCCTGGCAGCAGCGTGCGCGATCGGCCTGGCAGGACAACCCGGCCCAGGCGCGTCCGCAGTGGCTGCACGGGGTAGACGCCCTGGCCCCGGTGCTGGCCGGCGACCAGCCGCTGGTATTCGAATCGAAGGACGTCCTCGATACGCTCCGGATTCTCGACCTGCTCGATCCCGATACCGAACTGGTGCTGGTCGGCCACGGCGAGGAGTACAAGCGCCTGGCCGATCTTGACCGCAAGGTGCCGCACATCCTGCCGCTGGATTTTCCGACCGCGCCGGACGTGGAGAGTGGAGATGACAAGACTGGTGACGATGGTCGCGACAATAGTGGTAACAATCGCGACGTCTCGCTGGAAGAACTCCGACACTGGAAATATGCGCCCGAAAACCCCGCCCGCATGATCGCGGCCGGGTTTCCGGTGCTGTTCACCGCGCACGGCCAGTCCAGCCCGGTCGAGCTGTTCGCGAATATCGCCAGGGCGGTCGAACGCGGACTGGATGCCGATGCAGCGCTGGCCGCGCTGACCACCGGTCCGGCCGAATGGCTGGGCATCGCCGACCGCGCCGGCCGCGTGGCCCAAGGCTACATGGCCAACCTGGTTATCGTGGAAGGAGAGCTGTTCGCCGAAAAACCGACGATCAGCGAAGTCTGGGTCGACGGTCATCGCTTCGAGCTGGCCAAACTTACGCCGCCTGAAGTCGATCCCGCCGGCACCTGGGACCTGACCCTGGGCCTGGAGGGCATGGGCGACGTCGATGCCACGCTGACGCTGTCCGGCGAGCCGTCGAACATGGAAGGCATGCTGGTGGTGATGGGCAATGAATCGCCGCTGTCCGAGGCGCGTGTTTCGGGCACGCAGCTGCAGATCAAGATCGACGCGGCGCGCTTCGGCGGCGCCGGCACGGTTTCGATCAACATGGATATCGAAGGCGAGCGCGGCCGCGGCAACGGCAGCGGCCCGTTCGGAGAATTCACGGTCAGAGGCACCAGGTCCAGCGGCCCCGGCGACGAGGAGACCCGCACATGAATCGCTTCAAGAGTCAGATGACAATCATTCTGGCCAGCCTGCTGACTTCGGCGGTACTGGCCGACTACACGCCGGGTGTCGAGGCCTGGAACATCGAGTCCGCGCCGCCGCAGCAGACCGTGGTGGTGCGCAACGCCACCGTCTGGACCGCCGGAGAGCAGGGCATTCTCGAGCAGGCCGACGTGCTGGTGCGCGACGGCGAGATCCGCGCCGTGGGCGTCGACCTGGACGCACCGGGCAACGCGCTGGAGATCGACGGGGCCGGCATGCACGTCACGCCCGGCATCATCGACGCCCACTCGCATGCGGCGATCATCGGCGGGGTCAACGAGGCCACCGACATCTCGACCGCGCAGGTGCGCATCCAAGATGTCATCGATTCGGAGTCGATCAACATCTATCGCCAGCTGGCCGGCGGGGTGACTGCGATCAACCTGCTGCACGGCTCGGCCAATGCCATCGGCGGCCAGATGGCGGTGATCAAGATGCGCTGGGGCGCCTCGCCCAAGGAACTGATCTTCGATGCGGCTGCGCCCGGTATCAAGTTCGCGCTGGGCGAGAACCCGAAGCAGAGCAACTGGAACAACGACGATCCGCGCTACCCGCAGTCGCGCCCGGGCGTGGCCCAGATCATCGACGAGAAATTCCAGCAGGCGGCCGATTACCAACAGGAGCTGCAGCAGATGCCCGAAGGTCGTCGCGCACGCAACGTGGTTCCGCCGCGGCCCGACCTCGAGATGGACGCCATCGTGGAAATTCTCGAAGGCGTGCGCAAGATCCACTCGCACGCCTATCGGGCCGACGAAATGGTCATGCTGATCAACATCGCAGAATCGTTCGGCGTCACCATCGGCACTTTCCAGCACGTGCTGGAGGGCTACAAGCTGGCCCGCCGGATGGCCGAACACGGCGCCGGCGGCTCGGGCTTCATCGACTGGTGGAACTTCAAGCACGAAGCCCACGACGCGATTCCCTACAACCCGGCGCTGATGGCCATGGGCGGGGTGACCGTCGGCCTGCATTCGGACAACCCCGAGCTGGCGCGACGCATGAACCTGGAAGCGGCCAAGGCCGTTCGCTACGGTGGGGTCGAGCCTCATGATGCATTGATCATGATCACCGCAAATCCGGCCCGCCAACTCGGTGTCGGCGGCCGGACCGGGCGGCTCGAAGACGGCCTGGACGCCGACTTCGTGATCTGGAACGGGCACCCTTTGAGCGTGTACTCACGCGTCGAGCAGACCTGGGTGGACGGTCGGCGCTATTTCGACCGCGAGGCCGACAGGGCCCAGCGCGATGCGCTGGAGGCCGAGCGGCGCGAGCTGATCGCCATGGTGCTCGACGACGACAGCGACGACGAACAGGCCGACCAATCCCCGGCCGAGAAAGAAACCCCGGGCTGGCTGATCGGCTACCGCGCCTCGGAACTGGCGCACGACGAGTTCTGCCATGCGCAGGATTTTGGTCACGTACACGAAATCGATTTCAGGAGCGGCGAATGAGCACCATCACGCGAATCGCGAATACCCTGGCCATGGCGGCCGCCGCCGGCGCAATGCTGGCAGGGCCTGGATGGGTCGGAACTGCTGTGGCGCAGCAATCCC
>Ga0209924_1000814_pt1 | contig 13024 bp, 13 predicted proteins | sample SalPonR1_C_D1_MG_FD_185700 | JGI IMG/M metagenome (GOLD analysis project Ga0209924, IMG submission 185700) | Salt pond soil microbial communities from South San Francisco under conditions of wetland restoration - Salt Pond MetaG R1_C_D1_MG... ...
GAAATCAGGATCATGTTGGCGTACTCGGCAAGAAAGTAAAGCGAGAACGCCGCGCCGGAATAATCGACGTGGAAGCCGGCGACGATTTCGGACTCACCCTCGGCCACGTCGAACGGTGCCCGGTTGGTTTCGGCCACGCCCGAGATGAAATAAATGACGAAAAGCGGCAAAAGCGGCAACCAGAACCAGCTGAACAGCCCGCCGGATTGCGCCTCGACGATGTTGCTGATATTCAGCGAGCCGGAAAGGATGATGACGCCGACCAGCGCGAAGCCCATGGCGATTTCATAACTCACGATCTGAGCCGCGGAACGCAGCGCGCCCAGGAACGCGTACTTGGAATTCGACGCCCAGCCCCCGACGATCACACCGTACACGCCCATCGATGTCATGGCCAGAATGTAGAGCAAACCGGCGTCGATATCGGCCAGCACAAGCCAGTCGGAGAAGGGCACCACGGCCCAGGCCGTGAAGGCAGGGATCAGCGTCAGCATGGGCGCGATGATGAACAACACCTTGTTGGCGTTGGCCGGGATTATGATTTCCTTGAACAGCAGCTTGAACACGTCGGCGAACGGCTGGAACAGCCCCCACGGCCCGACCCGGTTCGGGCCCACGCGCGACTGCATGTAGCCGATCACCTTGCGTTCGGCGAACGTGAAATAAGCCACCGCAATCGTCAGCGGCAGAAGAATGGCAGTGATCTTGGCCATGGTCCAGGCCAGCACGGTCAGTTGCTCCATCATCGCGCTTGCTCCAGTTCAATCGGGCCCCATGCCGGACCCGCCTGACTCGCGAGACAAGTGGCTGCGGCCATCCATACCGAGGACGGCGGAATCGCGTCGTCCAGCCGCACCGGGGCGCGCACTTCGCGTCCGGACTGACGAACGATCGCTTCATCCGCATCAGCCAGGCCGAGCGATTCAGCGGTCGCCGGGTTGAGCGCGACAAAAGCATTTTGCGAGTGATCGGTCTGCTGCAGGGCGGGCGCACGGCGAACCAGGGCATCGGTGCTGTACATCGGCACCGGACCGGTGCGCCACAGGCCTTCCTCGCCGGCGGGCTCGATCCCCTCGATCTCGAACGGCGCAATAACAGGGGCATCCGTTTCGTCGAGCATGCGATGGACTTCTGCGAGCAACGAGAAGTCGAATCCGTCGATCTGCATGTGCTCGCCGAACAACCGGAGAATCTTCCAGCCGGCATGTGCGCCGCCAACCGGTTTGGCAGCGGGCTTGAGCCATTGCTGTTGACCATCGGCATTGATGTAGCTGCCGTCGGTTTCGGGCACCGGCGCAAGCGGCAACAACACGTCGGCGGCCTCCAGCAAATCGGTGCCGGCAAAGCTGGCGATGGCAACCACGGCTTCGGCTTCGGCCAGACCGGTCCGGGCCGAAGCCGGATCGGCCAGATCGAATTCGGGCTCAAGATCGAACAGCACGAACGCCTTGCGACCCCGCGCAAGCTGTTCGGTGGCCGACATGCCGCCGTCGGCCGGCACCATGCCGGCGCGCCAGGCGCCCTGGCTGTTGGCAGGTCCCGGCAGCACCATCAGCGCCGTTTCGGTCAGGCGCGCGATCTCGCCGGCAATGGCGCGCAGAAAAGCGGCTTCCGGGTGAAACAGCGCCTGGTCGCCGACCAGCAGGAATCCGTTCTCGGATTCGGCAAGTCGCCGCGCAATCTTCTCGGCTGAAGGCTCAGGGCTGCGCTCGGCGATGAAACGTCCCAAAGGCGAATCCGGCGGTGTCTGGCCGGCCGCATCGAAGGCCGCCCTGGCCACCCGGGCAAGCGTCTCTGTCATGTGCTGCGGCGCGACGATCATCCGTTCGCTCATATCGAACGGGAAGTTCCATGCGACCGGATTGAGGTCCATCACCGCGGCCTGATGGCTGCGCCATGCGGTGCGCACGCGGTGGTTGAGAATCGGCTGGTCGTGGCGCAGGTGGCTGCCGACCATGAATACCGCATCCGCGCCGGAAAGGTCGCGCAAAGGACGATCCAGACGGGCGGAGCCGAGGCTTGCATCGCGCGCATCCAGGATCCGCAACCTGTGATCGCGATGCGGTGTACCCAGTCCTTCGGCGAATCGGCGCAGCAGGAAATGCTCCTCGCAGGTCGCGCGCGGCGATGCCAGCACCCCGACGTGGTCGGCGCCTTGGCTCTCGATCGTGTTGCCGAGCAGTTCGGCCGCACGCGCCAGTGCGGTATCCCAGTCGGTGTCCTGCCACTGGCCGTCGACCTTGATTCGCGGCGTGGTAACCCGATCGTCGGCCGCCAGGCCGAAATGGCTGTAGCGGTCGCGGTCGGCCAGCCAGCACTCGTTGATGTCTTCGTTCTCGCGCGGCACGGCACGCATGATCTCCCCGGCACGGGCGTGGTAGTAAAGGTTCGAACCAACACAATCATGGGTGCCGATGTACGGGCGCGCCGACATTTCCCAGGCCCGGGCCGAAAACCTGAACGGCTTGTTGGTCAGGGCACCGACCGGGCAAAGATCGATGATGTTGCCGGACAGCTCGGATTCGATATTGCGCTCGATGAACGTCGAGATTTCCATGTGTTCGCCGCGCCCGACCCCGCCGAGCTCGGCCGTGCCGGCGATTTCCTCGAGAAAACGCACGCAGCGCGTGCAGTGGATGCAACGCGTCATGTCGGTGGCCACCAGCGGACCGAGGTTCTTGTCCTTGACCACGCGCTTGCGTTCTGTAAAACGCGAGATGGAGCGCCCGTAGCCCATGGCCAGGTCCTGCAATTCACATTCGCCGCCCTGGTCGCAGATCGGACAATCCAGCGGGTGGTTGATCAACAGAAATTCCATCACGCCGCGCTGCGCATCCACGGCCCGGCGGGAACGGGTGAAGACTTTCATGCCTTCGGCGACCGGTGTGGCGCAGGCCGGCAGCGGCTTGGGCGCCTTCTCCACGTCCACAAGACACATGCGGCAGTTGGCCGCAATCGAAAGCTTGTGGTGGTAACAGAAACGTGGAATCTCGATATCGGCGCGGTCGGTGGCCTGGATGACCATCTCACCCTTGCGCGCGCCGATCTCGCGCCCGTCGACCTCGATGGTGACCAGCTCCGTATCTTTGTCTTGAATCGTTGCCATATCGTGTTCCAGAAACTCCGTTTTAGCCTCGAATGCCTTTAACCAGATGCTCTTTAGCCGCGGATTAACGCGGATGACCGCGGATAAAAATTGAGGAAAGGCGCTGCATGGCTTTTCAACATCAAAACGCGTGCTGAATCAAAGCGGGTCATTTGGTAACTGGCGTCCATAGCTTTCTGCTTTCATCCGTGTTCATCCGCGCCAATCCGCGGCAAAAATTTTCCGGTTTTGCCCGCTCGATCAAGCCGCGGCGCCGAGTTTTTCGTCGACGATGGAACGCTTGTGTTCGACGAAGTACTCGAACTCGTTGCGGAAGTGGCGCAGGAAACCCTGAACCGGCCAGGCCGCGGCTTCGCCGAAGGCGCAGATCGTGTGCCCTTCGATCTGGCCGGCCGCTGATTCCAGCAACTCGAGGTCCTCCGGTCTGCCCTGCCCTTCGGTAATCCGCTTGAGCACCCGATACATCCAGCCCGTACCTTCGCGGCACGGGGTGCACTGTCCGCAGGATTCGGCGTAATAGAAGCGCGCGATACGCGTGCAGGCGCGCACCATGCAGGTGGTCTCGTCCATCACCACGACCGCACCCGAACCCAGCCCTGAGCCGGCCTTCTGCAGTGCGTCGAAATCCATGGTGACGTCGTTCATGATGTCGGCCGGCAGCACCGGCATCGAAGAGCCGCCCGGAATCACACCCTTCAGAGCATTGCCCTCACGCATGCCGCCTGCCATTTCCAGCAGCTCGGAGAACGGCGTGCCCAGCGGAATCTCGAAGTTGCCGGGACTGTTCACATGGCCGGAAACCGAAAAGATCTTCGGCCCGCCGTTGTTCGGCTTGCCCAATTCCAGAAACCACTCGCCGCCGTTGCGCATGATGGCCGGCACGGAGGCCAGCGTTTCGGTGTTGTTGATCGTCGTCGGCTTGCCGTAGATGCCGAAATTGGCCGGAAACGGCGGCTTGAAGCGCGGCTGGCCCTTCTTGCCCTCCAGCGACTCCATCAGCGCGGTTTCCTCACCGCAGATGTAGGCGCCGGCGCCCAGCACCGTGTGGATATCGACATCTACGCCCGAATCATCGATGTTCTTGCCCAGCAAACCGGCTTCGTAGGCTTCCTTCAGCGCCGCCTCGAAGCGCTCGAATGGCTCGTGGTGGAACTCGCCGCGGAGATAGTTGTAGCCAACCGTGGCGCCCATTGCATAGCACCCGATGGCCATGCCTTCGATGACCGCGTGCGGATTGTAGCGAAGCAGGTCGCGGTCGTGACAAGTGCCCGGCTCGGATTCATCCGAATTGCACAGCAGGTATTTCTGCACCGGTGCCGAACGCGGCATGAACGACCACTTGAGACCGGTCGGAAATCCCGCGCCTCCGCGGCCGCGAAGCGACGACTTCTTGACCTGCTCGATGATGTCCTCCTGCGGCGTCTTGTCGGCAAGGATCTTCCGCCACGCCTCGTAGCCGCCTTGCTGCCTGTAGGCGTTCAGCGACCAGCATTCCGGCTCGTCCAGGTGCGTAAAACAGACGTTGTGTTCAGCCATGAGTCATCCCGTTGCGTCGCTTATTCAAGACCGTCGAGTATTTCGTCGATCTTCTGTTCAGTCAGTTTCTCGTGATAGTGGCCGTTGACGATCATCATCGGCGCACCGATACATGCGGCCACGCACTCTTCCTCGATCTTCAGGAAGATGCGCCCGTCCGGCGTGGTTTCACCCATCTTGATGCCAAGCTTGTCCTCGACATACTTGACAACGTTGTCGGCGCCGCAGAGCATGCATGAGATGTTGGTGCAGATCGAGATCGAGTTCCGCCCGACCGGCCTGGTTTCCAGCATCGAGTAGAACGTGGCGACTTCGTAGACCCACACCGGAGGGAGCTCGAGGTGATCGGCCACCCCGTCCATCAGCTCGGTGGTCAGGTAGCCGCCGTTCTGGGCCTGGGCCGCGACCAGCGCCTGGATCACCGCCGAGCGACGTCCCTCGATACCTTCGGGAAACTTGGCGCGCCAGTGATCGATGGTGCTGCGCGTTTCCTCGCTCAGCAGCCCGGCCTTGCCTTCCACCACGCTTTCGTTGGTCTGAAAACTCATCGGTCGATTTCTCCGAATACGATATCCTGGGTTCCGATTATGGCCACTGCGTCGGACAACATATGCCCACGCATCATCTCGTCCATCGACGAGATGTGCGCGAAACCCGGGGCGCGCAGGTGCACCCGGAAAGGCTTGTTGGCACCGTCGGAAATCATGTAGCAGCCGAATTCACCTTTGGGTGCCTCGACCGCGGAATAGGTCTCGCCTTCGGGTACGCAATAGCCCTCGGTGAACAATTTGAAGTGATGGATGAGTGCTTCCATGTCATCTTTCATTTCCTTGCGCGAAGGCGGAGCAACCTTGTAATTACCGGCCATTACCGCACCCGGGTTCTCGCGCAGCCAGGCAATGCACTGCTGGCAGATCCGCACCGACTGGCGCATTTCCTCCACGCGCACCAGGTAGCGGTCGTAGCAGTCGCCGTTGACGCCCACCGGGATGTCGAAATCCACCTCACGGTACTTGGCATAGGGCTGCTTTTTGCGCAGATCCCAGGCCACGCCCGAGCCGCGCAGCATCGGGCCGGTGAAGCCGAGCTGTCGGGCGCGCTCGGGCGCGACAACACCGATGCCGACGTTGCGCTGCTTCCAGATCCGGTTGTCGGTGACCAGCGTTTCATATTCATCGATTCGCTCGCCCTGGCTGGCCATGAAGGCCTCCAGGTAATCCAGCAGCGAGCCTTCGCGCCACTCGTTCATGCGTTTGACGTCGGAGGCTTTGCGAAAACGCGACTCGGCAAGCTTCGACATTTCGGCCGGAAGATCGCGGTAGACCCCGCCCGGGCGATAATAGGTGGCGTGCATGCGCGCGCCGCTGACGGCCTCGTAGGCATCCAGCAGGTATTCACGCTCGCGAAAACAGTACAGGAACAGCGTCATCGCGCCCAGATCGAGCCCATTGGCGCCCAGCCACATCAGGTGGCTCATCAGACGCGTGATCTCGTCGAACAGGGTCCGGATCCACTGTGCGCGTTCGGGCGGTTCGATACCCAGTAATTGTTCGATAGCCCGCACGTAGGCGTGCTCGCTGCACATCATGGACATGTAATCGAGCCGGTCCATGTAGCCGATGGACTGGTTGTACGGCTTTGATTCGGCCAGCTTCTCTGTGGCCCGATGCAGCAGACCCACGTGCGGATCGGCGCGCTGGACCACTTCGCCGTCCATTTCCAGGATCAGGCGGAGCACGCCGTGCGCCGCCGGATGCTGCGGGCCGAAATTCAGCGTGTAGTTCTTGATCTCAGCCATTAGTGGTCCTTCAACTTGATAATTGCGGGTTCAGCGTTCCTGCGGCGCTGCGCTTCAAGGCGCCGTGCGTAGGCAATGGCCTTCACCCTTGGCAAGCACGGGAACGCTGCAGCGCAGCGCCACAGGAGCGCCCGAAGGGTTGGCCTGTCAGCGCCCAGGGCTGCGTTCCGGCGCTTGTAAAGGGTACCGCCATTGACTGCGGTCCGCGCCTTGCCCTGGACGCTGACAGACCAACTGAATTCGTAATTATCAGGTTGAAGAACCACTAGGCGCCTCCCGTCGATCCAGTTCGTCGCCGACGTAGCGGGAATCACGACGAATCACCCGCGGCACCAGCACCCTCGGCTCGATTTCGGTGGGCTCATAGATCACCCGGCCCTTGTCCTCGTCGTAGCGGACGCTGACGTTGCCGATCAGCGGGAAGTCCTTGCGGAACGGGTGGCCGATAAAGCCGTAGTCGGTCGCGATCCGGCGCAGGTCCGGATGGCCCTCGAATACGATACCGAACAGGTCGAACGCCTCGCGCTCGTACCAGTTGGCCGAGTTCCAGACGTCGACGATCGACGACAGCGTCGGGAAATCGGCCTGCTCGGGATGGCAGCGCAGACGCACACGGAAATTGTTTCGAGTCGACAGAAGCTGGACCACGACCGCGAACCGGTTCGGGATGTTTTCCGCTTCAGGACGGCTTTCCCAGTCGAATCGCCCCGGGCCCAGGTCGTCGACACCCCTGGAGTAACCGCTGCCGGTAGCCTCCGCGGTCTCCCACTCGTCGTCGCCGTAGCCGAGGAAATCGACACCGCACAAATCGATCATGGTGTCGAACTCGAGCCCGTCGGTGTCGCGCAGCAGACGACAGGTTTCGACCCAGTCGGCCGGCGCGATCTCGGCGACCAGCTGCTTGCGGACTTCCTTGATTTGCCCGAGCTTCTCGCCCAGCGCTTCACGTATCCGCTTGACCAGGGGCTGGTTGCGTTCGCTGAAATTGCTCATGCCGCGGGCGCCATGATGGAGTTGGTTCGACGAATCTTTTTCTGCAGCTGGATGATGCCGTAGATCAGTTGCTCGGCCGAAGGCGGGCAGCCGGGCACATAGACATCAACCGGCACGATCCGGTCGCAACCGCGGGTCACGGCATAGGAATAATGATAATAACCACCGCCGTTGGCACAGGATCCCATGGAAATCACCCACTTCGGATCCGGCATCTGATCGTAGACCTTGCGCAGCGCCGGCGCCATCTTGTTGCACAGCGTCCCGGCCACGATCATCACATCGGACTGGCGCGGACTGGGTCTGAAGACCACGCCGAACCGATCCAGGTCGTACCTGGACGCCCCGGCGTGCATCATCTCGATGGCGCAACAGGCCAGCCCGAAGGTCATCGGCCACATGCTGCCGGTCCTGGCCCAGTTGATCAAGGCATCGACGTTGGTCGTCGCCCAGCCGCGATCCATGAGCGGATTGCTGTCGGCGTTCGGCCGCAGGATGTCGTCAACCTGATTAAGTTCGGCACTCATTCCCATTCAAGCGCACCTTTCTTCCATTCGTAAATGAATCCGATGACCAGAATTGCGAGAAAAATCGCCATCGCGATCAGGCCGGTCATGCCGATGGTGTCCAGCGCCACTGCCCAGGGAAACAGAAATGCGATCTCGAGATCGAAGATGATGAACAGTATGGCGACAAGATAGAAGCGCACGTCGAATTTCATGCGCGAGTCCTCGAATGCCTCGAAACCGCATTCGTAGGGAGACAGCTTTTCGCTGTTGGGGCGGCGAGGACCCAGGATGCCGCCGGCGGCCATCAAGCCTATACCCATCACGGTGGCGATTCCGAGGAAAACCAGTATTGGAAAATATTCCGTCAGCATGACTGCGTGTTCCACGTTGGGCGACGCACTGCGCCGCGTTTGCTACGGCCGGCGCTGCAGGCGCAGACCTCGTGTCACAAGACGATTGGCTGCGACCAGCACCTTGCAGAGAAGACCGGAACCGCCAGACTTTCTGACGGCCATGCGCAGTAACGCAATCGTTGTCGAATTTCTGGTGCCGAAGGCCGGACTCGAACCGGCACGGCCAAAGGCCACTGCCCCCTCAAGACAGCGTGTCTACCAATTCCACCACTCCGGCAGAAAATCGACGTGAAAAACTCATTGGATCCGACTCTTTCAATCAGGTATTCGGCGGCGGTTCCGGAAGCGTGCCGTCATCGTTTTGCGATGCGGCCTCTTCAGGCTCTTCAACCACGCCGGTCTGCTGCCCGCTGGCCGGATTGTCACTATCATTGCCAGCACTATTGTCGAGGCTATCGATCGCCGACTCGATCCCGCCGTCGCTCTCGCTTTGAACGGGCTGCTCTTGCTGATCCATCACTGATCCCGAAAGCGTCGACTCGGCACCGCCCTGGCTGCTCAGACTGGTTGCCAGCACGGCCAGACCCAGACTGATACCGAAGAAACCCACGGCAAGCCAGCTGGTCGTGCGTGTCAGGAAGTTCCCGGCGCCGCGCGAGCCGAATACTGTACCGGAAGCGCCGGAACCAAAGGCCGCACCCATGGTGGCACCCGGGCCGCGCTGCACCAGCACAATGGCGATCAGGCCGGCGGCCACCAGTACTTGAAAAACGATTAGCGTTGTAAACATGCTTATTCCAATTCGATACACGCCGCGATTCGAGCTTGCGACCAGGTTCTAATATCGGCTCAGTCGGCCGCTTTGACGCTTGTCTTGACGCTTGTCTTGACAATCGTCTTGACAATCGCGGTAAATTCGTCCGCATTCAGGGAAGCCCCGCCGACGAGACCTCCATCGATATCCTCGCAGGCCAGCAGCTCCGCAGCATTCTGCGGCTTCATGCTGCCCCCGTACAGGATCTGAATACGGCCTGCCATTGTAACATCGTGCCGAGCCAAACGTGCTCGGATGAATGCATGAACCTGCTGAGCCTGCTCCGGCGACGCCACCAGGCCGGTGCCGATGGCCCACACCGGTTCGTAGGCGACGACTGCGCCGGTAAAACCGGAGACGCCGCACCGCGCCAGGACCGCATCGATCTGGGCGCCCACCACCGCTTCGGTCTCGCCGGCCTCGCGCTGCTCGCGGGATTCGCCGACACAAAGAACGGGTTTCAGCCCGGCGGCATGCGCCGCCTCGAACTTGGTCGCCACGACATCATCGGATTCAGCGTGATACTGGCGTGATACTGGCGACGCTCCGAGTGGCCCACCAGCACGTAATCGGCACCGACATCGGCCAGCATGCTGCCTGAAACCTCGCCGGTATAGGCACCTGACTCGTGCGCGCTCAGGTCCTGGCCGCCCAGCAGCAGACCCGCCGATGCCGTGCGCTTTCGCAACCTGTCGATATAGATGAATGGCGGGATCACCAGCACCTCGGCGGCACACGGCCCGGCTTGCGCTATCGCATCGACCAGGGCCTCGGCCATTGCGATCGAGCCATTCATCTTCCAGTTTCCGGCAATCAGCGCCTTGCGATCCGTGTCGTTCATTTTTTGACCCATGCATATGTCAATAAATTCGGCGGGTAGTGTACCCGCGACCACGGGGTGAAAGATACGGCATCCAGGGGTATACTTCAAAGGACTCCAGCGTGGCGCTGATGCCCATGACAATTCCGGGAACGATTCAGGACTTTCCGGGGGGGAACGACGAAACCGCAGGCGCGCAGATCATACCGATCCGCAATGCCACAGCCGATGTGATCGTGGTGATTCCGGCACGCGACGAGGAAGCCGATGTCAGCATCGTGGTCTCGCGTGTGCTCGCGCTCGGATTCAAGGCAGTCGTGGTCGATGACCACTCGTCCGACCGCACCCGGACGGTTGCCCGGAACGCCGGCGCGACTGTGCTCGAACTGCCCTTTCATGCCGGCTCCTGGGCGGCAATCCAGGCCGGCATGCGCTATGCCCAGCTTAGCCGTTGCTCGCATGTCGTCACTCTGGATGCCGACGGCCAGCACAATCCCGAAGACATCCCCGAACTGCTCGGCCTGATTACGGCCAATCACGGCCCCAATGTGGTCATCGGGGCATGCGTGGGGCGTGCCAATCGAAGGCGCCGCCTGGCATGGCGAACCCTGCGGTGGCTCAGCGGTCTGCGGATAGACGATCTCACTTCCGGCTTCCGCATCTACGACCGCACCGCTGTCGATCTGCTGGTCTCGCAGCGCCATACTTTAATCGAGTACCAGGACGTGGGCGTACTGCTTTGTCTACACCACGCCGATCTGAGTGTGGTTGAGGTCGACGTTCCCATGCAGCCGCGGTGCCACGGCATGTCCCGCATCTTCAATTCCTGGCCGATGGTCGCCTATTACCTCCTCTATTCGGCGCTCATCGGCGGCAGCAGACGCCGCCGGACGAACGGAGACAAAAGTTGATTCCCCTGCAGGTGTTCGCCGGCGTACTGGCCGCTGCGATGGTCGTGCTGATCCTCTGGATGATCCGCCGCGATCGGCTTCCGGTCAGCCATTCGCTCTGGTGGCTGACGGTCTCGGTCATGATCGCCCTGTTAGGCCTGATGCCCGGCCTGCTGGACGGGCTCGCGCGGATGGTCGGCATCGCCTACCCGCCTTCGCTGCTTTTCGTGCTCGCGATACTGACACTGTTGATCAAGGTACTGCTCGAGGACCTCGAACTGACGACCAATCGGCGCCGTTTACTGAGGCTGGCTCAAAAGACCGCGATTCTCGAAGAGGAGGTTCGGCAACTGCGCGAACGTGTAGAAAAACAGTCGTAAATACGCCACGGATTGCGTTATTCAGGTAGACCGCGAACTTTCGAAGACCGCGAACTTTCGAACGATTTTCGGCCCGCCATGGGAGCATCGGAAGACTTGGCAATTCAAAAACGAATGCTCGAACTCCCGCCCGTATGGGCTGTGCTACTGCTGCTCGCGGCGCTGCTGGCGTACCTGCCGTCGTTCAATGCGCGGTTCTTTCTCGACGACTTCCGGATCATTCTGGAAAATCCTCTGCTGCACGACTTTTTCGACTTCGGCGCAGTCTGGCGCTTTTCGGAAGCGCGCTTCATCGGCTCTCTGACCTTCGCCGCCAACTACACGCTGCACGGCGAGGCCGTTTTCGGCTACCACCTGGTCAATATCCTGATCCATCTGCTCGCGGGCCTGGGCCTGTTCTGGCTGGTGCGCGGCCTCATCGCAAGCCCGGCGATGGCCGATACGGCCCGGCGATGGCCGATACGGAACGCCGCTGGATGCGCTGGGTACCCTGGGTCGCCGTGGCCATTTTTCTGCTGCACCCGCTGCAGACCCAGGCAGTAACCTACATCGTGCAGCGCTACACGTCGCTGATGGCGTTGTTCTATCTGGCCTCGATGGCCGCTTTCACCTGGGCCCGATTGCGCAATTCCCTACCGCTTTTTGCCCTCGCCGCTGCCAGTTTGGTGCTGGCCGCGCTCTCCAAACAAACGGCGGCCACCCTGCCGCTGGCCTTCCTGCTCATCGAGCTGATGTTCTTTCGGCGACTATCCGGCCGTGCCTGGGGGCTCGTGCTGGGCTCGGCCGCAGTCGTCGGCTTGATTGCAGCCTGGGTGCTGCACCTGCCCGCATTCGACATCCCGGGAATGACGCGGGAAACCGATCAGATCAGCCGCATCGATTACCTCGCCACGCAAATGGAAGTGCTCTGGCGCTACATCGGACTGTTCTTTCTTGTAGGCGAGCAGCGGCTGGAATACGACATCGCGATCGCGTCGGGATTTTCGGCGCCGGCAACCCTGGCGATGGCGCTGGGGCACTGCGCAGTGATCGCAGCCGCAGCGTCGCTCTGGCGCAGGTCGCCGCTGGTCGCATTCGGCATTCTTTTCTACTATCTCGCGCACCTGGTCGAATCAAGCGTGCTGCCGATCATCGACGTGGCTTTCGAGCACAGAACCTACCTGCCGAACGCCGGGCTGGCGATGGCAGCCGGGTATGGCCTCGCCGTACTGATCGCCAGTCTATCCAGGTATCACGCGGGCGCAGTGATGGCAATGGTTATCCTGGCCATTCTCACGATCACCACCTACGGACGGAATGCGCTGTGGGCCGACCGCATCGAGTTTCTGGAACACGAGACACAAGTGACGCCGACCTCGCAGCGGGCCTGGACCAGCCTGGGCAAGGAACTGATGCGCGAAGGCCGCTTCGAGACGGCCCTGGAAGCGCTGAATCAGGCCGCACGGATTGCCGCACAACGCGAGGACGGCTCGCTGAGGCCGCCGACCGTGCTGAACATGATTTTCGCCCTGCACTACACCGACCGCAACCGCGAAGCCATCGAACTGGCGCGCAACACGCCGCTGGAAAATTTCAACCAGACCGAGCAGGCCTTCTATTTCGAAGCGCGCGGCCGCGCCCACCTGGCGCTGGACGAATTTACGCAGGCCCGCGAGGACCTGACCCGCTCGGCGCGCCTGAACCCCACGATCAATGCCGTTTCGTTCCTGGCCGACGCCGAATACCGGTTGGGCAACCACGCGCGGGCTCGCCAGTTGGCGGAACAAGTTCTCGAGGCCGCGCCCGAAAATCCGCTGGCGCGCGACCTCATGCGCCGCCTCCAGTA
>Ga0209924_1000816_pt1 | contig 13009 bp, 13 predicted proteins | sample SalPonR1_C_D1_MG_FD_185700 | JGI IMG/M metagenome (GOLD analysis project Ga0209924, IMG submission 185700) | Salt pond soil microbial communities from South San Francisco under conditions of wetland restoration - Salt Pond MetaG R1_C_D1_MG... ...
GGCAAGTGCAAGTCGCGGGACGGACGCCGCGCGCGGTTGCGGCTATTGCACTCGCACGCCTCGGCATCGTGGAAGGTGGCGCGGCAACGCCCCCCGAGATCCCGCTCGCGATTGCGCTCGACCCCCAAAACCTTGGCAGCAGCCCGGCCAATCGCGCCCTCGAGGCGGTGCGCAGGGCAATGCCGGGCCGTGCCGTCGCGCTGACGCCGATCCCGCGCCCGCTCGAGGCGCTCGCCATCGGCGAGGCGCGCATGGCCGTCGTGCCGGCCGCAGCACATTTCCAGCTCACACCTGACGGGGCGGTGCGTGATGAGACTGTGGAGGCGATTGGCGTAGTGGGGCGATCTGTCATTTACGCCATCGCTGGCGGCGACGGTCCTGAGCGCCTTGGCGGGGCGCGGATCGTGGCCACCGGTCCAGAGGGATCGCCAAGCCATTTGATCGCCTCGGTTGTCGCTCAATATGCCGAAGCGGACATAACGCTTGCCCCGCAGAGCGCGGGCGACGCCGCAACGATCGGCGCGGCGATCGGACGTGGCGCCGCCGATGCCGGGCTGATCATCGCCAGTCGCCAGCGCGGTGACGTCGTGGACCTTCTCGCCGAGCGGTCCGACTTGCGACTCGTGAGCGCCTCGGCGTGGTGGCAGGGCACCGCGCGCTTGGCGCTGCCCTTTCTCGGAGAAGCGGTACTGCGTCCTGAGAGCCATCCGCACCTAAACCGCGCGGTCTCGGTCTTGTCCATGCAGACGGTGATCACCGGCGCGGCAGCACCCAAGGCAACCACGCTCGGGCGGCAGGGGCCGATCTCTTACGACACCCGCGTGCAATCTGTCAGTGATGCGACGGTGCGCGCGATCGACAGGGCACTGGGTATCCATCCAGACGTTGGCGCCAGCCTTCGCTCGGCCCCGGCACTCGCGGCACGGGCCCCTGCGACACCGACGGCGCACAACCCGCGACCTGATCATGCCCTTCTGACGCTCGGCATTTTCGCCTATCTTGCCATTGCCATCTGGCTTCTGGTCCGGTGCCGCACCGACCGTGTGTAATACGAGGACCAGCGCCCACTACCGATACTCGTCTGCCAAAAATTCTTTATTCAGAGGCATAAGCAGGGTTCTTCATGCGTTTCCGCATGATGTCCGGACCTGCCGTCTTCGAGAAACCCAGGGCCGTTTTTGCGAGGGACGATTGGTCAGACAGTGCCGGGAAAAACCGACGATACCCTTGCCGCTCATTACCTCAACGCATCGCAGGCGGCTTTTAACGCATTAGACAATTTCTCTGGCCGCTTGCTATTCCATAACGGTCATCGTCAGTGCCGATTGCACAATTCTGCTTGTCCAAGATTGCGCACCGGCGGTGGATACGACGCAAAAGAGACCTTGGCGTTTCGCTTGCTCTGGTTTCACCAAGGCAGTCTGGAGAAATATGAGATGACTTCCAAGAATATCCGAAACTTAACGCCGGCTCCCGGCATGACACGCCGCGCATTGCTGCAGTCGGCGCCTGCAACGGGCCTCGCCTTGGGGGCCGGGGCCTTCACGGGTACGCTTGCCACAACGACTGGTCCGGCCCGCGCCCAAAATGGGCAGCCGCCCCTCCAGGGTCCGGGCATCGAGATGTCCAGCGGGCAGGCGATCTATTCCTTGCCCCGCGACCATGCCTGGCATGGCAGCGAGTTCTACCAGAGCAACGACTTCAACGAGTGGCATTACATCACGGTTCTCGGTCGGGATCTCGACACAGGCGAGCGCATCTCGGTGTTCTGGGTGCCGCTCAGCCAAGGCTGGGTCGCTAAAGAGGGTCGGCCGCTGCACAACGTGCTGTTCGCCTTCCACAACCTCGACACCGGCGAATTCCACACTGCGCTGCTCTACATCACGGGACCGATGACCACCGAAGGCTCGGGTCCGGACGCGGAGGACTTCAACTTCCGCTACGATATCGACGACGGCAAGAGCGGTTTTACGACCGCCTACACGCACGCCAATGAGACGTGGGAGTTCGGCGGCTATACCACCGAGAAGGACGACTGGAACGAACCTTTCCGCCTCTCGATGACGTCGCAGGCCCAGGCGCCGGGCTATGCTCCGATGGCCTATTGGGGTCTGGAAAGCATCGGGGTCGATCCGCAGAAGCGCCAGAACCCGGAAACGATGTACGGCCTGACTCTCTATTATACAGCGCCCGACATGGCCACGACGGGTGAACTTGAAGTGGCCGGCCGCACGGTCCGTTTCGAGGGCACCGGCTGGTTCGAGCACCAGTGGGGCAACTTCCGCAACACGTACCAGTATCGCTATTTCTGGGCCTGGTTCCGGTTCGAGGAGAGCGGCGACCTGATGACTTTCCGCCAGTACTACGCAGGCGAGGACTTCCGGAATCCGCATTATAACGTGAACCGCTACTTCTACATGGACGGTGAGACCGATGAGCGGAGCTATGCCTTCGGCCCGGCCTTCAAGCTCATCCCCGAGCGCATGTGGACCTCGGAGAAGTCCGGCGTCGTCTACCCCTGGTATGGCCGGATCGAGACGCCGCACGGCACCTACTGGTACGAGCCGACCCTCGAGGAGCAGGAGGGCCTCGGTTTCGCCGGCCCCTATATCGAAGGCGTGATCCAGCTCCGCGAAGGCGGGCCGGACGGGCCGATCGTGGCGACCGGCTTTTGCGAGATGATCATGTTCACGGGGAAATATGACGACGGCACCGACCATTCTATGGGCCCGCCGATCTCGCGCGGCCTGCCCGAAGACGAGGACGGCCCCTGGACGCCCGAACTCTGAAATCCCTGAGCCGGGTGCCTGACCGGTGCCCGGCCCCTCAGGTGCCGTCCGGTTCATCCCCCTTGAGCCGACACATGGGCCCAAGCGGACGGAACCTCCTTTTCTGGACCATCTGATGAACCTCCAAGTCAACATGCTCAGTTTTCACGGCTGCTGCCGTCTGTTCGGCTTGGCATGCTTGTACCTTGCGATATTCTTTTCCACGCCTGCCTTTGCAGGCAAGGCGCGTGACTACCTGAACGCACCGGTGAATACTTGGGTCACGTTCTACAATCTCGGCTTTTCGAACCGCGTGGCCCCTGTCGATGGGGCTGCGGAATTCGGGATCTCCAACGTTACGACCGACATTACATCGCAATCGTTGATTGTGTCGCGAATTCTTGACGTTGGGGGGCGTACAGGCGGACTTTCGTTCGTCTTACCGCATGCTGATATCGACGTGGCGGCTGGCCCCTTCGCCACAGGCGAGACCGGCTTTGGCGATGTCGGGATCGTTGCCGAGGTCAACATTTTCGGTGCACCAGCCCTGAGCAAGGAAAATTTCGCGCAGTGGGATCCGGAAACCTTCGCATCGTTTCATCTCATGACGACCTTTCCGACCGGCTCATACGATTCAAACAGGCTCGTCAATACCGGCTCCAACCGCTGGAGCATCTCGCCGACGATCAACTACAGTTACACACCGGATGCAGGCTGGACCTGGCTTGAAGTCTACGCCACGGCCCGCGTTTTCGGCGACAATACGGATGCACCCGGTGCAGCAGCCACGCTAGAGCAGGATCCGCTCTACCAAATAGAGTTTCATGCGAGCCGCAATCTGACGCCCGATTTCTGGCTGACCGCGGACGTTTATTACGACTGGGGTGGCGAGACGCATCTGGATAGCGTGGCTCAGGACAATGCCGCTGATACATGGCGTCTCGGGGCTGGCCTCGGCTGGCGTATTCCCTCCGTTGGCACCGTTTTCCTCAACTACGAATCCACCGTCTCGTCACCTGCGGGCCAACCCGAAGGCGAAACCGTCCGGTTGACCCTCGCCAAGGTGTGGTGAGGCTTATGACTTCAAAAAGGACACACCAAATGCACTACCAGCTAAAAAAATTCGTCACCGTCCTGTGTCTGGCGGTCTCTCCTGTCATGAGCCATGCGCAGGACGCGGAGACGGCGCAGAAACTGGCCAACCCCATCGCCGACCTGATCAGCATTCCGTTCCAGTTGAACCATGATCGGGGCTTTGGCCCGGACGGTGATGGATCGCGCACAACGCTTAACATACAGCCAGTCTACCCTTTTCGTCTGAATGAGGACTGGACGCTGATCAGCCGTACCATTCTGCCGGTCATATGGCAGGAGGATGTGCTGCCGGGGTCCGATCAAACAGGCCTCGGTGACACATTGCAGAGCTTCTTTCTTTCGCCTCGGGATGCGGGGAGTGATGGCGGTCTGATCTGGGGTGCGGGCCTTGCCTTTGGTCTGCCCACCGCAACAGATGATGCGCTTGGCAGCGAGAAATGGACCGCAGGGCCAACGGCGACGGCTCTGCGCGTCGACGGGCCGTTCACTTACGGTGCACTCTTCAACCATGTCTGGTCTTTCGCGGGAAATGGCAATCGAAGGGACGTCAATCAAAGTTTCCTGCAGCCCTTCATTTCATACACATTTCCTTCTGCGGTCACGATCACGGCAAGTGCCGAGTCGGTGTACGACTGGAAGGGAGATACCTGGGCAGTTCCGGTGAACCTCGCGGTTTCACGCCTTGTCAGCATCGGTGATCAGCCCGTGAGCCTTCAGGCCGGATTGCGATATTGGGCCGAGAGTCCGAATGGTGGGCCAGATGATCTTGCTTTCCGCCTTGGGATGACCTTCCTGTTTCCGCGCTGAGATGGGAAGACCCAATAAATCAACATTCTGGGAGCAAGCCTGGCTCTGAACTCGGAGATAAGCTGGCCTGCCTGCCGTATGGCCAAGGGTCCAAGTCTTTTGACACTTGGCGAAGCATTAAAGAATGACCCGAGCCGGTGCGTGCCGACACGCCGAAACCGTCTGAAAGTCTTTCATTGAGAGGAGGTATCGATGAAAACCCTTATGGCAATTTTTGCCGCATTTCTGTTGTCGACCGCTATGGCGAGGGCGCAGACACCCGTAAGCTATAGTGAAGACGGTCGTGTGCTTTTCACGGTGGAGGTTCCGGATTTCTGGTCCGTCCGCACGGGTGGCCCTCGCGAGATCGCACGATCTGAGGACGATGCGCCTCAACTTGTCCCGCGTGTTCTGGCGCTGGAGCCGACGGTCGATAGGGGAACATGGATGGGCCTCATGTCGCCGCCTGCGGTCCGGGATCTGGCCAACGCCCGGAGGTATATGGGCCAGCTGAGCCGTTTTCTCGCGCTCGATGTTGAGGTCGGCCCGCCCGTGGTGCGGCGGATCGCCGGCCGACCGGCCGAGGTCTTTGCCGGCACCGGGCGTCGCGAAGGTCGGCAGTTGCAATTCACAGTTGCTGCCATCGATCTGCCCGGCAGGCGTGTCGCCATTGTTGCGGCCGTTCTGGAAGCCGGGGCCGACCCTGCCTTCATAGAGGTGCTGAATGCGGTGTTCGCCTCGTTCCGCGCCATTCGCTGACTCGAGGAGGATTTCAAATGGTCAGGATTATGCGTCGCGCGAGATTGGTGGCCACACTCACCTTAGCCGGACTCGGGCTTGCCGCCTGTGACGGGGTGAGTGGCGGAGCATATTATCATTATGATGATTCACTGTACTGGAACGATTACTATTACATGTACGGTCGACCCGATAGGCCAACCCGTCCAGATCGACCGGCAAAACCAGTTCCTCCAATAGGAACCGCGCCGCGTCCAGTGCCACCCATAGCCACCTTGCCCCGCCCGCGGCCTCCGATCGGGACGGCAGCTCGTCCTAGGCCTCCGATCGGCACGGTTCCCCGTCCGATGCCACGCATTGCGACCCCACCGCGAATTAGCGCCCCGGTAGGGCGTCCAGCGCGGACAAGGTAGGAAAATCGTGTGGTTACTTCCATTAGGGCAAAAAAGCCGAAGGCGCGCTACGCGCCGCTCAGGCAAAGCGCGATCTGGCGCGCATCGAACGGGTTCGTCAAAGTCCACGTGTCGCGCGCGAGGCCGGTGCGCAGGCGCGTCTCGATCAGGCCGAGGCCGCGCTTGCGACGTTGGTACAGCTTGATCCGATCCACGCCGAATTCCCCGTGCCGACGGCAACTTTGTCCAATTGCCTCGAACGCGTCGAACGCGTCGAACGGGGAGAGGTCTCGAAAGAGGCCGCCGTCAGCCTTACGCTGGCGAATGGCACCGTCTATGACGCGCCGGGCGATGTTGATTTCGTGGACAGCCGGGTCAATTCAGGCACCGTGCCGTTGCGCGCGCGGTTTGCCAACCCTGAAGGGCGTTTGCTGGACGGCGAACTGGTGCGCGTGACGCTCACCTCGGACACGCCCGAGGGCGAATTGGCGATACCGGCGCAGGCTTTGCAACGTGACATTCAAGGGGCTTTTGTGCTGGTGGTGGGCGAGGGCGAGGTGGCCGAGCAGCGCCGCGTCACCGTGCGCCGCAATGCGCAGGGCTTTGCCGTTATCGCCGAGGGCGTGAACAAGGTTCGCCCCGGCAGCGCGCTCGATGCCGAGTTTCTGGCGGTCAGTACCGGGCAGGTCTCGGGGCATCTGCTGCGCCGCGCGCATGCGGCAGGCAAGCGGGTCTATGTCTGGACGGTGGACGATCCGCGCGCCATGTCACGGATGATCTCGATGGGGGTGGACGGGCTGATCACCAACAAACCGGCTCTGGCGCGGCAGGTGATGGCAGAGCGCGCGGCACTGTCACTGGCAGAGCGGATTTTGCTGTGGCTGAGCGACCGGTTGCGGCTCGATAGTTTCGATCTGGTGGCAGAGCCATCGGAGGCATAGATTTTGGCAGTTTCGGGAGACATCCAATGAAGAATTCCATCCTGTTGCTCGGCATCGGCGCGCTGTCGCTGATCGGTGGCATCATCGCCCTGTTGAACCCGCTGGCGGCGACGCTGACGGCGGAACTTCTGACCGGGTATCTTTTTATCGCCATCGGTGCGCTCATGCTGGTCTCGATCTTTGCCGATGACAGCTGGGGCTCGCGGTTGTTGTCGCTCGTGCTGGGCGCTGCGGTTCTGGCCATCGGTGTCAATCTGGTGGGTAATCCGTTGCAGGGCGTGCTGCAACTGACGGTCGTGGTGGCGCTGCTGATGCTGTTCATTGGCGTGTTGCGGATCATCTTCGCGTTTCGACTGCCAAGTGGCGGGCTCCGGCTGGTGTTGATCCTGTCGGGGATCATCTCGCTGGTGCTCGGTGGTATGATCCTGACGAGCTTTCCGTTTTCGGCGGTCGTGGTTCTGGGTGTCCTGCTCGCCATTGAGCTGATTTCGAATGGAATTTCCATGATCGTTCTGGGCCTTGCCGCCCGGGACCAAACAAGCTGAGGAGGCGGTGATGAAAAACTGGCTATGGTGGCTATTGGCGGGGCTGGTCGCGTTGGCGGGCGGTGTGCTGGGCCTCATCAATCCGAATGCCGCGCAGATCACCTCGACCACCATCGCGGGATGGGCGTTGGTGCTGATGGGGCTTTTGCAGGGACGTGCAGCCTGGAAATCCTCGGCCTTTCGCGAACGGGCCGGGGCCGCGCTCTTTGCGGCGGCGGGGCTGTTTCTGGGCCTGTCGCTGCTGATCGGACCGATCGGCGATGGCACGCTGCTGCGCTGGTTGCTGGGTGGGCTGCTGGTTATAGGCGGGCTGGCCAAGCTCTGGATCGGACGGCGTTACCAGACCGATCCGCTGTTCTGGGCGGTGCTTGTGGCGGGGGGGCTGTCGGTTGTGCTCGGTGCGCTTGTTCTGCTGGGCGTTACGCTGCAACTGGGCGTGATCCTGTCGCTGGAACTTCTGGGCAGCGGGGCGGCGCTGATCGTGATGGCCTTGCGGCTGGAGAAACCGGCGATACGATGAGCGCCGGAAGCGACAATCTCGAAAGGAATTCATTATGAGAGCGAAAATACTCCTGTCCGCGGCGCTGCTGGCGCTGCCATTGATGGGATCGGGCGAGGCGCAGGCGCGCAGTCTTGGCAAGATTCTTTTTGATTCAGGTCTGTCGCCGAATGATATCTCGGTCATGGAAATGGCCGCGCAGCAACTGTTCGAGCCGATGGGACGCACCGGTGACGCGCGCCGCTGGAGCAACCCTGCGAGCCGCTCCAAGGGCGCGGTCACGCTGGGCCGGATTCAGGGGAACTGTGCCGAACTGGTGCACAGGGTCAGCACGTTGAAACGGCCCGAGCCTGCCACCTTTCGCACCTGGCGCTGTCGCGCGGCAGACGGAGAATGGAAGGTGAGCCCTGGTCCAAACTAAGATGTAGAACGAGATGACCTGGCAAAATTTGCGGCGCGATATTTTGGGATGGCCAAGCGTGCTCTTATCATATCGCATGATCACGCGTTCTTCATTTACTGAGTTTTCTACCCGTCGCAGTCTATTCTGCGAGTGAGATATGGACAAAAACTTTGCCGCCCAGAAACCATGGAGATTGGCCGTTTTCAAATAAAGACGGATTCTTCTCTTTCGGGGTGAAGTGATCAAAACTACAGAGTACGGGGTGCATATGCAGGAGGCAAAAAATGACTATGCGGATCGTCACGTTTTTCAACGATGGTAATGGCGGTACACAGTTTGGCTATAAACCGGTAGAGTTGCATGGACCGGAAAAAGATCTTAACGGGACCGCTCTCACGATGTCCGACTCCCACCCCTGCAAACGCTACTTTTTTTCAGAAATACCTCCTGGCTTTTCGAGCAGTAGGGATTTTTCCAGCCGCTCTCAGCTTTGTGTCCTGCTCTCTGGAGAAATTGCACTCACGTCAAGCAGCGGCGATGTGAAAAACTTCGTTGCTGGCGATGTAATTCTTCTGGAAGATGTCGATTATGAGCCGCCAGGTCGCATGATGCGGATCACGAGTGAGCACGCTGCGCGCGTTCTCGCCGTACAGATCGATTGAACTTTCATATTTCAGCTTCTTGGAGGAAACCCAAAGCGGTCTTAAGGAGCATGTACTTTAGGTGTTTGATTGCGCCGAGGTGGCGGCATGATCTGATGGAGGAGTGGATCGACTGTCACGCGGGATCAATGTCGTTACTGCTGTGGGTGTGCATATCGTGTGCAACTCATAGTGAATGTCTGCAAAGCGCAGCAAAGCAGCTACCCGTACAAACGCAGCGAATTCTCACTTCGTCCCGCTTCTTACCAGTTCGCAACCCGCACTACGAAGGTCCGCTCTTATCAGCCCCGCCGTTTCGCGCCGTGTCCGCTCTGGGCTGACAGCGGTCATCGGGGCAACTCCTAAGTGGCGTTCACAACCTAAAATCGAGCGATGCAACGCCGCAAGTCAGCTGTGAGCCCATTTGACCGATGCACTGCTGTAGGCCAACGGCAGACATACGCAACCGGCGCGCGTTGTAACTTTATCTTGCGGCGGTTTATGACCCAAGCCGCTAATGTCATTCGGAGTATGCATTAAGGCACATAGCCAGTGCAGTACAGACCGTGGCCTCAATGTTTGCAGTTCCTAGAAGCCATGAAGTCGCTTCGCCCATTGGAGACCGATAAACATACCTTTGACGCGGGGAAGGATGAACAGTGCCAACACCGTTGCGAGCGTCATCATTGACAGAGCTACCCAAAGTGGTTCGGGCTCGAAGAGGGAATAAATTACGCCAAACATTGGGAAGATGATCGCAACCACGACCATCAGGGTAAAATAAGCGGGTCCATCATCGACGCTCGCGTGATGGAGTACTTGCCCACAGCAGTCGCATTTGTCTTTAACCTTGAGGTACCCGGAGAGGACTTTTCCCTTTCCACAAGATGGGCACTTCAGCCGGAGACCTCTGAAAATTGCGTTTCGCGTATCCCGTTCTACGTCAATTGACATGGCATTATCCGTTTTGCTCGTGTCTGTTTGGGCTGACAGAAGTCATTGCATGAGGCAAGTCGAACGGCCTCCAGGGCCCGCGCTCCGGCCACTCTGATATAGAAAATGCTGCGCAAAGCATGAATGACTGGTCTGGGGAAACTGCGGCGCGGCATCGGTGCCTTCAGTGGAGGTCGGCCATGGATGAAAACCACACGCCTCTTAGAACATGGTTTCAAGTTCAAACCCATGAACCCATGAACCCATGAAAACTTAAACCCATTTTAATGATGTCCTCCTATCTTCATGCAAGGCACGGGAAGATACACGGATGATAATCAGTTTCATTAACCAAAAAGGCGGTTCAGGGAAGACATCGCTTTCAATCAATGTCGCATGTACTCTTGCTCGACTAGGACATTCAATTCTCTTGATTGACGCTGACAGCCAAGCAAGCAGCAGTACCTGGGCATCAGTTCGTGCAGAAACGCGATTTCAAGTTGTTTCTATGGCCCGACCAAATTTCGCAAAAGATGCCATGAAAATGGCACTGAACTATGATTTCACAATCATTGATGGGCCTCCACATGCACAGGAAATTAGCCGATCATGCATTGCTGCTGCTGACCTTGTTCTGATCCCAATCGAACCATCAGGCTTAAGTATGTGGGCCTCTGAAATGACTATTTCTCAGGTTCGTGAAGCATCTGAATACAAAGATACTCAAGCGGCATTTGTTATTTCCAGAAAAATATCAAGAACTGTCATCGGCCGCGAAATCCCCGGTATGACAGAAGGCTATGGACCGCCAGTTTTGGCCTCACAAGTTCATCAGAGGGTTGCGTTCGCGGAATGCCTGACGCTGGGGAAGTCTATTCACGAATACGAGCCCGATGGCTTGGCCGCAGATGAAATCCACCAACTCACAAACGAGATCTTGGATTTAGTTGGAACAAATTTTCCAATGGAGTCTTAACCATGCCAAGAAAGTCTTTCTCAAGAGCACCAAAGCCCTCGACCCACAAATCTATCGAAGATTTTGAGAAGCGGGGTAGGGGGCATGATACTGCTAGGAAGCTGGCTTCTCAGGAGCCTGTCGCGCGGTTCACGATAGATATGCCCAAAAGGCTGCATATGCGCTTCAAAGCAGCATGCACCTTGGTTGATACGAGTATGCGGGATGAAATAATATTGGCCGTCGAAGAACGAATTTCTGAGCTTGAAAATCAGATGAATTCTTAAGTGAATTTTACATTTCTGTTACCAACGTCATTTGCAGATAATCGTTTTCCCTAGCAGGGTTGCTTTGGGCAATGTTCTGAACATGTAATTAATAGGTAAAAAATTTTCTGATAAAATATAATGGGTGTGCAGTGCAGAGTGATAATGGTGATACAAGTAAAAATACGAATGTAAGTAATTCAAGATCTACTTATTCTGGCGAATTTAGGAAAGCTTCGTTTCTTGAACCGATATTGAAAACTTTAAAGCCGATAATGATACAGATCTCGTATCGCGGCAAAATTCGTATCCAACCAGAAGCGATATTGCATGCATATCAAACGGCGCGCCTTGCAGAAATCGTCTCTCCTGCTTCCTGCCGCTCTCGGCAAGGCACGATGCACCAATACAAGAGTGCACTGAACACCTTACGTGGATTGGATCCCAACAAAAAACAAAGCCAAGGCAATCCATTTTATGGGTTCATGAAATTCGATTTCAGCAGCCGAAAGAAGACCTCTTTCTATAAATACAAAGCGGCACTTCAATCCCATGCCTTAGCCCTTCTAATTGAACACGGAGAGGCCAGTGTTATTCAATTTTGGGATGACAGCTTCGTCCAGGACCTGGACGGGGACAAGCAAGCAATGGCTGCGGAAACTGACCGTAGGATCCGCATCCTGTACCGTGCTTTCAATGTCGATAATTCAGTTGCCGTGCAAATTAATGAGACAGCTAAGAGCGACTTGAAACAAAAAGCTATGAACCTTCGGCAAAGGCCTCACGTGTTTGAGGAGGTCCTTTCATCTGCAGCATTTCTGACTGCATTCCCGCCGCTTCTGAAAGAGCGAAGCGAGCATATGCTCACGTTGAAAGGAGCAAAGGAGCCGAACCTTCGGGAACTGCAGATCGAGAATAGGGGGCTCACAGTTTTTGATATCGCCGATGGATTTGAACCCGAAACTGAATGGTCTCTTAATGGTTTCCGGAATGCTGTGACACGCAGGAGGGGCTTTGGAAAACGTCAGTTGATCGCTCGTCTCAACCGCTTAGACAAATCCCGCGGAGATGGGATGGACTGGCGAGAGCGTTTCTTCCACTATCTCGAAAGCACGCCTGAAAGCGGTAAAGACGATAAGAAGAGACAGGCGGCGATCTTTACATTTACCGGCTGTCGGCCATCTGAATTCTCCAAGGGCATAAGGATATATCTCGAAGATACTCGGGTACTCGGAGTGACCGAGAAGCCAGTCTATTGCTTTGTTTTCAGAATTCTTGGGTCAAAATGCACAGTTTTGGCAGACGAAGAGGAGATTGCGATTTTTGGCAAAATGAATGCCGCTGAAAAGCTTTTCAAAGCCGAGGTCTATGCCAACCAAGCACACCGATCAAACCAAGAACGCGGGCACGACTGGCGGATCGTCAGAGTTGTATCAGATGCCCCTGAAGCAGCCTTTCTAGCTAGTCATATTCTCGACAACGGGGACGCCGTAGATACTGATCTCAGTCGAGATCCTTCTCTATCGGATGCGGAAAAGGTGGCGATTCAGGAATTGACCAGTGGTCCCCTCATGCACGTGGCGACGATTTATCCTCGCAGGATTGATGAAGCATTCCTCGCGGCAGGGGAAGAGGATGAGCTGCCAGAAGAGGTTATCAATAAACAGGCACACAATATCGGCGCTTGGGTCTCATACCATGCAGAGAAGCTCTATCCTCGGCTGGATGAGGTCGTCACTCCGTACGCTTGGCGACACCAATTTGCATCTGATCTGAAAGCTTTTGCCGAAAATCCGGAGCTCTTCGCACGGGCATTGGGGCAAAGGTCTCAAAAGACCCAAGCACATTACGGGCATTCATCATCGTCAATCGCCAAGAAGTTCGGTCATGTCAGTATTCGAACTTCACAAGTCGTCCGTGACAACTATCAGCCCCACGCAAAAGCCAGAGTGCGATTGTGTCAAAACCATAGGACGCTCTAGAGCTCGCCGGGACTATGAAATATCCTGGTGTTGGATCTGCGGTGGTTCTTATTCTGCGGATGCAG
>Ga0209924_1000821_pt1 | contig 12981 bp, 12 predicted proteins | sample SalPonR1_C_D1_MG_FD_185700 | JGI IMG/M metagenome (GOLD analysis project Ga0209924, IMG submission 185700) | Salt pond soil microbial communities from South San Francisco under conditions of wetland restoration - Salt Pond MetaG R1_C_D1_MG... ...
CCTAAACCCTAAACCCTAAACCCTAAACCCTAAACCCTAAACCCTAAACCCTAAACCCTAAACCCTAAACCCTAAACCCTAAACCCTAAACCCGAGCCCCGTCACGCGCTCGCCGGCGCCTCCAGAATGATCAGAGAGATGTTGTCCCGCCCGCCGGCTTCGAGTGCGAGGTCGGCGAGTTTTTCGGCGGCGGCGCGGGGGGAGGGGATGTCACCCAGCCACTGTTTCAGCGCGGCATCGGACAGTTCGCTGTTGAGGCCGTCCGAGCACAGCAGCAAGCGGTCGCCTTCGTGCCAGTCGAGGCGGGTGGATTCGATGGTGGGCAGGCCTTCGCGCTGGCCGATGCAGTCGGTGAGGATGTGGCGCTGCGGGTGATCCCGGGCCTCGTCGGCGGTGATCCGGCCGGTTTCCAGCAGGCGCCCGGCGACGTTCTGGTCGCGCGTCAGGCACTCGAATTCGCCGTCCTTCGAGTTGTAGCGATAGATGCGACTGTCGCCGACCCAGGCCAGTTCGTAACCGCCTTCATGCTCGCGCACGGCCACCAGCGTGGTACCCATGTCGTGCAGCGACGGGTTGTCTTCCTGGGCCGAGCGCACCCGCGAATGCGCCACTTCGAAGGCGTCTGCCAGCGGCATGCCGTGAATGACGCCTTCATTGACCGCTTCGCACGCCAGGCGGCTGGCTTGTTCCCCGCCGGCGTGGCCGCCCATACCGTCGGCGACTATCCAGAGGCCCGATTGCTCGTCGGCGAGGATTCGATCCTGGTTGTTGTGCCGAACCCGGCCAGTGTTGGTGATTTGGAAATAGCGCACCGAAAATCTCTGTTGAAATCGCTTGCGAAGTGCGCCTTTTTGGTTGAAAACGCAACTTTAGTTGATTGTTACGTATTTTGGACGACGAATGTGGCAGCGCGCTGCGAATCGGTTTTCGGACAAACCGACCCGGCAGCCCAAAAATATGGATAATGCGCGGCGCCGCCCCCACATCACCAGCTTGTCCGCGACGCCATCTTTTGTTGTCGTCGCCTTTTAGTTCGTCTTCCGAAGGAATCCGCCAGTAATGAGCCAGTACGTCTACACCATGAACCGCGTCAGCAAGGTGGTTCCGCCGAACCGCACGCTGATCAAGGATGTTTCGCTTTCGTTTTTCCCGGGCGCCAAGATCGGCGTGCTGGGCCTGAACGGCGCCGGCAAATCGACGGTGCTGCGCATCATGGCGGGCGAAGACAAGGAATATGACGGCGAGGCGCGCCCCCAGCCCGGCATCCGCATCGGCTACCTGTCCCAGGAGCCGGTACTGCCCGAGGACGAGACCGTGCGCGAGGCGGTGATGGAGGGCGTGGGCGAGGTGCGCGACCTGCTCAAGCGCTTCGACGAGATTTCGGAGAAATTCGCCGAGCCGATGAGCGACGATGAAATGAACGACCTGCTGGCCGAGCAGGCCGAGCTGCAGGACAAGATCGATTCGGCCGGCGGCTGGGAATTGGACCGGATGCTTGAAGTGGCCGCCGACGCGCTGCGTCTGCCGGCCTGGGACAGCGAGATCAAGGTGCTTTCAGGCGGCGAGCGTCGCCGCGTTGCGCTGTGCCGGCTGCTGCTTTCCAAGCCCGACATGTTGCTGCTCGACGAGCCGACCAACCACCTGGACGCCGAATCGGTGGCGTGGCTGGAGCGCTTCCTGCACGATTTCCCGGGCACCGTGATGGCGGTGACCCATGATCGCTACTTCCTGGACAACGTCGCCGGCTGGATTCTTGAAATGGATCGCGGCCACGGGATCCCGTTCCAGGGCAATTACTCTTCCTGGCTGGAGCAGAAGCAGGCTCGCCTGGCCGTTGAGGAAAAGCAGGAAGCCTCCAGGCAGAAGACGCTCAAGGACGAGCTGGAATGGGTGCGCTCCAACGCCAAGGGCAGGCAGGCCAAGAGCAAGGCGCGTCTGAAGCAGTTCGAGGAGCTCAACTCGAAGGAATTTCAGGCGCGCAACGAAACCCAGCAGATCTACATTCCGCCGGGGCCGCGTCTGGGCGACCAGGTGATCGAGGTCGAGCACCTGAACAAGGCGTTCGGCCACGACCTGCTGATCGAGGACCTGAGCTTCAAGGTGCCGCAGGGCGCCATCGTCGGCATCATCGGCGGCAACGGGGCCGGCAAGACCACGCTGTTCAACATGATCGCCGGCAGCGAGAAGCCCGATTCCGGCGAGATCAAGGTCGGCTCCACGGTCGCGCTGGGCTACGTCGACCAGAAGCGCGACAGTCTGGACGGCGACCGCCAGGTGTGGGAAGAGATTGCCGACGGCGCCGAGATGATCCAGGTCGGCAACTACTCCACGCCGGCGCGCCAGTACGCCAGCCGCTTCAACTTCAAGGGCGGCGACCAGCAAAAGCGCGTCGGTCAGCTTTCCGGCGGTGAGCGAAACCGCGTTCACCTGGCCAAGGTGTTGCGCTCCGGCGGCAACGTGCTGATGCTCGACGAGCCGACCAACGATCTCGATGTGGAAACGCTGCGGGCGCTGGAGGAAGCGCTGCTGGCTTTTCCGGGCAGCGTGCTGGTCACCTCGCACGACCGCTGGTTCCTCGACCGCATCGCCACCCACGTGCTGGCGTTCGAGGGCGATTCGCACGTGGAATGGTTCGAGGGCAACTTCAGCGACTACGAAGCCGACCTCAAGCGCCGCAAGGGCGACAAGGCCGGCCCGCACCGCATCAAGTACAAGCGGATAGACGGGTAAGCGCGCGAGGCGCGCGACGGTTTACGGTTGGACGGTTGACGGTTTACGCAAGCGGAAATGGTCGCCGTTCCCCATATCTACAGTTGGTTCAAGATTGCGTAAACCGTAAACCGTCACCCCTCGATTTTCCGCTCCAGCTCCGCAACCCGCTCTTCGAGTTCCGCGACCCGCTGCAGCAGCGATTCGGTTTCGGCCGATTCGGCCGGGGTGGCGGCGGGGGCGTGGTCGGGATGCGACAGGGCGCTGTCGACCGGGCCGGCGAGCAGGTGCATGTATCGGTCTTCACGCTGGCCGGGGCCGCGCGGCAGGCGCACGACCATCGGGGCATCGTGCGCGGCCAATCGATCGAGGTTGTACTTGACGTCTTCGAGATCGTCGAACCGGTGCATGCGCTCGGACCGCGCGTAGAGCTCGGCCAGCGTCTGTGGACCCCGGAGCAGCAACAGGCCGATCAGAACGCGCTGGGCGGCGGTGAGCTTGAGTTCCGAGTCCACGCGATGGTAGTAGCGCGATGCGCGCGCGCCGTATTCCGATCGCACCAGTCTTCTTTGCTCCAGCGCTCGAAGCGTCTGGCCGACGCGGCCGGGATCGAGCTTCATCACCGGGTTGCGGCTGGTTTTCTGGTTGCACGCCGTGACCGTGGCGTTCTGGGTCAGCGGGTAGGTTTCCGGCGTCGTGCCTTCCTTTTCGATCAGGCAACCGAGCACCCGGGCTTCGGTGGCCGAAAGCGGCGGGTCCAGCGGCAGTTTCGATTCGCCTGCCGACGCTTGCGACGATTCCTGATGCGATTCCTGGGACGGTTCGTTCATTGTTGGTCGTTTTCCTGGTATCCGTGGGGCCCCGCGAAACACGGGGCGTATTGCTCATTTTGGCAGATCGCGATCGGGTTGGCCGTATTCTTTGGCACAGGGCCGGCTTCGGCCAAGCCCGGCGCGGGTCGGGTTGGCTTGATTTCGAATCCGCGAAGGCATCGTGCGTCGGTGAGCTTCAAGGCCTGAACGGCCGCGGGTTCCAGCCCAGCTGCTCGCGCGCGCGGGTGTCGTCGACCACCAGGTCCATGCGCTGACGCGCGATCATGACCGGTGTGACGGATCGGAAGCGACCCAGACGATGGGCGATTCGCAGCGCAGATGCGATCAGCCACGCCGGCATTCGCACCAGCGTCGCGTCGATCCCCGCCCCGGAAGCGATCCGGCGCACGAATTCCGGATACTGCAGTGTCTCGCCGCCGCCCAGGCTCAGCGTCTCGACCGGCGATCCGCGTTCGGATCCGCTGCCGGCGGCCAGTTGCCGGACAAGTGCGGCGAGGTCGTCGGCGTGAACCGGCTGACGCAGTCCGTTGCCGGCGATTGGCGCCCATGATCGTTGCTCGAGCCAGCTTCGAATACCGTGCAGTGCCGAAGGCGCCCGGCCGCCGTAGATCAGCGTCGGCCGCAGCAGTGTGAGTTCGATACCGCGCTTACCCGCCGTCTCCGCAAGTGACTGCTCGGACTCGACGAGGCGTTCCACGGTTTCGCGTTCACCTGGATCGGCCGAGCGCTGCTTGAACACCACGCTGGCCGAACTCAGCGCGATGATACGCCTGAGCATCGGCATGGCCCGGACCTGGCGCGCCGCCAGCGGCAGGGCTTCGGCGTCTGCGCAGATCATCACGTGCGACTGTATGCGGGCGTGGCCCACTAGGTCGTGCTGCATCCAGGTGAGGTTGGGCCGGCTATATCCGGGAACGTCGGGTGAGACCGCAATCACCGGCGCGCCGGCGTCCAGCAGCCCGGCGAGAATTTCATGTCCGGCCGGGCCGCCCGGGCCGACCAGCAGTAACGGCGCCGTGTCGTGGTCGCTCAAGGTGCTCGCCCGGCCCTCGAAACGGGCGGCGCGTCGGCGCTGACGCGGCCGCGCCGGATAACGAACCTTGGAATAACTCTGCGCGGGCGCGACGGCGCCTTTGCGGGAGGCTCCGGCTTGGCTTGGGCGAGCGTGGTTTGGTTGTTCCAAATGAGCGAGCCCAAACAAGCCGGAGGCCCCGCAAAGCCCCGTCCCGAAGGGGTTTCGCCGGAAAAGCCGCATCTCGCGCGTTGCGACCCTCGGCCGTAGCTATGGCTACTGTCACTCGCGCCACACCACACGATCTGCAGCTTTTCCGACTGAAACGCGCTCCGCGCAGAGTTATTCAAAGGTTCCCTAAGACATGCATAATCGCTGCAGTTCCTGATGATGGGCGGCGACCGTAGCCGGCGCGAATTCGATGTTTTTCAACGCCAGAATACTGCAACAGCCGTTGACCGGGGTCGGCCGGTACCTCAATGAGGTGCTTGCGGCCTGGCCCGGGGAGCCGCCTGCGCGCATCGATCCGCCGCGCCGGGCGATCCGGGGATTGAAAGGGCACGCCTGGGAGCAGCTGGTATTGCCGGCAAGGGTCGGCCGCGACCTGCTGTGGTCGCCGGTGCATTCGGGGCCGCTGGCGGTCGCCAACCAGGTCGTGACCGTTCACGACCTGGTGCCGCTGGACCATCCCGAATGGCTTAATCGAGGATTCGCCCGCTGGTACGGCTTCATGCTGCCGCGCCTGGTGCGACGCGCCCGGCACGTCATCGCGATTTCCGAATTCACGCGGCACCGGCTGCTTGAAACTACCGGAATTCCGGACAGCAAGGTGACGGTGATTCACAACGGCGTCGGCGCGGGTTTTCGTCCGCCGCCGCCGGCCGAGCGTCGGCGCATGCGCGAAAGTCTCAACCTGAACGATACGCGTTACCTGCTCTCGGTCGGCACACTGGAGCCGCGCAAGAACCTGGCCGTTCTTATCGACGCCTGGTCGAAGGCGCTGCCCCGATTGCCCGACGACCTCGAGCTGGTGATTGCCGGGGCGCCGGGTCGGGCTTCGGTGTTCGCCGGTGCAAGACTGGACGACCTGCCGCCCCGGGTGCGGCTGGCCGGCCGGGTGACCGACGAAATGCTGCCCGCGCTATACGCCGAGGCTGAATGGTTCGTATATCTGTCTCTGTATGAGGGGTTCGGGCTGCCGCCGCTGGAAGCGATGGCCTGCGGCACGCCGGCGATCGTCAGCGATATCCCGGTGTTCGGCGAAGTGACGGGCGGTGCTGCGATGACGGTCGATCCGGACAACCGGAATGCCGTGGCGGACACGCTGGCAGTGGCGGCGAGAGATTCGGCGCGGCGAAAGATCCTGGCCGAGCGGGGATTGCAGCAGGCGGCCGGCTTCGACTGGCACGAAACCGCCCGCCTGACGCGGGCGGTTCTGGAAAGATTCGGTTAGAAATCAGGTTTCAAGTTTCCTGAGTAGCGTCGTGTCTCAGTGCCCTGCTCAAGCCAATGAAAAATTTGTGCTGAAAGTCTCTGGGTCCCGGATCAGGTCCGGGACGACAACCAGGTGGAAGCTCCAAGACTGTCGCCCCGGCCTTGAGCCGGGGCCCAGTGGCTTTGTCTACGGGCAATGCCACAGCGCAAGAACGCTACTGAGACACGACGCTAGTCAGGTTAAGTTTTAGGTTTTAAGTGTTAACGAAAACCTCGCCGGCAGGCCGGCTCCCACACCCGTCGACGGCACCCGGGCGCATCCGACACCGTGACCTGCTACAAGTGTGGGAGCTTGCCTGCAAGCGAAGCCATTGAATTTCCCGAAACCCGAACCCGGAAACCGTTGTTCCCTGAAACCTAACACTCCCCTATTTCCTCAACCCCGATACCGCCCCCCGCCACACGGCTCGGGCTGCCTCGAGGTCGCCGCGCAGCAGACGCCTTATGAGCCGTCCGGTGACGCCGATAATGATCGCCGGCCACCCGCCCACCGGGCCGTGCTTGCGGAAGAACTTGACGGCCGAGGCGTTGATCAGCGCGTCCTTGCGCGGGCTGGCTTCGCCGGTCGAACCCGAAAGACGGTGCCGGACGACGGCATCGGGAGCCACGGTGAGTTTCCAGCCGTCCGCGCGCAATCTCAGGCACAGGTCCGCGTCTTCCCAGTAGAGAAAATAGCGCGGGTCGAACAACCCGCTCTTGCGCAGGGCTTTGGTGCGCAGCATCATCGATGCGCCGGTCAGGTAGTCCAGGCGCTCGTCCGGCACCGGCGTGGTGAAATGCCTGCTGTGTCCGCGCCACCGGCCGATTCGACCCCCGCCCCAGGTCTGTATGGCGTGCGGCGGATTCATGTCGACGATGCGCGCGCCGATCGCGCCTGCGTCGGGATGTGCCCGAGCGGTTGCCAGCAGCGCTTCCAGCGTGCCGGACTCGATCCGGGTGTCGTTGTTGAGCAGCCAGATCCATTCGCAGCCGCTGTCCAGGAGCGTTTCGAGGACGGGGTTCAGACCGGCGCCGAAGCCCAGGTTTGTGGCGTTCACCGAAACGCTGGCCGACGGAAAAGCCTGCCGAATGCGTTTGACCGAATCGTCTTCCGATGCGTTGTCGACGACATAGACGGCGCCCGGGACGGTTTGAAGCGCTGCAAGCGATTCGAGGCAGGCCAGGGTGTCGTCGGCGCCGTTGAAGTTCAGCACGACGACGGCCACGTCGTCCGCAGTCCATTCAGCGTGTTGCTTCGGGCGCGGCGAAACTGCGGCTTTTCGGGTTTCGAACGTCATGCCCGGTCACCATGAATCCGGCGGTGGCAGGCGGCGACCGCGTCGGCCGCGGTATCGGGCAGTGGACGGCTGCAGGCCCGGGCCAGTTCCAGCACGTGTTCCGGATGCGTGGTGCCGAACACGGCGCTGCTGATACCGGGCTGCGCCAGCACCCAGGCGAGCGCGAGCTGCGCGCGGGTCCAGCCGGGGGCGGCAAGCGCCTTGCGCAGGCACCTGCGCGAGCGTCTTTCAGGCTTGTTGCCGCGCCGGGAAAACGCGCGGGCCAGGTACCACAGGCCGCTGCCGCTGGTCAGCCAGCGCGCCAGCGGCGGGGCGAAACGCATCCGGGCCAGCGGTTCGGCGGCCAGCACGCCCTGGCCGGCCTCGGCGGCGCGGCGGGCGAGGCCGGCGTTGTGCGCCTTCATGACCGAGACGAACGGCATCAGAATATCGAAAGGCGCTCTGTCCACGGCGTGTTCCAGCACATCGGCGTGCGCGTTGACGCCGATGAGTTCCACCTTGCCTTCGGTTCTCAGACGGTCCAGCGCGGTGAGCAGATCGTCGGTGAGGTCGGCAGGCTCCGGACCGTGCAGCTGCAGCAGCGAAATGCGCGCCAGGCCCAGGCGCTCGAGGCTTTCGTTGACCTGCTCGATTAGCCCGCCGGGGCTGAAATCGCGCACGATCCGGCCGCGATTGTTATTGCCATTGCCACTGCGTGTGCCGGCTTTGGTGGCGATGATCAGGTCGTCGGGCTCGACGCCCGATGCCTTGATCATCCGGCCCAGCCGTCGCTCGGCTTCGCCGCCGGCATAAGAGCCGCCGGTATCGAACAGCGTGATGCCGCAGGCCAGCGCGGCGTCGAATACCTCGCGGGCCCGGCGCTCGGGGAACCCGGGCCGGGCCCAGTAGCTGGCGCAGCCGAGACCGAGTTCGGAAACCTGGCGGCCGGTGCGGCCCAGCGGCCGCAGTCCGACCCGTTGAATGCCGCCGGGTTCCGGTCCGCTCATTTTGCGGCCCTGAATCTGGACGCGGCCCACACCAGCGGCGTCCGGGCGGCGGCGTGGGCAACAAGCGCGAGCAGCCAAAGCGGTCGCTGCCAGCGCGGCCACTGTGCCGAACAATGGCGCTTCAGATAACGCCACAGCCCACGGTGTTTGGCCCACAGCACCGCAACCGGACGACTACTTGAGGAACGTCCGCCGGCGTGGACGACCTCGGCTTCGGGCACCCAGCGCAGCCGCCGGCCGTGCTCGGCCAGCCGTGCGAACAGGTCCAGATCCTCGAAGTGCAACGGGTAGTTTTCGTCCATGCCGCCGAGCGCGTCGAATGCATTGCGCCGGACCAGCATGCAGGCGCCGGAGACGGCTTCGACTTCGATTGCGTTGCCGGGCGCCGGGGTACCGGTCGTGTCCATGCCCTGTCCGCCAAGCGGCAGCATCTCATGGATGACCCGCATGGGCGTGGGCAGGCGCCGGCGGCTGCCGCGCTGTTCGCGACCGTCCGTACCAAGCACCTTGCCCGAGACCAGCGCGGTTTCCGGATGGCGGTCCAGTTCGTCGACCAGGCGCGCCAGTGCGGTCGGGGTGATCAGGCAGTCGGGATTGAGGATCAGCAGGAATTCGCGCGAAGCGTGCCCGGCGGCGCGATTGACGCCGGCGGCGAAGCCGGTGTTGCGACCGGCGCGGTCGACGGTGACGGCTTGTTCGAGCCCGCTTGACGCTTCATTGGCAGGCTGCTTGCAGGTCTTCGCCTGTAGGGCATCCAGGCTGGCGTCGGTCGAGCCGTTGTCGACCACGATCAGGTTCGGCTCGGTTGCGCCTTCGGGCAAGATACTTTCTGCCGCGCGGGCCAGCCATTCTCCGGCGTTGTAGTTGACCACCAGAACGTCGACCCGGGCCAGGCGGTCGGTCGGGGCGCCGGCCACAGGATCGGCCGCGCCGTTCATTTGTTTCCGAACAGCCATTGCCGCAGTCGGTGCCACAGCGGGATTTTCTGTGATTGCTTCAGCCGTTCGATCTCGGCATCGCGTTCGGCCAGCAGGTGGCCGGCCCGGATGTGGTTGCGCACTTCGTCGTTGTAATGGCCGTAGACGCTTTCGGCACGGTCGTCGAACAGCGAAAGACCGGCCGGTTGCGGAAGATCGATACCGCTTGCCGCGGCGACGGCGATGAAGTAAATCGGCGCCGGCGCCGGATGGCCGGCGTGCGTCACCGTGCCGTCGGCTTCGCTGGTCAGGCATTCGGCGGTAGCCGAATCCGCGTCCAGTCGCCACAGCGCCGAATTGAACATCAGTTTCTGGCCGTAAAGACGGAAATTCGGGAAGTGCCTGGCCAGCAGTGCCTCGAACTGGTCGCGGTAGAGCTCGCGGACGTGGAATTCGTTGTCGAAGCCGGTGTCGTCGGAATAGGTCTTCCTGTCCGGCGACGACATCAGCAGAAAGCCGCCGGGCCTGAGCACGCGCCGGAATTCGGTCATCAGCTCATCGTGTTCGGCCAGGTGCTCGAGGGTTTCGAACGAGACCACCGCGTCGAAGCGGTCGTCGTCGAACGGCAGCGCCAGCGCGCCGGCTTCGACGAACTCCAGGCCGTCGCGGCCGTAGCGCCGCCGGGCATGCTCGATGCTTGCCGCATCGATATCGACGCCGGTGACCGATCTTGCCGCATCGCTCAGGATGCGGCTGCCGTAGCCTTCGCCGCAGGCGCAGTCGAGCACGTCGAGGCCGCCGACCAGGCGCTGGGCCCAGGCGTAGCGATGAAAGTGCTCGTGGAAGATCTCGCGCACGCACTCGGGCGTGAAGCGTTCGCCGGTGAATTCCAGTGCCGGCGCCCGTTTGTCTTGTTCGCCGGCCGTCATCGCGCAGTGTTACCGGCCGGGGTCATGAAAGCGAGAAAGGTGACAGGCAGCCGCGGATGGACGCGGATGAACGCGGATAGAATTCGAACGCAGGGTGCAGGGCGCATTGGCGATAAACAAAAATTCAAGGTCGTTTCATGTTTATTGATTTTTTTGGATTTTATCTGCGACCACCCGCGTTTATCCGCGGCTGGAATCGCTTTGCCCCGGCTGTGCCCTACAGTCGGAATTCCTTGCCGAGATAGACGTTGCGAACTTCCTCATCGGCCAGCACCGCATCGGGCGGGCCCTGGGTGAGTACCCGGCCTTCGGAAATGATGTAGGCCCGATCGCAGATGCCCAGCGTCTCGCGCACGTTGTGGTCGGTGATCAGGATGCCGATGTCGCGGTCGCGCAGGTGGCCGACGATGTGCTGGATTTCGCCCACCGAAATGGGATCGACGCCGGCGAACGGTTCGTCGAGCAGGATGAAACGCGGATCGGCGGCCAGCGCGCGCGCGATCTCGACGCGCCTTCTCTCGCCGCCCGACAGGCTCACGCCCATCTGGTCGGCCAGGTGGGATACGTTGAATTCGTCGAGCAGTCGGCCCAGTTCGTGCTTGCGCTGGTCGCGGTCGAGGTCCTTGCGCAGTTCCAGGATGGCGTCGATGTTGTCCTGTACCGAGAGCCGACGAAAGATGGAAGCTTCCTGCGGCAGGTAACCCAGCCCAAGGCGGGCGCGCTTGTGCATGTTGGCGCGTGTCAGGTCGTGGTCGTCTACGGTGATCTTGCCGCCGTCGGCGGGCACCAGCCCGACGACCATGTAAAAGCAGGTGGTCTTGCCGGCGCCGTTGGGGCCCAGCAGGCCGACCACTTCGCCGCGGTGGACGTCGAGTGACACGTCGTGGACCACGGCGCGGCCACGGTAGCGCTTGACCAGGTGTTCGGCGCGCAGCATCAGCTTTCCGCCGGCGGGTCGGCCGGTTGTTCTTCTTCGGTGTTCGTTTCGCTTTCTGTCCCGGTTTCCTGTGCCGGTGGCCGATCGTCATTGTCGGCGTCGTCCCCGGAAGTCTGGCGGCGCATCGTGTCGCCCTCGATCACCACGCGTACCTGGTTGCCGCTCGAGCTGCGTCCGGCCAGACTTTCGGTATCCAGGTCGTAGATGAGCTGATTGCCGGTGAACTGGCCGCCTTCGTGCTCCAGGAGCGCATCACCGGAAAGCGTGACGATATTTTCGTCCACCTGGAATTCGATCTGATTGGCGCGGCCTTCAACGATGCTGCCGTCATCCAGCCGATCGCGCCATGTCGTGGGGCTGCCGAACAGTTCGATCATCGCGATGCGACCGTCGACCTGGTGGACCACGCCCTCGTCCGCGTTGACCAGCATCGGGCCACGCTGGATGGTGACGTTGTCGCTGAATCGCGTGATGCCGGATCTCAAATCCGAGTCGGAGGTATCGGAGTCGATGATGATCGGCGGCTCGACTGTGGTTGTGTCGATCGCGTTCTCGACAGTCTGATCGACAACTTCGGCGGTCGATTCCTGCCCCGATTCCTGGCCGCCTGCGAGGCTAGTCGCGAGCAGCAGCGCTGGCAGGGCGATAAATCGCATGGACATCCTCGTCAAGCTCCATTCTTTCTTCATCGATCCAGGCAGTAAGAGTACCACCGGTCAGTTCGGTTCCGTCCTGCCGCATGACGGCCGGGCCGGGTGAGTGCACTGTTGCATCGTCGCGGTCATATTGCACTTCATCGGATTCGATCCGGATCGTGCCGCGCGGGTGCGGTTTTTCGATTCGCACGGTGCCTTGCAGCGTGAGCCGGCGCGAGTCTCTTTCGACCAGCGCCAGGTCGGCCGTGCCGGCCCAGGCCTGATTGGTCGGATCGATCACGAAGCGCGGATCGGGAATGCGCGCCTGCCGGGTCACCGCGTCGTGTTCCATACGGGGCCCTGCGATGGCCAGCGTCAGCTTGCCTTCTGCATCGAAGAACTGTGCCTCGAAATCACCCAGTGCATAGTCGATATCCTGCCTCACGATCTCCTCTGCGGGCGGCTCGGGCTGCCAGGCCCGGTTCAGCCACCAGTTGCCGGTGACCAGCACGGCCAGCGCGAGTGCTGCGAGTAGCCAATAGCGACGGCGGTTCATCGGCGCGGGAATAGACAATAGCGACGGCGGTTCATCGGCGCGGGAATAGACAATAGCGACGGCGGTTCATCGGCGCGAGAATAGACAATAGCGACGGCGGTTCATCGCCAGGATTCCCCGGATACCCAAACATCGGTCGCGACCGGCGTCCTGTCGCGGTAGGCTGGACAAGCGCCAGCGCATCCACCGATTCCGATGCTGTGGGTGGATGCGCCGACACCTATGCGCCCCACAGGAACATCGATTTCCCGTCCCATATTCTTGCTTGATAGACAATGCCGGCCAAAGAGAACAGTAGCGGCCATCTCCGGTCATCAACGACGGGCTCGTTTTCATCGAAACGATTCGCGCCACTGCGCCAGCAGCCCGTGACCGGCCAGCAGCAGTTCGGCCGCTTCGCGGGCCGCGCCGCGACCGCCGCCGGCACGCGTGGCGTAGTCGGCGTGTTCGATGATCCATTCGTCGGCGTCGCCGGGACACAGCTTGAGCCCGGCCTGGCGCATCGCGGGCCAGTCGACCAGGTCATCGCCCATGTACGCGACCTGTGATGCGTCGAGATCGAACTGCTCCAGGATTTCACCGAACGCGGCGCCCTTGTCCTCGCGCCCCTGAAGCAGGTTCTCGATGCCCAGTTCGCGCATGCGTACCCGGACCAGGTTGGAGTTTCTCGCGGTGAGCGCGGCGACGATGAACCCA
>Ga0209924_1000849_pt1 | contig 12556 bp, 8 predicted proteins | sample SalPonR1_C_D1_MG_FD_185700 | JGI IMG/M metagenome (GOLD analysis project Ga0209924, IMG submission 185700) | Salt pond soil microbial communities from South San Francisco under conditions of wetland restoration - Salt Pond MetaG R1_C_D1_MG... ...
GCTTATATAAGTAGATGTTCCTGTAGGTACTGCTCGAACTGAAACCGTTTGGTCAGCTGCGCCATTATCTTCGTATTGAAGATCTAAATCAAATGAAGGGCTTTCTGAACCTGTAGCTGACTTGCTTATTAAAAGGTCACCACCAAAGCTTACACCTGCATTTAATGATATAGCTGTGTCAGAAATCACTACCATGTCTGTGTTAATAACATCTAAAACTAATTCGCCAGATGCATTTAAATACATACCTGTAGAAGTTGCAGATTTAAATGAGTATGAAGGCACAGCGCCCGCCCCGTCAGAAACTCTCAACTGATCATCATGAAAAACAAATGTCCCTGTCTCCCCATTTGTACCAATAGAAACGTTACCAGATCCGCTTATAAAAGCATTGCCACCAGTAAAACTTATAAGTCGGTTTGTGGAAATGGTCATCGTGCTGCTCAATGCAATTTCGTTGGCTACGTATAAATCTCCTGCTGAAGTTAATGTAGCATTGGCACTTGTAGAAAACCTATTGTTTGTATCATCCCAGTAAGGCAGGCCGTTAACTGTTGGCGTGTCTTCTCTGGTCGCTACTACCTGTGTGGTTGCTATGTTTGCAGCGTCTAAGGTTGCTATCTGGCCAACTGTAAAACGATCTCTTACTTCATCAAAACCTAACCAGTAATTATTTTCTGTTCCCCTATCTACATTTAATCCGGAATATCCTAATGATACGCCCGCCCCGCCTTCACCATCATTCATGTCAATGACCGCATCAGACGTCGTTATCTCTGAGTCAACTTGGATAGTAGAGCCCTGCACGATTACATTTCCTGTGAAGGTAGCATCAGCAAAGGTTACATTATCCTCTTCCCCTAATGTCTGGAACGTGTTGGTCCCGCTGACTACGCTTTCTACTCTGGCATCAGTATAATATAAGTTTGTTACTCCTTCATTAATATCATCTGTTGTGAGACTGATTGCAGGCGTTAAAGTGCCGGCCGTATCATCATATGTTCAGGAAATATTAGAGCCATCCTGAATCAATGTATTTACTCTGTCGTCTACACGCTCGTCTGTAAAGTACAGATTTGACCCTTCGGCAAGGTCTCCAGTATTAAAGTCTCCCAGATTAACTGATAGCTCTTCGGAAGAAACAGATAAGCCGTTACCTATAGTTTCAAAAGGTTTGTTATTTACTTCAGTCCAGTTTACGACGGATCCACTACCACCGCCGGACGATGACGTCGAACCACCGCTACCAAGCGCTATATATACAGCAGAGTTTACTCTCTTAAATATTCCCTGAGCATTAACAGCCACTGTCGTATTAGATTCTTCCCATGCAATATTAGACATGGTAATTGTACCTGCATCCTGACTAGAATCTGTCTTGATTATCCTAACCCATAGTTTTGCGTCTTCATAGTTTCCAACATTGCCAAAGACAACATCACTAATACTTGTCGTAAGAGTTCCTCCATCGTAAAATTCGTCTTGAGGGATAACTCGCTCACCTATAATATGACGAAAAGAAGGAGATCCAGAATCTGTTGCTAATATTCTTATTTTTATCTCTTCTACATACTGTAAGGTTGCGGACGAGAGGTCTATATCGAATGTATAGGATATATTATGGTCTCCAGGGCCTGTCAAAAGGATACTATCCCCAGCTTCTATCTCTCGTGGACTTCCTGGACCTAAACTAGTAAAGGTAAAGGGTGATTGGGGGTCCGTCCCTGATGCATATAAATGAAGAGCGGCAGGCGCAGTATTATCTGGTCTTACTGATAGCGTTTCTTTTGCAGTTGATGCGAACTCAGCTAACATTGTAATTGAGGGATCTCCCGAGTTCAGTATGATTTCTTTATTACCTACCGCAGATGATAATAGGTTAGTAGAAATGTCTCAGTTACCGATTGAGCCGCTTTCTGATGTAACCTGCCCCGATATGGCTAGATCATTCCCATCCCATTGTAAAGAACCGGTGGATCCAACTAAGGAAAGTTTTGCAACGCTGGAATCTATGCCAAGGAAAATACCAGTCTGTCCATACCCTAAAGTATCTCCAACGTCTGGTCCTTGCCCAATAGATATATAAGGGGATGAGGTATCAGCACCATATATTGTAATATTGCCTGCACTGCCAGCAGCGTTGGTACCAACATTAATCGTATTTTCTACAAAACTTTCTTCAGAAATTAGCAGACCTGTAGCAATTGCAGAAAACTGAGTAAATTCTGACCAATCTGAATTTGCTCCTGAAGGTGTTCCTGCATCTGAAACAGTACCTAAGTCTGCTCCAACATATGCTCAGTAAGAACCTGCCTCGGTTACAACGTCTCTTGCTATATTATTGTTATTTAATTCTCTAGTTCCTGAGAGGTCTGCATATTCTCCGATATAAAGAACACCGGGACCTTTACGGCCTTCTTTCTGTTTTGTTACTACACACCGCCCAGTAAATACAGGCCCAACAGAGTTGACTGTATCTTCAAAAGTAATAACTATTTCTGCAAAGTCAACTGTCAAGGTGTCTGTTACAGTCAGAGTATTACCAGAAGCAGTAGGAGATCCTATAACGCTTGCACCTAAAGAGGTTACACCGTCTGTATCCAGAACGTCATAGTTTGTTATTGTATAATCGCTCGTAACGTCCACATCCCCTTTTAAAATATTAGGGCTTATAGTGAATGAAAAAGTCTCTGTACTACCGTTCGCGTCCGATAACACTGAATAGGATGTAGGGCTTATAGTGAATGTATAAGCATCTTTCCCTGCAGTAGATTTTGAAAAAGATTGAACTTTTTGTAAAGTAAAGCTAGTTCCGTCCTGCCTTTGGCCTGCTATATCAAACGATACAGTAGCTTGATCTGCACTCATTGAGGCTGTAGTGCTAGACGTATAAACATCAAATGTAACAGAAGAGTCAGAGTTTAATGTAATACCTGCAGAGGGTGTTACAGTTGTAACTTCCCATTCGCCAGCATTAGCCGAGCTTCCATACGTTAATTTCTGCGAGCCTTCATATACTGTAATATCTGTTGTACCGCCGGTAAAGTCTGTGACCGTACCGTCTTGGTCTGCTCTGTATGTATGGGCTTCATTAGAGAGTAAGGCCTGTACAGAGTCTGTTCCTTCATCTAGCTGTATGATTGTAGCTTTATCTGTGAAGGTGCCATAGCTATTTGATACTGTAACTGTAACCGTAACTGGAGCATTGCCTGCAAAGTCTGAATTACGCAGATAAAGAGGAGTGCCAACAGTAGATGTTGTTGCGACTGAGCCTGCACTTGCTGCGTCATAAAGGTCGACAGTGGGCGTTGTAGAATATGTAACCGTCTGTCCGCTAAGATTGCTTGACGATGTATTTAATTCAATAGACGCCGGAGTAAGTGTACTTGAGTCTTTTGGATTCTTAAAGCTTAAATTACTTGGAAGTATTTTTAAAGATCTAGCTTTTGTGCCTGCTATAGATTTAGCAAAGGTTTGAACCCTCTTGAAAGAAAAAGCTGTACCATTTCCACGTTGTCCTGAGACTGTAAACTCGACCGCCGCCTGATTAGTAGACATGCTTTCTACGTTGCCATACCGTCTCGTATCGTTTGTGACGTCTGTGGTCACCGTAGTGGGTGCAGAATCAACTGTTATTGTACCAGAAAGAACAGCTGAAGAAACTTGAAATTGTCCAGCGCCTGTACCATATGTTAAAGGTGTGGTTCCTTCGAAAACTCTGATGTCTGTTCCGGAGCCACTAAAGTCTGTAATCGTGGCATCCTCATCTGCTGGCATTGTATGAGCTTCGTTAGTCAAGACAACTGTGACAGCATCAGATCCGGCCTTCATACCAATCATTGATAGCTGGTCTCTGGCTAAGATAGTCCCCGTTGAGGTATCTTGTCTTATCTGCACCTCAATTGTATCTGGCATGTTCTCGTAGAGAGTCTGAGGCGTATAAATATATTCGTTATCTGTGCTATTTTGTACAGAGACGTCATTAACGAAGAACTCATAAAAAATGGTTCCTGACGTATTCTGATCAGTAGCTATGAGTGTAGCTTGTGTTGGGTCTGGATTCTCACCGTCAGTTTCATACTCTATAGTCTGCTGATTAACTTCAAGAGTAACTGCTTTAGCATTTACACCTGCTGGCCCCTGAGCGCCTTCTGCACCTGCTACTCCGTCTTCCCCGTCTTTAGATTTAGAAAAGCTTTGTTTACGAGTAAATGTGTTAGAAACACCGGCAGAATTCTTAACTGTGATAGTATATACTATTTCAGCGGTATCTGCTGTCATGTTAGAAGCATTACCATAGGTAACTACTGTACCGTCGTCAGATTGTAGACCGGGCGTTATATTTGTACCAGCCGCTGAAACATCGTATGTTCCATTTGCAGGGCTAACGGTTTCGTCAAATGCAAGCTGAGTAGTGCCCTCATAAACTTCTATATCAGTCCCACTTCCTGTATAATCCCCGTTGTCGCCGTTAGAGTCCGTTGGGATTGTATGTGCCTGGTTAGAAAGTACAGTCGTGATGGCATTACTACCCGCTTTCATTCCTAGAAGAGAAATTTGATCTCTAGCTAGAATGGTTCCAGTAGTTGACCCATCTCTTAATTGTACTTCAAGCTTTTCAGGCATATTAGCGTAAGCTGCCGGTGGGGCATAGCTATATGTATCTGATAAGCTGTTTTGTACAGAACTATCGTTTAAGAAAAATTCATAATAAATTGTACCAATAGCATTCTGTGGCGTAGCTGTAGCTGTTATAGGGCCTGCAGGCTGTGGGTTTGTGCCCCCGGTATTATACTCGTATGTTTGATCAGGTATAGTAAGTTTAACTGCTACTGCATTATCACCGTCTGATCCGTCAGCTCCGGCAGCTCCCTGTATACCTTGTTCCCCTTGTTTAGATTTAGAAAAACTTTGTACTCTTGTAAATACAGATTCAACTCCCGCAGAGTTTGTGACCGTGATGGTAAACTCTATGTCAGCAATATCAGCCGTCATGTTAGACGCATCACCATAGGTAACAGTCGTGCCGTCATTTGTAGGTGTAGCAGCTGTAATGTTTGTAGCTGTCTCTGTAACTTTATAAGTAGAGTTAGCTGGAGAAGCAGCCCCGTCATATGTTAATTGGTTAGTACCCTCATAGACGTCTATTGTTGTTCCACTCCCAGTATAATCTCCGTTGTTGCCGTCTGAGTCTGTAGGTACCGTGTGAGCTTCATTGGATAAAACTGTGGTAATAGCATCAGACCCAGCTTTCATGCCCACCATAGAAATTTGATCCCGTGCTAAAATGGTTCCAATTGCAGATCCATCTCTTATTTGACCTTCAATCTTATCAGGCATATTAGCATAAGAGGATTGCGGCGTGTATGTATAAGTGTCGCTAGTTGTGTTCTGAACAGAGACATCATTTACAAAGAACTCATAGTATAAAGTAGCGGACGTATTCTGTGGGGTCGCCGTTATCGTGGCCGTAGTTGGCGTAGGATTAGCTCCGGCTGTGTCATATTCTATTGTTTGGTCGTCTACTGAAAGCTTTAAGGCTACTGCATCTGCACCATCTGAACCGTCTGCGCCGTCTGCACCTGCTACACCCTGATCTCCTTTTTTAGATTTAGAGAAGCTTTGTATCCTGGTAAAAGCATTTTCAACACCAGCTGAATTTGTTACTGTAATAGTAAAAGCTATTTCAGCAACATCTGCTGTCATGTTAGACGCATCGCCGTAGGTAACAACTGTACCATCATCGGTTACAGTACCTGCTGTTATATTTGTAGACGTATGAGAAACTTTATAAGTACTGTTTGCAGGGGTGCCTGAAGCATCATAGGCTAATTGGTTAGTGCCTTCATAGACTTCTATTGTTGTGCCACTTCCTGTATAGTCGCCATTATTACCGCTAGAATCTGTGGGTATCGTGTGTGCCTCGTTAGAAAGCGCAATCGTAATTGCATCAGAACCGGCTTTCATACCTATTGTAGACACTTGATCTCTTGCTAGTATAGTTCCTACATCAGAGTCTTGCCTTAGCTGTACTTCAACCTTCTCTGGCATATTGACATAATCTGCGGGAGGCGTATAGCTATATGTATTTGATGTTGTATTTTGTACAGAGACGTCATTAAGGAAGAACTCGTAATAAATCGCTCCTGTTGTGTTTTGCTCAGTAGCCGTAAACGTTGCTGAGGCTGGGTCCGGGTTTAATCCTTCTGTATCATACTCAAATGTCTGGTCGGTTATCTCAAGTTTGACTGCCACAGCATTTGTTCCGTCTGAACCGTCTGCGCCATCAGCCCCATCAATCCCTTGATTAGCTTTACTGTAACTTAAAGTCTTTACAAATACATCGCTTGTCCCATTATAGTAGACGGTTATAGCTACGTCAATTGACGCACTGCTTCCCGTCATATTACTGAAGGACTCTAGTTGGCCGGTGGAATGGTTAATTACAGACGTTATACCGTTTTCGGTTTTACTTGTTATTCTGTATGTTCCGTCCGCACCTGTCCCTGCAGAGTCATACGTAAATTGTTGTGTCCCTCTGTATACCGTAAAGCCTGTGTCTGCTCCGCTATAATCTAAAACGGTCCCACTGCTATCAGCAGCAAATGTATGATTTTCATTCTCTGGGATAATAGTTCACGCATTAGAGCCTTCTTTAACTCTGGCTATAGTAACCTGATCAAAAAGCTCGCCTGTGTTATACCCTGAAGAAGCGTTAGCATCAATATAGCCCCTGACTTTAACAACGGTATTACTTCCCATGTTTGAGGAAGTAATTTTAACTGTGTCAACTTCAGTAGAGTTCTCAGTGATAGGAGTATTACCAGAATCTACAAGAGTAACACTCCCTTGAAGTACTTCCCATTTAGGGCTTTCTGGAACGTTTTGCTTTAATCCGGTAAGCGTAATCTCGTTGGGGGATGTAATCACGTCGTCCTGGTCGCTTTTAAATATAAAGCTACTTGCAGATATCCTAAAGGTCTTAGCGTCTGCACCAGCTGTAGCCTTGTAAATAGTCTCAGTTACTGAGAATACATACGAGTTGCCTGACTGTGTATAAGTGGCGTCCCAGGTAAGCGTTAAAATATTCTGTTCATCAAAATAGTCGGCCGTTGTAATCGTAATTAAGCCGCTATTTGAATCTACATCTATACCGTTAGCCAAGTCTGTAGAAGGAGTAATGCTATCAAAAGTAAAGCCCGCATCGTTAACAAGGTCAATTTCTTGCCCGTCAAAAGCAAAGTTAGGCTCTAAAGTTATTGTCGCTGGGTCAAAAATTCCACTACCTTCATCTATGGCTACAAAAGAACTAGGTGTGACCCAGCCTATAAACCCTACACCATCCGTTACATCGGCCAGAGTTATTGTATCATAAATAAACTCGTTAACTTCGTTGGCATCTGCGACAGCATAAATATCAAGTGTGCCATTTATAGCTGCAGCGCCAACAGTGGCGGTATAGTCGTCTATAGCCGTAACCCCTGTCTGAGCGCTTAATAGCTCAAAGGTTCCGCCGTTATTAACATAAAGTTTGATGGGCCCGTCTGTAGGAACGGTTATATCGCCAGCAAAGATCTCTCTAAGTTCTACTGTTAGGGAACCAACAGAGTTCTTGATTACTGTACCAGACGTAGGACGAATAAAGAATTGCGTATTCGAGTCCCTGTCTGTAACGAAAATTGTAATATAGTCTTCTTCTATATAACCTCCACCGTAGAAGTATACCTCATACTGCCCTGGTGTTAGGTTATTAAATTGAAAATAACCGAATTCATCGGTTACGTCCGTGTCGACCTTGTTGCCTCCGGGTATATAGACCGCAGCCTGAATACCGGCAACTAGTCTATCTTGATCAACTAATTTGCCTCGATAGGTAGCCATTTAAATCTTTTTATGTAAGGTTATTTTTAACTATTGGTTCGCCACGAACAACAACTCTTCCTCTTATCTCTGCCCTATTATTCGGCAAGTTGGAATCGTCGTATCCGTCTATGGTAAAATATCTACTCCCTCCGGAAATCTTGACAGGTAGTCTAACTTCTGAAGTATAATCTTGTATTCCTTCAACTTCAATGTTTACTGCCGACCCTTCGTTTCCATTTGGGTAAAATCTTATAATTCCTGGATGCGATGTGGATACGTTATTAGCATATCGTGCATCTACACCAATTTGTGTAATGTTGTAATCTACGTTTAAGCTCTCTTCTGCGATGAACCTTGAAGGCCTATTAACGCCTACATAAAACTCATCTTTTAAAGCGGCGTTAGGGTCTGTCTGGAATACTAAATCATAAAGGTATACTGTATTATTCCACCCAAACGGTGAAGCTTTTACATCTTTTAGTTCATAAGATGGGCTTTGGTTGTCTATGACGCTGTCTTTTATAAAAGAAATATCATCGGGTGTTCCTCCATAATTTACACGAAAAGTCGAGTAGTCTTCTCCATCAACAGCAGCCTGGTCTATATACTCATAATTACCCGCGCCGTTACCCTCAACAAAGATGTGGACCACGGTGTCGCTTTGCCTGCTAGCAGTAGCTACATAACCCCAGCCTCTTATTTCCCATTTAACGTTCACAGTAGCAGCTGTTGTGTTCTCCCAGCTGACTACCATGTCTCTTGATCGATATCCTGTATTATCTGTATAAGAACTATATAAATATCTTCCAGCTTCTTTTGACGACAACACATTACCTGAGCCATCTAATATATAAAAGTTACACTTAGACTTGCCAAAGTTATGCATGGCCATCCTTCCTTTAAAAGTAACTGACTCTCCAGGGGCAACAGCTGTAGCCGTATTTGGTGTAATTTTAGCCCAATTATTGGGAGTATTTTCAATGCTATTTTCTTGAGCCGCTCCGTCCGACACCGTAAATTTATAGAAGTCTCCTATAGGTGTTGGCCCTGCTACAAAGCTGGGAGTTATTGTAATATCCCCTCCACTAGAAGCTGTAAAAGTCGCGCCTGTATTTCACGAAGCCGGCCCTTCAGCTGTTTGTGCCGCCTTTACAAATTGCTGCCCTGATAAGACGTTAGGGTCTATAAAATCGAACTCGTCTGTAATTACATTATAGGCTACTGTCGTGTAAACTTTTTCAGTTTGTGCAGTATCTCCTTGTGTTGAATAGGCTCTTTCTCGGATAGCCCCCACTCTAAACTTAGCAGGGATTAAATTAAAGTCCCCTTCGTATAAAAGCTGGTTTTCTGGAACAATCCCACCACCACCAGATGATACTTGCTGTATAATAGGTGTGTCTACGCCTTGTCTGTTTTGTACCGGGCGTACTGCTACACTAAATACTCTTGGTGATCCTGCAAAGATCTCTTCTGTGCCTGTTCTGCTAAAGCGTTGCTCTACACCGTTAGGTAAAGGCAGGGTATCAAAGGTCCCAGCGTCAATAGTTACTGTATCGCTCCATAGAATTTCATATTCGTGATATCTTTCTTCGTTTGTACCTCCATCCCATCCAGTGATGGTAACGTTAAAGCCCTGAGAGGTTGCTGTAAGGTCTAGTGTACCTGAAGAGCTTAACTGTGGTAATTCCATTGTAAATGGAGATCCGTATGATACCTCGTCTGTCAGTGTGCCGTCGTGGTTAGGATCAAATGACCCTGCCGGCATGTTGACTACAGGACTTAAATATGAATTATTTTGAGCTTGGATGGTTACATACCATTGTCTACCCAACTCCAACTTCTTAACGAAATAAGGCTCTGTAACAAAATCTGTGGTTAAGTCTGCTGCTTCGAGTTCTTTCTTCTCTCTGCCCTGCTGGCTAGAGCTTCTAAAACGCAGTCTATAGATCTCTACATCTGAGTCAACAATTCTCATAGGCTGAGTAGATGTTGAGCTCTCGCCTGATGCGTCAGAGTCTACTGTTATAGTATACGTAGATCCATCATCTACTACACTCTGAATTTCATAATATGTAGAGCTTGCTGCAAAGTAAACTCTTTTGCCCGGCAAATATGTAGACAGGTCGTTAGCCATAAACTCTATAGCCTCGTTGTTGAATGAGGTCTTCTCTATTGTTATAGCCGTACCGGTGATCCCGTTTACTTCTAGATCATCCCAGTTCCATCTTACTTCTACATAACCTTTCTTTTCATTAGGGTCTTCTGTGGGATAGATGTCGTATAGCCTTAAATTTCTTGGGAGTGTGGACGGTGGGCCTGTAGCTATTACGTCTCTATATTGGCCGTTGACTAACAGTTTCATAGCGTCAGCCTCAAGATATGAAATATCTACTTTGCTTTGTGCGCCGTCTTGGTATAACCTCAGATGCTCTCCTGTAGAAGAGGAGTAAACTACTTCATTGCTTGATGGTGTAATGGTATAGTCTATCCCGCTTGAGAATGTCTGTGTACCGCTAATGTCAAGGTCTGCTGTTATTTCTAGATTCTGTCCAAAAGCATTTGTACCTGTTGATGGGCGATCTTTAAAAAGAATTACTGTGTCGTCGATAAGATCTGTTGGGAACAACAGTCGTTCATCTTGTCGAATGTCTGCTATAGTGAACCCATTGCTTGTTGATGTGCTATAAGAGCCTACGCCGGCTGTAGCATCATCAAATGTGCCTGCTGAGTCTCAGATGGCTGCTATTATAATCTGGTCGGTTGTTAAAGAAGCTTTTAGGGTAGAGAGGTCTGAAGTTATTTCTACGAGAGACACTGTAACTGAGTCGCTAAACACCCTGTTTCTATTTAAAGATTGGCTACCCAGCTTGTCGAATACAAACGCATTCACAGATTTGACTGGAGAGCTTCCAGTCTCGCTATATGTTAAAACTACTGCATAGCCGTTGTTGGCATTTGAGTCTGCTAAGTTTGTTGCTGTTCTCTGAGCAGTAGTCTTAATATAGTTACCATTGTCTGTCAAGGCACTACCTGGCTCTACGCTTACGTCTGCTCCTAAGTTAGTTGTGGCGACAGAGAAATCTGTGCCTGCGGGTATAACTCCGTTAGTCACAGTTAAGTTAAGACCATAAGACCCAATAACTTCCGCTACTCTCTTTTTAAGATTTGCAAATGCTTTATTCTGTATATCGTCTACAAGGTCTTCAAATTTTACCTCGCTACCCGAAGGATATCGTACTCTGTCCATAGATTGTTTTATTTAGGTGTAGTTTCTCGTTATTTAATATATGCAACGGAAACAGAAATAGCAATTATTTTTGCTTAGGTTTTTAAGACAAGCCCCGCAGGGATAGAAACCTTTTTAAATTTAGAAATGATATCGTCGTCAGGGCTATAGCCTGTGGCTGTGCTAGTCAGCTGTATGATTAGTCTAGGCTCCTCAAGCTCTGTAGCCAGCCCGGAGATCACTAGTGGGTCGCTATAATAGTCTTTTAAAGAAATACCTGACGCTAATAGGTCAAATCTATCTACTGCTTGCCCTGAGGCAAAAGAGTGGACATTGCCTGCACCTATATCATAAGTGTATATACTTTGGCCGCTCACTGTTATAAATTCGCTGTTAACGTTTGTTACTGTGCCATCTTCATAGGCAAACGGGTAATCTTGTGCGAGTCCATATGATCGTTCTATTGAGTCTATGGTTGGTTTATTCCTTAAATATACAGAGCTGGCCCAGCAAAAGTACTTCAAATGCTCGGCTCTTTTTTGCGCTTTTTCAAAGTCATTTAAACTGCTATAACCTTGTAGGTGAGGAAGGTATTTATCATTTAGTATAATTTCTTTTGGGTTGTCTTTTCCAAATGCTTTTAAATAAAAATCTGAAAGTACAGGAGATAAGATAATCCCGGTCTTAGCTAAATATTCATTATATGTAACTTCTTGTACGGAGTCAGTCTTCTTAGTTAAAGAGCTATTTATAAATCTAATCTTATCCGTGGAAACTATCTCGTAATCGGTGCCTTCTGTTAAAGTAGTTGAGCCGTCTTCTATAAATTCTGGAATTGAAAGGTATACCCTGTTCTCAGGAAGAGTGAAGAGATATGAATATAGTGCTGTATTAACCTCTTTAGGCTCCTCGTTAGAATCCTCTATACTGCCGTCGTCATCGTAAGATGTAGAAAGAGTGGTTTGTAAGAGTTGATGGTCTCTTATAGAACGGCCATACACCTTATAGCCTGTGGCGTTTGGTACTGCGTCCCAGCTTACTGTAAGGTTGTTACTAGCTAGATCAGCGCTTTTACTCGATATAGAGACTTCTTCTGAGGCTATTGTCTGACCTTCCGAATTATAAGCTGCCACACGATAAGCATAGACCTCTGTTCCAGTGCCTCCTCCTGATAACGTGACATTTTCAGGAGAAATGAGATATTCGTTAGTAGTATTTTTAAAGTCTAGGTCCCCAGTGTTATCAAAGTTAATTCTATACTTTTTATAAAGAAGTTCTAATCATCCTTCTGAGTACTCTAAATACTGAATAAGATCGGATTGATATAAGTTAAAAAATACACCATTACTTAAACGGGCTAAAGCTTCGAAAAATGTTTGTAGTTGCTCTTTTGCAGTCTCCGGAATGTTTTCAAAAAACGTACCTATAGCTTCAAAAAGCTTTTCTGGGTTACTATTATTATTTGTT
>Ga0209924_1000853_pt1 | contig 12540 bp, 10 predicted proteins | sample SalPonR1_C_D1_MG_FD_185700 | JGI IMG/M metagenome (GOLD analysis project Ga0209924, IMG submission 185700) | Salt pond soil microbial communities from South San Francisco under conditions of wetland restoration - Salt Pond MetaG R1_C_D1_MG... ...
GTCTATTTCAATATTGTCATCCACACCGGTGCGGCAACCTGTTAAAACGGCTACAATTGCCTGCCTCACATGCAGTATTGCTAATTGGAGTGATATAAAGCCGGGTAGCTGCGAGCTAAAGTGGATAACCGGTCCCAAAGACCTTCTGTAGAAACTGTAAGCTTTCCTGTGTAATTAGTCTTCGAATTGCGTTATATTGGAATCGCATCAAAAAGTGCTGTTAAAAAGTACATATTATCTAATTTGTGAATTATTCTGAATCTCCATGATCTATAAGCAAAAATTTTATTACCTCACAAAAACTCCGCTCAGTGCCGAAGGCCCGGAAGATGTTGAAGTAATTAACCGTGCCGACAGGACAAACGATTTTCCTGCATTGTTCAAAGAGTATGAAGAGTACCGTTCCCACGCTTTTAATGATGATAAGCTCTATAGTATAGTGAGAGCGGATGATATTTACGATCTGGTTCGAACCGGAACAGATAAAGAGGCTAAAGAGCTGGCTTTTGAGAACGCCGAGCCCGAAATCGTTACCAATCTGCAGCACAGGGTTATGCAAAAAGGCGATAAGGATGCCGAAGCAATTTTAAAGGAAGTTCATCAGATAGAAGAGTAGAGGTATTGAATTATAGCCGGGAATTTCCTGGCTGCTATTCTTTCTCCCCGGCAAATGATGTTGCCAAAACGGTAATATCGTCCGATTGTTCAGCGGTTCCAGCAAACTTCATTACTTCGAGATGGAGAGCTTTTACTTTCGATGTAATACTTTTTTCTCCGGTTTTTTCGAGATGTTCAATAACCCGGTACTCTTCGTAGAAACCACCGTCTTCATTTACCGCTTCAGTAACGCCGTCTGTAAAGGTGATGATGGAGTCTCCGGGTGAAAGATGAATTGTTTTTTCGTCGTATCCGGCATCTTCAAATTTACCAAGCAAAAGGCCCCCCACATCTTCCAGTTCGGTAACTTCACCCTTATTCGTTTGCAGATAGGGGAGATTATGACCACCGTTGCAGTATTGCAGCTCTCCCGTTTTAACATTTAAAACGCCATAAAAAACGGTCACAAAAGTGGTAATGTCGCTTTCGGGGATCAGCATATTGTTTACTTTATACATGCACTGCGCCGGACTTTTAACCTCAGAGCCAATAGCTTTTAACATGGTGCGGCATACAGCCATATAAATTGCTGCGGGCATGCCTTTACCCGCCACATCGCCGATAAAAAAGACGAGGTGGTCATCATCAAACTTAAAGAAATCGTAGAAATCGCCGCCTACATGTTTAGCAGCAATCATTTCGGCATAAACATCAAAACGGGAATCGTCGCTGTAGACAGGAAAATCCTGTTGGAGAATTTTTTTCTGAATTCTGGCTGCCATATCCAGGTCATAGTTCAGTGATTCGAGCTGCTCCTGCATATCCTGCATTTTCAGAAGCTCACGAATCTCTCGCAACGTTTTTTCAATTGTAGTTTCCAGATCTTTAAAATCGATCGGTTTGGTTACAAAGTCGTAGGCACCACAGTTCATCGCCGTGCGGATATTTTCCATATCCCCATACGCCGATACAATAATTGTTTTAAGGTCGGCACGGTTCATATCCTGAATCTGATTGAGCATCGTTAGCCCATCCATTTTTGGCATGTTGATGTCGCTCATCACAAGGGAAAGGTCAGTGTGAGATCGTATTTTCTCAAGGGCCTCAACGCCATTTTCAGCAAATAGAAATTCGTACTCTTTGTTTCGAACCTTAGACCGAAATTTCTGCAGCATTAGCATTTGTAAGTCGGGCTCGTCGTCAACAACCAAAATTTTCTGTGGAGCGCTCATGATAGTACCATTTACGAATTACTGTTCACAATATTTAGGATTTCAGCTCTTAACGACTCGAAATCTATTGGCTTGGTAAAAAACTCTTTAGCCCCTGTCTCTTTCGCTTTTTGAAAATTTTCATCGTCACCGTATGCTGAAATCATACTCACCCGTATAGACGGATATTTTTTCTTTATCGTTTCCAGAAGTTGAAGTCCTGACATACCGGGCATATTAATATCAGAAAATACGTAAACCACATCCGGTGGTTGTTTATCGTTTAATATGCTAAGTGCCTCTTCCCCCGAAAATGCAAAAACCAGTTCAATTAATCCGTTTCGAATTTCTTTTCTGAACTTTTGTTTAAAAAGAAGTTCAACATCTTTTTCGTCGTCTACAACCAGAAATTTCATAGTAGTCTGTTAGTAATTGTCTGATACTTGGTTATGTATCAATTGGTAGTTAATATAATAGAAAAAGTGGTTCCTTTTTCAGGTATCGAATTTATTTTCATTTCCCCGCCGTGTGCTTTTACGATGTCGTTCGTGATACTAAGTCCGAGGCCTGTACCATCCGTTCCTTTTTTGGTCGTAAAAAATGGTTGAAGGATTTTATCCCTCATCTCATCCGGAATACCTGGTCCATTGTCTTCAATATCGATGGTGACGGTATTTTCAGTTTGATGGGTTTTGATCGTGAGTTTTGGTACGTAGTCTCCGGGTGCATCATGCTTGCCGTTTGCCTTTTCCCTCATGGCATCAAAAGCGTTATTTGACAGATTAAGAATGATTCGGGAAAAATCCTCTGCAATCAGGGGTACATTCCCAATGTTCTCGTCGAGCTGCAGATCAATATCCACGTTAATAGGATCCTTACCGGCACGCATGCCGTGGAAGGCCAGATTCGCATATTCTTTGATAAGTGGATTGAGAGGTGTTGGTTCCAGTTTTCCATCTCCTCCCCGCGAGTGCTGCAGCATCGATTTTACAATACTGTCGGCACGTGAGCCATGCTTATGAATTGTTTTGAGGTTGGTTTCAATGTCATCAAGGATCTCGAGGAGGAGGGAGTGGTTCGATGCCTCGTCGGACACACCCCTGTCATCGCCATCGGCGATGCCGTCCCCTCTCCAGAGGGGATTTCCATCACCCTCCCGTCTCCCGTCACCCGTCTCACTTTTGCCGTTTGCCGTTTGCTTTTTTACTTCATCCCGTGCTTCCTGAATCAATTCTACAGATAAATCAGAAAAATTATTTACAAAATTGAGTGGATTTTTGATTTCGTGTGCGATACCGGCGGTCAGCTGTCCAAGTGAAGCCAGTTTTTCCTGCTGAACAAGTTGTGTTTGAGCGGCTTTGAGGTCGTTTAGAGCAGATCTCAGTTTCTCATATGATTCGGCATTCTGCATCGCAACACCTACATTTGCAGCGATGGTTGTGAGTAACCGTAAATCGTTTTCATTAAAGCGATTTGCCTGCTCCTTGCTCTGAACACTAATCACCCCGATCGATTTATCGCCGGCCATTATGGGAACACCAAGATAAGACTCCACCATTTCCCCCTTTATTTCTGCCTTAAGTTTGTGATAGGCGTCATCAAGATTCTGGTTGATTAACAGGGGTTCTTTCTTCAGGATAATTTTCTCGGTGATTCCATTTCCAAAAGGCCTCGATTCAGCTTCATCCCCGTAATAGTATGGGAAATTGAGCATATTTGTTTTTTGATTGTGCAGCGCGAGGTATACAATATCTGCTTTAAACGTTTCACGCATCTGCTCGCCCACCAGTTCAATCAATTTATCAAACTCAAGTTGCGACACCAGCGCCCGGCTAATGTTATTGACCGTCTGCATTTCAGCTGCTCGCCGTTCCGTTTCATTGAACAGTCGTGCATTTTCTATGGCAACGCTCATACTATTGGTTAGTGTGCTGATCAATTGAAGATCACTTTCACTAAATGCGTTTTCCTCTTCAACGTTTTGCAGGCTTACAGAACCCATTACTGTATCGCCAACCATCATGGGAACGAATATGGCGGATTTAGGCGCCAGGCCTTTCGTTACGGCAGTGCCTTCATACTTCATGGCAATGGACTCGTAATTTTCATTAATAAGCAGGTGCTTCTTTGTTTCAATTAACTTTTTATTCGCCCATATAAACGGCCTTGGCTCTACCTCAATAGGTTTGCCTTTTTCTACTGCGTATTGCCAGTACTCTAAACCATTGTTATGGTCAAAGGTGCGTATAATCATTGTCTGGGTATCCAGAACGTCACAGATTCTTTCACCCACAAGTTTGTAAATGGCTTCCATATCCATCTCCCGTACAAGGCCGTCCTGTACGCTGTTAATCACCGCCAGCTCGGCATTACGCTGTTCTGTTTCGGCAAGGAGCCGGGTGGTTTCGTTGAAAAGACGGGCGTTTTCAAGGGCTACGCTCATACTGTTGGCAAGCGTGCTGAGCAGCCGTACATCAGAATCGCTGAATGCAAACTCAATGTCGATATTTTGCAGGCTCACGTACCCGCGAACCGAATCCCCAATAATCAAAGGAACAAATAGAGCTGATTTTGGAAGATGTGTCCCCGGCACGGCTTTGGGCTTGAAACCCAGAATTTCTTCTGCTTTTTCAGGAAAATGATCGTTGATAAGAAGCAATTCTTTCGTATCGATGAGCCTTTTCCTGAAGTTATCAATAGGTCTTGGATCGGGATCAAACCTTTCACCGTTCTCGTAATTGTACTGGAATAGCTCCTCTGATTTCTCATGGTCGAACGTACAAATGGTGACACTTTGTGCATTAAAAAGATTTTGAATCCGGTCTCCGACCAGATCATAAATACCCTGAAGGTTCATCTCGGCCACAAGCCCCTGCTGTACGCTGTTAATAACCGCAAGCTCCGCATTTCTCTGTTCAGTTTCATTGAACAGGCGCGCATTTTCCAGGGCAACACTCATACTGTTGGCCAGTGTGCTGAGCAGTCGTACATCAGATTCGGGGAATGCCTGTTCGTGATCCAGGTTTTGCAGGCTTACGTATCCTTTTACAGAATCTCCAATAATGAGGGGTACAAACAGAACAGATTTAGGGAGGTCTGTTCCTGGTACAGCCTCAGGTTTAATTCCCAAAATTTCTTCTGCGCGGTCGGGGAAGTGCTCGTTGATCAAAATCATCTCTTTTGTTTTAATCAACCTCTTCCTGAAATTATCGACGGGTCTTGGTTCAGGGTAAAGCCGTTCACCATCTTCATATTGATACTGGAAGTGCTCTTTTCCGCTTTCATGATCGAACGTACAGATCATGGCAACCTGTGCGTCGAACAGATCGCGAATTCGATCCCCAACAAGGTCGTAAATACTCTGCATATCCATTTCGGCCACAAGCCCTTGCTGCACGCTGTTAATTACTGCGAGTTCTGCATTGCGCTGCTCCGTTTCATTGAAGAGCCGGGCATTTTCCAGGGCTACACTCATGCTGTTGGCGAGGGTGCTGAGTAGCCGAACGTCGGAATCACTGAAGGCGCTTTCGTGATCCAGGTTCTGAAGGCTTACACAGCCGCGGACGTCATCACCTACAATGAGTGGTACGAATATCAGAGACTTGGGCAGCCGGGTACCCGGCACGGCATTTTTACCTTCTCCTGTAATTTGATAGATCGTTTCATCGGCATCTTCGTTAACCAGCAGAAGCTTTTTATTTTGAATGAGCCACATCCGGATTTTATCCAATGGCCTTGATTCGGGATAGAGACGCTCGCCGTCTTCGAACAGATACTGGAAATATTCCCTGGCACTTTCATGGTCGAACGTATAAATACCCGTTACCTGGGCGTCAAAGAGTTGCCGGATCCGATCTCCTACCAAATCGTAAATTCCCTGCAAGTCCATTTCTGCAACCAATCCTTCCTGGACACTGTTAATCACCGAGAGCTCTGCATTACGCTGTTCGGTTTCATTAAACAAACGTGCATTCTCAAGAGCTACACTCATACTATTGGCAAGTGTGGCCAGCAGTCGCACATCATCTTCGTTAAATACTCCCTCCCGGTCCACATCCTGCAGACTGATATTGCCTACGATATCCCCCGCAATAAGTGGTACAAAGATGGCCGATTTGGGCGTTTCTCCCTCAACAGAAGTCTCATCCGAGAACTGTATAATGAAATCATTAAAATGGTCATTTATCACAAGGGGTTCACGAAGCGAGTGAAGGTACCGTGCAAAATCATCAATCTGCCGCGGCTGAACCTCCTGCCGGTTACCCTTCTCAATAGCATAGTGCCATCGTTCCATGCCCGCATCAATATCGAAAGTACGGATAACCACGGCCTGTGCGTCAAATATTTTCCGTATATGCTCACCGATGAGATCATATACGCCCTGCATATCAAGCCGGGAGGCCAGTGCTTCCTGTACGCTATTGATCACCGCCAGCTCTGCATTGCGCTGTTCGGTTTCATTAAACAGACGGGCATTCTCCAGTGCCATACTAATGCTGTTGGCCATTGTACTCAAAAGTCGCGCATCTGAATCACTAAAGGCGTGTTCCCGGTCTACATTTTGAAGGCTGATATAGCCTAAAACAGTATCTCCGGCAACCATGGGTACGTAAAGGGCAGACTTAGTTAATTTTGTTCCTGGGGCAACGGACGGCTCTTCACCGGTTATATTTCTCCAGACCTCGTCGGCATTTTCATTAATGAGGATAAGCTCTTTATCTGCGATTAGTTTTTCCCTGAGTTTATCTATTGGCCTTGGGTCCAATTCATGCCGAGTACCGTCTTCAAAAGCAAAGTGAAAAATCTCAGTGTCGTTTTCATGACTGAATGTGGATACAACTGCTACCTGTGCGTCAAAAAGATCACGAACCTTGGCACCAACCAAATCATAGATCTCTTGCATCTCTTTATTAGCAAGGAGCCCCAGCTGAATACTGTTAATCACATCTATTTCGGCTTCACGTTGCTCCAGCTTTTTTGATAGGTCTGATTTGGCTGCCATGTTCATCTGCTAAATTATCGTTGATTACATTTTAATTGATTGAGAGGCATATCCTTGCCAACCTTCTCCTTTTTGGTTTGATGGAGCCCGTAAACCAAACGGGCCTTGTATATAACCGGCAATATATCTCCTACCTCACTTTCAGCTGACGGACCGTCTGCCTTTTCTCTATTACGTTCCAAATCACTCTTTTCCCACTGCGTATGAAGCGTGCTATTAAAGAGACCCGACATCATTCGGCTACAATATTCAGTAACCATGAATAGAATGACAAAGGAATCGCCGATTCCCGGCATGAGAGGCTTGTTGTGGGCTCTTCGGTCTTCATAACTCATTTGTAACGAATAGAATGTTATTCATTTTTTTCTTGCAGTGTATTGCCTATCTACTGCTTCAGTGTGTCAAAATCAATAGGTTTGGTGAAAAAACTCTTTCGCACCAGAGTTAATTGCTTCTCATAATTTTCATCATCTCCATACGAAGATATCCGATGGTACGTTTTAGGCCGTCTGAACTGAGGGTGGTTTGGTGATCGGGTGGGATTGTAGATTCTGTCATCGTCTGTTCAGTTAGATTTTTTGAGAAGTAACCCTGCTTAAGTAACTGTGAGAAAATGATATATAAATAGTAATCACAATTACATGATACCAACATCGACGCACCGTTTTTTTACCACGAGGGCGTTAAGGCGCAAAGTTCACGAAGGTATACTCCTCAACCCCCACTCGCCGCTGCGTAATCACCGAATGAAACGTGTGCAGGTTTGTATGATAGTCCCAAATCCTGTTCAGCTTTTTTCCCGCTATAAACGAACCGGGGTTTTTCAACGACCGGCTCGTTATTCAGCATCCGCGTAATGTTGGAAACTTTCCAGCTTTCGTTGCTCAGATAGTACTGCTTTCCATGCAGGCCGTCAGTTGTTGCAGCCCGGTAAATTCCTTCGGCCACGTCGCGCACATCAACGATTGCAAACTCCATGTCGCTGTCGAAAAGCATCTGCACAAAAGGATTGGGGGCGATCTTATGTTTGAACAGGTACTGAAGGCCCATTGAGGTAGAATCATCTCGCTCTGACAGGGCGGGGCCCATCACGCCAACGGGATAGACGCTTACGATCTCTTTTTCATATTCGGGATGCTCATTGATAAACGTCTGTACTACCTGATCGGCATAATATTTGGCTTGCGCGTATGGATGCCCCTCTTCGTTGAGATGGGGTTCATCATCTTCCGTGTAGAGGTGATCGGTTGAGCGCCCTTCCACAGGCATCGGGTAGCCAGTATTGAAAGAGGCAACGGAGGCAATAATCACGACTTTCTTAACAGATGGCGTCTCATGGATGACCTCAAGGAAGTTCTCCGTGCCTTTAATCGTGGGCTCAAACAGCTCTTTGGCTGGATCTTGAACATCAAGCTGAAAAGGCGTGCCTCCGTGCACCACCACATCACAGCCATTCAGGAAAGATTTAAGCGAATCAATATCGCGTGTATCCAGCGGACAAATATCAAGATTCTCCGCGCCAGCCAACCTTTGCAGGTGGCTGTACTTTTTGTTCTTTTTGATGTCCGTAGCCGATACTTTAACACGGAACCCATTCTCAAGGAATGTTTTTGTGACGTAGCTGCCGATATACCCCGACCCGCCGATTATGCCTGCTGTTTTCATGGTTGCATGGATAAGTGATTTATGTTTGAGGTTTCTTCCTCATGTTGAAGGAATGTACATGAACCGAATTATGTAATCTTGGACTTTCCGCGCAAATGTTTGGATTTTTGTGACAAATATTGAGTTTTTTTGCAGAAATCGACTTTTTCTTAACTTTTTTTATTCCTAGATACGTGTTACTAAAGAGTGTCCTCAGGTATGACCGATAAGTGGTTTTTGATGGCGGGATCCAATATGGAAAACGTATATAAGTTGAGAGGCAAAAGAGATCAGTCGTGCCGCAGGGCACTCTTTGCTTTTGGATGCCCAAAAAATCGCGATTCCTGAATCACCCGGATTCCAATTCATTTGTATATAAATGTGTAAATGCCGTTAGGAATAACAAATTTGTTAAGTCCGTATTTCAAACCGGGCAGGGGTGAAGGCACCAACCATCAGAATGCAGTCTGGCATGGCCAATACGTCCAGAAATTTTTGTTCAAAATGGGGACGAAAACCAATGGATTTGTTATTAAACTTAGGTTCAGTTGAAGATATCAGCCGCTATTTTCCACGTATCCTTCTCCTTTGTCCAAACCACAAGATAGGATCCCTTAATGACGGTGCCATCGGCTAGTTTTGTTTTCGCCAGGCCATAGTCGTAGGCCATATCACCGGATGATGAGACAAATACAGCTTCAGGTTCCCACGAAACCGACAAGCCCTCGGCTGCTTCGGCGGCGAGGAGTTTTCGGGTTAGTGCCAGGACATTTTCGTAACCTACAGCCGGTGGTTCACCGGGCGCAAGAAGTACAGACTCGTTAGCCAGGAGTTCGGCGATTTCTTCCACATCACCTTCACCGTACATGTCAGACCACTTCCGCTCAAGAGTCATCAGTTTCTCCTGTTCTGTTGCAAAATTTGGGTCAGAAGAACCGACATCGGTTTGTGCCTCTGAGTTACAGGCTCCGAGAACGATGGTGAGAGCTAACAAACATGTGATGCAGAAATTAGTTTGTTTGGTAAAATGAAAAATTAACGGTGTATTTGGTTGGGGCATTTGTATAGATTTTTGATCTGTTTAGGAATATGAAGATTGGAATGAATAACAAATCAGAACCAGTCCCTGCAGTTACTTTTTCCCGGAGACTTTATCCCAGAATTCGCCGCGATCGTTGCTGCGGGGAAATGGATTGTTGGGAACGGGTACACCAAGAAATTCACAGAGCGGAGCCCAACCATCTTTCACCTGAAACATCAAGAGATTCGATGCCGGGACGGCCTTTTTAACTTCCTCACTGTGCGCATTAAAAGCATTGATTAACCCTGCTTTATCGAGGCCGCCGGGGAATCCTGTCTTATCAGTGACTCGGGTGACCATATTCAGCCAGTCTTGCATCTCTTTGGGGGCCCCGGCTATATTGGACAGGAGCTTGTAGATCGTTTCAGAAAAGCTCGCCACCCAGCTTTCCGGGCTGCGCACGGTATGCACAAACTTTGCGTTCGGATAGGTCTCACTCAACTCGCGTGTGAACGCTGCTGTGGGCCAATCCACCGTGCTGTTATAGCCTTTATAAATAGCTTCCCAATCCGGTTTGCCGTTTGCGGCATCCATCCAGAGGGGAACTTGCGTTGGCATATTGAAGAGCACTTCTTCCATGTGATGGCACGGTCCGAATCCTAACTCATTGAGAGCCAGTTTCGTTGAATATGTGCCGGTTCGCCCAACTCCGGTTCCAATGACTTTTAATTCCATGATTATTTCCTATTGATTCGTTAAATGCCGGGATTTCTACCGTAGCTTTACGGCGCCCCTGCTTTTACATGCTAGTATGGAGAAGTAATTTACATTCAGTTTTATTCCCTTAACCGTGATTAAAGTACAGTAACCGAACATTGCGGTCTTGGACTATCCGCGCAAATGTTTGGACTTTTCGGTCAAATGAAGTGTTTTTTAGATGGATGAAGGTCAATCACAGTATGTTTTACACCTATTTTTGATGATGACTGGAAAATGAAAAGCTTTCTTAAGGTTTGCCTGCCGGCACTTTTTTTGGGTTTGCTGTTACCTATTATTACCAGGGATGCCCCTAACTAAGAGATCGCCTTGCGGAATCCCTGGGTTATCATATCCTTCGACCACAAACGGACTATTTTTGGCAACCATTGTGATTCGCCCTGCTTTTAGGTTCGAAAAACCCTCATATCGACAACTTCCGAAACGCCGAGGGGCTTTTGCCATACTGTTTTTTGAAGGCACGGGAGAAGTAAGCCTGGTCGTTAAACCCAACTTCGTAGCAGATTTCGGCGATGGTTTTCTTTGTCTGATTGAGAAGTTCGGCCGAGCGCTGCAAACGGATGGAGCGAATAAAGGTGCCGGTCGGCTGATCGATCAGTGCTTTCAGTTTCCTGTTTAATTGAGAAATACTCATGTTCAGATCGTGTGCTAAGTCCTCAACGAGGTAATCCTCTTCCTGCAGATGAAGGATGATCGTTTCAATAGCTTTTTTGAGAAAAGCCTGATCCACTGAACCTTTGGCTACAGCAGAAGGCTTAAAGTAGGTCGCCGAACTGAACTGTTTTTTCAGGTTCTTCCGCTGTTCGATGAGATTTCTAACCCTTGTTTGTAACTCACGGATATGATAGGGCTTGGTCAGATAGGCGTCGATCCCGGTTTCCAGCCCCTCAATTTTTGAATCCATGCCCGCTCTGGCTGTCAGCATAATGAGGGGAATGTGGCTGGTTTTTTCGTTACTCCGAATTTTTTCACTGAACTGATAGCCATCCATTTCGGGCATCATCAGGTCGGTGATGATCAGGTCGGGAATTGCAGCCTGAGAAATCTCAATTCCTTCCACTCCGTTTGCCGCTTCCAGCACAGTATATTTCTCTTCGAGCTGTTCGCGGATAAACGATCGAATTTCAGCATTGTCTTCTACGATCAGTACAATTTCATCGTGTTCAGAGATAAGGGTGGAGATGTCCGGTATCGGATGGTTTTCTGCTGTGCCATTCGGTGGTGCCTGGACCTCAATTTCTCTGTCTTCTTGCGCCGGAAGGTCACTTTCCTCAAATGGGAACTGAATCACAAATTCCGTTCCCTCACCTTCTTTACTAAACACTTGAATGGAGCCGTTATGAAGCGCTACCAATTCATGAACCAGAGACAGTCCAATACCCGTGCCTTCATATTTACGGGTTCCGGACTGATCCACCTGGTAAAACCGGTCGAAAATATGCGGCAGCCGGTCTTCGGGAATGCCAATTCCGGAATCCTTTATCCGAACTTCAAACCACTCCTGTTCGGCGATGTTTATGATAATGTCTATATGGCCGCCTCTCCCGGTAAACTTGAACGCGTTCGACAACAGGTTTAAAAAGATCTGCTCCATTCTTTCAGCGTCAAACTTCATGGGAATAATCGCCTGTGATGAGTAGAAATTGAGCTGTATCTGGTTCGCTTCCGCATGTGATTCAAAAGAAAAAAGCAGATTCTTTAGAAATGAAACAATGTTTTGTGGTTTTGCTTTTAACTTCAACTTCCCCGCTTCCAGCTTTGATAAATCCAGGAGCTGGTTCACCAGTGCAAGTAGCCGTTCTGCATTGCTGTTTACGGAAAACAGTTTCTCTTTTTTCTTACGGTTCTCTTCCGATTGTAGCAGGGTTTCGGTCTGCCCGAGGATGAGGGTCAGAGGCGTTCGGAATTCATGCGAAATATTGGCAAAAAAATGGGATTTCAGTTTATTGAGATTGCGAAGTGAGCCGGTTTCTACCTTTTCAATCTTCAGCTGATTTTTTAGATTGAAGCGGTTCAGCTCATACCGGCGCAGTGAGTAAAGAGCGGAAAGAAACAGAAAACCATATAATCCATACGCCCACATAGTGTGCCACCATGGGGGCAGAATGGTAAAAGGATACTCAAACGGCTCACTCCATACTCCACTCTCACCTATGGCCCGGATTTGGAAGGTGTAGGTGCCAAAGGAGAGGTTACGGTAATCTGACACCGGCTCGGCGGTGGGCTGGCTCCAATTGGTATGCAGGCCCTCCATCCTGTAACTGTACCGGATTTTATGTGGTGCTGCC
>Ga0209924_1000865_pt1 | contig 12424 bp, 10 predicted proteins | sample SalPonR1_C_D1_MG_FD_185700 | JGI IMG/M metagenome (GOLD analysis project Ga0209924, IMG submission 185700) | Salt pond soil microbial communities from South San Francisco under conditions of wetland restoration - Salt Pond MetaG R1_C_D1_MG... ...
AACAACAGCAACAACGGCAACAACGGCAACAACGGCAACAACGGCAACAACGGCAATGGCAATGGCAATGGCAATGGCAATGGCAATGGCAATGGCAATGGCAACGGCAACGGCAACGGCAACGGCGGCGGTAACGGAAATGGCTGCGGCATCGGCAATGGCGGCGGCAACGGCAATTCCAACAATTGCGGTAACGGCAACGGCGGCGACGACGATGACGATGACGACGCCGACCGCGGTGATGACGATGATGATGACCGCGGGCGGGGCAGGGGTCGCGGCGGCCGTGGGGGTTGATCGACCATAGCGTCCCCCATCAAGCTTCGAATCAGTCGCTCGGCCAGGTCCGGGCGATTGTCATTTCAAGTGTCATTTCAAGTGTCATTTCGAGTGTGGTTTCAATTGGCGGTATGAAGGTCGTGCCGGTCTGTGCTTTCAGGCGCCTTCGGCTACGATAGGCGCTTTATTTGCGATGAGAATTCCATGGCCGCCTTCCACGACAAGCTTGCCACCCGCGTGATCCACGCCGGACAATCACCCGATCCATCGACCGGCGCGATCATGACGCCGATCTACACCACCAGCACCTACGTGCAGAAGAGTCCCGGCGACCACCTCGGCTACGAGTATTCGCGCACCCACAATCCGACCCGCAAGGCCTGGGAGGGCTGCATCGCCGATCTCGAGGGCGGTAGCCACGGGTTCGCGTTCGCCTCCGGCATGGCGGCCGTTGATACGGTGATGCACCTGCTGGCGCCGGGTGATCATGTGCTGGCCATGAACGACCTCTACGGCGGTACCTGGCGCCTGTTCGAGCGGGTGCGCCGGCGCTCGTCGGGGCTGGATTTCAGTTTCGTCGACCTGGCCGACGAAGAAGCGGCAAAGCGCGCCATTCGACCGGAAACGAAGATCATCTGGGTCGAGACGCCGACCAACCCGATGCTCCAGCTGGTCGACATCGCGCGCATGTCGGAGCTGGCGCGAGCCAACGATTGCCTGCTGGTGGTCGACAACACCTTCGCCACGCCCATGCTCCAGCGGCCGATCACGCTGGGCGCCGATATCGTGGTGCACTCGGTCACCAAGTACCTCAACGGCCATTCCGATATGGTCGGCGGCGCGCTGGTGGTCAACGGTGAAGACCTCGGCGAAAAGATCGGGTTCATCCAGAACTCGGCCGGCGCGGTGCAGGGCCCGTTCGATGCATTCCTGGTGATGCGCGGGGTCAAGACGCTCGCGCTTCGGATGAAGGCGCACTGCGAGAATGCGGGCCGGATCGCCGAGTGGCTGACCGGCCAGGACAAGGTGCGCAAGGTCATCTACCCGGGGCTGGACGGCCACCCGCAGAAGGCCCTGGCCGAAAGGCAGATGTCGGGCTTCGGCGGCATGGTGAGTTTCGACCTGGACGGCGACCTTTCGGCGGCGCGCCGGTTCCTGGAAAACACCCGTCTGTTCGCGCTGGCCGAATCGCTGGGCGGGGTGGAGAGCCTGGTCAACCACCCGGCCATCATGACTCACGCGACGGTGCCGAAGGAAACCCGCGATCGGCTGGGCGTGACCGATACGCTGATCCGGCTTTCGGTGGGGATCGAAGACATCGACGACCTGGTCCGCGACCTGGAGACCGCGCTGGCGGCGGTCTGAGATCAAAAAAACGGTTTCCGGGTTCGGGTTTCCGGTTTCCGGAAATGCGGAGACCGTAATTCGGTGGTCGGGAGTCGGAACGGCCGGTCATTTCACGCCGTTTGCGTCCGCCGTGTAAAATTCGACCATGACCAATACAGCAGAAAACAGGCCGGGGCTCCAGCTGGTCACCCGGGAAGTGCGCGAGGCCCGCGAGCACGGGCTTTCTCCGATTGCAACCCGCGTGGTCGATTCGCGCGGGCGCGCCGCGCCCGAGACGCCGGACCCGCTCAGGACCGCGTTCGAGGTCGACCGCGACCGTATCGCGCATTCCAAGGCCTTCCGCCGACTCAAGCACAAGACCCAGGTGTTCATCAATCCGGAGGGCGACCATTTCGTCACCCGGATGAGCCATACCCTGCAGGTGACCCAGATCGCGCGTTCGATCGCCCGCGCGCTCGATCTCAACGAGGATCTGACCGAAGCCATCTGCATCGGACACGATTGCGGTCACACCCCGTTCGGGCACACCGGCGAGGCCGCGCTTTCGGAATACATCGAAGACGGCGAGTGGCTGCACTCGGCGCAGGGCGTGCGCATCTTCCAGGTGCTCGAGCCCAAGAACCTGACCTGGGAAGTGCTGGACGGCATCCGCGCGCATACATGGCGGGTCAAGCCGCCGCCGCATACGCCGGAAGGCTGGGTGTGCCGGTTTGCCGACCGCATTGCCTATCTCAATCACGATCTGCTCGACGCCGTGCGCGCCGGCGTGCTCGCCCCGCGCGAATTGCCGGCCGCGGTTGTCGCGGTGCTGGGCCCGTTTACCGGCGGCCACTGGATCGGATCGATGATTCAGGCGGTGCTGGACGAGTCCATTCTTCGAGGCAAGATCTGCATGCAGGCCGACGCCCTCAACGCGATGCGCCTGATGCGCGAATTCATGTTCGAGCGGGTTTACCTGCGTCCCGAGTCGCGCGCCCAGGCCGAGCGGGCGCGGCGCGTGATCCACGACCTGGTCGAACATCTGACCCGGCACCCGAACCTGATTCCCGAGACCTACCAACTGGAAGACGAGCCGCTTCAGACGCGCGTGCTCGACTACGTCGCCGGCATGACCGATCGCTATGCGTTGAGTCTGCACGACCAGTGGTTTCGGCCTCGTGGCCTGGTCTGAACCCCGGCGAGCCGGAAATGTAGTCGCGATGGCGGTATGATGGACGGGTTCAATCGGTTTCGACCGTTACCCACTTTCAGCGATGAGAGGGCGAATGAACCGACTTCATCTGGTGCTCTTGTTAGGGTTGCTCGGGGGAGCGGCCGGACAGGCCATTGCACAGGAACGCGAAACAGACCCGGAAATCCGCGAACTTCGCCAGCAAATCGAGGCGATGCAGGCGCAGCTGGATTCGCTGCAGACGCGTCTGTCCGAGATTCAGCAACAATCGACTGGCGGCGATGCCGCCGAACCGAGCGAGCCGTCCGACCCGCGCTCCGGCCCCGAGTATGCAGCCGCAATCGACGCGGGCGATGAAGCCGATGACGGCGTCGAGCCGCAGGCACCGACACCTGCTCAACTCGACCAGAGAATCTCCAGCCTGGAAACGGTTGCCGATGACTGGACCAGTGCGATCCGATTCGGCGGGGCCGTGCGATTGAATTATGCCTGGCGCGATTATGACGAGGGCAGCAAGGATCGCGTCGGCGACTTCGAGCTCGAGTTGTTCCGCATCAATGCCGACGGCGAAGTCGGCGACGTCAAGCTGAGCGCCGAATGGCGGCGCTACAACGACTTTCATGCCATTCATCACGCCTGGGTGGGCTACGAGTTCAACGATGAAATCGAAATGCACCTCGGTATAAGCCAGGTGCCGTTCGGTATCCTGCCGTTTGCCAGCCACGGTTTCTGGTTCGGCGGCACCTACTATCTCGGTTTCGAGGACGACTACGACACCGGCGTGAAATTCATTCACAAGCCGAACGAGGACTGGACGTTTCACTATGCGTTTTACAAGAATCCGGAATATGCCGACGACAGCAGGTTCGGTCGCTATTCGTTCGACCTGGTCACCGGTGGCGATCAGCAAAACAGCGAAACCAACCAGTTCAACCTGCGCGGCGAGCGCCATCTGTTTATCGACGGTCTGGGTACGCTCGACGTCGGTTTGAGTCTCCAGCAAGGCCGTGTCTTCAACGATTTCACGCAGCGCAAGGGCGATCGGTACGCCGTCGCCGGCCATGCGGACGCGAATTTCGGTCGCTGGAATTTTCAGCTGCAGGGAATCCGCTATGAGTTCGATCCGCAAAATCCGGTCGGGGTGGACGATGATTTTGTCCAGACCGGCGCGTTCGATTTTCCGTTTCTTATGGCCGCCAAAGGCGATGTTTATTCGGTGAACCTGGCGCGCCGCTTCAATGTGTCGCTGGGCCCGATTACCGGCGGCGCCTGCTACAACGACTTTACCTTTATCAACCCGAAAGTCCGCGACAGTGCGGACTCGATCCAGAACGTGACCGGCTGCTCGATCATTGCCGGCGGCGTTTTTGCCTACTTCGACTGGATCACCGGCAAGAACATGTGGTTCGTCGGCGGCGACGGCATAGGGCGGAACGCCACGACAGCCGGCAAATGGCGTTCCCGCCTGAACGTCAATATCGGGTTCTATTTCTGAAAAATATCCGGGGAGAACGAATTTTGAGTAATGAACGAAGGCAAGCGCAGGAAGCGATTTCCGAAATCGAGGACATATACGACACCGATTATCAGGTAGGCCAGGACAACATCGAGAAATGGGGTTTCGACATGCACGCGCCGGTCTTTCCGGTCAGTGCTTTCCTGATCCTCGTGTTCGTGGTCGGGTCGCTGATGTTTCCCGAGGAATCCAAGCAAGGTCTGGAGGCCACGCGCAACTGGATTCAGCTGGTGTTCGACTGGATGTTCCTCTCGGCCGGGAACCTGTTCGTATTGTTCTGCATCGCGCTGATCATCCTGCCGGTGGGCAAGATTCGGCTGGGCGGCGAGGATGCCGTTCCGGACTTCTCGATTTTTTCCTGGTTCGCGATGCTGTTCGCAGCCGGCATGGGCATTGGCCTGATGTTCTGGAGCGTGGCCGAGCCGGTGGGCTATTTCACCGAGTGGTTCGGCACGCCGCTGAACGTGGCCGGGTTTACCGACGAGTCCAGGACCGCGGCGCTGGGTGCGACGATGTATCACTGGGGACTGCACCCCTGGGCGATCTACGGCGTCGTGGCCCTTTCGCTCGCTTTCTTCAGCTTCAACAAGGGCTTGCCGCTGACGATCCGTTCGACCTTCTACCCGCTGCTGGGCGACCGTGTCTGGGGCTGGCCCGGCCACGTCATCGATACCGTGGCCGTGCTGGCGACCATCTTCGGCCTGGCCACATCGCTGGGGCTGGGCGCACAGCAGGCGGCCAGCGGGCTGAATTTCCTGTTCGACATCGGCGGCGGACTGCAGACCCAGGTGATCGTGATCACCGGGGTGACGGCGGTTGCAATCGTATCCGTGATACGCGGCATCGACGGCGGCGTCAAGCTGCTCAGCAATCTGAACATGGTATTGGCATTGCTGTTGCTGTTGTTCGTGATCGTCGCCGGTAGCCTGGGCGGCTTCTTCTCCAACCTCGGACGCACCGTTACCGGTTACGTCGAGTACATGCTGCCGTTGAGCAACCCGGTCGGGCGAGCCGACGACACCTTCTATCACAGCTGGACGATTTTCTTCTGGGCCTGGTGGATTTCATGGTCGCCGTTCGTCGGGATGTTCATCGCCCGCGTCTCGCGCGGGCGCACGGTGCGCCAGTTCCTGACCGCCGTGTTGATCGTGCCGACCGTGGTCACCATCGTCTGGATGAGCGCCTTCGGCGGCAACGGTCTCGATCAGGCCGCCGACGGCATAGGCGAGCTGGCCGACGGCATCGGAGATTCGACGCTTGCGTTATTCCAGATGTTGACGCACTTGCCGTTGACAAACATCACGTCGTTCCTGGCGATCTGCCTGGTGTTGGTGTTCTTCGTGACGTCGTCGGATTCGGGTTCGCTGGTGATCGACAGCATCACCTCGGGCGGCAAGACCACCGCGCCGGTCACCCAGCGCGTGTTCTGGGCAACCGCCGAGGGCGTGATCGCCGCCGTTCTGCTGACCGTCGGCGGCAGCGCGGCACTTCAGGCTTTGCAGGCCGGTGCAGTCAGCATGGGATTGCCGTTCACCTTCATTCTCATAGCCATGTGCGTGAGCCTGGCGCGCGGGCTTTATCACGAACGTCAGTTGCTTCAGTACAACGAAGTCCTGCAGCGTTAATCCCGGGGAGAATTGCATGTACAACAAGATCATGGTTCCGGTGGACCTGGAACATACCGACAAGATCGAAAAGGCATTGCACGGCGCTGCCGAGTTGGCAAAAAGCTACGACGTGCCGGTGTGTTACGTCGCGGTGATGGGGCGGGTACCGAATCGCGTCGCCCCCAGCCCCGAAAAATTCGAGGCCGAACTGAACATGTTCGCCCGCGAGCAGGCCGGCAAGTACGGCATCGAAACGGAATGCAGGGCGGTGCCCAGCGTGGATGTGCCCGTTGAGCTCGACGACAAGCTGCTCGGCGCGGTCGACGATGTGGGCGCGGACCTGATCGTGATGGCCTCGCACATTCCAGGTGTCGCCGACAAGCTGCACCTGATCAGTTCCAACGCCGCCTGGATGGTGAAGCACTCGAACGTGTCGATTTTCGTGGTGAGGTGACCGGTTGCCATGGCCGCCGGTCCGGGAGTATCATTTTCTTCGGTCACCCGGAGTCGAGGCCGAAGGTCGACTACAAGCGGGCGTCGTATAATGGTGATTACCTGAGCTTCCCAAGCTCATGATGACGGTTCGATTCCGTTCGCCCGCTCCATTTTCCTATCGACGCCACTGGACGCGGTGGTGTTCAATTGCATCACGCCAGTCCTGAGCTTGCCTCGGGAATCGATTCGAACAGCACTTTCTGACTGTCCCGATAATCGATCGGGCAGTCGATCAGGTCGACGCCGGGGCGGGCCAGGGTTTCGGCCAGCAGTCGCTCGAGCGATTCGACGCTGTCGGCGCGGTGACCGCGCGCGCCGTAGCTCTCGGCGTACCTGACGAAGTCCGGATTGCCGAACTGCAGGCCGTAGTCGGGCAGTTCCATGTCGGCCTGTTTCCAGCGGATCATGCCATAGGCGTCGTCACGCAGGACCAGCACCACCAGGTTAAGCCCCAGACGGATCGCGGTTTCGAGCTCCTGCGAATTCATCATGAAGCCGCCGTCGCCGCATACCGCGAGTACCTTTCGGTCCGGGTACAGCATGGCCGCGCCCATGGCCACCGGCAGCCCGGCGCCCATGGTGGCCAGCGCGTTGTCCAGCAGCAACGTATTGGGCTTGACGGCGCGGTAGTTGCGCGCGAACCAGACCTTGTACAGGCCATTGTCCAGCGACACGATGCCTTCTTCGGGCAGCGCGTCGCGCACTGTATGCACCAGGCGGCGCGGATGAATCGGAAAGTCGTTGAGTTCGCGGCCGGAATCCAGGTCGTCGAACAGCGCCTTGCGGACCTTCTTCGCAAGCGAAAAATCCCAGTGATCCTGCGACTGGATGCGCTCGCTGAACTGCCAGATGGCGTTGGCGATGTCGCCGGTGACTTCGATCTGCGGGAAGTAGACGGGGTCGACCTCGGCGGTAAAGAAATTGACGTGGATAACCGTGCGCTTGCCTTCGTGCATGAAGAACGGCGGCTTTTCGACAACGTCGTGGCCGACGTTGATGATGCAGTCGGACTTCTCGATCAACCGGTGGACGTAGTCGCCGTCGGACAGCGCGGCGGTGCCCATCCAGCAATCGTTGGGCTCGCCGACCACGCCCTTGCCCATCTGGGTGGTGAAGAACGGAATGCCGGTGGCGTTGATGAAGCGCCGAAGCATTTTGGAGGTGAGCTTGCGGTTGGCGCCGGCGCCGCACATCATCAGGGGGCTTCTGGCGTTCTGGATAGCATCGACGGCGCGCGAGATGGCCTTTTCCTCGGCCACCGGGCGACGCGTCTGACTGGCGGCAAGAGGTTTGAGGTCCCCGGCCGGTTCGCGGGCAATGTCTTCGGGCAGTTCGAGATGCGTCGCGCCGGGCCGCTCTTCTTCGGCCTGGCGAAACGCTTCGCGCACCCTTGAAGGAATCGTCGCGGCCGAGACGATCTGACGCGTGAAGTGCGTGACCGGGCGCATCAGGTCGACGATGTCCAGGATCTGGAAATGGCCCTGCTTGGACGTCTTGATCGGCTTCTGGCCGGTGATCATCACCATCGGCATCGCGCCGAGCTGGGCGTAGGCGGCGGCGGTGACGAAGTTGGTCGCGCCCGGGCCCAGCGTCGACATGCACACGCCGGGTTTTCCGGTCAGCCGGCCGTGGCAGGCGGCCATGAAGCCGGCGCCCTGTTCGTGGCGGGTGACCACCACGTCGATGGATGATTCGCGCAGGGCCTCGAGCAGGTCCAGGTTTTCCTCGCCCGGGACGGCAAAGATCCTGTCCACGCCCTCGGCTTCCAGGCATTCGACCATCAATCGGGATGCGTTTCGTTCGCTCATGACCTTCAGCTCATTTGTTCCAGATCAACAGTGTAATGGCTGCCGACCTGGCGCTGCTTTCAACTGGACCGGCGCCGAGACCTCTTGTACGGACGCTGGCTTCATGGCAGGCTTGTCCGATGATCGATGCAAGAACGGCCGAATACCGCGAGCGATATCGTCGTGACCTGATCCCCGAAGGGTACTCGGGACGGCTTCATTTCACCCTGATCCTGGGCTTCGTCGCCGCAGTGCTGGCGATCGGCGGGTTGCGACTCGAAGACGTTCAGTCGCTGGAGTGGCTGGCCGTGCCGCTGACTTTCCTGTACGCCAACCTGGCCGAATATCTCGGCCACCGCTTCGTGATGCACCGCCGGCGCCCGGGCCTCGGGATGATCTACGAGCGTCATACGCTGCAGCACCATCGATTCTTTACCCACGAGGCGATGAGGTTCGACGCCAGCGACGATTTCCGCGCCGTGCTGTTTCCGCCGATGCTGATGATGTTCTTCGCAATCGCGTTCGCGCTTCCGGCCGGGTTGCTGCTGACCTGGCTGTTCTCGACCAACGTCGCCTGGCTGTTCGTGATGACCGCGATCGGCTATTACGGAAGCTACGAGATCCTGCACTTCGCCTATCACCTGGACGAGGGTTCCTGGATCATGAGGCTTCCGGGCGTCAAGCGAATGCGCCGGCTGCACCTGGACCACCACGATCCGGCGATCATGCAGAAGGGAAATTTCAACATCACCTGGCCGATCTGCGACGTGGTTTTCGGAACACGGGTCGAGAGCGGGAGAGTGGCCCAGGCTTCCGATCAGTCGTAGACCGCTTGCCAAAGGGCGGCTTCGTCATGCGCGATGCCGAGCTTGCGCATCGAGCGTTGCAGCCGGCCGATCATGGGGCCCGGATCGAACGCATTGTCGGCGATCCAGGCGCGGTCGAAGTCCAGCAGCCAGAATTTTCCGCCGGAATCCATGAGAATGTTGTTGGCGTTGAGATCCGGGTGGCGCAGGCCGGCGCCGGCGGCTCGGCCGAGCATTTGCCCAAGATGTTTCCAGTCCTCGGATTCCATTCGGCGAGCGGCTTTCGGCAGCGGCTCGGCATCGGGTATGCGTCGGGTCAGCAGGGCGCCGGTGTAGAACGGACCGTGACGCTCGAAGGCCGCGGCCAGCGGTTCGGGCACCGGCAGGCCGGCATCGCGAAGCCTGCGGTTGACGCGCCACTCGGCGAACGGTCGTGTGCGCGCGGCGCCGGTGTAGACGTAGCTGGACCGACTGAGGTGCCGGACCATGCCGCCGCGGTGGTAGACGCGCAGAACCGCTTGCCCCAGCGGTGATTCCACCGCAAGCGCCTGGCCGCGTCCGCCGAACTCGGCGAGGACCGCGTCGCGAGCGCGCCACCAGCCCGGATCGAACCAGCCGGCTTCCGGTTTTGTGTCCAGCCGGGAATCGAACAGAATCTCGAGCGGGCCTGACCGTAGAATGCTTTCCATGAGCCGTGTGATTTTCCCTGTATTCGTCCGCGCTGTCCATTGGACGCGATGAGCGCACCGTACTCGATCTGTCTGCTGCGCCTGTCGGCGCTGGGCGACGTCTGCCACTGTATAGCAACCGTGCGCGCTATCCGACGCCAGTGGCCCGAAGCGCGGCTGACCTGGATCATCGGCAAGGGCGAGTATCGGCTGGTGCGTAATCTGTCCGGAGTGGACTTCATCGTTTACGACAAGCGCGGGGGGCTCGGTGAACTTCTCCGTTTGCGCAAACGATTGAAGCGTCGCTTCGACGTGCTGCTGCACGCGCAGGTTTCGCTGCGCGCCAACCTGATTGCATTGGCGGTGCGCGCCGACCGGCGAGTAGGCTTCGATGCGAAGCGCGCCCGCGAGGGCCATGGACTTATGGTCAGCGAGAGAATTCCGGCGGTGCCGTTTCAGCACCAGGCCGAGGCCCTGCTTTCGTTTGCGCGCGTGCTGGGCGCCGGTACGCAAGGCATCGATCGCGCGCCGCCGATCTGCGAGGATGACCGCGATTTCGCGCGCGAACACCAACCCGAGCCGGGCAGGGCGGTGCTGATCAGCCCGTGTTCCAGCCACGCCGCGCGCAACTGGTCAGTCGCCGATTATGCCGAGATTGCCGACTGGGTGATCGAGCAGACCGGCCGTCCGGTGATCCTGATCGGCGGGCCGTCGGAGATGGAAAAGCGTATCGGCGCCGAGATCGAGTCGGCAATGCGGCATCGGCCAGTCGATCTGATCGCCCGCGATACGCTGGGCCAGTCGCTGGCGATGCTCGAGCGCGCCGCCTGCCTGGTCGCCCCGGACTCCGGCCCGGTCCACTTCGCCGCCGCGCTGGGCACGCCGGTGGTCGGACTGTACGCCTCGACCTGGTCGCGCCGCTCAGGTCCGCTGGGCAGCCTGGAACACTGCGTGGATCGTTTTCCCGAAGCCTGCCGCAAGTATCTCGGTCACGAGCCCGAGCAGGTCAAGTGGGGCAAGCGGATCGAAGAGCCGGGCGTGATGAACCTGATCGAGCCGGCGGCGGTCATCGAGCGGTTGTCGGTCGTTCTGGGTTGAATTGATCTAAAAGGCAATTCAAAAGCGCGACACGAAGAACACGAAGAGGGCACGAAGAGCACGAAGGAAACCACGGTTCGCGTTTGCTTCGCTTTTTGTTGTGGGAGGCGCGTCTCGCGCCGAAACGGGAGCCGTGATCGAGAGGGTTCCATCGGCGCGAGACGCGCCTCCCACAGGGACCGGAGGCTTGTTCCCCGGGTGCGCTTCGCTTGCCCAGGCTACGGAATTGAAACGGTGGTCTCGAAGCCAATCAAGCGCGCTGTCTGGGCAAAAGGGGAGGATTCGACCGGGATCGCCCGCCGAGGGCCTCGCCACGCGTCGAACCGAAGCGGGCGGTCCCGGTCGATTCCGGCATCGGGGTCGCGTAGCAGGAATCCCCCAGCAGGTGGGCAGTGTCGCGGATGAGGTCTTGCAGATCGCGGCGAGCCGCAGTGCCGGGGCATTCGAGGTTGTGGTGTTTACCGACGGTTGATCGCGGCCCGGAGGCCGCTCCTGCAGGGGCGGGAGGCGCTTATTGTTTACCGGAAACCGTTCAGTATTCCTTGTAGCTCTTCTCTTCGAGGATGGTCGAGCCCAGCGCTTCGTTGATGCGGCGCTTGAGCGCGGCGCGCTGGTCGTTGGTCCTGTAGACGCTCCTGGCCAGTTCGACGAAGCGATCGCCGAAGTCGCCTTCGCGCTCGCAGTCGCGGATGGCGTCTTCGATTTCCCAGAGGTTTTCGTTGAGGGCCTTGAGTTCGGCGCGCATCTGCGTGATGTCGGCGGTCTCGGCAGCCTCGGCGTGCCACAGGCCGGTCAGCATGTCGAACTCGCGTTCGACGTTGGCGCGCTTGTGCGGGTCGCCGATGCGCTCGAACTTGATTTCGAGTATGGAAATCTTGTCGAGCAACTCGCCCGGCGAAATGGGTACTGGGATGGGTTTGGTCATGATGTGACTGCCACTGCCGAATCCGGGGCGCGGGGCGCCCCGGACGGGATCGGTTGAGGGGAGATCAGCTGGGCTGGTCGAGGTCTTTCATGCTGAGCCGGATGCGGCCCTGCTTGTCGACTTCCAGCACCTTGACGCGGACCTTCTGACCTTCGGCCAGTTCGTCGGTGACGTTCTCGACGCGCTGATCCGAGATCTGCGAGATATGCACCAGGCCGTCCTTGCCGGGCAGGATCTGGACGAAGGCGCCGAAGTTCATGATCTTCTGCACTGTGCCCTCGTAGATCTTGCCCACTTCGACGTCGGCGGTGATCTGCTCGATCTGGCGGCGCGCCTCGTCGGCGGCATCCTTGTTGGCCGAAGCTATCGTGATCGTGCCGTCGTCGGCAATGTCGATCGTGGTGCCGGTCGCCTCGGTGATCTGGCGGATCGTGGAGCCGCCCTTGCCGATCACTTCGCGAATCTTGTCCGGATGCACGCGCATCGTGAACAGGCGCGGGGCGTACTCGCTCATCTCGCCGCGCGGGGTGTCCAGCACCTTGTTCATCTCACCCAGGATGTGGGTACGGCCGGCCCTGGCCTGCTCGAGCGCGGCGTGCATGATTTCGCGCGTGATGCCGTCGATCTTGATGTCCATCTGCAGCGCTGACACGCCCTGATCGGTACCGGCAACCTTGAAATCCATGTCGCCGAGGTGATCCTCGTCGCCGAGGATGTCGGTCAGC
>Ga0209924_1000866_pt1 | contig 12422 bp, 11 predicted proteins | sample SalPonR1_C_D1_MG_FD_185700 | JGI IMG/M metagenome (GOLD analysis project Ga0209924, IMG submission 185700) | Salt pond soil microbial communities from South San Francisco under conditions of wetland restoration - Salt Pond MetaG R1_C_D1_MG... ...
CGCTGGCCGGTGATCAGCGGGCTGTTGGCCGGCAGCCTTTGCCGGGCCGGGCGCGGATCGCGCACGGGCCAGATCTGGCTGCACGAGAGTTCATGCGTTTGTCCGTCCTCGCCCGCCAGTCCGCAGACGGTGTCGGTCTCGCCGACGTCGCCGGCCTGCGCAATCGTCTCGACCGTGCCGGAAACCCCCGGCGGCACCATGCACAACAGATCGGGCCGGCCGTCGCGAACCACCTTGCCGAACGCCTGGCCCTGGGTCAGCGCGTCGCCCTTTTCCACCACCGGCGTGAACGGAATGCGTCCGGCGGCCGTGACCGTGAAGCCCGGCTCGATGAATGATTCATCCGATCCGGTCAGCGGTCGCAGCAGGCCGTCGAAGATGCCGCCCAGCAGCCCCGGGCCCAGGCGCACCGAAAGCGGCCTGCCGGTGCCGGTCACCGGGTCGCCGGGCTTGAGGCCCGCGGTTTCCTCGAACACCTGGACCACAATCTGGTTGCCGTCGAGCCGCAGCACCTCGCCGATCAGGCGTTGATGCCCGACTTCCACCGCCTCGTTGCTGCGGAATATGCCGTCGGTTTCGGCGCGCAGTACCGGGCCGCCGACCTGTACGATTCTTGCCGATGCGCCGCTCATGACGTCACCTCCTTATCCAGTGCGGCGTCCTGCGCCGGCGAATCCGGTGAAGGCAATTGCGCCAGCAGCACGCCGGCGATCCGTTCGCCTCGCGCGGTAAGCCCGGCCGGCGTGGCGTCCACCCGGGCCTTGCCTGCACCAACCACGAAACCCTCGGCCAGCTCGGAATCCGCTTGCCAGTCGATCTCGACGCCGGGCGCGGCACGCTCGGCCAGTTCAGCCGCCGCTTCATCGGGCGACCAGTCGTCGGGATGGCCAAGCCGCCAGTGATCGGTGGCCAGCACGGCGCGCGCGTCGGTCAGCGTGCGCTCCAGCCAGCTTGCCCGCGCCCGGTCGCCGCTTTTCCATAGCGATACCAGCTCCTCGCGCACGAGCTCCAGACCCTGTTCTGCCATCGCGCGTCTTTCGGCGAGTTCGCGCTGCCGAATCCTGGACTGCTGGCGCGCCCGCTCGACGCGAAGCCGCTCGTCCTGGTTGCGGCGCTCACGCGTGCGAACTTCGTGCAACAGTTCAGCCGCCCTGTCGCGCGCAGCCTGGCGCACCCGGTCGGCCTCGGCGTTGGCCCGTCCGGAGATTTCTTCGCAACGCCCACGACACTGCTGCTCGACATGCGCCAGCAGCGCATCCAGCGATTCCCGGTTATGAGCGCGCGCGTCCTTCGAACCGAGGCTGGTTTTATCGCCTTGATCGCCCTTATCGTCATTGGGGTTATTGCCTTTCACGCGTGTCCTGCCAATCATCGTGCCACTCCCATTCGTTCCCGGATTGCGCCGGCGACATCGTCCGGCCGGTCGGAACCAGCCGCGTCGCCGACTACCAGCACCGGCGGGTCCAGTTTTCGGCGCGCCTCCATCAGGCGGACCGGGTCCAGCAGCCGCGCAAACCGCGCGCTGACCAGCACGAGCGCCGGCGAAGCGCCGCAAGCGTCTTCGAAAGCCGCACGCACCGGGGCTGCTTCCGGTTCGGGCACCATCACTCGCACACCGGCCAGCCGCCAGCCGGCCGCGGTCCATTCATCGCCGATGAATACCGGAACAGTCATATTGCCGGTCCCTGTTGCTCAGGCCAGCTGATTCAGGATCAGGATCGACACGATCAGGCCGTAGATCGCGATACCCTCGGCCAGGCCGACCAGGATCAGTACGCGGCCGAGCAATTCGGGCCGTTCGGTCAGCGCGCCCACGGCAGCGCTGCCGACGGTGGCGACCGCATAGCCTCCGGCAAGCGCCGAGATGCCGGTGGCCGCGGCCGCCGCGGCGAAGCCCCACTTGAAGACTTCGGCCGGCAGCTGTCCGCCGGCAGTCGGCTCGACGCCGAACGCCTGGGGCAGCCACAGCAGCCCGCTGGCCAGCAGCGCCACGACCACCGACCCGGCAAACATCAGCGCGGGACCGATCCGGAATGTTTTCTTTGTGGTGTTTTCGTCAGACATCGATCGTTCTCCTAAGAAATGATCAGGGTTACGGGAACAGGACTAATGGCGCAAAGACCGGAGTAGCCATGGCCCGACCGTAGCGAGACGGTTCCAGATCCTGTAGCCGGGTCGTTTCGCGACCGAGCGCCCCGCAGGCGTACTTGCCAGTACGTCGAGGACGCGCGACCGAGCGAAACGTCGCGGATGCAGGGTCTGGGGGCGTCGCAGTAGGTCGGGTCATGGCTGCTCCGGTCTCAAACTGGAGGCGCGAGCGGCTGAAACTCGCGACCCTCGGCCTTGAGAAAGCGGTTGAAGAATTCGAACAGCACCAGGCGCGTGGTCTGGATGGACGCGACCAGCCCTTCTATAGCGATGATCAGCGCGTTGCCGATCACCATCACGATCAGGCTGATCACGATATTGCCGCTGCCGTCGGCCAGGCTGACCACCGCCAGCGAAAGGCCGGCATGGGCCAGCGCGAACGCGCCGACGCGCACGAAAGACAGGGTGTTGACCACGAGCCGCATCAGGCCCTCGATCAGGTCGGCGGCCGCGCGCGCAAACGCCATGCCGCCGCTGCGACGAAATTCCCAGGCCATGCCGAAGAACTGAAGCACCAGCGCACCGGCGGCCGCCAGCATCAGATCCGGGTTCTGCAGGCTGGCAATACCCAGCACCAGTGCCGCGCCCATGCCGGCCTCGCCGAACACCCACGCCGAGAACCGCCCCGCCCACTGGTGCTCCAGCCCGCTGAGCAGAATGCTGAGCACGATCAGGATCGCGCCGGCCAGCACCGGTACGGCCAGCACCGGCAGCGGCTCCACCACCGGGTGCAGCCACAGCGCCGGGATCAAGTCCTCGCGGCCGAAAACGCTGCCGAACAGTACGCCGAACACCATGGCCCAGGCGCCGCCCCAGATCAGCAGCGCGGTGGCCGGAAATCGCTTGCGGAGGAACAGGCCGGCCACCAGAAGCACCGCGCCCTGGCCGACGTCGCCGAACATGTAGCCGAACAGCACCGGCGCGATCACCGCCAGCATGATGCTCGGATCCGCCTCGTTGCGCCCCGGCGTCCCGACCAGTCGGGCAAAGATCTCGAAGGGTCTGGCCCACGGCGGATTGACCGTCAGCGACGGCGCCTCACGCTCGGCCGGCTGCGGCGGGAAACCCAGCGCGCACGGGATGCCGGCCCGGTCCAGCGCGCTGCGAATCGTTTCCCCGTCCGGATCGCTGGTCCAGCCGTGAAGCCTGGCCATGTATTCGCTGGCTGCGATCCCGTCCAGGTGGGCCACCAGCCAGCTGACCCGGTGCAGGCTGCCCAGCGCCTCGCCCAGGCGGTGCTTGTGCCGGAGACGTTCCAGTGCATGATTATGCATGGCCAGCAGGCGCGCGGCAGCGGCCAGCCGGTGCTGAATGCGCGTCAGCGCCTGTTCCGGGCTACCGCGCAGCATCGCCGGTACAGACACGCTGCGTGCGTGATGCCCTTCCAGCGCCTGGGTCAGTTTCCGGACCTGCGCCTCGCGGCCGAATACCAGCAGCCATGTGGCCTCGCTCGAATCCAGCCGTCGATACAGGATCGGATCGGCCAGTTCCGGCGTGTCGCTTTCCGGCGGCAGCATGAATACGCGCGCGGCCATCTCGGGGGTGCGTGCGTGCAGGTCGCCGAAATCCAGCTTGCGCTTTCCGGTTCCGGCGCGGCACATCGCTTCGAGCACCTGGAACTCGCCGCGCTCGCGGCTGACCAGCTCGATGCGTTCTATATGCGGCGCGGCCTGTTCACACCAGGCCTCGATACGCGCCATCGCGCGCTCCAGCTGGCTTTCCAGCAGCTGATCCCGGGAAGCCTTCGGAAGTGTCGGCGCAGGCCAGTACTTGTGGAAACGCCGTTCCAGTTCGGCAAAACGCGCCAGCGGCTTTTCCAGCGACGGCACGGCGATCAGTTCTTCCTGCTCGACGGCCGTGTCGAGCTCAACCACGCCGGTTTGCGCCAGCACTTCCAGCGCGCGTGCGACCGATTCGCGCGGCACCAGCAGTTCGAACCAGCGTGCGGGTACGGTGCGAAGCATCAGGCCGCCTCGCTCAACTGCAGTCGCCGGCGCACCAGCTGGCCGCGCAGGAACTCGAAATCCAGCCGTTCCAGCCCGGCGTAGGCAAACACCTGGACCGGGGCGCCCGGATCGCGCCGGAACACGCGCATCAGCCATCCGGCACCGGCCGGTTCGAGCTGGGCCTGCATCAGCGCCTCGAGCATCTTCGTGCTGCGTCCGTCGACCGAAGGCAGCAATTTCCGGGACCGCGCCAGCCAGGCCTGCGCGAGTTCGTCGTTGGAAAAATCATCGAGTTCCGGCCAGCGTTGGATCAGCTCGAGCCTGAGCGCGTCCGGCTCGGCCGGAAGCCGCGTCCAGTTTTTATCCAGGTCCATCCACCCGGCCCGCCGGCCATGCTGCAAGAGATCGGCCAGAACCGGCAGGTCGGGTGCCGACTGCAACCACTCGACCGGCCGACGCCAGCGCGCCGGCAACCAGCCGGCCAGTTCACCGATACGTCCGCGCCAGGCCTCGCGCAATGCATATTCCACCGCATGCGCGCCGCTGGTGGTGCCGAGGTTCTTCAGCCACGGGCCGAATCCGCCGCGGGAGGCCAGCTGGAGGAAGTGACCGAAGTCGTCGACCGCCGCGAGTCTTTTACGCTCGTGATCGCCGGGCCGGTCGGCGATGCGCGCATGCAGTCGCGTCAGGGCATAGGCGAAAGCGGTGCTCATGCCGGCCCCTTCGTTTCGCGTGACCCGCGCTCCTTTTCGTCTGCCGACTCGATGCCCGACAGCTCGCGGGCCACCACTTCGGCAGCGGCCTTGATTTGCGGCAGGATGGATTCCGACTCGATGCCGGCCAGGCGCTGCTCGGCCGTTTCGCGCAATTCGGACAGATGTTGCTCGGCCTTGGCGGCGCACGCATCCTGGAATGCCCTGGCCGCCTCGACAGCGTTGGTCTCGATCTGTCGAGCTTCGGCCCGCGCAGCCTCCAGGGCAGCCGCGGCTTTTTGCTCTTCGTCCGAAATTTTCTGACGCGCCCGGCTCTCCGATTCGAGGACCTGGCGCAGTGCGCTGTCGGTAAGGGAACGCCCCTCTTGGGTCATGCAACGACTCCCGTCAGAAGTCCAATAAAACTATGCCCCGAATGGCATGGAACCGTATTGACGTGGGTCAATCGCGCGGCTTTCCCGCGACGTGTTGCCGTGCGCCCCCTGCCCCGATCTCGACTTGGTGCAGGTTTCCAACCCGGCTTGTTATGGTCTTGCAGTTAAAGTGTGATGTGATTCACTAAATATTTGCTTTTTTGTTAAGTTTAATACACACTGTCGGCGCTGTAATTCAGTTCCGTATGCCCGATTCAGGCTTGCGGCGCGAATCGACACCATGGAGAACATCTGATGAAAAATACGACCAAGATCCTTACCGCGGCGGTCGCGCTGGCCTGCGCCATGCCGCTGGCAGCAGACAACCACGAGGAAGAGGACGGCTACAACCTGGCCATTCACCACATCAAAGCCAAGCTGAGCCATGTCCAGCAGTTCCAGGCCGGCCTGGAAGCGCTCTCGGACTGTATGGCGGAGAACGGTTCCGAAGACAGTTACAGCGTCTGGCGTGCGTTCAACGGCGACAGGACCCAATTCCACATCGTGGATCAATTCGACACGTGGACCGACTTCGACCAGGACGACGAAGCCGGAGACAGCTGTTGGGGTACCGCGGAAATCTACGCCGGCGTGTTCGACAACATGGCCTCCTGGGAGACGTCATACGCCGAGAAGTTGCCGGCGTGGAGCGGCAATGCCGAGGACTATACCGTCGTCCATCTGCACAACTTCCGGGTCGACGAGGGCGATGACTTCAGGGCGCTGGTCGGCGAAATGATGGGCTACATGAAGGACGCCGAATACGAGCATCAGCCCGACTGGTTCGACGTCATGCCCGGCGGTTACTGGGAAGCCGATTTTTTTGCGGTCTCGCATTTCGCCAACGTGGCGGCGATGGACGAAGAACGTCTCGGCGTCACCGGCGTCCTGCGCGAAGCCTTGGGCGAAGAGCGCGCCGACCAGATGTGGGAAGACTGGGGCGACACGCTCGCCGAAATGAGAGGCTACTGGCGCGAGACGCTGGTGCTCCAGCCGTCGATGGGTTATTCGCCCAGCGACGACTGAAGACACTCAGCGCGCCCCACCGGCGCGATGCCAACGAGCGGCCCGGGTCTTCCCGGGCCGTTTTTTTTGCTGACCGATACCGGGAGGGGGTTACAGCCCTGATCAATAGTGAAGTATCGGCGCAGGATGCGCCTTCCATTAAACCAGCAACCATTGACCCGATCCGTAATCCGGGTAAGCAACGGGCACCCGAGGCGGTTCTTCTCATCCATCCTTCCCCGGCGGTGCGCCTCGCGCTTATCCAGGCCACGAAAGAGAACCGGGTTTCTTGAAACTGAAAACTCCAATCAACGAACAACGCGTGTCCGATTGCATAAACCGTAAAGCGTCCGACCGTAAACCGACGCGCTGAGCGCGTTAAAACCCGAAACAGCGCGCAGCGCGACGCCGGCTGGTTGATCGACCGGCATCGACGGCTGGGGGGCATGGATGCTTCCGACGCGAAGCTGACAAGCCACAGCGGACAGTTGGCGACCTGCCAGAGGTTTGCCGCAGTCGCTTCCTGCTTGATTGTAAAAGATTGTATTGCTTCTGCCTGAACCCTTTTAGCGTGTCATGGGCGCCACTTATACTTCTTTTTCACTATATGAATTGCAGGGAGATATAAGCATGGAACAGATCATCATTCAGCTCATCTCGGGTGCCGTTGGGGGCAATGTCGCGGGCGGCTTGTTCAAGAACTTGTCGCTCGGCACGCTGGGCAACTCCATCGCCGGTATCCTCGGCGGCGGTCTCGGCGGCCAGATTCTCGGTATGGTCACCGGTGGTGCTGTCGACGGCGACGCGGCTTCCGGTATCGGGTCGATTCTGACTCAGGTCGCTGGTGGCGGCGTCGGCGGCGGTGTGGTGATGGCAATCGTTGGCGCCGTCAAGAACATGATGAACAAGGGCTGATCCGAAGCCCTCGAGCGGCCCGGGGAGCGGTTTGGATATGCGCCCCGGGTTGCCGCTTGACCGGAATAACAAACAGCAATAACGACCACAGCCATATCGGCAAGAAACCCCGCGCTCGGCAGGTTGGCGCGAATACCGGCGCACTTGCCTTCGACCACTGCCAGACCCGACCAGTCCATCAGTTCCGGATAATCCCGAATTTCATAAGGAATCGCGCGATCCGAGTTATCCGGCGCCGGGTCGGCGAATGACATCCGCTTGCCGATCGCGGTCTGCAGATCTTCCGGCAATTTCTCGATCGCATATTGACAGGCTGCATTGTTGCGTCGAGAACACCAGACCACTCGTTCGGTGTTTGCAAGCTGCACTTTGGGCGCTTCGCGCAAGCTTCAGGTTTCAGGTAGTTTGGAGTTAACGGAAAGGATTGGTTATTGGTAACAACCAACAACCAACAATAACCAATAACCCATAACGAACAACGCCCCTCGCCTTTACCTGACGCCGCGCGTGGCGCCCCGTCACGACCCGTGCACTGCGCAATCTGAGAAAATGCTGCACATGCCCGACCTCCCCCGAATCGATCCCGACCAATTGATGCAGCGCGACGCCGGCCGATTGATCGGCCAGCGGCGGCGGCTGGCGGGCATGGATGCGTCCGACCCCAAGCGGGCGAAGCAGCTCGAGAAGCTCACCGCCGGGCTGCAGGCCTCGATGGACCGTCGTCGACAGCGGAGCGAAAATCTGCCGCAACCGAATTACGACCCCGACCTGCCGATCAGCGCGCGCGCCGACGATATTGTTGCCGCGATCCGCGAGCATCAGGTCGTGGTCATCGCCGGCGAGACCGGTTCGGGCAAGTCGACCCAGCTGCCGAAGATGGCGATGCAGGCCGGGCGCGGCGTGCGCGGGCTGATCGGCTGCACCCAGCCGCGCCGGATCGCGGCGCGCAGCGTTGCCAGGCGAGTCGCCGAAGAGCTGGGCACCGACCTCGGCCAGGCAGTCGGCTTCCAGGTGCGCTTTTCCGACCGAACCTCGGAAAACAGCTACGTCAAGTTCATGACCGACGGCATCCTGCTGGCCGAGACCCATTCCGACCGTAGGCTGAACCGCTACGACACGCTGATCATCGACGAGGCCCACGAGCGCAGCCTGAACATCGATTTCCTGCTCGGCTACGTCAAGCAGCTGCTGGCCCGGCGGCCCGATCTGAAAGTCGTCATCACCTCGGCGACCATCGATACCGAGAGCTTTTCGAAGCACTTCAACGACGCCCCGGTGATCAACGTCGAGGGCCGCGGCTATCCGGTCGGCATCGAATACCAGCCGCCGAACGAGGGCGAGGCGCTGGCGCAACAGGTCCGGCGTGCGGTGGCCCGGGTTTCGCGGATCGATTCGAGCGGCGACATCCTGGTGTTCCTGCCCGGCGAGCGCGAGATCTTCCTGGTGTCCAAGGCGCTGAAGAAGGCGGCGCTGCCGCATACCGAAGTATTGCCGCTTTACGCACGGCTGCCGTCCGGCGCCCAGGACCGGATCTTCTCATCGCACACCGGCCGGCGCATCGTGCTGGCGACGAATGTTGCGGAAACCTCGCTGACCGTGCCCGGCACCCGCTTCGTCATCGACTCCGGGCTGGCCCGCATTTCGCGCTACGCCACGCATTCGAAAGTGCTTCGACTGCCGGTGGAACCGGTGTCTCAGGCCTCATGCAACCAGCGCGCCGGTCGATGCGGTCGTGTCGGTCCGGGCACTTGCATCCGGCTGTTTTCCGAAGACGACTTCATTGCCCGGCCCGAGTACACCGAGCCGGAAATCCAGCGCGCCGGCCTGGTCGGGGTAGTGCTGGAAATGCTCGCGCTGGGCCTGGGCGACCCGGAAGAATTCCCGTTCATCGATCCGCCGCCCAACCGGCTGGTCAACGAGGCCTGGAACACCCTGGCCGAGCTGCAGGCGGTCGACGATGAGCGAAAACTGACCCCGCTCGGCCGAACCCTGGCCGCGCTGCCGGTGGACGCGCGCCACGGCCGGATGATGATCGAGGCCGCCGAGCGCGACGCGCTGGCCGAGGTCATCGTGCTGGTCGCCGCGATGAGCATCAACGACCCGCGCGAACGGCCGATCGATCATCAGCAGGCGGCCGACGAGGCGCACGCCGAGTTCCGCGTGGCCGGCTCGGATTTCCTCGGCCTGTTGAAGCTCTGGCACTGGTGGCAGGACACCCGCTCGGAAAATTCGCGCAACCAGGCCGACAAGCAGGCGCGAAGCCGATTCCTGAATGCACTGCGGCTGCACGAATGGGGTCAGCTCGTCGCTCAACTGCGCGAAATCGCCAGAGAGGCCGGCTGGCGTCCGGGCAAGGTGCGCCGGCTCGACGACAAGGTCGCCGAAACCATTCATAGAAGCCTGCTGGCCGGGCTGCTGGCCCAGGTCGGCCAGCACCTCGAGGACGGCGAATATTCCGGCGCGCGCGGCCACAAGTTCAGGATCTTCCCCGGCTCGGCGCTGGCCCGGGCGCGGCCGGCCTGGATGATGGCCGCCGAGCTTGTGGAAACCAGCCGCCCGTTCGCCCGCACCGTCGCCGCCATCAAGCCCGAGTGGCTGGAGCAGCAGGCCGGGCATCTGATCCGCACCAGCGTGTTCGATCCGCACTGGGACAAGCGCACCGGCCGTGTGATGGGCTTCATGCGCGTCACGTTGTTCGGCCTGACGCTGATCGAAAAGAGAAAAGTCCACTACGGGCCGCACGCGCCGATCGAGGCCCGCGAAATCTTCATCCGCCACGCGCTGGTGCGCGGCGAAATGAACCACCGGGCGAAGTTCCTGCAGCGCAACGCCGCGCTGAGGCGCGAACTGGCGATGCACGAACACAAGAAACGCTCGCGCGACGTGCTGGCCGACGAGGACCGGCTCGTGGAATTCTTCGAGGCGCGATTGCCGAAGCAGGTGTTCACCGTCAAGGCCTTCGCGCGCTGGTACGAATCCATGGAAAAGAAGGAACAGGACCAGCTGCTCTACGACCGGGCCACGCTGCTGCGCCCCGACGCCGAAACCAGCGGCGAGGAATTTCCCGACCGCCTCGACTTCGGCACCGAGACCTTCCGGCTGAACTACCGCTTCGAGCCGGCCCACCCGGCCGACGGCGTCACGGTCGTCTGCCCGCTGCACCTGCTCAACCGGCTCGACCCCGACCGGATGGAATGGCTGGTGCCGGGCCTGATCGACGACAAGGTCAAGGCGCTGATCGGCTGCCTGCCCAAGTCGAAGCGGCGATCGTTCGTGCCGCTGGCCGACTACGCGCGCGCCGCGCTGGAGGCGATGCGCTACGGTGAAGGCAGCCTGCACCGGCGGCTGGCCGAAGAGCTTTCGCGCATCGGCGGGCTGCAGATCACGCCGGACGACTTCCAGACCGAACGGCTGCCGGAGCACCTGCGCTTCAATATCCGAGTCAAGAGCGAGGCCGGCAAGGTCATGGCCGAATCGCGCGACCTGGAAGGCCTTCAGGCCGATCTGGGCGAACGCGCCCGGCGCGATTTCATGGCCCGCCAGGCCGAGGACTGGCAGCGCGATGGACTGAAAGCCTTCGACGATATCGAACTGCCCGAGCACGTCACCACGCGCACCGGCCACAGCGCCTGGCCGGCATTGGTCGACCAGCACGACGCCGCCGGCCTGCGGCTGTTCGACGACGAAGCCGAGGCCCACACCGCGCACCACGCCGGCGTGCATCGACTATTGATGCTCGCGCTTTCCGACAAGCTCAGGTACGTGGCGAAAAAGCACCGCCTGTCGCCGCCGGCCGCGCTGGCCTGGACCCGCGCCGGCGACGTCGCGTCGCTGGAATCGGCGCTGGCGTCGAGGGTGGTCGACGACCTGATCGAAGACGCCTGGAACGTGCGTGATCCGGACGCTTTCTCCACGCTGGAAGCCCGGATCCGCCCTGTGTTCGTCGAAAAATACCAGCGGGCGGTGGAACTCCTCGACCGCGTGATTCAGCGCTGGCACCAGATCACCCGCCGCCTGGCCAACATCGGACCTGCCCAGCCCTCGGCCCAGGACGACATCGAATCGCAGCTGCACGATCTGCTCTACGCCGACTTCGTCGCCGACATCCATACCGACCGCCTGGCGCAATACCCGCGCTACCTCGAAGCCGTCGACAAGCGCCTCGACGCGCTCGAACTCGACCCCCGCCGCGACGTTCAGCGCCAGGCCGAAATCGATCCATGGTGGCAGCACTACCTCGACCACCTGGCCGAAGGAAAACCCTACACCCCGGAACTCGACGACTACCGCTGGCTGGTCGAGGAATACCGCGTCCAGATCTTCGCCCAGCAGCTGGGCACGGCCGAAAAGGTCTCGAAAAAGCGTCTCGAAGAAGCCGCCTCCTCCGTCGCCCCGGGCTCGACCCGGGGCCCAGCGGCTTAAGCGACCGGTGCGAAGACGCCGGGTCCCGCATCAAGTTCGGAACGACAGGAAAGAAACCTCGAGGAAGCCGCCTCCTCCGTCGCCCCGGGCTCGACCCGGGACCCAGTGACTTTTTCGCCCCAAATACAAAGACGCTGGGCCCCGGCTCAGGGCCGGGACGACAAGCTGGGGACGGCAACCCGCCAAACTTCGTCGCCCCGGGCTCGACCCGGGGCCTAGTGGCTGTTCAGGGCATTGCACTGCACGCTCACCACCCGACCTCGTCGGAAATATCCCTCCAGTATGGATTGACCGATTCAATCAACTCAAGCTTCCACTGACGTTTCCAGCGCTTCAATTGCTTCTCCCGGGAAATCGCTTCGAATGCACTTGCAAGAGTCTCGACATAGACGAGACGGGACAACTCGTGTCTCCTGCTGAATCCGGCCACCTGGTGCGTGCGATGCTCATCGACGCGGCGGGCGATATCATTGGTAACGCCCACGTACAAAGTTCCGTTTCGCTTGTTGGTCAGAATGTAGACATGGAAACTGTTCATGGGTCGAATAATCCCGGACTTCAAGTTCGGACGCATCAGTAAAACACCGCAATCCCGGTAGGCAATCGGGAGAAAATTTTCGGATAATCGCCAGAGATTCAATCGGATTCGAGCAAAAGACGCTGGATCCCGTCCCGGATCGAGTCCGGGATGACGTTGCTCAGGACCGGGACGACAAGTTGGGACGACGACCCACCGATCTTCGTCGCCCCGGGCTTGACCCGGGCCCTAGTGGCTTTCGCAAGGCAACAGCAAGACGCTGGGTCCCGTCCCGGATCGAGTCCGGGATGACGTTGCTCAGGGCCGTGACGACAAGCTGGGG
>Ga0209924_1000871_pt1 | contig 12400 bp, 10 predicted proteins | sample SalPonR1_C_D1_MG_FD_185700 | JGI IMG/M metagenome (GOLD analysis project Ga0209924, IMG submission 185700) | Salt pond soil microbial communities from South San Francisco under conditions of wetland restoration - Salt Pond MetaG R1_C_D1_MG... ...
CGCCCGATCGATGGGATAGGTGGTGCCAGCCAGGGCCGCGGCACCCAGGGGCATCACGTTGACCCGCTTGCGGCAATCCTGCAGGCGCTCGGCATCCCGCACCAGCATTTCGTACCAGGCCAGCAGGTGGTGCCCGAAGGTAACCGGCTGGGCAGTCTGCAGATGAGTAAAGCCGGGCATGATGGTATCCGCCTCGCGCTCGGCCAGGTCCAGCAGGCCTGCTTGCAGGCGCTTCAGTTCCTCGGCAATGACATCGATTTCGTCCCTCAGATACAGGCGGATATCGGTAGCCACCTGGTCATTGCGGCTACGGCCGGTGTGCAGTTTCTTGCCGGTGATGCCGATACGGTCGGTCAGGCGCGCCTCGATGTTCATGTGCACGTCTTCAAGGCTGACAGACCACTGGAAATTGCCGGCCTCGATGTCCGCTTTGACCCCTTTCAGGCCTTCGATGATCTGGTCCCGCTCGTCGGTGGTGAGCACGCCGACCTCGGCCAGCATGGTGGCATGGGCGATGGAACCGGTGATGTCGTGGTGGTACAGGCGCTGGTCAAATCCCACGGATGCGGTAAATTTTTCAACAAAGGCATCGGTGGGTTCACTGAAGCGTCCGCCCCAGGGTTTTTCAGAGCTTGTGGTCTGGTCAGACTTTTTCTGATCCGTCATGGTCTATCTTTCCTGCTGACAGCCCGGCATCATCTGGCGGGAACTGGGTACATTGAACGTGGCGGGAGTATACCATTCTGACCCGGGTAAAGGAGACACCCCGTAACGGGGACAAAGGTGTGACAGAGAGCGATTTCTTCGTTCCGGACCTGTGCCGGGTGAGGGCCGTGTTCCTGCTGCTGGTCACCAGCGAACTGCTGGTTCTGGTGCTCGCCATCGTGCAGGCGGACCGGGGCTGGATCGACTGGAATTACTTCGGACTGCTGTCGTTGTTCGTGCAGTGGACAACCCTCACCAGTGCCGCCCTGATCTGCCTCCTGCGCGCCAGGCTTGCGCGGATGTCAGTCTCCGGTGCAACGACCACCATTGTCGCCATTGTGCTGCTGGATGTGCTGGCGTTCAGCTTGTTTGCAGACAGCGTACTTCACCCCCAGGCCGGCGTGGCCGTGTGGCAGGGCGTGGCGAAGAAAATGCTGCTGGCGTTGCTGATCGTGCTCATGGTGCTGCGCTATTTTTACCTGCAGCACCAGTGGCAACAGCAGCGAGAGGCGGAAATGCAGGCGCATCTTGCATCGCTTCAGGCCCGCATACAGCCTCATTTTCTGTTCAACAGCATGAACACCATTGCCAGCCTGATCGCCGTCAACCCAGAACGGGCGGAAGAGGCGGTGCTGGACCTATCGGAACTGTTTCGCGCCAGCCTTCGCACCGGCGATCAGCTGATCCCGCTGTCCCGGGAACTGGAGCTGTGCCAGCGCTACCTGGCCATCGAGGCACTGCGTCTGGGCGACCGTCTGAAACTGGAGTGGCAGATTGAGGAGGGCCTTGAGCAACAGGCTATCCCACCGCTCACACTGCAACCACTGGTGGAAAATGCCATCTATCACGGCATTCAGCCCCGTCCGGACGGCGGCACCGTGCGGATCGAGGCTCAGGCCAAAGGCGACTTTGTCTACCTGCTGGTACAGAACCCGAAGCCGGACCAGAATAACCAGCAACACGAAGGCAACCGCATGGCGCTGGCCAACATACAATCCCGGCTCCGGGCGCTGTTTGGCGAACCGGCGGTGTTGAAACACAGCCACCAGAACGATGTGTATACCGTTACCCTGAGGTTGCCGCGGCAAAAGGCTGGCGAACAGAAAACCCGCAAGAAGTGAATCCCGAAAAAAGAGAATCGAGACAAACCATGACTGATACCCGCAGCGTCCTGATCGCAGATGACGAACCCCTGGCCCGGGAACGTATCCGCCGACTGGTGGAGGCGCTACCGGGGTACCAGGCCTGTGGTGAAGCCGTGGACGGCGACAGCACCCTGAAACAGGTGGCGGACCTTGAGCCGGACATTCTGCTGCTGGACATCCGAATGCCGGGCATGGACGGGATGGAGGCTGCCAGCCGCCTGAGCCAGCTGGCGAATCCGCCCGCCCTGATCTTCTGCACCGCTTACGACCACTACGCCATCCAGGCGTTCGGCGTGCAGGCCATCGCCTACCTGCTCAAACCGGTTCGCAAGGAGGCCCTGGCGGATGCCCTGGCCCGGGCGGGCAGGGTCAATCGGGTGCAGTTGCAGGCGCTGAATGGCCAGACCGGCCAGAGCCAGGAGCAGCTGGCAGTGCGCACCCACCGGGGCACCGAGCTGATCGATCTGTCGGAAATCCTCTACTGCGAGGCGGATCAGAAATACGTCACCATCCACCACGCTCGGGGAGAGACCGTGTGTGACTATACCCTCAAGGAGCTGGAAAACAGTTACCCGGGCACACTGCTCAGAATCCATCGGAACACGCTGGTAGGTGTGCGCTTTATTCAGGCTCTGAAACGGACGCCGGATGGCCACAACCTGGTGGTGCTGAGGGATGGCCAGGGCGAGCTCCCGGTCAGCCGCCGCCATGCCAGCAACGTGCGCCAGTGGCTTCAGGAGCACCAGCCAGGCTGAATCCGTAGCGCTCCCAAAGGTGGTAGCCGCGGGACTTTTCTGCCGCCACAAGGTAACCTTGGCGGACATTTTTTCGAACCGACAGTGAGTGTCATGTCCAAACGTACCCTTCGCATTGCAACCCGCAGCAGCGCACTGGCGCTGTGGCAGGCGGAATTCATCAAGGCCGAACTGGAAAGGCTGCACGACAACATCACCGTGGAACTGGTCAAGATCAAGACCCAGGGCGACAAGATTCTGGACGTGCCTCTGGCCAAAATCGGCGGCAAGGGCCTGTTCGTCAAGGAACTGGAAGAGGCCATGCTGGACGGCCGGGCCGACCTGGCAGTGCACTCCATGAAAGACGTGCCCATGGAATTTCCGGAAGGGCTGGGGCTGGTGGCTATCTGCGAGCGGGAAGACCCGACCGACGCCTTCGTCAGCAATCACTACGACAACGTTGACGCCCTGCCCCACGGTGCCGTGGTCGGCACTGCCAGCCTGCGCCGGGAGGCCCAGCTTCGGGCCTATCGCCCGGACCTGGAGATTCGAGTGCTGCGCGGCAACGTCAATACCCGGCTGGCCAAGCTTGATGCCGGCGAATACGAAGCCATCGTACTGGCCAGTTCCGGCCTGAAACGTTTGGGGTTCCATGACCGTATCCGCTACTGTCTGCCGGACAAAATTTCGCTTCCGGCGGTCGGCCAGGGCGCCCTGGGCATTGAATGTCGGGTGGATGACCACGAACTCCTGGCCATGCTGGATCCTCTGGATCACAAGGACAGTTCGGATCGCGTCAAGGCGGAGCGGGCCCTGAACCGACGTCTTGAGGGCGGCTGCCAGGTGCCGATTGCCGCCTATGCCCTGCTTGAGGATGAGGACACCATCTGGCTGCGCGGCCTGGTGGGCGCCGTTGATGGCACCCAGATTTTCCGGGTCGAAGGCCGCGCGCCAAGGGCCGAAGGCGAACGCCTGGGCCGGGAACTTGCCGAAGATCTGCTGGCTCTCGGAGCCGACAAGGTGCTGGCTGAAATCTATGGCCACACACCAACCTGAGCCCGAACTGAACGGCCGGCGGATTCTGATCTGCCGGCCCGAACCCGAGGCATCCCGGCTGGCCAGCCGGTTTCGTTCAGCCGGTGCCGATGTACACATTCTGCCACTGATTGACCGGCAACCCCTGCCAGAAACGCCAGAGCGGCGGACTCTTATCCTGAGCCTGGATGAATTTTCGCACGTGATCGCGGTCAGCCCGTTTGCCGCTCGCCTTCTGCTGGAAGAGGTGGACACCTGGTGGCCCCAGGTTCCCATGGGTATCCGCTGGTATGGCGTTGGCGCCGGCACGGCAGCAGTGCTTGCCGAACACGGCCTGAGCCCACGCAGGCCGCCCGAAGGCTGGACCAGCGAGGCGCTTCTGGCGCTGCCGTCATTGCAAAACCTGCAAGGCGAACGAGTTCTGCTCGCCCGTGGTGAAACCGGGCGCGAACTGATACGGGAAACCCTGGAATCCCGGGGCGCCCGGGTTACTGTCCTGCCCCTGTATCGTCGCTTTCGTCCGGACCACCCGCCGGAGCAGATCCGGGCCACCTTCAACACCTTTGCTCCGGAGGCCATCGTTGCCCTGTCCGGAGAAACCTTGAACAATCTCATCGCACTATGTGCGAATAGCGGCCATAATCTATACGATAGGTTATTGATTGTTCCCGCAGATCGGGTTGCCGAACAGGCCCGGGCAGCGGGATTCCGAAATCCGTGTATACCAGGAAGCCTTGCCGATAACGACATCGTGGCCACGGTTGCAGCGCAACTTGCCGGCCGGGACGGTGGCTCCGGAAAAGCCAAGTAAGGACGCCCGTGACAGACACTACGAATCAACTGCCCGCAACCGTTTCCAAGGAACCACCAGCCCGCCAGAAGCTCTGGCCAGTATGGCTAGTTGCCATCATTGCGCTGATCATCGCTGTCGCCCTGGCCCTCTGGAGCTGGCAACAGTGGAACAACCATCAGGCCGTGATGCAGACACTCCAGGGCCTGCAACAGGACACTGCCCAGCTTGAGGATCTTTACGGCGACCGAGGCAGCCAGCAGAGCCAGCGCCTGCAGTCCCTGGAAGAGAAACTGGCAAGCCAGCGGGAGCTGATCGCCACCCAGCAGCGTCAGATCGACCACAATGCCCGTGAACTGCTGGAAGCCGGAAATCGCACACGCACGGACTGGCTGCTGGCAGAGGCGGAATACCTGCTGCGCATTGCCAATCAGCGATTGATGATCGAGAAAGACATTCGCGGCGCCATGTCGGCCCTGGAAGCGGCCGATGAAGTACTGGCCGAATCCGACGACATCGGTGTTTACCCGGTTCGCCAGCAGCTCGCCCGTGAAATCCTGGCGCTCAAGGGGCTGACCGGCGTGGACCGGACCGGTCTCTACCTGAAACTGGAAGCCGCCATCGACAGCATTCATCAGCTCACCGACCAGGCCCTGATCAGCGAGAACGCGCCCGGCTTTGTTGTTAACGCCGGTACGGAACAGCAGGCTGACGCCAGCGGCGAGCCCGGCCCCCTGGCGCAGGCCTGGAACAAGGTGAAAGCCACCCTGATGCAGGTGGTCGTTGTCCGTCGCATGGACGAGCCGGTAAAGCCCCTGCTGTCCCCGGATCAGAGCGCCTATGCCCGCCTCAACCTGCAGCTCATGCTGGAAGAAGCTGAAATGGCCGTGCTGCGAGGTAATCAGCCACTGTATGAGCGAGCCCTTACCAAAGCCCGGACCACCATCGACGACTGGTACAACGCCAGCAATCCCCGGGTCACAGCCCTGCGTGACACCCTGGCCGAGCTGGCCCAGAAGAATGTGGATCCGGAACTGCCGGATATCAGTCAGTCCCTGGACCTGCTCAAGGAACGTCTGGCCGGGCGCCTCAACGCCAACAATGGCAATGGCGAGGACAAGACCGGCAGTGACAATGGAGGCGATGATTCATGATTCGCCTGTTACTGATCATCCTGCTGGCGCTGCTGATAGGCACCGGCCTGTCCCTCGGGTTGCAATACGATCTGGGCTACATCCGGATCAGCCTGGGGCATTACCTGATCGAAACCAACTTCTGGGTGGGATTGGGTGTTATCGTTGCCCTGATCGTCCTGACCGTGCTGACCATCAACGTGATACGCAGGCTCAGAACCAGCACCGGTCTGGTGGCTGGCTGGATTGCCCGGGGCAATGAGCGCCGGGCCCGGCGGCGGACCACCCAGGGCCTTCTGGCACTGGCCGAGGGCAACTGGCCCAGAGCCCGGAAACTCCTGACATCCTCCGCCAGCCATGCAGACACGCCCCTGATCAACTACCTGGCCGCCGCCCAGGCGTCGTTCGAGTCTGGTGATCACGAGGCGGTGGACGAACTGCTGCGCAAGGCCTTCGATAGCACCCCGGGCTCTGACATGGCGGTGGGCATAACACAGGCGCAGCTGCAACTGGCCGGCAACCGACTGGAGCAGGCCCTGGCCACACTGATTCGCCTGCGCAAGCAGTCGCCCCATCACCCCTTTGTCCTGAAGCTGTTGAAAAACACTTACCTTCGGCTGGAAGACTGGCGGGAGTTGTCCAGACTGTTGCCCGAGCTGCGCAAGCGCAGCGTGCTGCCCGAAGCGGAACTCAACGATCTGGAGCGGCAGGTCTGGCATAACCTGTTGGAGCGGGCCGCAGAAGACTGCCGGCGCCAGCAGAAACAGGATCCAGAAGCGTCGCTGGAACCGCTGACCCGGCTCTGGGACGAACTCCCGGGATTCCTGCGCCGCGACGAATACACCATTCGCGATTACGCCCGCCTGCTGGCAGGCCTTGGCGACGAGGTACAGACCGAAACCCTGTTGCGCAAAGTACTGCGCAACCACTGGAGTGATGAGCTGATCAACCTGTACGGGCGGGTGAAGGGCCAGAAACCGGATGAACAGTTGTTACTGGCCGAACAATGGCTGAAAGACCGGCCCAACAACCCCGAGCTTCTGCTGGCCCTTGGCCGGCTGAGCCTTCGCAACGAACTCTGGGGCAAGGCCCGGGAATATTTCGAGACCAGCCTGCGGCTGAAGCGGAGCCGGGAGGCACTTGCAGAGCTGAGCCGCCTGAATGCCCACATGGGCGAGGAAGAAGCCAGCGTCAAACTGCTGATGCAGGGGCTGGCCAGGGATAACGGGCTGCCGGAACTCCCGATGCCGAGGGCCTGATTCAGGTCCTCGGTGCGTATTCCAGCACGTCAGAAAAGAACGCCTCCTGGGGCAGGCCCGCATCGACCAGGGCATCCATCAGGGTGTACACCATGGTGGGAGAACCACTGGCGTGTACTTCCACATTGCTCCAGTCCATGCCGGAAGCAAGAACAGCACGAACCAGCTGGTCGTGATGGCCGGCCCAGTCATTATCCTCGTCATCTCCGACCACCGGCAGGAACGTGAAGCGGGGCCACTCGTCCTGCCACTGCTGTGCCAGGGCGCGAAGGTACATGTCCTCGTGCCGCCGCACTCCCCAGTAAAGCTTGACCGGCTCGTCATAGGACGTTTCCCGGAGGTAATCCACCAGGCTTTTCATCTGAGCAAAGCCGGTGCCTGCGGCCACCAGCAACAAGGGTTTCGTTGGCGCTGATGCCAGGCACGCCTTGCCATGAGGCAGTTCCACGGTCACCTCACCGCCCGACGTCAGGGCATCAATAACCTTCTGCGCGGACACCCATTCCGGGGTCGCCTGGATATGCAGTTCGATGTTCTGGGCCGATGGGCTGCTGGCGATTGAGAAGTAACAGGGGTCTGCGTCAGGCAGATTGACCGACAGGTACTGCCCGGCATGAAACGACAGTTCCCGACGCCGCGGAAGCTGCAGCTCAACGCGATAGACATCGTGACTGATGGAACGTACGTCCACGACCTTTGCCTGAAACTTGCCAGGCTGATTGTTTCCAGCTGCCATAACGGCGGATATCTCCAGTTCCAGGTCCGTGAGCGCGATGCTTCGACACATCATCAAACGCTCGCCGACCTCTATAGTCTGTTGGTTTCGGGTATTAAGCGCGCTGCCGGCCAGCAGTCGGGCCTCGCAGATTTCACATACCCCATTACGACAGGCCGCCGGCACATCAATGCCTGCCTGCGCGGCAGCGCCGAGCAAATCTGCCCTCGGCGCAGCAGTGAAGGCGATACCAGAGGGCAAAAGCCGCACCGCCCTGTGTTCACTGCCCATATCAGTCGGGGCGCGATGCCGGACTTTCAATGCCCAGGGTATCCCACATCTCGTCGACGCGCTTTTTAACGTCGTCGGTCATGGCGATCGGCTCACCCCATTCGCGGGTGGTCTCGCCCGGCCACTTGTTGGTGGCATCCATCCCCATCTTGGAGCCGAGACCGGAAACCGGCGAGGCGAAGTCCAGGTAATCGATGGGCGTATTCTCCACCAGCGTGGTGTCCCGGGTCGGGTCCATCCGGGTGGTGATGGCCCAGATAACATCTTCCCAGTTGCGCGCATTCACATCGTCATCCGTGACAATCACGAACTTGGTGTACATGAACTGCCGCAGGAACGACCATACCCCCATCATCACCCGTTTGGCATGGCCGGGGTACTGTTTCTTCATGGTCACCACTGCAAGGCGATAGGAACAGCCCTCCGGTGGCAGATAAAAATCCACGATCTCTGGGAACTGCTTCTGCAGAATCGGAATAAAGACCTCGTTCAGGGCCACCCCGAGAATCGCCGGCTCATCAGGCGGGCGACCGGTATAGGTGCTGTGATAGATCGGATCCCGGCGATGAGTGACCCGTTCTACGGTGAATACCGGGAAGTGGTCCACTTCGTTGTAGTAACCGGTGTGATCACCGAACGGTCCTTCCGGCGCCATGTCGTCCGGGTAGATGAAACCTTCCAGCACGATTTCGGCGCTCGCCGGCACCTGCAGATCGCTCAGCCCCGCTTTGACCAGCTCCGTCCGGCTGCCACGAAGCAGCCCGGCAAAGGCGTATTCCGACAGCGTATCCGGCACCGGCGTCACCGCCCCCAGAATAGTCGCCGGATCGGCGCCCAGCGCCACGGCAACGGGATAGGGTTCACCCGGATTAGCCTTCTGGAACTCCTGAAAATCCAGCGCGCCTCCGCGGTGGCTGAGCCAGCGCATGATCAGCCGGTTGCGGCCGATGACCTGCTGCCGGTAGATGCCCAGGTTCTGTCGCTCTTTGTGGGGCCCGCGGGTAATCACCAGCGGCCAGGTCACCAGCGGTCCGGCATCGCCGGGCCAGCAGTGCTGAACCGGTATCTGGTAAAGGTCCACCTGGTCCTTCTCGATCACCACATCCTGGCAGGGCGCAGAACGAAGCACCTTGGGACTCATACGCATCACCTGCCGGAACAGCGGCAGTTTCTCGATGGCATCCCGGAAGCCCTTGGGGGGATCCGGTTCCTTGAGAAACGCCAGCAGCTTGCCGATGTCCCGAAGCGCAGTGACGTTATCCTGCCCCATACCCAGCGCCACCCGTTTCGGTGTCCCGAACAGGTTGGCCAGCACCGGCATGTCATAGCCCTTGGGATTTTCAAATAACAACGCAGGACCACCTGCCCGCAGGGTGCGGTCGCAGATTTCGGTCATTTCGAGATGGGGGTCGACTTCAACGCTGATTCGTTTCAGCTCACCCAGCTTTTCCAGCTGGTCAATGAAGTCTCGCAGGTCGTTGTATTTCATCGGTTACTCCGTTCAGATATGCCAGTACTACGGAGATCGGTGGTCGCTGGACTGCTTTTTCCGGAGTTAGAACAAGATGGGGACCTGCTTTCCCAGACACGCCGTGAACCCATCCCTGGGGGCTTGGTCTTGCCATCCATGGCAAGACACAGTCTGTGAAAGCAGGTCCCCACCTCGTTCTTCAGATCACCAGTTATTCGCGAAGCGCTCCACTCAGGGAGAAATCAACGGCGCTTCATGGACTGGAAGAACTCGTCGTTGGTCTTGGTGTCCTTGAGCTTGTCCAGCAGGAACTCGATGGCGGCGGTGTCGTCGTCCATGGAGTGCAGGAGCTTGCGCAGTATCCAGATCCGCTGGATATCCGCCTCACTCATCAGCAGATCCTCGCGACGCGTGCCGGAGCTACGGATGTTAATGGCGGGATAGGTCCGCTTCTCGGCAATCTTGCGATCCAGATGGATCTCCATGTTGCCGGTACCCTTGAACTCCTCGTAGATCACCTCGTCCATCTTGGAGCCGGTATTGACCAGCGCCGTGGCAAGGATGGTCAGGCTTCCGCCTTCTTCCACGTTACGGGCGGCACCGAAGAAGCGCTTGGGCTTTTCCAGGGCGTGGGCGTCAACACCACCGGTCAGGACCTTGCCTGAGGACGGAATAACCGTGTTGTAGGCGCGAGCCAGACGGGTGATGGAATCCAGCAGGATAACCACGTCCTTCTTGTGCTCGACCAGACGCTTGGCCTTTTCAATCACCATCTCGGCCACCTGAACGTGACGGGCCGGCGGCTCGTCGAAGGTGGAGGCAATGACTTCGCCGCGCACGGTGCGCTGCATCTCGGTCACTTCCTCAGGCCGCTCGTCAATCAGCAGCACCATGACATGGCACTCGGGATTGTTGCGAGTGATGGACTGGGCAATGCTCTGCATCAGCAATGTTTTACCGGCCTTGGGCGGAGACACGATCAGGCCGCGCTGGCCCTTGCCGATGGGCGCCACAAGATCCAGCACCCGGGAGGAGAGATCCTCGGTGCTGCCGTTACCGGCCTCGAGCATAAGGCGCTCGTCCGGGAACAGGGGTGTGAGGTTCTCAAAGAGAATCTTGTTTCGGGCGTTATCCGGCTTGTCGAAATTGATCTCGCTGACCTTCAGCAAGGCAAAGTAGCGCTCGCCGTCTTTGGGCGGGCGGATCTTGCCGGCTACGGTATCACCCGTGCGCAGGTTAAACCGACGGATCTGACTGGGAGAGACGTAAATGTCGTCCGGTCCTGCCAGGTAGGAGGCATCGGCGGAACGGAGGAAGCCGAAGCCGTCCTGCAGAATTTCCAGTACGCCGTCGCCGTAGATGTCTTCGCCGCTTTTTGCGTGCTTCTTCAGAATGGTGAAGATCACATCCTGTTTGCGCGAACGAGCCAGGTTATCGAGGCCCATCTCTTGCGCAATATCGAGCAATTCGGGCACGGATTTCTGCTTGAGTTCAGTAAGATTCATAGTTTGTTGGATTTTCAGGAATGGAAGTAAACGAGTATTGGAATGACAGGGGCCCCTGAACGTATTGATCGTAAAAAAACGCTGAACTTGATGCTGGCCAGTTGGAGCAACCGGTGTAGATGGAGTCCGGAATTAAGGTACTGAAGCCAGAGAGTGGGAACAACCGTTCGCCGGGCAAGACGGATCATCGGCCACCTGACTGGCGAATGTCAAGTGCACTGCACAAATTAACGGCAATTTCACGCCAAACCGGCCACACAGGCCTGTGGCGCCTCCCCCTGATGGGTTACTCCCTTCCATTGGAAGCCCGTGATGGCGATACTGGCGTATAACCACTTTTGAACGATTCTGGAGCGCCATCCATGAGCAGTGTACCCAGTACCGAACTGAAACCTCTGAACGTCGCCCTGCTGACCGTGTCCGATACACGGGGGCCTGAACAGGACACCTCCGGGCAGTTTCTGGAGGACAGCGTGGTCGAGGCCGGCCACAACCTCGTCGCCCGCCGGATCCTGCCCGACGACGTGTATCTGGTGCGGGCATTGTTGTCCAACTGGATCGCCGATTCACAGGTGCATGTCGTGATCATTACCGGTGGCACCGGTCTGCTTGAGCGGGACAGCACGCCGGAGGCAGTCAGGCCTTTGCTGGACAAAACCGTAGAAGGCTTTGGCGAGGAATTCCGTCGCCTGTCCGCCGCCGAGATCGGATCTTCGACCGTGCAGTCACGGGCGATGGCAGGGATGGCGAACCATACGGTGATCTTCTGCCTGCCGGGCTCAACCGGTGCCTGTCGTACCGGCTGGGAAGGCATACTCCTCAGTCAGCTGGACAGCCGTCACACACCGTGCAATTTCTCGGGCCTGGTCTTACGTAAACCCGAGAAGCCCATGCAGCGGCTCAACGAAGTGATTGGACAGCGCGCCAAGCGCTGAGGCGAGAAGACATCCTGACCGGAGTTCAGCATTGATGGCCAACCCAAACCTCACGCCCCTGGAAGACGCCCTGGACCACCTGCTGTCGGAAGCACCGGTGGTTACGCAGATTGAAACCGTCGCCCTGGCCGACTCCCTGGGCCGGGTACTTGCCGAGAACCATTATGTACCGGCCGACGTGCCGCCGGCAGATAACAGTGCGGTGGACGGATACGCCGTGCGCAAACAGGATCTTCATGGCGATCAGCCCATACCGGTCTCGGCGCGGATTCCGGCCGGTGAAGCGCCCAAGCCCCTGGAGCCCGGCACTGCCGCGCGCATTTTTACCGGCTCGGAGATTCCCGAGGGTGCCGACTCGGTGGTCATGCAGGAGCGGATTGAGGTGACGGACGGCGGCATTCTTGTTCAGGCACAGGTAGACGAAGGCCAGAATATTCGCCGCCGGGGCCAGGATCTGACCCGGGGCGACCTTGCTCTGGCAAAAGGTACACAGGTGCGTCCTAACGAGATGGGACTGCTGGCGTCCATGGGCGCTGCCCGGGTTGCCGTTCTGGCACGACTGAAAGTCGCCATTCTCTCCACCGGAGATGAGCTGGTAGACCCCGGAACGCCTCTCGGGCCGGGACAGATCTACAACAGCAATCGCTTCACCCTGATGGGGCTGCTTTCCGAAGCCGGCTGC
>Ga0209924_1000881_pt1 | contig 12301 bp, 5 predicted proteins | sample SalPonR1_C_D1_MG_FD_185700 | JGI IMG/M metagenome (GOLD analysis project Ga0209924, IMG submission 185700) | Salt pond soil microbial communities from South San Francisco under conditions of wetland restoration - Salt Pond MetaG R1_C_D1_MG... ...
GGCACTGTACGAGATCGGCATCGTGTTCGCCCGGATGGTGCACCGGGACCGGGCCGAAGAAGACGACGTCCGGGAGACCGGTCCGGCCGACTGATCTAGACTCGCCGAGACTTCTATCCGCTGGAGACCGATGATCCCCGGCGGATTTCTTACGCCCCGCCACCCGAAATCGTCTGCCAGAATGCGTCAACGCAGACCGCGCCCATCTTGCGGCTGCGGCCCGGCGACCAGCCGATGTCGGGCATCGGGTGGTTGGCGGCGTCCTTGAACGGCATTTCCAGCGTCATGGCCAGACAGCCGAACGTTTCTGCGACGTAATCGGTGCACTTGCGCAGATCGGCCGACTTCGGCGCGTCGCGCTCATAGCCGAACTCGATCTGGAAATCGGGACTGATTCGGGCAAGCAGTTCCTTGAAAGCCTGCAGATCGTTTTCCATGGCATCGTTCCAGCGCGCAACGCCTTCTCCGCCGGCGATGAAGTTGTACGGCAGGTTTTCGTCGCCGTGCACGTCCAGCGCTATGTCGACGCCGGTTTCGTGCATCCGTTCGCGCACGTAGAAAACCTCGGGCGAGGTTTTCGGGTCCGGGTCGCGCCATGCGCGGTTGAGATTGACACCATGGGCGTTGACCCGCAGGTGCCCGCGAACGCTGCCATCCGGATTCATATTGGGCACCAGGTAGATCACGGCATGGTCGAGCAGCGCGCGCGAAACGCCGTCCTCGGGGTCGAGCAATCTTTCCAGGAACCCCTCGACCCACCATTCGGCCATGCTTTCGCCCGGATGCTGACGCGCGGTAATCCAGATCCGCTTGTGGCCGGCGGTCTCGTCACCGATCTTGAGCACCGTCAATGCCCGCCCGTCCGGCGTCACGCACAAAACCTCTGTACGCACTCGCTCGCATTCGGCAGCATCGCTGATCAGCCACTGATGGCGGTCGTAGCTATAAGGCGCGTAGTAAGCGTAAAACACCTGGTCGGTCGGCGCCTCGTGCGAGATCACCAGCTCATTGCCGTCGAATGCCGTCGGCACCCGGAACCAGTTCTCACCGTCGATAGACGCGACCGCGTGGTAGTCGCGGAAGCCGTCCGGATAGGACACCTCGCCGGCATTCTCGATCGTCATCCGACATTGCTTGCCGCCGGCATTGGCCAGCTGGAAATAAAACCACTGGGCGTGCTCGTCGCCGACATCGCGTTTGATCTTCAGGCGGATATCGGCCGCCTCGTCGGCCTTGACCACTTCGATGTTGCCGGCGTCGAATTGGCTGCTGATCTGGATCATGGGCGCTCCCGTCGCATGTGCGAATGCGGTATTTGGATTGATTCCATTCTACCGTGGCGACCGCTTTTGATTTCAATTCCAATATCGACGTCAATAAGCATTTCGTCGCCAACTGACGAGGGCACTCGAGCGACATGCCGGCACTTTTTCTAGTTCAAATTCAAAAGCCGTTTCGCCCCGCGCTGCGCGCTTGCGGGCGACCTACTTTTCACAAGCGCCTGAAAAGTAGGCAAAAGCGCTTTTTACAGGCGGCAGAGGGTTGCGGTGCGCGTCGATGGGACCGGTGGTTAGGTGTTTGATTTTAGTCTCGGTTGAAGATCTTTTTGTCCGTTCATCATGTTCCGCATCAGCGACCGGGTGATGAAGAGCTCCGGGCTTCGATGCTTATCGAAGCCGGAATTCTGAATTTGCCCCGAAGCTAAAGACGAACACTTCGCTCGTACAAGAAGATCTCGAAACAAAGCCCGATGCCACACACCTAACCCCTACCCGCTCCAACCAGCACCGCCAACAGCTGCCGCCTGTAAAGCGCACTTTTGCTTACTTTTGTTGCAACCGACAAAAGTAAGTCGCCTGCAAGCGCGCAGCGCGTGGCGAAACGGTTTTGATTGAAGGCCCGCCGCACCCGGCATGGTGCCATCATCAGCGCGGGGCGAAATGGTTTTGAAGTTGAAGTTGAAGTTGAAATTAAAAATAAAGCTGAAACCGAAAGCCGCCGGCAAGGCTTCCAACATCAAACCAACAACCGTCTCAACACCGACCGCATTGCCAACGGCCGGATCGGCTTGTGCAGCAGCTCGCAACCGGCTTCACGCGCGGCGTTGCGCAACTCGGCGGCGTGATCGGCGCTGATCAACAGGGCTGGCGCGCTGACGCCGGAGGCACGCAATTGCCGTAACAGATCCAGCCCGGTCGCGCCGTCATCGAGGTGGTAATCGAGAATCAGGAGGTCGAAGGAGCGTTCACCGCACTTTCTGTGGGCATGGACGGTGTCGGATGCACTGTCGACCAGGAATCCCCAGTCGCCAAGGAGTTGTTCGAGCGAGGCGAGCATCTGGGAATCGTTGTCGACCACCAATACCCGACCGCCTTCCCGCATGGTCGACGTGTCCCCGCCGCCCACCCGGGGGGCGACGGAATCCGCCCGGGTGACCTCGACACCGAACAGGGTGCCGCGACCTTCGGCGCTTTCCAGCACCAGGGGGTGATCGAGCAGACGGGCCATGCGTTCGGCGATCGCCAGCCCGAGCCCGAGGCCCGGCGAGGCGGAATCGGCATCCAGGCGGCGGAACTCTTCGAAAATCAGTCGGCGCGAGGCATGCGGTATGCCGGGACCTGTATCCCAGACGCCCGCAAGCACGTGGTCGCCGCGGCGGCGAACCCCGAGCACGATTCGGCCCGTGCGGGTGTAGCGCACCGCGTTGGACAAGAAATTCTGCAGGATGCGTCGGAGTAATTGGGGGTCGCTTCTGACGCCCAACGTGGTGGGCATGCAGTGCAGCGCCAGGCCGCGTTCGCGCGCCAGAAGGGTGAACTCGCCGGAGAGCTGCTCGAAAAGCTCGCCCAGCGGGAATTCGATGATCCGCGGCTCGAGGCCGCCGGCGTCCAGTCGCGAAATGTCCAGAAGGCCTTCCAGCAGATCCTCGGTTGCGCCCAGCGCCCCCGAAATCCGGGCTACCGCGTTGCGCTGCTCGCCGTCCTTTATCCGTCGCGCCAATGAATGCGTCATGAGCTGGGCGGCGTTCAGCGGCTGCACCAGGTCGTGGCTGACCGCGGCCAGGAAACGGCTCTTGGCGTTGTTGGCACGCTCGGCCTGCACCTTCGCGTGCTCCAGCTCGGCGGTGCGGTCGGAGACGCGCTGCTCCAGCGTTTCGTTGATCTGCTTGAGCTCGGATTCGGCGTTGCGGAAAGCGGTGACATCGGTGAACGTCGCCACGAAGCCGCCCCCTGGCATCGGATTGCCGCGGATCTCGATGATGCGCCCGTCCGGCCACGGCCGCTCGACGCGATGACGACTGCCGGCGCGCTTGTAGGCCAGCCGCCGCTTGATCATCGCCTCCCGCTCGCCGGCGCCCATCAGGCCCTGATCCGCGTTGTGGCGAAGCAGATCAGCCACCGGACGGCCGACCTGGATCAACTCGGCCGGGTAGTCGAAAAGATCGAGATACGGCTGGTTCCAGGCTACCAGGCGCATTTCAGCATCCACCACGCAAATCCCCTGGCTCATGTTCTCCAGCGCCCCGGAAAGTACTGAGCGACTGAAACGTGCCTGCTCGGAGGCCTGGCCGACCAGGTCCGCCACGGTTTCCAGCGGGGCCGGTGCGCGCCGGCGAGCGGCATCCAGCAGTAGCCGGGCCGAAGCTGCGCCGACCACGGCGGCCAGTTCATGTTCGACGCCGGCTTCGAGCTCGTGGCCCTCGCGCGAGCCGTCAAACAACATCGCGATTCGATCATTCGGCAGGAACCTGTCGGCCAGGCGGTGCAGCACGTCGGGCTCAAGCCGCTGAGCCTCGGTCGCCGATGCGCCCGGCCGCAGGCCTGTTCGCTGGCCAAGTCCGATGAGCAAAAGGTTGGCGACGAGGCTGGCCAGCACGGCCCGGGGCAGGCTCTCCAGCGCACCCAGACCGAGCAGGTCGGCCGGTGCCAGCCAGCCGATACCAAAGGGTCCTTGTATGACCCAGTCGGGCTGCGAATCGTATGCGATCAGCAACGGCAACAACAGGACATACGCCCAGACCAGCACGCCGCCGAGCAGGCCGGCCAGCAGTGCACGCGGTTTGAGACCGGGACGATAAACGGCCAGGATGACGGCAGGCGCCAGTTGGGCCAGCCCGGAAAACGAGACTGCGCCGATGTCGGCCAGCGCCTCTGCCGTGCCGGCCAGCCGGCTGTAGGCATAGGCCAGAAGCAGAACCAGGACGATGCCCAGCCGACGCTGGACGCGAACGGCAATCCCCAGTTCGCCGGCCGAGGAGCCGCGTCGGGTAAGCAGAATCGGCGTGAGCCAATGATTCCCGATCATGATGGAAAGCGTCAGGCTGGCCAGTATTACCATGCCGGTGGCCGCGCTCAGGCCGCCCAGGAACGCAAACAGCGCCAGGCCCGAGTTGCCCTCCGACAACGGCAGCATCAGCACGTAAAGATCCGGCGGAACGGCCTGCCCGCCCAGCAGCGCTTCGCCGGCACGCGCCAGCGGCAGGATGGGAAGACCGATCAGCACCAGGAACAGCGGAAACAGCCACCGCGCGGTACGAATGTGCGCGCCATCGCGACACTCGACCACGCCGATGTGGAACTGGTGCGGCAACGTGAACATGGCCAGCGCGCCCAGCAAGGTAAGCGTGATGAAGGTGCCCAACGAGCTGAACGGCTGACGCGGCGTCGAGACCGCCCACCCTCCGGGCCCATCGAACAGACCGAACAGGACGAAGGCTCCGAGGGCCAGCATCGCGCCCAGCTTGAACAGCGACTCGAAAGCCATTGCCAGCACCAGGCCTCGATTGTGCTCGACGGCCGAAGCCCTGCGGGTGCCGAACAGCACCGCGAACAACGCCATGGCCACGGCGATGTAAAAGGCCAGATCCTGCCAGGCCGCCAGCCCTGAAGCATCACTGGATACCCCGGCCAGCGCGCCGAAACTCATCGCCACGGCCTTGAGCTGCAGCGAGATGTACGGGACGATTCCGAGCACCGCCACGGTAGTAACCACTGCGGCCAGCATCGACGACTTGCCGAACCGGCTGGCGATGAAGTCGGCAATGCTGGTTGAATTGTGCTGCTTGCTCAGCTCCACCAGGCGCATCAGAAAGCGCCATCCGAACAGGAAGATCAGGATGGTACCGACGAACGTCGGCGGCACGGGCCAGCCCGAGCGCACCGCCTGGGTGGTGGTGCCGTAAAAGGTCCACGCAGTGCAATAGACGGCCAGCGAAAGCGAGTAGACCACCGGCCAGTAGCGACGGAATTTCTCCGGAGAACGCTCGCCCGCCAACGCGGCGGCAAACAGCAGGCCCAGCCAGACCAGCCCGGCAAAAGCGAGAACGCTTCCCGGAAGATGGATCATGTCTGCAGGGAGGATTGCTTCATGGCATCGAGCTTAGCGCAGCTGTCTTGAAAAAAGAAACGGGCCGACCACGTAAGTCGGCCCGAATGGAGGGCGCATAGCCATTCAGAGGTTCAGTGTATGCAAGGCTTTCCGACCCTGGGATAAAACGGACCGGCGAAAAGCCGGCCCGAAAGATCAACAGGTGAACAATCGCCCCGTTTTCTGACTGCTAGAAATTGAGGCGCGCAGTCAGAGTTACGGTGCGCGGATCCCCGTAGAACGCGTTGAGAACACCTTCGAGGCCAAGCGTCGACACCGTGCCGTTCTGGGCTGTGAAGTTATACCCCGAGACCTTGTATTCCTTGTCTGTAAGGTTGCGTCCATAGAGTCCGAGTTCGTACTTTCCGTCCAGACGCTTCCATACGATACTGGCGTCGTAAAGCGCATAGGCGCCCTGGTCCAGGAATTCGGACGGAATCTCGAACTGGTTGGTCTCGGTCCGGAACGACCACGCGCCAATGAACGACAGCGTGCCCGCATTGCCGACCAGCGTGACCGGCCGATCGTACTGCAAGTTGATGTGCGCGGTCGTATCCGGCGTGTTCTGGAAGACGCGCTCGTCGGAAACATCTTCCAACGCCGTGGAGCCCGTAGCCGGGTCTGTCACCAGCGCGATGAACTCGTTGTATTCGGCATCCATCAGGCCCAGCGCGACTGCCGCGCTCAGACTGTCACCCTCGATCGCCAAGTCGTATCCCAACATTGCGCTGGCCTCGAACTCGACGCCCTTGACGGTGGCCTCGCCGGCGTTGGTGGTGACACCTGCAAACGTGTCGGAAATACCGTCACCATCGGTGTCCACGCCCACCGAGCCCGGCACCTGGATATCAGTGTAGTCGCTGTAGAAGACCGCCAGGCTCGTCGAGATCCGATTGTCGGCAAAGCTCGACTTGATGCCTGCTTCGTAAGTGTCGACGATTTCAGGCTCGAACTTCATGAATTCGAACACCTCGTCATCGCTCACGGTGCCGTCGCCATCGAAATCGGGTGCCGCGGTCGTCAGACCCCGCGGGTCGAAGCCGCCGCCCTTGAAGCCCTGGCTATAGGAAACATAGATATTCTGCGTATCCACGGGCTTCCAGGCAAGACTGATCCGCGGCGTGAATTCGGTAAACTCCTTGCTTCCTTCGAAATCGGAAGTCGTCGCAATCGGCACGCCGGTGCCGCCCAGCTGCGGCGAGTTCCCGAGGATGAAGGTCTTGCGCAATACACTCGAGGACCGCTCATCGCTGGTATATCGGCCGCCGACCGAAAGCTCGAGGCCGGTGCTCAAGCCAAAGTACGAAGCGAGATCAAAGCTGACATCGGCAAACACCGACCAGGATTCGGTATCCACATCGCCTTGGGTAAACGCGGTGAGTCCGGGCAAGCCGATCAAGTCGCCGGTTGTCGCCAGCACGACATCGAACGCGTTGAAAGCGTTGGCGTCGAGATAGTAGAACCCGGCGATTCCGCTGACTCGATCACCCGTATATGCAAGCTGGAATTCCTGACTGAACTGCTCGTTTTCGTAGATTGCCGGCACGTCGACGTCTTCTGCCGGCAGTGCCTCGAAATCGATCTGCGTGAAATTATCGTCTTCACGATAAGCGGTGATCGACTTGAAAACCAGATCCGGTGAAATATCGTATTCCATCAGCAGGCTGGCGCCGAACTGCTCGGCATTGTTGGGCCCCTGGATGCCGGAACGGGAATCGAACACGTCGTCGAGCACCGGCGCGCCTGAAAACAGGCCCGGAATCAGACGGTGGCCTGCTCGCGGGTTGGAATCGTCTTCCAGGTAGTCGGCCGTGATGCGGGCGAAGAAGCTGTCGGTCGGCGTCCACTCGGCGCTGCCGCGGAAAGCGATCAATTCCTTGTTGTAGTTGTCTTCTCCGAGGTTTCTATTCTTGCCGAAGCCGTCGCGGTTGAACGTTGCCGCGCTGGCGCCGATCGCGAACGTATCGCCGATCGGCGTTTCGGCCGATACGATGAGGTCGGCCTGGTTATAGCTTCCGTACGACCCCTCGATGGATACAGAAGGCTCATCGCCCAACCGCTTGGTCACGTACTTGATCGCACCACCGATTGTGTTGCGTCCATAGAGCGTGCCCTGGGGGCCTCGCAGCACTTCGATCCGTTCCACGTCGTAGACTTCCAGCAGCGCGCCTTGCGGTCTGTTCAGATAGACATCGTCGATATAGATGCCAACACCCGCTTCGAAACCCGCGACCGGATCCTGCTGGCCCACGCCGCGGATGAATGCAGTCAGCGTGTTGTTGGTGCCGCGAGATGTCTCGATGGTCGAGTTCGGCACGACGCGGTTGAGAAAGGTGATGTTCTGGGCGCCGAAATCCTCGAGCTTCCCGCCGCTGAGGGCAGTAACCGAAATCGGAACGTCCTGCAGGTCTTCATCCCGTCGCCGCGCGGTAACGACCATCCGGTCCAGGCTCGCGTCTTGCGCCTCCTGGCCATCGGAATTCTCTGCGTCTTCGCTGTCCTGCGCGTGCGCGACCGCGAAACCGATGCACAGACTCGAGATCAGTGCCATTCGAATCGCGCGTCCGAGCCGTGTACGCTTGTGAGTAGTTGTTGTCGAATCGATCATGCTGAAACCTCGCCTGCTGCTTGAATTGAATGAGTACTGCTTGATTTGAATACGTCACACCCGGCGGCACCGGGCAAGTCAAAGGCGAGTCTATAAGCGCAAGGCAGCCTAAAAATACTGTACCAAGGTACAAGCCGCCTGGAAGGTCGCCGGCCCTGGGCGCTGCGCTTGTACCTTGGTACAGTTCCATGGCGCCCGCAGCCCAAGCACCATGGCATCGGCCGGTGATGTATTCCGGCGGATATAAACGAACCCTGGGTGATAGCGAATGTTGAGCCTGATCGGGCTGCTGGGCGGCCTTGCACTTTTGATTGTTCTGACCATGCGCGGCATGAGCCTGTTCGTGGCCACCCCGTTGTGTGCGTTGTTGGTGGCACTGACCAGCGACATCGCGCTGCTGCCACCGCTGGCCGAAGCAGACCAGGCCAATCTGATCACCCAGTACATGAATGGCTTCACCGGGTTCATCGCCTCGTGGTTCTTCATCTTTCTGCTTGGCTCGCTGTTCGGCAAGATGATGGAATCTTCCGGCGGCGCCGAGAGCGTGGCGCACTGGATCATCAGTCGGCTGGGGAACGCAAAGGCTGCGCTTGCCGTCGTCATTGCCTGCGCCGTGCTGACCTACGGCGGCGTCAGCCTGTTCGTGGTCGCGTTTTCGGTCTATCCGATGGCGCTGGCGCTGTTTCGCGACGCCGACCTGCCGCGCCGGTTCATTCCGGCCACCATGGCGTTCGGCTCGGTCACTTTCACCATGACCTCGGCCGGATCGCCGGAAATCCAGAACTGGATTCCGGTCGAGTTTCTGGGCTCCAGCCCGCTGGCCGCTTGGCAGGCCAGCCTGATCGTGGCGATCTTCATGGCTACCTCGGGCTATTTCTGGCTGAAGTGGATGCTCGACCGCGCCGTGTCGCGCGGCGAGTCGTTCGACGAGCGTCAGTTCGACCCGAAGAGCGGTCGCGGGGACCTGCCCCATCCCGTCCTGTCGGCGCTGCCACTGCTCGTGGTGCTCGCGGTCTCGTTCACCACCCACGAAATGCTCGGCACGTCGGCGCTGATCATCGCGCTGCTGGCCGGTTGCATCGCGGCGGCCGCAATCAACATCAACCACCTTCATTCGCCCGGCCAGGCGCTGGCAGAAGGCGGTACCGGCGCGTTGATCGCGATCGGCAATACGGCCGCCGTGGTCGGTTTCGGCACCGTGGCCAAGGCCGCACCGGCGTTCGACGCCGCCGTGGTCTGGGTAACCGGGCTGCCTGGCAACGGACTTGTATCTGCCGCCATCGCCGTCTCTGCAATCGCGGCGATGACGGGTTCGGCCTCCGGCGGCCAGGCGATCGCGCTGCCGATCCTCGGCCCACACTACATCGACCAGGGCGTGGATCCCGATCAGCTGCATCGCGTGGTCGCCATCTCCTCCGGCGCTCTGGATTCTCTGCCTCACAACGGATATGTCGTGACTACCATTCGCGCCATCTGCGGCGAATCGCACGCGGGCGCTTATCCGGCGATGGGCGCACTCACCGTGCTGGTGCCGGTTGCCGGGCTGCTGCTGTGCCTGGGACTGTTCGCGATCGGTCTTTAACGCCAACGATCCTCAGGTCGCTGCAAGGCCCGGGTTTGCGTATCATCCGCGCATGGCTGAATCGATATCGCTTCCCGGGGCCGGGCAATGACCACAGACCTGTTGGTTCTGCTCGTCATCCTCGGCACGACGTTCGCGCTGTTCGTCAGCAATCGTTTCCGGCTGGATCTTATTGCCGTGGCGGCGCTGCTGGCGCTGTTCGCGGCCGGACTGGTGGATACAGACGAGGCGCTGGCCGGGTTTTCGCACCCGCTGGTCATCATGATCGCCGGGTTGTTCGTCGTCGGCGGCGGACTGTTCCGAACAGGCGTGGCCGACGCCATGGGCCGCTGGCTGGAGCGCACCGCCGGCAGCGGCACCCGCTCCCTGATGGTCTCGGTGATGCTGGTCGCGGCAGCGCTTTCGGCGTTCATCAGTTCCACCGGCACGGTCGCGGTGCTGATTCCGGTCGTCATTGCTCTGGCCCGTGCGCGCAAGGTCACCCCGTCGAAGCTGATGATTCCGCTGGCTTTCGGCAGCCTGTTCGGCGGCATGCTGACGCTGATCGGCACGCCGCCCAACCTGATCGTCAGCGCCGCCCGTGCCGACACCGGCGCGGGACCGTTCGGCTTTTTCGACTTCACGCTGCCCGGCCTGTTCATGCTGGGTGTCGGCCTCGCGTTCTTCGGCCTGTTCGGCCATCGGCTCATTCCCGATCGCGGCGAGCGCAATCGACCGGCAGGCGGGGTCGACGAGCATGAATTGGCCGATGAATACCGGCTCACCGACCACCTGGTGCGCTTATCCGTCCCCGACGATTCGCCGCTGCGCGGTCTGAGCCTGATCGATTCGGCCCTGCGCACTCGCTATCGCGTGACCGCCCTGGCCATCAGCAGCCAGACCGCACGCGGCCGACAGACGCGCCGGGCCGAATCCGGCAGCGTGGTCAGGGCCGGCGACCAACTCGTCGTTGCGGGCGACGCCGAGGCAATTGATCTATCGTGCGACGAGCTCGGCCTCGAACGCATCGACGAACGCCCCGATCTGCCGGCATCGGTTCACCTGCTGGAGGCGGTGATTCCGCCGCGCTCGCGTTTTTCGGGCAAGACACTGCGCGAATTGAGACTGCATTCCGGCGCCGGCGTCACTGTGCTGGCGCACCGCCCGATCCGAACCGACCCGATTTCGCCGCCCGACCTGGACCGGCCGCTGGAGGTCGGCGACGCGGTGCTGGTCACCGGGCGCGTGCCCGCCCTGCAACGGGTGGCCGAGAATGCACGCGACCTGGTGCTGCTGGGCGGCGATCTCTCGCTGCGCACCAGGCGCACGTCCAAAGCGCCGGTCGCGATCGCCATCATGGCGCTGATGCTGATGGCCATGACTTTCAACCTGATGCCTAACGTGATCGCCGTTTTAGCCGCGACCGTCGCGATGCTGTTCAGCCGCTGCCTGACCGTCGAGGAAGCCTTCGGCGGCATCAACTGGGAGAGCGTCATCCTGATCGCCGCTATCCTGCCCATGGCTACTGCGCTCGAAAACACTGGCGGCATGGCCCTGGCGGCCGATGCGTTGTTCGAACTGGCACAAGGCTTCGGACCCTATGCATTGCTGGCCGCCGTGTTCGTGCTGACCTCAAGTCTCAGTCAGTTGGTGTCGAATACCGCCACCACCGTGCTGGCCGCGCCCATCGCGCTGAGTGCGGCGACCGCAATGGGTATCAATCCCGATGCGGTGCTCATCACGGTCGCGATCGCTGCCTCCACCGCGTTCGCCACGCCGGTGGCCTCGCCGGTCAATACGCTGGTCTACAATCCCGGGGATTATCGGTTCGGCGATTTCGCCCGCGTCGGCATCCCGCTGCAACTGCTTGTTCTCGTCGCCACGCTGATCGTCGTACCGTTGTTCTTCCCGTTCTGAAAGTCAGAGGCGTCTCATTTCAACCCGGCTTATTCATGAGCCGGTCGTAGCGAGACGCCGTAGACATGGGGCGTGGGGTCGTCGCAGTAGAGCGGGTCATGAATAAGCCGGGTTCAAAGCCCGTCGCGCTGCTCCACCAGCCGGTTGCGCGCCAGGATCAACTTGTAGGCCACGTAGTACTTGTAGATGTTGCGCACGTAGTCGACCGTTTCGCGGCCGATGCGACGGGCGGCGATCACCTCGACATGGTCGAACCAGCGGTTCGGGTCCAGTCCCTCGGCGCGCGCTTCGGCGCGCAACTCGCGGACGCGGCGCGGGCCGGCGTTGTATGACGCCAGCGCCAGAAGCACCCGGTCCTCTTCGGCAATGTCCGGGTCGTCGTAATAGCGGTCGATCATGAACCGCACGTATTTGGCCGCGGCGTGGATATTGTTGTCCAGTTCCATCACGTCGCCGACGTCCATTTCGGCGCCGGTGGACGGCAGTAGCTGCATGACGCCAACCGCGCCGGCGGGCGAGCGTACCGAATGATCGAGCCTGGATTCCTGATAGCCCTGAGCGGTGAGCAGAATCCAGTCCAGGTCATAGTGACTGCCGTATTCCCGGAACAGGTCGGCCAGCTGCCGGAAACGCGCCATTTCCCTTTCACCGGCGGGGTTGCTGACCCAGCGCGTATCCTCGAGAAACCGCTGAAACTGAATGTTGCCGAACAGCGTGCCGGCCCGATGGGTTTCCAGGAACTCGTCCAATTCGGCCTTCAGCGCGCTGCTTTCGGGCCGGACTGCAAATGCGATATCGGCTTCGCTTCGGAGCACTATTTCATCGTGAACCTTCAGCCCGTCCAGCAC
>Ga0209924_1000886_pt1 | contig 12283 bp, 3 predicted proteins | sample SalPonR1_C_D1_MG_FD_185700 | JGI IMG/M metagenome (GOLD analysis project Ga0209924, IMG submission 185700) | Salt pond soil microbial communities from South San Francisco under conditions of wetland restoration - Salt Pond MetaG R1_C_D1_MG... ...
CACTCAGCTGGCATTTACCCGTGATTCCGGAGATAACACATCCATCGTAATTATGGATTTAGAAAGCGGCAGAGAAGTAATCATAGACTCTCCGGCTATAGAGCTCGATCCGGAATTCTCTGCTGACGGTCAACAACTCTTTTACACATCGGGCGAAAACGGAAGCCTGGAACTAATGCGACGCCACCTTGAGGCCGGCACTGACGAAACCCTGACTGACCTCAGCCAGGTTGTTCGAAACGCCCGGAGCCTGGCGGATGGTACCGGAATCCTCTATTTACATGGGAGTGGTGCACACCGAGTGCTTCGCGAGCGCAACTTTCTGGCCGGTTACGACCGGATTGCGCACTCTGAAACACTTACCTACCACCTCACCGCCGACGCGCACCCAACAGAACGCCTGATTGTCTACAGTGCACCCATCGATAACGACTACCACCTCTGGACAATGGACCTTGACGACCCACGTGTGAAGCATCGCCTCACCGATGGCAATCCATACGCGACATCGCCGGCTTTTAGTGCAGATGGAAATATGATTTACTTTACGGATCTGGATGAGAACCGTCAGTTCCAAATCATGCAAATACCTACTTATGGCGGCACCCCCGAACAGCTGGAAGTCAGGCAGTGGAACTACGGAGTGCCTGTGGGATCTCTCTCAATTACAATTACGGATCCTGATGACACCCCTCTTACCGCAAGAATTTCCATTACAGGGAAAGATGGGCATCCGGTCGCTTTTCCCAATGACGCTACTTATTTCGATCCGCAGACGGGCCGCCACTATTTTTATGTGGAAGGGAGTTCAGAATTCACTCTGCCAGCAGGACGATACACCGTGCTTGCAACTCGCGGCCCCATGACACCTCTTGTTGAAACCGTTACTGAAGTTAAAGAAGACAGTCATTCTCAAATCAGCCTCACACTCACAGAGGTCTGGGATGCAGGGGCTGCCGGCTATGTGTCGGCCGATCATCACATACATTTGAATGGAGACGGCCACCACCGCGCTGACCATAAAGATGCATTACGCCTGATGGCGGGCGAGTCCCTGGACCACCTGGCACCGATGTCGTGGAACCGATGGGAGCGCCGCATCGACCGGAACATTCTCGGCAAGGAGACAACCGTTGACGGACGCACCGTTCAGCAGGGACAGGAAGTGCGATCTCACTTTCACGGTCACATCGGGCTGTTGAATGTAGAAACCCCGTTCGCTCCCTGGTTCTTCGGCCCGAATAACCCGACGCTTGGCAATCCGGACCTGACCAACGGCGATGTTTTTGAATTTGCAGATAAGCACGGGGCTTTTCCAACGTATGTTCATCCAATAGCAGCAGACCGGAACCCCTTTACACATCTTGAAGACGGACCGATTCCGCTCGAGATGATATCGGACGGTGTGCTCGCCGACCGGATGGGAATTGAGCTGGTGTGTGCATGGGTTAGCCCAATTGGAAATGCTCACGTCTGGTACCGCCTGCTAAATATTGGCAGGCCGATAGCAGCCATGTCGGGCACCGACGGCTGGGTCGATTTCCATCGCACTCCAGCCGTGGGAACCGGACGCAATTACGTCCGGATAGAGAATTCGCAAGCGTCAGCTGATGCGGTGATCGAAACCGCTGCTGCCGGCCGAGGTTTCCTAACGACCGGCCCGGCTTTGATTTTTGAACTGGGTGATGGTGCCCGACCGGGCGATGTGACTTCGTCAGGGAGCCGTACATGGCAGGCAACTCTTGCGAGTACAACAGATGTTGATTCACTTCAAATCATCGTGAACGGGAACGTGGTTGAAGAGCTTAGCGGAGTTAGTGCCGGTGAAACCCGGATATTTACAGGGACCGTGAACCTGCCTGATGGAGGCTGGATCGCCGCGCGTGCTTTCGCCGCTGAGCAGCGTAATGACAACTGGCCCACGATGCATGCACGGCCGTTCGCTCACACCTCACCGATTTGGATAGGAGAAGTGGGTTCAACTGAGTCGGGCGCACGGGCAGACGCTGCGAGAGATTTGATCCGCGCCATCAATGCAGCGGAGATGATGGCACACAATGCATACGGAGAAATAGAAACACCCCGGATGCAGGCTCGGTTTGATGAGGCACGGGCGTTGCTCAGAACAATGATCGATTGATTGGGGGTATTATCGCGCAAATGATATTGTGCCTATGTACCAATACATTTTAATGGTATTCGGAATGAACAGATTGCCACAGGCCTTACCTCTGCTAAGACAACACAACCTGTTTTATAATGTAGCTGCAACACCCGTTTTGTTTTGATCCCTCCGACTGCTTATAATGTGCAGTTATAGGGTTACATAATTCAATAAGAATCGATTAAACCACTCTGAATAAATACTGATTGTAGGGCAGCTGTTCGGGTACAAAATATCAGGTTTATTGTATTAAAGAGTACTTAGATTTGCTTTCAGGGTATAAATTGCTTTTTAACAAAACTAATTTCAGAGTAGTTTTTAACAAGACTTTTCACTTAGATTTTGATTGATTAATCAATGAATAAACAGTGATTGCACACTTCGGTTACCGACCATGAAAAATCCTAAAATACAATCGGCAGATAAAGAACAGTTTGAAGAAGTGTGCCGGGAATGCCTTCAGCAGACGAAGGTTTCTCATGGACCTCAGCGAAATATGTTTCATCCGCGTTTAAAAAATCTCAACAGAGTTGAGGTTCACCGGTCCAGAACCCATGGGGGAATCTTTCAGCGTCTTGGTCTTTTTTGCGTTGAGCTTTATGAGCACTCTAAACGCTTCTACCACACAGTACACAACCTAATCTTTCCGCGGCGCAAAAAGATTTTCGGGGATCCCAATCCGCATCACAGGATAACCGGTCATCTAACCTTTGGAACCCGAAATGAGGATGCCGATTCGCCTGTTTTTAACATGCACCTGGAGCTTTGGGCCCGTACCATCTGGGGTGGATTTCGAAAGCTCAGTGAAGGAAAGTCAGACCGAAACGGCGAATTCAGCCTTCCGTACGATCTTCACTATGTTCATCGGTTTTATATCGCCAGCGTTTGGGTAGCGGCCTACCAAACAGGCCACGAACACTTCCACCGGGATGGCCAGCACCATCCCGAATTTACGGAGTTTAAGCGGGTTAAAATCCGAAAAGGAGATCTGGTTGGCATTGAATACAGTTGTGGCCAGATACAATTGTCGTACTGGCAGTATCGTAAAGACACACCGTTACCCCGGGTTGTCATCAAAGATCATGACAAGGATGCTCCGGACGAATATTCACCCGGATATAATGAAGCGCTGGAAAAACAATTCATACCGATTGAGCTGACCAAGCTCAAGCACCTTGAGATGATTCGCCTGAACAAGGGCCTTACCTACGAACAGATCGTTGAGGATTATCCGGAGAATTTAACGGTATGCATGGAGAAAAAAATGCCCGGAATTACCCGGGGGGACGACTGGTTTGGAAGGCGCATGATGAATGGCATGTATGCCTGTGATTTCGACCGCGACCCAAAGAACCCCGACCTTTACTGGGTGCATCACCACTGGAGCTCTTATGAAAAGACCTACCATCACTACGCGATGCCTGACGTCGATATGTGGTTTGAGCTGAAGGAAGATGGCCTGCCGAAACCGGTGAAAATAACGCTTACCGGACCACTCACGGCAGAGGAAAAAGATCTGAAGAAGAAACGAACCTTTACACCGGAAGATGATGAGAAATGGCTGGCGGCCAAACGAATATGCCGGGTAAGTGCAGGACTCTATGCAGAGCTGGCGCATCATTTTGCAGGAACCCATGTAAACGCAGAACAGTATGCCATTGCCTGCTTCAGAAATCTGAGGCTAAACCCGATATCCGGCCTGCTCAAATCTTTCCTCCGCTCAGTGGTACTGGTCAATCACACAGCCGACCGTATTCTGATAGGCAAAGGATACATTACATCTACCTGTGCGCTGACCCCAAAAGGCATTGACCAGGTTGTTTACAACGTTATGGGAACCCTGGACTGGAAAGGGTACCGCCCGATGGAGCCCATCAGCGAAGCTCACACCTATGCAAAAGCCGGTAATCTGTACTGGGATGTGGTTTACAATTTTGTTTCCGACTTTATCGATCATCCCCATCACCACCAGGAGATTCTGGATCACTGGTTTGAGATCTACTGCTTCTCTGAGGATTTGGTAAATCACAGCGTTCCGGCTTTTCTTTGTCACTATCTGCAAAATGCACTGCTGGATGGGAATGGTAAGTTTAAAGTTGATGGCAGCACAGACTGGTATCAGCATCAGCACAGGATGGATTTAACTGACGATCGGCCGCAGGTGGACGGCATTAAAAGAGCCGTTTCAAGAATTACAGACAAAAAAGATGGACGTAAAGTTACGAAAGCCGACCTCGAACAGCTGAAACAGGCCTGCACCTACATGATTTACCAGGCTACATTTGGCCATACATGGTCCAATTCAAAACAGTATGATGATATCGGGGAAGTGCTCTACTGCAGCCTGGGCCTGCGTTTTGGCAATGGCCCCGACGGGGTAATGGGACCGGAATCCGACCACTCCATCGCGCCCGACCTAACCCGTTCAACGCAAATGATGTGGTGGAGCAACATGCTGTCCCGCACCGGCTACGGCTTTATTATGGCCAATGAAGATGAAGACGTTCCGCCTCAACTGCGGGAACATCTTGAAAAACATCGGCAGGAGTTCGCCGATCTCGACTTAGATATCGACATCATCCAATCGCGAACCAATATTTAATAAAGCTGATTATGAGATCAACAGGCATTCCCGTACTAAGTTCAATACATACCGCTATACATCGGTTCTTTGGTATCCTTTCCCTCTGGATAGCCACCAAGGCGTTTACCTGGGCACTCACTATTTTCGGTAGTATCATGGCGCGAAAAAAGATGTCGCACAATAACGGCATTGGCGCAACAGGATCCATTCGCTTTGTGGATAATCCCGAATTCCCGCTCCACCCTTTCTTTGAGCCGGGTAAGGTTATGCCATGCCGAATACGGCATGCGGCCGCCTCATTTATGGATGATGCCATGCGTGTGGTTCGGAGTATGTCCATAAAGATGGCAGATACCGATTATAAAAGCCCCATGGATATTGAACTGAACACCGGCGAAACGGCCCTTTTCTGGTCGATCGCCAGTTTTTTCAGATTTGCCAAGTACAAAAAAACACGGTTTGGCATGCAGTACGAGGAGTACTACCGAAAATACCCAACCGGCGTTGAAGGCGCACAGGTGGGCATGCGGCGTAATCCGACCTCCTTTTCCAATCTGAAATACTACTCGCAAACGCCTTACCTTTATGTAGCTGAGGATAATGTTAAGCGATACATCAAGTATCGGACTATTCCAGCCGAACCCATGCCCGAAACAGGCCTGCTGGACGATTACGACATGAAAATTCCAACCGAAAATCAGCGTATCCTACCCGGAGAGACACGCACCCGTAATTATCTGAAAGATGAGTATGTGGAAAGATTGCGTCAAGGATCCGTGAAGTATAAGCTTCAGGTTCAGCTGCATGAGGCGTCAGATGATGATGACGATGAAATTTTCAACTGCTGCCGTAAATGGGATGACGCTTCCCATCCATGGATGGACCTGGCAGAAATCACAATGAATAAGCCGCTAGACTGGACCGAGAGCACCAAAATGATCTTCTCCATGAAAAACCTGCCGAAAGGTTTGGGCACTATTCCGTCGTATTCCATTTACGATTACAATTCACTCAATTTCCTCCGCAAACATTCTGACTTAGCCCGCTTCGCCCGGCTGTGGACAATTAAAATATTCGGAATGCCCTCCGAGATTCCGGATAGTGAAGTTCGGAACTGCTAAACATCATTATTTATGGAAGAAGCGCTCTTATACGAAAGTAAAAACTCAAAAATTTTCCTGAAAAGAGATGAAGAAAGAGGAATCCGTGTCGTTACCAAGATTCTAAATCAGGAGTTCCCGTCCCCGCAGGTCATCAATCAATTTTACAATGAATACGAACTAACTCACACTATTTCTGTTGATGGAGTGCGCCAAGGCCTTGAGAGGAAAAAGGTGAACAATCGCCATGCACTTGTTATGGAGTATGTGCCCGGCAAAACCATCCGTGAAATTGTACAGAAGGAAGAGTTCAGTCTCTCAGATTTCCTGAAATATGCCATAGAAATTTCCAGGATTCTGTCTGACGTGCATACAGAAAAAATTATCCATAAAGATATTAACAGTCATAATATCATTATCGATAAAGATAACGGAAGCGTTTATCTGCTTGATTTTGGCATCTCAACCAAACTCAATTTAAAGAAGAAAAGTCTCGAAAATCCTGAGAGGCTGGAAGGCACACTGCTGTACGTATCACCGGAACAGACAGGTCGCATGAACCGAATGGTTGATTATCGTACCGACCTATATTCTCTCGGGGTTACGTTTTATGAGATGCTGACCGGCCAGCTGCCGTTTGAGTCGAATGATGCCATGGAGATCGTGCATGCCCATATTGCCAGCCAGCCTCCAAAAATCTCTCGCCACAGGGATGACGTTCCCGACATGCTGGAGCGGATCATCAGAAAGCTAATGGCTAAAAACGCAGAAGACCGCTATCAGTCGGCCCGGGGTTTGATGATGGATCTTAAAGCCTGCCTGGATTCCTGGGAGGAGCAGAAAGCCATCAAAGAATTTGAACTATGCCGGCACGACTTTTCCGGTGATTTTCAGCTTCCGCAGAAACTGTACGGACGAGAGAGAGAGCTGGAGTTACTAATGGAAGCCTTTGATCGCGTTTCCGATGGCCAGCTGGAAACCGTATTGGTGGGCGGTTACTCCGGCACAGGGAAATCTGCGCTGGTCCACGAAACGCACCGTCCCATCACGGCAAAAAGAGGATATTTTATCGAAGGGAAGTTTGATCAGTTCCAGCGTTCAGTGCCTTATCTTGCATTTATACAGGCATTCACAAGCTTCGTCTCCATCCTTCTCACTGAAAACAAGGCCCGCCTGGAGCCCATCAAAAAAGAGATTAAAAACATTATAGGTGATGAAGGGAAAGTGCTTACAGACCTGATCCCTAACCTCGAACTACTCATTGGCCCGCAGCCAAAAATCCCAAAGCTGGGCGGACTGGAGTCCCAAAACCGGCTCAACTACCTGTTCAGCTCTTTCATACAGGCCATTACGGCAGCTGAACATCCCATCGTACTCTTCATTGATGATATGCAGTGGGCAGATAGTGCATCACTATCGCTGCTGAATGTACTGATGTCCAACAAAGAATTGAGTCATTTGATGTGTATCTGTGCCTATCGCGATAATGAGGTGAGCCCGGCCCATCCGTTTATCACAACGATTGATGATTTGCGCAAAAAAGGGGCAACGATTAGTGAGATAAACATCGGGAACCTCGAAGAATCGGATGTGCAGCAGCTAATCTCCGACGCAACGCATCTTCCCTTAAAGCGTACATCTTCCCTGGCAAACCTTGTCTATGAAAAAACTCATGGCAATGCCTTTTTTGTCACTCAATTCCTCAAGAACCTTGCTGAAGAATCTCTTTTACGCTTCGATCATACAAGCAGGGAGTGGAACTGGGATGATGAGCAAATCCGCGATCGGAATATCACGGATAACGTTGTAGAACTTCTGGCCGATAAGATTGCCTTTCTGCCTGAGGAAACACAGGAAATTCTAAAAATTGCCGCCTGTATCGGCAACCAGTTCGATACGGATACACTGGCTGCCTGCCATAGCACAGAATCAAACGCTGATTCACCATCCGATGACGGAAAGGATCCCGTGATGGACCTACTCCAGGCCGCACTTGCAGGAGGATACATCACACCTGTGGGAAACCGGTATCGGTTTATCCACGACAGAATACAGCAGGCGGTCTACTCCCTGATTCCTGATGAGGAGACAAGTGCAGTGCACTACCGGATTGGATCCCTCCTGCTGGAAAAGACCTCAAAAGAGCATCTGGAAAATCAGCTCTTTTCGATTGTGAATCAGCTGAACCAGGGGCTTGAACTTATTCCGTCAGAAGAGAAAAAAGAAAAGTTAGCGGCATTAAACCTTCGCGCCGGCATTAAAGCACGGGAATCCTCTGCCTTCCAGCCGGCCCTGGCCTATTTTGAGACGGGGATCGGTTTATTAAAAGACGATCACTGGGAGTCTCAATATGAACTCAGCCTCGGGCTGTTTACTGAAGCTGCTGAAACAGCCTATAATATGGGCGAATTCGGCCCAATGGAAGAAAAATTGACCACTGTACTGGAGAACCGAAAAGGGCTGATGGATGTGGTGCGGCCCTACGCCATTCGGATAAATGCATTAAAAGCGCAGAATAAACTCCAGGAAGCGATCGATACGGGACTGGAAGTACTGGAACAGCTTGGAGAAAAATTTCCAAAGAAAGGCCCATTACCATTTGTCATGGTTGATCTGATCAGGACGAAGATCAAATTGATGGGCAAAGATGAAGACGCAATTTCCAATCTGCCGGAAATGACTAACTCCCATAAAGCGGCAGCTTTGAGAATTCTCAACGACATTGCTTCGCCTGTCTACTGGGCACGCCCTGAGATCCTGCCTTTTATCATCTTCCGGATGGTCAGGCTTTCACTGAAATATGGAGTCACCGAAATCTCTGCCTTTGGTTTTGCCACATACGGGTTACTGATGTGTGGTGTACTGGGAGACATGAGCAACGGCTATCGGTTTGGGCAGATCGGGCTGGCGTTGCTCGAACGTTTCGAAGCCAAAAAATGGCTTTCGCAGATTTATACGCCGATCTATGCTCTTATCAACCATTGGAGCGAGCATGTACATAAATCACTTGATCCGTTTCTCTACTCCTATAAAGTTGGTTTTGAGACCGGTGCCATTGAATATGCATGTATTAATGTAAACATCTACTGCAATCATATCTACCTGGGCGGGAAACCCCTGGAAGAATCAGAACGGGAGATGAAGATGTTCAGCGAACAGATGCTGAAATACAAGCAGGAGACGAATTACAACTATAATGAAGCCTATAGGCAGGCCGCCCGAAATCTGCTTGGATTGTCAGAAAACCCTACCGTTCTTTCGGGTGAAGCCTATGATGAACAGAAGATGGCTCCTATTCATAAAGAACGAAAAGACCGCGCGGGCACTTTCCTGATCCATCAAAACAATATGATGCTGAAGTATCTTTTTCATCAGTATGATGAAGCGCTGGAACATGCTGTATTGACTCGCCCATTGCTGGATGCGGTACTGGCCAAATACGATGTGGCTATCTTCTGGTTCTACGAAGGATTGGTGAACATGGCGGCTGCCCGTGAAAGGAGCAGCAGAGACAGTAACAAGTTATTGCGCCGGGCGAAAAAGAATATCTCTCAGTTCAAAAAATGGGCAAAGTACTGTCCCGTAAACCATCAGCATAAGCTGGATTTACTCATGGCAGAGATGGCGTGGTGCAGGGGTAAGGATGAGAAAGCAAGAAAACATTTTGACCAGGCAATCAAAGGGGCGGAAAATGGTGAATTTTTAAATGAAGAAGCTCTTTCACTCGAAAGAACCGGTTTATATTACCTGGCAAACGGCCAGGAATTTATTGCTGAAAATTACCTGAGAAAAGCATACCAGATTTACAAAGAGTGGGGTGCAGCAGCAAAAATGAAGGATCTGAAAACCCGCTTTCCAAAAATCCTTATTGGCCTGGACAAGGCAGCTCAGGACGACAGTTCAACGGGCTCACAGGGAAGCAGCTCCACCGCAGAAAGCTCCACACTCGATCTTGATACACTGATGAAATCTGCCCAGGCTATTTCGGGTGAGGTTGTGCTGGACCAGCTATTAAAGACACTGCTGAACATCAGTATAGAAAATGCAGGGGCTGAATCAGGATGTATTATTATGAAACAGGAAGAGCAGTGGTATATTAAAAGTGCAAGCTTCGCCAATCAGAAAGATCCGTCCGAATATTCAGATACAGCTATTCGGGAAAAAAATCGGGTTCCGGAAAGCCTCATTGAATACATTCAGAACACAAAAAAGAGCCTCGTCTTAGATGATATATCAGAAGATCGCCGCTTCCTTGCCGATCCGGCAGTGAAAGAAAATGGCCTGAAATCTGTGATGTGCCTGCCCATGTTCAACAAGGGACAATCCGAAGGCGTACTCTACCTGGAAAACAATTTACAGACCTCTGTATTTACTGAGAGCCGGGTTCGTTTTCTTGAATTATTATCCGGCCAGATCGCGGTATCGTTAGAAAATGCCCACCTGTATGAAAATTTAGAGTCGAAAATTGAAGAGAGAACTCTGGAGCTCTACTCCTCATTAGAAAATTTACGGGCCACCCAGGAACAGCTTGTGCAACAGGAAAAACTTGCATCCCTTGGACAACTTACCGCCGGCATTGCACACGAAATCAAAAATCCACTCAACTTTGTTACCAATTTTTCTGAGCTCAGCAAAGATCTCTTAGACGAGTTGATTGAAGAGATGAACAACGGAAATATCGAGGCGGCTTCTGAAACAGCACAGTTTATTATGGGCAATCTTGAAAAAATTAACAGCCATGGGAAACGTGCCGACAGTATTGTAAAATCGATGCTGCAGCATTCAAGAGGAGGAAGCGGTCAACTCGATCCGACTCCTTTAAATCCGCTGATTAAAGAGTATGTTAATCTTGCCTTCCACGGTATGCGAGCCTCTCAAAATCCCATCAATGTTGATATCCAGTTCGAACTGGATGAAACCATTCAGGAAGTTCCTCTATTTGCAGAAGACTTCAGCCGGGTCATCCTCAATATCTGCAACAATGCATTCGACGCCATGCGTGATAAAAGTGAAAAGGCAAAAGGCAAAAGTGAGAAGAATTCTCCCCTGGAGGGGAGTGCCTCTCCAGAAAGCCTTCGGGAGAGGCGAGGGGTGTTACCGTCGCAAAGCTATACTCCAAAACTAACGATCCGTACCCGAAAAACCGGGAGCAGCTACATCATTGAATTTGAGGATAACGGCCCGGGTATTCCGGACGAGATTAAAGACAAAATTCTGCAACCTTTCTTTACAACAAAAAAAGGCACCGATGGAACAGGATTAGGCATGAGTATTACCCACGACATTGTAAAAGCACATAAAGGCTCAATTAAGATTAAATCGGAGCCTGGCGATGGTGCAACATTTACGATCTCCATTGACAAGGGGTAAGCAATTGCTGCCCTGTTACCTTAACGGAAAGCCCCAATAACAGTACAGGGGATGTATAACTCTGTTCGCTGCAAAAATTGGCCAATTTGAAAGACCCGTAATCATCTTACATTAATGATTCTAAGCTAAAGGAAAAGATGACAAGATTAGCGACACTCTTATTCTTTACCGCGGTTCTGTTGGGGTGTGAAAGCGACCAAAGCGATCTGCGGGGAAAACCCAACATCCTTCTTATTGTAGCTGATGATTTTGGCTATACTGACTTGAGCGCATTTGGCGGCGATATTGAAACCCCAAACCTGGACAGACTGATTTCCCAGGGTGTAACTTTTACGCAGTTTCATACAGCTCCTTTCTGCGCCGTAACCCGCGCGATGATGCTCTCCGGTAACGACAACCATATTGCCGGCATGGGGAGCCAGGATCTCAAGTCGGATGTATTCGGATACGAGGGACACCTTACCGATCGCATCATCCCTATTCCCGCCCTTCTTCGGGAAGCCGGATACTCTACAAACATTGCGGGTAAATGGCACCTCGGTAACCAGCCGGAGCACGACCCAACCCTCAAAGGGTTTGATCACTCATTCATAAATCTTGAAGGCGGCGGTAATCACTACAGCAGCCGCGGAATTTTCCCGGACACTCCCGTTTCTGCATACACAGAAAATGGCCAGGAGGCCACCTGGCCCGATGGTGCCTACTCCACCGATTTTTTCACGAATAAAATTATATCCTACATTGATTCTGCCAGGATTCATAACAAACCATTCTTCAGTTTTGCTGCCTACACCACGCCACACTGGCCACTACAGGTTGACCCCGAATACCGGAAAAAATATGAAGGGAAGTATGATGAGGGCTATGAGGCATTAAGAGTGAAGCGATTCAACAATATGAAAGCGCTGAATCTGATTCCCGGCGACGCGGAATTACCTGACATGCACCCAAGGATCATCCCCTGGGACAGCCTCTCCCGGAATGAGCAGCGGATGGAATCTCGAAAAATGGAGCTTTATGCCGGTATGGTCGACAATATGGATATGAATATAGGACGTATTCTCG
>Ga0209924_1000890_pt1 | contig 12264 bp, 10 predicted proteins | sample SalPonR1_C_D1_MG_FD_185700 | JGI IMG/M metagenome (GOLD analysis project Ga0209924, IMG submission 185700) | Salt pond soil microbial communities from South San Francisco under conditions of wetland restoration - Salt Pond MetaG R1_C_D1_MG... ...
AACGTCGATATCGAACAGGGAGCCGGCGAAGGACAGCGATGTGCCCCACTGCCCTGCACCGGTTTCAGTGGTAAGGGTGCGAATGCCCGCTTCGCGGTTGTAGAAGGCCTGGGGAATCGCAGTGTTTGGTTTGTGACTGCCCGCCGGGCTGACGCCTTCGTATTTGTAGAAGATTTTTGCCGGTGTGCCGAGGGCCTTCTCGAGGCGATGGGCCCGGTACAGAGGCGCTGGCCGCCAGAGGTTGTAAACGTCGCGCACCGGCTCAGGGATCTCGATTTCCCGCTCGGTGGTCACTTCCTGTTCAATCAAAGCCATCGGAAACAACGGCTCAAGATCCGACGGGCCCACCGGCTGCTGGGTGCCCGGGTGCAGTACGGCCGGCAACGGCTCAGGCAGATCCGCCTGCAGGTTGTACCAGTACTTTGGCATCTGGCTTTCTTCGAGAAGGAACTTGGTTTGCATGAATTAAAAATCCCTACTGTTTATGTTGTTATCGCTCATCAGAATACCCATTCCAGGCCTGCATAAAAAGTTCTTCCCGGGGCGGGCTCAAAATAGCCACGCTCCTCGACGGGCCGATCCGCGTTGGCATTGATACGGATATTGCTGAAGTAGTCTTCATCCAACAGGTTGCGGACGCCGCCGTAGAAATTCAGGCTCTGACGCCCGATACGCACGCTATCGCCGGCCCTGATACCAAGCAACCAATAGTCACTGACGTTTGTCTGGTTACTGTTCTCAGCGTACAGATCGCCAACGTACTGCCACTCCAGCGCTGCGAATCGCTGCCCGCCACCACGCCATTCCACTTCAGTGACCCACTGTTCACGAGGCAGACCGGGGAGGCGGTTGCCATCGGCGTCGTTACCCTGTTCGTCGGTGAAATCCCTGAGCCTGTAATCTGCAAGAGTCAGGGCGCTGGTGATTCGCCAGGCGTATGAAATATCCCATCCGAGGCCGAGCTCGATTCCATTTCGTTCGGTACGCCCGGCATTTTCATAAAATGTGCGGTTGTCTATTTCATAAGGCAGGATTTCATCATCCACCCGAATTGAAAACAGCGCCATGTCATAACTCAAGCCATCCCCAAAACTGCCCCGCACCCCGACTTCCCGGTTGAGGGCCTGCTGGGGTTCGATATCGGGATTGAAGCCACCGCTGCCATCGGGGTTGGCAAATTCGGTAAAGGTGGGCGACTCGAATGCCGTGCCTATCGTTGCATACAACTGCTGGCGAGGGGCAAGCCGGTAGCTGACACCGGCAAACCCGCTGAACTCATCGTAGGTGCGGCTGCCGGAATCGTCCCCGTCATCGAGTTTATCGTCATCGACAGACAACCTCAGACGATCAAACCGGGTGCCTATGGAGACATTGAAACGCTCGGTTACGGCAAGATCGCCCTGAGCAAATACCGCCGCTGTCGTCGCATTCTGGGTTTCTTCCTGGGTCTGTCCGGTTACATCACCGCTGAAAGCCACCGAGTACCGGCGACGCTCGTCCGACTGGTGGTGCAGGTCGGCACCCACAGCCCAGGTCAGTGGCCGCCCGGCAAACTGACTGTCCTGCTGATAATCCGTGCTGATGCCGTAAAACTGCCGGTCGTAGGCAATAAGGCTGGGGCCGGGAAAGGGTAATTGCTGTCTGAAATCGCGGCGCGTAAAGAAGGTACTGACGGTCAGGTCGCCGGCACCACCGGCAGGGGCTTCATACAACAGCCCGAGCGTCTGCTGATCAACGTCCTGGCCCGAGTCCAGCCTCTTGGCATTGTCCGTAGCCTGGCGCCGGTCCTCAGCGACCTGCTCAGCGGTGAGACCTGCCGGATCTTCCGCCTTGGGCGTGTGCAAGGCATTGAACGTGGCGGTCAGCCTTTGTCCCTCACCCCATTCATGGGACAAGCGGCCATTGAACAGGCCCTTTTCCACCTCACTCTGTTCCCGGTAGCCGTTATAGTTCAGCCATGACATGGTGGCGATACCGCTTGTATTACCCTGGGTACCGTTGGCCTGGGCTGTGGTCTTGTAATAATCATCGCTGCCCACATCCTGGCGCAGCCTCGCGCCAGGCGGCATGTCATCCCCCCTGGCAGTGGTGATGTCAATCACGCCACCGGAAGCATTGCCGTACTGGACCGAGGAAGGGCCCCGAATCACCTCGATCCGCTGCGCCGAATCCAGGTCCACCGCGTCGATCTGGGACTGGCCGTCGGGGAGCGTATAGGGAATACCATCTACCTGAATCCGGATACCGCGAATACCAAAGGGCGCCCGGGCCCCGAATCCCCGTGTGGAAAGACGAAGGTTCTGGGCGAAGTTATAGCGGTTCTGGAAAAACAGGCCAGGGACGGTGTCCAGTGATTCATCCAGCTGCAGGCGCTGCTGGCCCTCGCGGATGTCGGGGGCGCTGACCACGGAGACGGCAGCGGGGGTTTCATACAGATCCCGCACCAGTCTCGGTGAGGTAACCTCAAGTACCAGCTCCTCCTCCGAGCCCGCGGATGACTGCGCCATCGAGGAAATCGAGACCGTAAGAGTGATACTGGCCAGCAACATTGCACAACGTGTACGTCTGATCAAAAGACCTCCGCTCGATTGACACCACCATCTCAACTCAAAAACCCTAAACCGGTAGCCAGGCCTCCAACAGATCAACCAGCCAGGGCACCAACAAGGCCGTGGCAAACGCTGAAAGCGCCATCGCCAGGCCGGAAAAAGCGCCCATCTGCGAACTTACCTGAAATGCCCGGGCGGTCCCGATACCGTGGGCCGCGACCCCCATGGCGATGCCCTTGGCGGTGTCATCGCGAACCCGGATCCATTCAAACAACTTGGTGCCCAGAACGGCGCCTGTAATTCCCGTGATGACCACCAATACCGCCGTCAGCGACGGAAGCCCGCCGATTTTTTCAGAAATCCCCATGGCCACCGGCGCCGTTGCTGATTTCGGTGCCAGGGACATCTGGATCTCCGTGGAGCCACCCAGAATACGGGCCAGCCCAATGGAGCTTCCAGCGGCAATCACCACGCCGCAGAAGAGCGAAATCGTCACCGGCAACCAGAGCTGTCTCAGCCTGGAAAACTGCTGATACAGCGGAACGGCCAACGCCACCGTCGCGGGACCCAGCAGAAAGTGAACAAACTGACCGCCTTCAAAATAATCACTGTAGGAGGTACCTGTTGCCAGCAACAGGAGGATCAGCATGGCGACAGAAGTGACCACCGGGTTGGCCAGAGGGCTGGAGTTGGTTTTCAGGTACAGCCGGTAGGCCAGGCCATAGGCCACCAGGGTGATCGTGAGCCCCAATAGCGGTGATGCGGAGAGATATACCCAGATGTCTTGCAGGCCCGGCTCATTCATTGCCACCCTCCTTTTCTGGGAGAGGCTTTGCAAACCAGCGGGTGGTGACCTGCATAATCAGGGCGGTGGCGACCATGGTAATTACCGTGCTCAACAGCAGCGCCAGGGTGATCGGAACCCACTCGTCGGCGATGCGGCCAAAATGCGCCATCATGCCCACGCCGGCCGGGACGAACAGAAGTGAGAGATGACTGAGCAAGGCCGTGGAGGCCTGATCAACGGACTCCGGGGCCTTGCCCCGGATCATCAGGGTTACGAACAGCATCACCATGCCAAGTACCGGGCCGGGGATAGGCAGGCCCAGCAATCGGACTGTAATCTCCCCCACCAGTTGATACACCAGGAGCAGGGTAATGCCGTTCAGGAACTGCATAGCGCAGGGCTCCAGTCAGTGTTTGCTCTCTATGGTCGAAATGGGAATGACACTTCGGCCATACATGGCCAGAACAAAGCCTATCGGGAACATCAGAACCCCGTATACCGCTGCCGGAATGGACATGGCACTGGACTCCAGCAGCGTCAGGGTCACCATGAGGGCAATGGTACCGTTCTTTACCCCCAGTTCCACCGCCACCGCCAGCGATTCCCGCTGGGTCAGACCCGCCATCCGGCCGACTGCCAGTCCAAGCCCGATGCCGGCCAGGTTTAACAGAATGGTTGCCGGCCCCGCCTGTTTCAGAAGCTCCCATATCTGGTCACGAACCCCATACACCAACGCCACAATGAGGACCGCCAGAACGATACCGCCGAAGATGCTTACAATGCTTTCTGCCTTGCGGGCAACCTCGGGCTTACGGGTCCGCACCACCATTCCGATGGCTACCGGGAAGAGCACGATGCCAATCAGCATACCCACGGTTTTCCATACCGGGAGCACAATGTCTTCTTCGGTTCCCATGTAGTGCTGAAGCGCAATATTAGTGAACAGTGGCAAGGTAAGGATGGTGATCAGGCTGGCGCTGACGGTCAGCACAATGGAAAGCGCAATGTTACCCCGTGACAACAGCACAAACAGGTTCGAGGTGGTGCCCCCGGGGCAGGCGGCAATAATCACCAGTCCGACCGCTATGGCCGGCGGAACCGCCAGCAACGTGGCCAACATGAAGGCGATGAGAGGCATGACAAGAATCTGGGCAACGGTGCCGACAATCATCCCTTTCGGATACACCGCCACCTGGCGGAAGTCACGTATCGTCAGGGTCATACCGATACCGATCATGATAATGAACAGAGCAATCGGCAGTCCTGCCGAGATAAGCGGGCTGGATTCCACAACGCCTCCGGATGTTTTTGTTTTTACTGCAACCAACCGGTGAAAAGTAGCACACACTGGTGCCTTTCGGGAGCCTAAAACGGCAAACGTTTACATCGGTAAACCACCGCAAAACCGGGGAACTTTATGACCTGAAGCATCGTGTACGGGATCGGTTGCACGTATACTTGCATCAGACAATTAAAATACCTGGACACTCGTGGAGACACACAAGGAATGAAACGCCTGGGAACCCTGGATGCCTCTTGGCTGGCCGTAGAGTCTGAAGACACCCCCATGCACGTGGGCAACCTGCAGATTTTTTCGCTCCCGGAGGGCGCCCCTGATACCTTTCTTCGGGACATGGTGACCCGCATGAAGGAAACCGGTGACGTAGCGCCCCCCTGGGGTTTAAAGCTTGCCTGGTCCGGACTGTTGGGTCGGGTACTGGCGCCGGGCTGGAAAGTCGACAAGAAAATCGACCTGGACTACCACGTGCGCCATTCCGCCTTGCCCCGCCCTGGCGGTGAACGGGAGCTGGGTATTCTGGTGTCGCGACTGCACTCCAACCCCCTGGACTTTGCCCGCCCGCTCTGGGAATGCCACGTCATTGAAGGACTGGAAAACAACCGGTTTGCGCTGTATACCAAGATGCATCATTCCATGATTGATGGCATCAGCGGTGTGCGCCTGATGCAACGGGTGCTGACAACCGATCCCGACAAACGGGATATGCCGCCACCCTGGTCGGTTCGGCCGGAGCGCCGTCGCGGCAGCAAATCCGATTCCGAGGCCAGCGTGCCCGGCGCGGTTTCACAAGCCATGGATGCCCTGAAACTGCAGGCGGATATGGCGCCGCGTTTGTGGCAGGCTGGCAATCGGCTGGTACATTCAGTCCGTCACCCAGAGGACGGCCTCACAGCGCCATTCACCGGCCCCGTATCCAAGATCAATCACCGGGTAACTGGCCAGCGCCGGTTTGCGACCCAGCATTACCAGCTGGAGCGGATCAAGCAGCTTGCCCACGTTTCCGGCGCTTCCCTTAACGATATCGTTCTGTACCTGTGCGGAACTGCCCTCAGGCGTTTTCTGCTGGAACAGGATGAGCTGCCGGACGTTCCCCTCACCGCTGGCATACCGGTTAACATCCGGCCGTCCGATGACGAGGGGACAGGCACCCAGATCAGTTTCATGATCTCTTCACTTGCGACCGACGAAGCCGATCCATTGACCCGCCTGCAAAACATCAAGGCATCAACGCGAAGGGCCAAAGAGCATTTGCAGAAGCTGCCCAAGAGTGCGCTCACCCAGTACACCATGCTCCTGATGTCGCCCTACATACTGCAACTGATGTCCGGCCTTGGCGGTCGGATGCGTCCGGTATTTAACGTCACGATTTCCAATGTGCCGGGGCCCCAGAGAACGCTTTACTACGAGGGCGCGAAACTGGAAGCCATGTACCCTGTATCGCTGATTACTCACGGTGGCGCTTTGAACATCACCTGCCTGAGCTATGACGGTTCACTGAACTTCGGCTACACGGGCTGCAGGGACACCCTGCCAAGCATGCAGAGGCTGGCTGTCTACACCGGTGAGGCACTGGACGAACTGGAAAGTCTGATTCTGCCGCCAAAGGCCAAGCCAAAGACTGCAGCCAAGCCCAAGACGCCACGGAAGCCGGCGACGAGAAAGAGTAAAGCGGACTGATCGAGCGGACGATCAGCCCGCGCTTTGCCAGTGGGCCGCGCCCACGAAGATCAGTTGAAGGAAGCGGGTGGTCCGCTTCCGGATCTGCTCAATCTGATAGTCGTCATCGGCTGATACACCGAGCAGATCGGTCAGGCTGAAGGCGACACTTCGCACCACCAGATCACAGGTCATGTCCAGATCCTGGTCGGTCAGGTGGTCCACCAGCCTCAATCTGCGCAAATCGTTGGCAAGCTCGCTGGCAAAGAAGCGCATCTCACTGCGGATACCCTCCTGCACTGCCCGGCTCTCGCCCGCCAGCCCCTGGGCCATAAACAGAAAAAAGCTCCGGTTCGCCTGAGCGTGACTGATAAAGATGGCCACCGATTCTTCAATCAGCTTGTCCGCCTGCAGCACGTTCGCCCGGGCCTCCCGCATCATCCTGCGCAGCACCAGTCCCAGCTCATCCACAAGCTGAAGCCCCAGATCGTCCATATTGCGGAAATGCCGGTAAAACGAGGTGGGCACCACGCCTGCCTGACGGGTCACTTCCCGGATACCAAGGCTGGCGAAATGCCGCCCCTTGCCAACCAGCGTTAACGCCGCGTTCATCAGTTTCTCGCGGGTTTCACCGGGCTTTCTTCGTTGTTTTTCCGCCATCCTGTATCCATGCCGCGTGCCGTTAGCCGATGGTTCACAAGTGTACACACCAGAGAAAATAAAAGTACAGAATGCTTGTCATTTTGAGCCATTACCAGTCGGGCCGTTGTAGTCGGAGTCATCCGTGTGTACAGTCGTACACATTAGTGAACACTTGTACACACGGATAACCGAAAGCCTCGGGGAGGCACCCAGAATGTTAGCGAGACACACCCAGCACAAAGCCCTGCAATGGCTTGGCAGGCAGCTGTTTAACCGGAACGATCCAGAGGCATTTTTTGACCCTCTGCTCGAGCGCATCAACCCCATGTGGGTACAAGAGTACACACCGGCCAGAGTGGAGCGGGTCCTCTCTGAGACCCGGGACACCAAAACCCTGGTTCTGAAGCCGGCCCGACGCTGGTCCGGCTTTCGCGCGGGTCAGCATGTGAACATCTGTGTTGAAGTTGACGGAATCCGCCGCAACCGTACGTTCAGTCTCTCAAGCTCACCCCTGCTCTGGCAGGAGCAGGGACGGGTCACGCTGACCATCAAACGCCTTCCGGGCGGGCTTGTGACCAACTGGCTCCACGATCACCTGCAAACCGGTGCAGTCATCGGTTTGGGCGAGGCCTTTGGTGACTTTCAGATACCAGAACCGGCCCAGCCGGTCCTGTTCATCGCCGGCGGCAGCGGCATCACGCCAGTGCTGAGCCAGCTTGAAACCATGGCGGCGCTGGATTACCGGGCACCGGTGACATTGCTGTATTTCGTTCGTACCCGTGATGACGTCATCGCCCGGGAAAAGCTGCTGGCCCTGGAGGCACGCTACAGCGCCCTGACGCTTAATATCATTGCCACCAACGAATCGAAGGAACCTCGCTACCTGCGTGACCAGGATCTGGACGCGGTACCGGGCATCAAGGCACGGCAGGTTTATCTCTGCGGCCCCAAAGGCCTTATGGATCTGGCCCAGAACCTCCTCTACGAACGAGGCTTTGCTGATGCGGATATCCACAGCACGCTCTTCTCCGTTCCAAGCGCCGATCTGGGTAACGAAACGCTCGGTGGTGAGGTTCAGTTTGAAGACAGCCAGCTTGAAGTGGATTCCGAAGGCAATGCCACCTTGCTGGAAATCGCCGAGGCCGCCGGCCTGACCCCGCGCCACGGCTGCCGTATGGGTATTTGCCACCAATGCAGTTGCCGGAAAACCACGGGGACCGTTATCAACCGCCTGACCGGAAAAGCCTCTGGCCCCGGTGACGAGACCATCCAGCTTTGCATCTCGGTCCCCCGGGGCCCGGTCTCACTGGACCTTTAGGAATTAACACCCGATTGCATCGCGGAGCCCCAGTGCTCCGCAGGGAGTATGACCATGAAAAAGATGACCGAAGCGCAACTCGCTGAACTTGAAACTGACCTGAATGCGATCCGGGATGAGGTGCTTGCAGACCTCGGCGAACGGGACGCACGATATATCCGGCGGATGGTCCGCCTGCACCGGAGTCTCGAAGCGGGCGGCCGGATCATGATGCCGTTCGGTTTCCTGCCGCCGGTGTTCGTTGCCGGCACCGCAACCCTGGGCATTGCCAAGATTCTGGAGAATATGGAGATCGGCCATAATGTCATGCACGGCCAGTATGACTGGATGAACGACCCGACCCTCCACTCCCAGACCTACGAATGGGATACCGTATGTACCGGCGACTCCTGGCGCCGTACCCACAATTACGAGCACCACACCTACACCAACATCATCGGCAAAGACCGGGACTATGGCTACGCCGTGTTGCGACTCACTGATGACGAACCCTGGAAACCCTGGCACGCGCTGCAGTTCATCAATTACATCCTGCTGAGTGTATTTTTCCAATGGGGCGTGGGACTGCACGAACTTGAAACCGAGAAACTGCGCAGCCGGGAAATCAGCTGGCGCGAAAAGCTTCCCTTCATGAAAGAGTTCGCCCGCAAAGGTGGCAGGCAGGCGTTCAAGGACTACGTTTTCTTCCCGCTGCTCACCTTTCCGGTGGCTCCGATTGTTCTGGCGGGGAACGTGGGCGCCAACCTGATCCGAAATCTCTGGTCATCCACGGTGATTTTCTGTGGCCACTTTACCCAGGATGCGGAAACTTTCACGGAGGAGGAATGCGAGGGCGAGAGCAAGGGCCACTGGTATTTGCGCCAGCTCACCGGGTCCTCGAACTTCACCGGGGGCCGCTGGCTGCATATCCTGAGCGGCCATCTTAGCTATCAGGTGGAGCACCATGTGTTCCCGGACCTGCCCGCCCACCGGTATCCGGAAATTTCCGGCAGGGTTCAGGCGGTTTGCCGTAAACACGGCATTCATTATAACACCGGCAGTTTTGCGAAGCAGTACGGCACGGTGGTCAAGCGGGTACTCCGGTATTCACTGCCGGAGAAGTTGATAGGAATGGCCAGAGCGGCCTGACGGGGCTGGACCGGCCAGGCGCTGAAGACGCGCCTGGCCGCGTCAGGCTATCTGAAGTAACCTCAAAAGCTGAGGCCGGTGCTGATCCTGGATAACATCGGCCAGAGTGTACTTGTCCAGCACCTCCAGAAACGCTTTTAACGCCTCACCGAACATCGATTTCAAGCCACACACGGGGGTTATCTTGCAGGCATTCTTGGAGGAAAAGCACTCCACGATGCTGAGGTCCTGTTCGGTTTCCCGAACCAGGATACCAACGTTAATATCTGAAGGCGCACGATGCAGACGCATCCCACCTTTCTTGCCCCGGATGGTTTCAATGTAGCCCTTTTTGTTCAACTGATGCACCACCTTCATAAGGTGGTTTTTGGAGATATCATAGCTGTCGGCAATTTCCTGAATGGTCGCCAGACGATCACCCTGCACTGCCAGATATATCAGTACGCGAAGTGAGTAATCCGTGTAACGGGTGATGTGCATTCAAAACTCCAGTCGTTTTTGCAATCGTTCAATAAGAAGGTCGTGTCACCAGATAACAGGCAGTACCGCACAAAAATACGCCAGAAATGCCCAACACCATCCCTGACGCTCCCAGCGCAAACAGCATCCCCCAACTCAGGGCCATCATGCTGCACGCCAGCACCTTCGCCCGCGCCGGCACTGCCCTGCGTGTACGCCATTGATCAATGGCAGGACCGAACCTGGGGTGGTCCTCAAGCCACTGAGCAAAAGCCGGAGACCCCTTGCTGGCAAAAAATGCGGCCAGCAGAACAAAGGGCGTTGTGGGCAACAACGGCAGAACCACTCCTGCAGCAGCCAGCGTAATCGAGATATACGCAAGAATACGAAATCCGGTTTTCCCAAAACGATCGCCCATCACGGGGTTCTCACCAAAGTTCATAACTGCATCTATTCTACCGGGATTCAATGGACAGGTCTGCCCAAACGGCTGAGAAAAACCAGACGCGCAACGTAGGCCACTTTGATGCCGACAGCAAAGACCAGGGTTCCGATGTGAGCGGCAATTTGCACAGACAGCGCAAGCGCGCCCGCCAACGGGTATGCGAGCAGAATTGTAACCATCAAACCCAACACTGACAGTCCCAGGGTGCTGTTTGCTGTGAAAAGCCACTTTTCGTAGTCACTCATGAACTCACCTATAACATTTACATTGAATACATCTTAATACTAAGTCGGCTCCAGGGAAAAATCAAACCGTAGAACTGTACCCACCTGAATACATACCCTCACCCACATCTACGCCTTCCGATATACCCACAAAATAAATTTGACACCTCAAATACATCAAATCAAAATTCCGACATAAAGATTTATCCTAAATAACTGTTTTTGAGGAGACCGTGTTATGAAACAGAAAGACGCCTACCGGACCCGACTGGGAGGAGCGCACCATGGCTAAGTACCGCCGCCTCTGGTTTTTGCTGATCGGGATCCTGGCAGTAACCTTCACGCTGCTGGGGTATTTCGGTGCCGAGGTGTACCGCGAAGCGCCGCCCATTCCGGATCGGGTTGTGTCCGCAGACGGCGACACCCTGATGACAGAGGAAAGTATTCTTGACGGGCAGACTGCCTGGCAGTCCGTCGGGGGTATGCAGCTTGGCTCGATCTGGGGTCATGGCGCCTACCAGGCACCGGACTGGACCGCCGACTGGCTGCACCGGGAACTGGAAACCTGGCTGGAAATCGCCGCCCGGGCAGAGTACGGACAGGACTGGCACAGCCTCAGCGGGCAGCAGCAGAACGCCCTGCAGTACGACCTGAAAACCGAGTACCGCACCAATACCTACGACGCCGCTAACAGCACCCTGCACCTGTCCGAGCGCAGGACCGCAGCTATTGCCGAAACCGCCGACTATTACAGCCGCCTTTTCAGCGACGCGCCGGAACTGCAGTCTACCCGCGAAAACTACGCCATGAAGGAAAACACCCTGCCCAGCGCCGAGCGTCGCGAGCGGATGACCGAGTTTTTCTTCTGGACTGCCTGGGCCGCCGCTACCGAGCGCCCGGACAGTGACGTTACCTACACCAACAACTGGCCCCATGAGCCACTGATCGACAACCGGCCGAGCGGCGAGAACGTGGTCTGGTCGTTAGTAAGTGTGGTTCTCCTGATTGCCGGTGTCGGCGGCCTGGTCTGGGCCTGGGCCTTCCTTCGCAAAGAAGATGAAGAACCGCAGGCCCCTCTAAAGGACCCGCTCAGCGAGGTTGGGCTGACTCCTTCTCAAAAAGCACTGGGCAAATACCTTTTGCTGGTGGTTGGCCTGTTCACTTTCCAGGTCATGCTGGGCGGCTTTACTGCCCACTATACGGTTGAAGGTCAGGGTTTCTACGGCATCGAGACTTCTGAGTGGTTCCCCTACTCCCTGATGCGCACCTGGCACATTCAGTCCGCCATGTTCTGGATTGCCACCGGCTTCCTCGCTGCTGGTCTGTTTCTCGCTCCCATCATTAACGGCGGCAAGGATCCGAAATTCCAGAAACTCGGTGTTGATGTGCTGTTCTGGGCCCTGGTGGCCGTGGTTGTCGGTTCGTTTATTGGCAACTTCCTCGCCATCAACCAGATCATGCCAGCCAACCTCAGCTTCATGCTGGGCCACCAGGGTTACGAGTATGTAGACCTTGGCCGCCTCTGGCAGATTGGCAAGTTCCTCGGCATCGTGTTCTGGCTGGTGCTGATGCTGCGCGGTATTGTTCCCGCCCTGCGCCAGCCTGGTGACAAGAACCTGCTGGCCCTGCTGACCGCCTCGGTGGTTGCCATCGGCCTGTTCTATGGCGCCGGCTTCTTCTACGGCGAGCGCACCCATATCTCGATCATGGAGTACTGGCGCTGGTGGATTGTCCACCTGTGGGTAGAGGGCTTCTT
>Ga0209924_1000897_pt1 | contig 12218 bp, 8 predicted proteins | sample SalPonR1_C_D1_MG_FD_185700 | JGI IMG/M metagenome (GOLD analysis project Ga0209924, IMG submission 185700) | Salt pond soil microbial communities from South San Francisco under conditions of wetland restoration - Salt Pond MetaG R1_C_D1_MG... ...
CCAATAGCCAATAGCTAATAGCCAATAGCCAATAGCCAATAGCCAATAGCCAAAAGGTCAAAGGTCGAGAGGAGAAAAGAATTTGAGGGTAAGAATGAGATTGAGGTTACAAGCTTATAAATCTCAATTCAACAAAAAGAACGGAGAGCTCTTTGCGTTCTCTGCGACTCCGCGGTGAATAATTGATTTCATAGTAATCCAAGGCTAACCCACTATGCACGCTGAGCTTCCTCGATTGACGAAAGACAATAGTCTAAAGGTCAAAGGTCGAAAGTCAAAAGGAGAAAAGAATTTGAGGGTAAGAATGAAATTGAGGATAGAGGCTTTAACTCTCAATTCATTAAAAAAGAACGGAGAGCTCTTTGCGTTCTCTGCGACTCCGCGGTGAATAATTGATTTCATAGTAATCCAAGGCTAACCCAATATGCACGCTGAGCTTCCTAGATTGACAAAAGCTAATAGCCAATAGCCAATAGCTACATAAAAAAAAGCCCGCCTCCAAGAGGAGGCAGGCCTTTGATATTAGGTAAGAAACTAAAATTACGGTGCTACCGTAATTGTGATGGAAGGTCTAGTAGCTGAGCCTCCGGTTCCCGATCTGCGAACGAGGTCGTCGGCATTTTCTACTTCTGCTACTAATGTAATAGAAGTTGTATCCGAAACATTTGGAGTCGTATACAAAAAGACCATTTGGTCCGTCTGACTATTTTCATTAAAGTTCGGAGTATAAGGTCTGCTTTCTACAGTTGACTCAGTATCATCGATAACTTCGATGAAGCGAACTTCTGTTACATCTGGTACAGACCAATAACGCAGGTCTACCTCTAAGTCTGTTCCTGGAGCTATTACATTAGGCAAGTCCTCTTGCACGATGTCCCAGCCAGCAATGGCGGGTAACTCCCTCCCCTCTGTTTGGTAGAGGTCTTCAATTGGGTTTTCTTGCTCATAGCAGGCCATAAAACTAAGGCCTATAAAGCAGAGCATCATATATTTTATATATTTCATATTCATTGTTTTTTTGATTATTGATCGCGCCACATTGGCTCATTGAACTCTTTAGCAACTTTACTAACTTCTGCACCATTCCGGCTGACTTCCTCTATAGGGTATTGTGCGCGTTGCGCTGGATCTACAAATTGTCCTCCAGAAGGAATAAATAAACCTGCATACCCACTCATAACGGAGTTATTGAAGTCTGCTCTGCGCATATCTACCCAGGCCTCCGGATTGAGAAAGAGAGCCACATATTTTTGTCGTAAAATAAGTCCTAAGCTTAGATTTCCAGCTCCTACGGCTATCTGAGGATCACTCAGATAGTCATTCATATCTGCAGCACTGACGCCCACTTTCATCATGTTAGCGCGAATTCCTTCCAAGTAAGCATCATATGCTCGTCCGGCATCGCTTTGAAGAGCGGCTTCAGCCTCTATAAACTTCAATTCAGAGTAAGAACAAATCACTACCGGGGCTTGCTCCGTAGAATGCCAGGTCGATTCTGAAAAATCAACGGTATTTGGATCTGCGCTGTCATCATAATCGGTTATACCAACAAACTCATCGCTTAAGCCAGGATCAGCTAAAAGAGGAAGACGCGGATCGGGTAGATCTGTAAATCCTTCTTTTAATAGATCAATGAAGTAATTACTGTGTGTTACTGTGAAGTTACCCGTGTTATTACCCAACGCGATATCCGTGTGATATGGATTTCGACGTATGGCATTGTACACCAACTGTAAATCGTCATCATTAGAAGTAAATCCCTGATCTACTGCATTTAATACATCGCTGGCGGTAGTTGATGGTTTGTCTAAAATATGTAGAGCATATCTTGCCTTAAGCGCATGAGCAGCACGAAGCCACTTGTCGATATCTCCACCATAGATCAAATCATCATTCCCGGGCGCAAAAATCGACTCTTCGGCCTGCAAATCAAGAATCGCCTGATCTAATAGGTCCATGATGCTTCCATAGAGCTGTTCTTGCGAGTCAAATATAGGCGTCACGTTAGCTGTGCCGGCCAGGGCATCAGAAAAAGGGGCGTCTTCCCAGCAATCTGTAATAAGCCCTAAATTGACAGCCATTAATACGCGGCCTACACCGGCGTAATATGGGCTATTCTCTTCTTGAGCTCGATTTACTAAGTCATCGCCATTTTTCAGTCCAGATAAATAAGTCCCGGACCATGTCCCAGCCAGCGTAAATTCCTGAAAGTGCTGAAAATAGGAGCCTATCTGATAACAGGCCTGGCTAGTAGTTAAACTAGCAGAATAATAATTGTTGCTCGTCCGCTCAGCCACATTGGGGAGCAGTGACGAAAGTTGTACATCTCGGAGTCGGTTTGGATCTTCGTTGATGTCCAGGTAATCTGAACAACTCAGAAAGAACACACCGACAAAAAGTAATAGTATATTTCTCATTGTTTTCTTTTTTTAGAATGTTACGCGAAGTGTGAAGTCATACTGTCGAGTCTGCGGTGTTTGTAGTCCGGTAAAACCAAGGACATTACTACCAGAACCCAAGTAATTGGTTTCAGGGTCGAAACCTACGAATGGGGTATTAACCCAAAGGTTGTTGCCTGCAAAAGCTAGACTTGCTCCCTGGATTTTTCCATCTGAAATACGATTTAGCCACGATTGCGGCAAGCTATAGCTTACACTCACTCGGCGCAATCGAATCCAGGACGCATCCTGTAAAATCACATCCGAGGATGTATTCACACCACCAAAAACTCTGTATAAAGTCTCACCGTTAATTTCCACCTCTTGTTGGTTCATTTCACCATCTGCAGTTACACCATCAAAAGTTGCTAGTTCATAGCGATTTACAGTCCATGGATGCACACCATTACGGATCGCATTACGCATGCCCATATCGTACAAATCGCCTCCTTTTCGGTATTCGATGAGAACAGATGCAGACCAATTTTTATAATTGAAGGTATTTGTAATACCTGCAACCCAATCCGGAATAGCATTACCCACTCTGGAAATGGTATCCGTACGAACAAAAGGAAATCCTGCATCATTAAGTAACACGTTTCCAGCATCATCGCGCTCCAATGGACGACCGTATAGGTCACCAATGTTTCCGCCTTCTTCAATCTTATTTACAATGTAAAAAGGATTGAAAAACTCAACTTCTTCAATACCTTCTCGTATAGATTCAACCCGGCCTTCATAAGTAGACCAGTTGGCTGTAACATCCCACGAAAAGTTTCCTTTTTGGTAAGGAGTAGCTGATGCTAAAATTTCCCATCCTACATTTCTGACGGATCCAGCATTTGTTAAATATCTGGAGAAGCCCGTTGTATTGGAAATAGGAACAGATAAGATTAAGTCTTCCGATAACTGGTTAAAGTAAGTCACGTCGAAAGCTAATCGGTTATTGAAAAATCGCAAATCGGCTCCAAACTCGATGGAAGTCGTAATCTCAGGTCTCAAATCTGCATCGCCTATAACATTTGTATTTCCGAATCCAGTGACATCACCGAAAGGAAAATTAGATCCTAAACGATAATACTCTCCTATAGCGTAGGGAGGTGCATCTTTACCCACTTGTGCCCAGGAGGCGCGTAATTTACCAAACGAAAGACCTGGAATATTTACGTTTTCAGAAAACACCCAAGCTAAGCTAGTAGAGGGATAGAAAAACGATCGGTTCGCCTCAGGCAGGGTAGAGGAAAAGTCATTTCGTCCCGTTACTTCCAAATAAACAGAATTGCGCCAGTCCACTTTCGCGATTCCAATAATACCATAAAACCGATTTTGTCGGAAATCGTTCGATGCGAAAATAGCCGGTGTATTGCTCAAGTCAAAGAAAGAGGGTTCTACAAAGTTCTCTCCTCTAACATTCGTTCGATTGACTTTTATATCCGTCAAACTGTGCCCCGCAGTAAATGATAAGTTAAAATCAGATAACTGCTTCGTAGCAGTAACCAACAAGTTGGAGTTAAATTCGCGGTAGTTGATGCGCTCATCGATGATGAATCCACCGGTTTGTGAGGACAAATCAATTCCGGGAGGCACAATACGACTGCGTTGATCACTGTACTGATCCAGTCCGGCCACATAATTGATCGATAACCAATCCGTTATTTGGTAATCAAAGCCCATACCTCCAACAAGACGGTTAACATTATCTTGTAACTGTGAAAACTCAGCCAGATAGCGAGGATTATCAATAATTCCGTTGGAAAAATCTTTCATACTTCCATCCGGATTCTGATAATCATTAATATCAAAGGAGGTCGGGTGGTACGATAAAGAACTCATGATAGACTTATCACCCGAGTGTGGGCGTAACCCACCTGAATTCGTGAAATTCACTTGTGCATTCACAGAGAACTTTTCCGAGACCTTTAACGTACCTGCTAAGCGAGCAGAAAATCGTTCCCAATCACTGAATGGAATTATACCTTCGTGCTGTAAATGATTAAAAGAAGAATGGTAAGTCAATTTTTCCGATCCTCCGGAAAAACTTACGCCATTACTAACTTTTCTACCCGTTTGGAAAAAATCTTCGATGGGGTTAAATAATGGAGTTTGTCCATCGTATACTTTAGGACCAAAACTTTGGAATCGCAATGGATCGCCATTTGACAGAAAACGAAGTCGGCCAAACCGTCCCTCACGATATTCAGTTTGATACTCAGGACGCATCCCCAGGTTTTCCCAGCCGTAGCTCGAGGTCAATGATACCTTTGATTGTCCGGCTTTTCCTTTTTTCGTGGTAATCAATATCACACCGTTAGCAGCCCGCAATCCATATAAAGCTGTAGCGGAGGGTCCTTTCAAAACACTCATTGAGGCTATATCCTCGGGGTTTATATCCGCAATCCGATTAGAGAAACTGGTTTGCTCTGAACTTGCCGGTGAGTTAGATCCCGCACTGGGTAGTTGATTACCCGCAATCGTTTCATTCGAAACCGGTATGCCGTCGATAACAAAGAGCGGCTGGTTATTTGAATTTGGATCGATAGAGTTCAATCCCCGAATCGTAATATTCGTTCCCGCTCCGGGCGCTCCACTGGAATTGATGATGTTGACACCAGCCACTTTCCCGCGTAAGGCATCGACAATATTGACTTCTCGCGTTTCTGCCAGCTCGTCACCATCTAATTCCTGTACTGCATAGCCGAGTGATTTTCTCTCTCTGGAGATTCCGAGACCGGTAACCACTACCTCGTCGAGCACCTCAGCATCACTAAGGGTCACATTGAGTTCCTCCTGACCCTTGATTTTGATTTCTTTGGAACCATATCCCACATAGGAGAATTCCAAGGTGATACCGTCGACGACGGAAATTTCATACATTCCATCTACATCTGTAATTGTTCCAGTTCCTGAACCTTTTATGCTAACATTTGCTCCTATCAGTGGCTCACCATCCCCCGAAGTAACGGTTCCGGTCAGCACCCGATCCTGAGCCCAGGCACTAAGGCTGAATAATAGGGACATGCAGATGATGCCCCATTGGGTAAAATTTCGGTTCATACGTTTTGATTTTGTTGAGTGAATGAATATTCCATGTAAGAATGAAATCTTTTTAGACGTTTTAAAACGACGTTAACGAATATATAACATTTTTTTAATATTGTTATGGTCAATGGTCTTCTATTTTTTTCTTGCTCTTTATAGGCCTTTGCCTTGTGGGGTGTGACGCAAAAACAACTTTATGCCAAATATAATTTTGTGTCATATTAGTGGGTTTCAGTCGGTAATTCCCCGGACCATACTTGTTCAAATCCCTTTGGAAAGCTTGTTTTTAGTCCTTTATTTTCAGCCCAGTTTCTTATATATGTGCTCAAGACATGGAAAAAAGCCTCTCCATCCGTATCGTATTCGTAAACGTTATCATTAAACACTCCATTTTTATTTACCAGTATCGTGGCAGCCAAAAAGTAAGACCGCTTTGTTTGCGAATCCATAATGTATGATACATCCGTTAAGGTGCCATAAGCGTATCCCACCTTATTGAGCATCCGGATGTGCGCCGTATCCGCAAGATCCGCAAGAAAAAATTTCACATAATCCGGCGCTAGATCCTGGTAGGATGGACGATGCGACTCCGATGGCCAGCTCCCCATATGTTTCCACAGCCGTTTTCGGTTAGCCTCCGATATTTTGATTTGCTTGTCTTTAGGTGCTACTTCCGGCATTACGATAGCCATCAAAAACCTCTGAAAATCGTCTAGTCCCATGGCATTTTTTTGGCTAAAATCAAAGGCCAGGGGGACAATTCGGTCTCGTTCTACATCGAAATAGGCCCGACCCTTTTGCTGTCCCGGTAAGTCATACAAGCGATTCGTAAAAGCACCCTTACTCTTTACAAGACTATGATGGTAAAGAATGTCACCCTTTTGGTCATAAAAGCGAACCGGATTGGTGTATAAATTTTCTTGCACATTGTATTCCGGCGCACTCAAACGATGCACGATACGCGCTTCATACCCCATTTCTCCCAGCCGGCGATTGATATAGTCCACGCCCAAAAACTCATAGAGCCGATTGTAAGCCTCATTATCGGAAGCTATAAAAATTTGGTGAATGTATTCATCGATGGTCCGATAACCCGATGGCGATTCCGGATCTAAAAAGTCAGCTGTCTGTACCGGTCGCCCCGCAAATGTTTGCATTGGGCAATCCACTGTCAGGCCCTCAATGCCCAGGCAATGTAATTTTTCCAGCGCGAGCGCAGCCACCACCATTTTCACTGTACTTGCCGGATAAAAATACTGTTCATTTACCGGGCCATAGGTGTGCCTCACTACTTCTCCGTCCTCATCCAAATAAGCAAAGGAAATTTGTACCTCATGCCGCTCTTCATTCATATACGACAGCAACACAGAATCTACAGACCTACTAGCATCCAAGTCATCAAACGGATTTCCTTTTTGCCCTGAAGCCAGAGTAGCCCAAAGCACAACCAAAGTTATAAGTAGCAGTTCCGATCCTTGATTCATAGGAATCTATTTTTTATGTGGGCGTATCCCCCGCGCCGGATAATCTTACTTAAATATACGGAAAATGAAGTCTACTTGGTTGGGCGAGAGAGAAATAGACTAGTGTCATTACCACGAAATAAGTATAGAAAAGTCGCAGTAGATTTTTGTTCAGATCAAGGCGCAACGAATGAGACTAGCCCTAGCTAAGCGACTGAGGAGTAACGTAGATATGAGCAAAAAGATCAAGACTTGGTCTATAACGGATTTAGTGGTAATGACACTTACTATTTGGGCGCGGCGGTCGCTGTGTCCGGGGCTCGCTGTTCGCTCGGTCGTGCACCCGTTTCACGCGTACCGTGTGAAACGAGTTTCGACGCTGTCGCCCCCTTCCATCGCTTACGCGGGCCGCCTCACGGCGGCCTTCGGCTGGCGATGGAGCAGTTCTTTGGTATTTCGGATTTGTAAGGAATCCAATATGTGATTTGTTAAAAATCCGAAAAGATTCTGACTGTCTTCAATTGTGAGATTCAGAAATGTGGGAGTTGAGTAGTTGAAAATATTAGTCTATAGATCGGTATCATTTTCTTACTCAGTGAAAACCATAGCTTCAGAAGCTATTTTGAAATATTACAGTTCAGACCATGTAAAGTGAAGATCCAGATCTATCTCTAATGAATTTTTGACTTTTACCATGCCCAGCATTTTTGTGGGAGGTTCAATGTTGAATTCACTGAGTTGCAGCTCTATTTTGCCTCTTGTAGAAAGGGTTTTATGCTCCGATTGCTCTTTAGAAGAAAAAATCTCCACTTGTGAGTCTTTTGTAATGCCTCCAATAGTCAGTAAGACATCGAAATACCCAATAGGCTGATTAAGACTCATTTTTTCTGACCATAAGGAATTGAGATACCATTCCGCTTCCTTAAATGTCACTTTGACAATCCCTTCATCACTCTCGCTGCACAAAAGCTCATGCAAGTCTGAGGTCATCATTCTGTTCTGACATCTTAATGCTTCTGCAGGAATTTCTAATGATGCATGATCAAAATAGATCTTTTGGTCTTTCACGCTTCCTACAAATTCGTCATGTTTAACCTGATCCCATTGATTGCAGTGACAGGAAAATTCACCAAGATTTGTTTTACCGATAATTTGAAACTGAGAGTCTTCATCAAAGCAGATCAGCAGGTCTCTTGGGGAGGGCTCCGAATAAAAACTAGGAGAGAGCCCGTTTAAAAAAATAAACGTACTGAATAATAAAGAAATGATATGTTGAGTATATTTCATGATAAAATGGAGGAGCCGCCTTAGGCTCCTCCAAACAAATTCATATTAGAACGAAATAACAGCTTCAAGAACAAACCCATTGAAGTTTCCGTCCTGGTATTGACCAGTCCAGCCATCTCCTGTATAATTTTGATCTACATATTCGACCTTCGCAAGAATATTATTGGTGATAAACCATCCACCACCGATATTCAGTCGGTCGATATCTCTTCCGGTATTGCCATCAGTTCCCATGACGGTATTATAACGACCACCTACATATAGCTGCTCAGATGAACCAAAGCGGTAAAGTAATTCTCCTGCAATTTGATTATAGCCAACGTCTGCGCCACCGAAGCTTTGACCGCTTATGTTTTCATACAATCCGAAAAACTCTAAGCCCTTATATTTAATGAAGGGGTTGATCATAAATGAGGTTACTTGAGGGATTGTGAAGGTATTTCGTCCACTCCAATCTCCTGAACTTTCTTCCATGGTGTTCATTACATTATAATATCTGCTGGAAGCTCGGTCTCCATTGTATAGGAAGTTGGCAAGATCACTTGAATTATTGTAAAAACTACCCGTAATTCTAAATCGGAAGTCATCATTAAACTGCTTATCATAGCCCAGTTTACCATAGAAAGATGGACCTGCATCCTGGTCGTCTGAAGATTTAACAACCGATTGGTTTAATTTCCCATTGGAAATAGCAATCATTGCCAAAAATCCATTGGATCTGAAATATACCTCACCAAAAGCTTCAGTAGTGAATGCATCTATGATGTAATTACCTACAAATGGGTTATAAATGGCATTGGCATTATCCGTTCTTCTAAAATGAGCATCACCATAATTGATCTCATCCATACCTACTCTAACAGTTATGTAATCCATAACGCCGTCTAAAAAGTCACTTTTGATGAAATCCAGCCGATCAATCTGAAGGTGTCCACCTTTCACCCATGCTTCCGGGTGGTGGCGAGATGATAGGTAGGTTCTCATGTGTAATCGGACACCTGTCGCCATTTGTACGTCCAGATTTAAATTAGCTGTAGGTAGGTTGAAGTTGTTTCCAATGGAAGCCATTGTGTCTGTAGAACTACCTGTTGAGTGACTTAAGCCTTGAAACTGCATCGCAAAATCTGCTCCCAGTCGTACTTTTAGTCCTTCAAAAGCAGGACTATCTAACTTGGGAGTTTCAAATACATTTAAGCCTTCATAACCCGGCTGTCTAAAATTTTGCAGTTCGGGTTGTAGGTTATGCTGTGCCTGTGCAGCAAAGAAAAATAGTCCGAAAAATACGGTTAAAAGTAGTTTGAAGTTTTTCATAGCAATTGTGGTTAGTTTAATTTTTTATTAATGTGATGTCAAACTTGAATTCGATGTCTTTTCCAACTCTGATAGTACCCAACATGGCCGTAGGTGGGTCTATTTGAAATTCTGTCATGTCAATCATATGATTTCCTTTGATTTGAATTTCATTTCCTCCATTCATCAGCATACCCTCAACGATTACTTCTTTTTTATATCCTGCAATGCTCAGATTCCCTGAGGCCTTTACCCGGTTGCCATTTACGCTGAGTACATCTAGAATTTTAAAAGTGATTTGAGGGTGCTCCTCTGATTTTAAAGCTTCATAAGTGATACGGTCCATTCTTGATTTACCACTTTTGATCGACTCCACTTTAAACTGGAGATTCATCTTTGTTATATCCTGTAATTGCCCCGATGAAGTTTCGATATTCGCTTCTCCATTGATTTCTTCAACATCGCTTTCCCAATCGTGAAGTGTAGAAGTTCCTATAACGACTGCAGTAGCTTGATCACTTACTGAATAGGATTGGGCAAATACATTTAAAGAAAAAAATACAATTACTAAAAGTGCAAAAAGCTTTAGGCTATCCATATTGTTTTATGTTGTTGGCCCTAAGTTAAAGGAGGTTCATACAAGAAAATATGATATAAATCAGAGACCATGATGATCTTTGTTTTTAGCAAATAATTTCAATAAATAGCATTTTTTAATGCTTCGAGTTTAGTATTTTGCCGCCATGTCGGAAAAAGTACACACTTTAATCATTGGTGGAGGAGCGGCCGGGATCTTTGCCGCGATACAACTAAAGGCGCTGGCCCCGGAGGACCGGATAGTCGTTCTTGAGAAACAGGCCCAACTCCTCACAAAAGTAAAGGTGAGTGGGGGAGGCCGGTGTAATGTGACGCACGCGTGCTGGACACCGAAAGAGTTGGTACAGTTTTACCCTCGAGGACAGAAAGAACTGCTTGGTCCGTTCCATAAATTCATGACGGGCGATATGATGCATTGGCTCTCTGAGCGCGGCGTGCCGACTAAAATTGAGGACGATGGACGGGTCTTTCCGGAGTCCGACAATTCCCAAACGATTATCGATTGTTTTCTGGCTGAAGCCGATCGATTAGGGGTAGAGATTTTTACCAAAGAAGCGGTGAAGCAAATAGAGAAATTGGAGGATGGCTTTCATGTTCAATCTTCAAAGCAGGCTTATCGGGCTCAACATGTTTTATGGGCTACGGGGAGCACACCTTCAGCCTTGAAATTGCTGGATGGATTACAGATCCCGCTAACCGAGCGCGTACCTTCCCTATTTGCTTTTGATATTCCCTTGCGGTGGCTCCATGAATTGGCCGGCATTTCCTTGGCACAGGTTCGAGTGACTTTACCCCTGACGGGCATGGAGACCCGCGGGCCTCTGCTCATCACACACAAAGGACTTAGTGGACCGGGCATTTTGAAATTGTCCAGTTGGGCCGCTTATGAATTAGCTGCCTGCGGATATTCCTTTCGCATTTTATTGAATTGGGTAGATGCAGACAGCAGTGAGGTTCGAGATGCCATCAAAGAAATCCGAAATCAGCAGGGAGGAAGAAAGGTTTTGACCACGCCCTTATTTTCACTGCCCAAAAGACTGTGGAAAGCCTTATTGATCGCCGCGGGGATTCGAGATGAAAACTGGGCCGATTTGACAAAAGTGCAGATGAACGATCTGGTGGACGTGCTGGGCGCTCATGATCTGCCAGTCAAAGGAAAAAGTACTCATAAAGAAGAGTTTGTAACGGCCGGCGGTGTTGATACAAAGTACATTGACTTCACCCGCATGGAACACCGTCAGGTGTCCGGACTCTTTTTTGCCGGTGAGGTACTGAATATGGATGCCCTTACCGGCGGCTTTAATTTTCAGGCCGCCTGGACGACCGCATGGATTGCGGCGCATGCGATGGCTGAGGAGTCGATCAATTTATGAGCTCCTAAGTTCGAATCACTTTCTTTTTTATTTCTCCGTCCTGAACCCCGGGCCCAGCGACCTAAGTCTGAAAGGATAGATTATAGGTAAATTTTATAGATGTCGCCATGGTTCACCGGCGGCCTTTCTGAGTTAATTGCTAGATTTTATTTTCGATCATACCGTTTTATGCCAAAAATACTTTACGTTAGATAAAATATTAAATGCAATAGCTATTTCTTTTTGTTTTTTATTGTCGCTGGGCTTATTGCTGGATGTGGCTCAAGATATAATGTGAAGCCAGACAAGCAGTATGGAAACAAATTGGCTGCCATAGTGAATGTTGAAGCGGATACGGGCTTGGATAAGAGAAGAATCAGAAAGGGTGTTTCGTATCAAGTGCTTTAGACGTGTTGGACCTAAAAAAATAGCAGACCATAACAAACCGAATATTTTATAATCATGAGGAAATTTATTTATTTAAGTCTTTTGCTAGCAATTATGGCTTGCAAGGGAAACGGGCAGGAAGCGAATGAACCACCAGAGAAAGCAGCACCCTCCGAGCAGCCCGCAAAACAAGACACACTAAAACAGCCACAGCAAAGCGAAAAGCAGCAATCAGGTGAGGCTCAAGCGCTCAATGCTTCGAAAGTGAAAGATAAGGAAAAATGGCGGCGTCCACAATCTTTGGATATCCATGGAGTCTGGAGGCAAGGTAATTTTAGATGGTATCAACCTGTGACAAAGAACGC
>Ga0209924_1000929_pt1 | contig 12005 bp, 10 predicted proteins | sample SalPonR1_C_D1_MG_FD_185700 | JGI IMG/M metagenome (GOLD analysis project Ga0209924, IMG submission 185700) | Salt pond soil microbial communities from South San Francisco under conditions of wetland restoration - Salt Pond MetaG R1_C_D1_MG... ...
GGTTTACTGAGCCAGAATCAAGAAGCTTTACTCAGCTTGCCGGAGAAGTACTCTACAGATTCGGTGCCAGCGAAGATATTTATCTTGGAGCCCGATATAACCTGGTAGATGGTGAGCAAAGTAATGGCGACATCGAAATTACACGATTCAACATCGGTGGCGGCTGGTTCCTGACTGACAACGTTCTTGCCAAAGTTGAGTACGTGACTCAGTCTTACGACGGAGAAGGATTCGATGGCGGTCCATTTGAAGGCGCTGAATTCAACGGAATTAACCTTGAAGCAGTAATCAGCTTCTAAAGAACAAGTATTGAACACTTAAATAACTATGTGCGGCTCCCTGATACGGAGCCGCATCTTTCAATCCAATTTTTCAAAACACAACCCACATCTATTATGAAACGCTTACTCTCTTTTATTTTGCTGATGGTACTGACGCTATCCCTGACTCATCTGTCAGATGCCCAGAACAACGGTATGCAGCTTACGCTGGAAAACGACCATGAAATGGTTATCGACGGTACATCCAACATACGCGACTGGGATGCCCGGGCCAAGACCATCAATACCACCGTTGTTATGAATGAATTCGATATGAGCGCCCTGTCGTCTTTAACAGCAGATCATTTTGAGACACTTGAACTTTCAATTCCGGTTGAAGACATCGAAGCCGAGTCCGGTAAGCTTACCAGTAACATCCATAAATATCTGCATGAGAAAGATCATCCAAATATAACCTTTAATCTGAGCACAATTGACTCTATTTCAGTAGACGGCAACACTGCTACAATCAATGCTACCGGAATTATCAATGCAGGTGGCGTAGATCGAGAAACCTCAATGACTGTTGAAGCCATGTTTGAAAACGGAAGCGTCACATTCTCAGGTACACAACCGCTGTTAATGACCGATTTCAATATTGATCCGCCAACAGCTCTGTTTGGTACAATTCGTGCGCGGGATGAAATTGATATTGTTTACTCACTTACATTTTCAGCCAGTTCTTCAATATAATAGTGCAATCATCTGATCAGCCCCGTGATACTATTCAACTTCACTTGATGGTTTACGGGGCCTCGGGTGATTTTTTCATTCATTCTTTCCTCTTCTGTTCAACTTAAAACGATTGCAATTAACAAATTGTCTCCGCTACACTTCCATATCCTCCTGCTGTTTTTTTTCAGCTTATTTGCCGGCTCGGTAATTGCCCAGGACATTACAATTGACACGGAAAATAGCCGGCTTTGGATTGAAGGAAGTTCCAATGTTAATCAATTCCGATGCAGAGCCCGCCGTTACAATACAGATGTTGCCCCTCCCACATCAGACACCACTACAAAAGTGGAAGTTGATGTAGCTGTTGAAGGCTTTGATTGCGGTAAAAGACGGATGAACAGAGATCTGTACGAAACACTCCTTTCTAACAGACATCCTTTTATCAGTTTTGAGTACATAAGCACAGAGTCGATGACGTACGAAGAAATGACTGATACATACACAATGATTGTAAACGGTAAACTTACTGTTGCAGGTCACACAAACCAGATTCAGTTCCCTCTCACTGCTGAGGTTTTGGACAACAATACCATCATGGCCGTAGGGAGCACAGATCTTAAAATGACGGCCTATAATGTGGAACCGCCAAGCGCGCTTCTTGGCCTTGTAAGAGTAAATGATGAACTCACCGTTCACTTCGAGATTGTTGCAACCCTGAACACTTTAGAGCTTCCAAGAGATGGACAAGATCAGGAATAAGCTCTCAATAGAAGACAATATTCTACCCGTTCCATACTGGGATATAACAACCTCCGGAAAGGTGCTTGAACTCCGGGTAAAACCATCCATAGACTTTCATCCGGGAAAATATCGGCTCGGCATTATTCAAATTGGCCGGATTATTTCCCGAATACAGACACTGGCTGAACAATCCGGGTCTAAACCACAAATTCAGCTGTTTCCAAATCTTTCCGAAAACCAGCTGGCTGCCACCGTTTTCTGGCCTGGCTTTATGGAGGATGAGCAAAGAACTAAGTCAGAGGAGATACACCGTACGCCCCTATCTGATTCAGATATGCAAACAATCGCCGGTCATTACGATTTAAAGCTTTCTGCGGATGAGCCGCTGACTTCAGATGACGATACAAATTCTGTTTTTCACGTGGTTAGTAAATCAAACCAGCCTTTTATATGGCTTAAACTGGGTCAGTTTATCCAGGATCTTACTGAACAGGTGGAGGCCTCACCATCATCGTGCGACCTCACTATCGAAATACTTACCACCTATACGCCCGAACGATCCTCATCAACCCGTAAAGTAAGCTATAAACAAGCCAAAATTTATATTGGCAGGAAGAACCAATTTACCGATTGAAATTTTTCTTTTACTTTTAGCTCAATTTCCCTAAGATATCTTAACTTGTTGGCTTGCTTACGGTGAACTCAAACAAAATTATGAGCACAGATACAAAGACTGTTTTAATCGTAGAAGATGATCTAATTCTCAACCTTCTCTACGAAAGTTTTATGGAAAAAATGGGGTTTGAGACGCATGGAGAGCTCGTATACGGCAAAACCGCCGTTGATATGACAAAAAAAATTAATCCGGACCTTATCTTGATGGATATTGCCTTAGAGGGCGATATGAACGGTATTGAGGCGATGCAAAAAATCAGGGGATTTTCTGATGTACCGGTCATTTTTATAACGGGTAACTCAGATCCGGAACACCGCGACAAAGCCATTGCCACCTCAAACTCCTACTATTTAATAAAGCCTGTCGAGTTTGACGACCTTAAAGAAACTCTTGCAAAGATAGGCCTGGCCTGACAGCCCATTACAATTTATAATTACACATAAGATTATCTATGCATGTCGTAAGATCTGTCTGTTTCATCTCTATTCTGGTACTAATATCATCATGTACAACGCCACGACAGGCAGCGGAACCCGCTACAGCCGATATTATGAGCGTTGACGAAATTGAACGCCCCATTCCCTATCCGGTTGAAATACCAGACGCATTTCTGGGTGCTGTAGAGAATGGCACCCGCACAGAAACCGGGCACCCCGGAGATCAATACTGGCAGAATGAAGCAAGCTATACACTTCACGCAAGTCTCGATACGCTCAATCATATGGTCCGCGGCCGTGCAGATATCGAATATGTCAATAACTCACCAAATCGGCTGAATACTATTGTGGTGGAGCTGGCTCAAAACCTTCACAAAGAAGGGACGCCCAAAAAAGAGATGACCGAAATAACGGGCGGTAAAGAGATGCATCGTATTACGGTCAACGGATCGGAATTATCACCAACCACTATGCAGGCCCGCTGGACAACAGGCGCAAACGGATACATCGTTAATGGCACCCGGCTTTATATTTTTCCTGATGAACGCATCGCTTCCGGACAATCCGTTAACCTGGGCTTTGAGTGGACGTTTAAAATACCGGTTCAGGGCGCATCCGGTCGAATGGGCAGAAGCAGAAGCAATCTCTACATGATCTCCTACTGGTATCCGCAGGTAGCCGTTTATGATGATGTCTACGGCTGGATGGACGATTCATTTCTTGGAAATGCAGAATTCTACCACGAATTCTCGGATTACGAACTCTCAATAACTGCACCGCGTGAATGGATCGTCATGGGAACAGGCGAGTTTCAAAATCCCGACGAAACCCTGAGCCCCCAAACTCTCGAACGTTACAACCTTGCCGGAGAAAGCGATAGTGTGGTTGTAATAGTTGACTATGATGAGGTGGATGCTGCCACGGCTCAATCCGAGTCAGACAGCCTCACATGGCACTTCAGTTCTGAGCGTATTCGCGACGTAGTTTTCAGTGCTACACGGGAATCCCGGTGGGACGGCGCCCGTGCAGCGGTCGGTGATCGTAATGATAACGGTGAAACTGACTATACGCGAATTAACTCCTTTTATCGCGATACAGCCATTTTCTGGAACCAGCAAACTGAGTATGCTCAGCATTCAACTACATTTTTATCTGACTATACGGGTATGCCGTATCCCTGGCCACATATGACATCTATTGAGGGAGCAGGGATTATTGGTGGCGGCATGGAATTTCCAATGATGACCGTAATTGGTGATTATAACAGTTCAGGAGGCGTAAGCCTTTATGGAGTAACCGTCCATGAAATAGCACACATGTGGATACCAATGCTGGTGAGCACCAATGAGCGCCGATATGCATGGATCGATGAAGGCCACACTACGTTCCATACCCAGCAGGCCAATGTAGCCAGGTATGGGGAGGACCGATTCAGCAGAACAAATTTATTCGGCCAGTATTTGCAAATTGCAGGAACCGACTGGGAGGGAGAAATAATACGATGGAGCGACTTCCACATTCCCGGCCCGGCATATGGCGTTGCTTCATACCCTAAACCGGCATCAGTGCTGACCGCCCTCCGCGGAATTCTCGGAAACGAGCTTTTTGAAGAGGCTCACAAAGAGTTTATGCACCGCTGGAAGTATAAGCACCCATACCCCTGGGATTTCTTCAACACAATTGAAGATGTGAGCGGCCGGGACCTCTCATGGTTCTGGAGAAGCTGGTACTACGAAACATGGGTGCTCGATCAGGCAGTATCGGATGTATACACTGAAGAAGGAACAACAATCGTTGTAATAGAAGATATCGGAAATATTCCAATGCCGGTACTGCTTAAGCTTACACTCGATGATGGGTCAATGCTCGATACCAGGCTCGACATAGAGGACTGGCTTGTCGGCCGTCGGACAATCGACTTTAAGATTGATACAGAATCACCGGTAGTACGTGTGGAAATTGATTCCGAGGTTCTTTTCCCCGACGCCAACAGAAAAAACAACGTATGGGAAGCATCGGGCAATCAATCGAACTGAATATACCGTTGACGGACTTTATACACATAACCAGGTGACAGGACATTCCGGCTATTGCAAGATAGGTTCAGCATGTTGTAAAAATCTATTTAAGATAGACTCCTGGCTTTTAAGTGACGTGATTTTTATAGATCATTTGCTTACTGGAATATAGAGTAACCAAACTGCTTTAGTCGTCAAAGAGAGGCCGGGCATGGTCACTGTATTCTTTTTTAATCACGTGTTACTTTTTTACCGTTTAATTCATTTCACTTATGAAGCTTTTCGAAAGGCTAAAAAAAGCGAATACACTGCGAATCGTCTTTTTTGGAGTCGCAACCATTGCGGTAGTAGCCCTCACTTTGCTTAATATTTACTCTCTCTATGAACTGAGAAACTCCTCAATAGAATCTGCAACTGATGTTAAGAAACTTCAGATAGAAGAATTTGCGAATACAATTCAATATCAATTTTACAGGTCTGTCTGGGATATAAGAAAACTAGACATGAATAAGGTTGAGACGGGCTGGCAAAACAATCAGAACCTCCCCGAATCATTTATTAAAATTCTTCAAAAAGTATCAGATGATCCGCTTTACAGCAGTATTCATTTTATTCACAAAAATGATGACGGCTGTGTAGATCCTGAACATCCGGTGTACAGGTTTGATGCATCTCAGGACAGGTTCGTTGCCATTGATGCGGTACCAGATCTAGTATGTGATGGATTTGGAATCTCAAAATCACGCGCCAGGGCTATTGTTGATGATTACCGTTTCAATACACGTACCACATTCGACTCTCACCGGTCGATGACAATTGCATTAGTAGATCTTACCGACAACACTGTTATTGGTCACCTGAACCTTCTTATTGACAAAAACTACTTGCTCAATGATTACATCGCCGGAGAGATGGAAAAAAGCTTTGGTGACGCAGAAGAGTCAGGAATTGTTGTGTGGCTGAGAGACTGGATACAGGATGATATTCTGTTAAGCAGCGATCCCGATTACACCTATAACCGGGATGAATATCCAATCGACATCCGTCAGCGATTTTCTGACTCCCTCGACGACTGGAACATTCATGCCACAGTTTTGGAGTCTCCCACCATAGCGGCTTCTGATGCCTCATTAACCCGAAATCTCATTGTGCTTGGCGTTGCGGTTTTTGTGCTCTTCGGAGCCCTGTTTTTTATTTTTATCAACGCCCAGCGCGAACGGGAACTCGCAGAACGCCAGGCCGGATTTTTAGCTAATATCACTCACGAACTGAAAACACCCCTGGCCGTTATGCAGGCCGCCGGCGAAAACCTGGCGGATGGAAGGGTTACGGAAGGCAAACGCCTTAAAAGCTACGGAGATCACATTTATAATGAGTCTGTCCGATTAAAACGCATGATTGAAAAACTTCTTGATGCTGCTAAGGTTGATTCCGGACAACTTTCAACACAGCAGGCCCCGCACTTTCTGCAAGAGCTTACTGCGGAGTTTGTGGAGGCTAACAGGGGGTATATTGAAGATCAGGGATTTACCTTTAATTTTACATATGATAAAAATCTGCCGCTCGTTATGGTTGATGCAGATCATATTGAAACCACACTGAACAATCTTGTCGAAAATGCTATGAAGTACAGCAGGGACGAAAAGGAAATTTCAGTTAAAGTAGAAAAGAAGGGCAGCTATGTAGCGATCGCCGTATCCGATAAGGGAACGGGTATTCCCAAAAATTCACTGCGCTATATATTCGATAAGTTTTATAGGGTTGAGGACACTCTTACAGCAAAAACAAAAGGTCATGGCCTCGGGCTCTCTATCGTCAAAAATATGGTCGAATTAAACGGTGGAACCATCAACGTAAAAAGCGACTACGGAAAAGGTTCTACATTCATTGTAAAATTCCCGACATTGATGTCGTCTGATTCAGGCATCGATCAGCCGCCTGAATCTACATCCACTAATGATGCTTTAACTAAGGAGAAAATTGGCCCAAATGTCCAATAAGAAGATTTTAATTGTTGAGGATGAGCCAAGTTTAGTGTTCACCCTTCAGGATACACTCGAAAGCGAAGGATACGATGTGAGCGTTGTATCCGACGGCGAAGCTGCAATTGAAAAAACAAAAGAAGTAAAACCGGACTTAATGCTTCTTGATTTAATGTTGCCCGGTATGAGCGGCTATGAGATCTGCAAAAAAATTCGATCTCTAAAATACACCTTCCCGATTATTATGCTCACTGCAAGAGACCAGGAGGTCGACAAAGTGGCAGGCCTGAATATTGGAGCCGATGACTATATTACAAAGCCGTTTGGCGTTAAAGAACTTCTGGCCAGGATTCAGGCCAGGCTGCGCCGGGCCAGTTCATACTCTAAATCAGGGCCACTCGAGGTGCTGAAGCTCGGGAACGTAAAAATTGATCTCAAAGATTCTGAAGTTGTGAAACCTGGAGACGTAACCCACCCCCTGTCAACCCGTGAAGTGGAAATGATTCAGTATCTCGTGGAGCGGGCAAATCAGCCGGTATCACGCGATGAGCTGCTCGAACAGGTTTGGCGCTATGAATACAGTACGAATACACGAACAGTTGACGTACACATTTCGAAACTGCGGGCCAAGATAGAGGAACACCCGGATGACCCCCACTATCTTGTGACATTGCACGGAGTTGGATATATGCTGAAGATCAACTGAGTTACAGTTAACCTTCAGCATTAACGAGCTTGCCTATTTTAAGCCCATGTTACCCGATCATAGCTTATGATGAGGGCTGATTGACAATCTAATCTGTTACCTGCTTTACAAACGTGACAAATCCATTTAGCTGGTCTTCCAAAAGGCCCTGAAGCATATCAGATTTCAGGCCTTTTTCAGGGTCAAAATTTTCATTTACTCCCTTGATGAACATTCTCTCTGAATAAATCAGTGCCTTTCTGTAAGATAAGATCTGCTGTAAATGTTCAACCGGCCGCAGTGCTCCAAAAGATCCAGCCGCCTCACCAATAAATGATACAGGCATTTTAAACATAGCTTCCGGGAATGGCAGGTAATCGATAAAAAGTTTCAAAACCCCCGGAAATCCGCCGTTATATTCTGGTACAACAAAGAGAAATCCGTCGGCATCGAGAAACGCATCGTTAAACTCAGTAACGCTATCAATATCATCTCCGTACTTGCCACCAACGACATCAGCATATGGAAAGTCTTTAAGCGAGAATAACTCAACGTTTGCTTTGCCTTCCAGGAACCTCTTCGAATACTTAGCAACTTTCAGAGCATTTGAACCTGGTCGGTCTGTAGATGACAGAATATGAATAGTGTTCATTAGAGTAATCTGTTTTAGTATGTTATAATTTGTTTAATGTTAAACTATTTTTTCGTTTTTACCGTTCACAAACCGCACAAAGATTTTGCGTTTATAAAGGTTCCTGATACCATTTTAGAAGACTCCGCATCATAAATAAACAAAAAAAGCGGTTTTCTAACTTCTAAGCTTAATTAATGAATTAACAACTATTTATCATAATTAATTTTGTATTTAAGACAATACGTATTAATTTTTTAATTGAAAGCGATACTCGTGTTATGGTAGACACCGAGAAATAGCTCCAACAATCTCACCCGGAATGGATAATTTCGGGTGAGACTTTTTTAGACGTTGCCTTTAATTTTTTTCAACCTCTCCCACAGCTTTGCCTCACGGCCTGTTTTTCCAGCCTCATACCATTTTTCCCCCTTCAACTCATCCGGCAAATATTGCTGCCTAACCCAGTGATTGGGGAACTGATGCGGATACTTATAATTCTCTGAGGCATTTTCAACACCCAGGTAAACAGATTTCTTTTTATTTGCTGTTTTATCACGCAAATGAGAGGGCACCTCTCCCACCCCGCTTTTTCTGATCGTCTTACTCACATCAAATATCGCTTTTGTTGAATTACTCTTTACCGATAGCGCCAGAAAAATAGCGCAGTGCGACAGGAAGTAAAGCCCTTCGGGCATACCTGTTTTTTGAAAAGAATCGTGTGCCGCATTAATTACTGTTATAGCGTATGGATCTGCCATCCCGATATCCTCAGATGCAAAAATCAAAAACCGCCTGAATATAAAATTCGGGTCTTCTCCCGCTTCAAGCATCGCATTCATCCAGTAGAGTGATGCATCAACGTCTGACCCCCGCATAGACTTGATCAAAGCGGAGGCGTAATGGTAGTGTTCGTCTCCGCCCTTGTCGTACCGTACATTTCTTTTCTGAATGGATTCTTTAGCTATATCGAGATCTATCACCACAACACCGTCTTTACTTCTTGGCGTGGTAAGAGCAGCCATCTCGATAGCGTTGAGTGCATTTCTTACGTCGCCGCCTGCATACTCTGCAAAATGCTCCTTGGCTTCCCGCGTAAGATTAATGTCCATATAGCCCAGCCCCTTCTCGGAATCTTCAAGAGACCGGTCGATCATAGTAATAATGTCTGATGCTGTAAGAGGCTTTAACTCAAATAGCTGGCATCTAGACAATAATGGATTGACAAGCGAATAGAATGGATTTTCAGTAGTGGCACCAACCAGTATAATAATCCCGGATTCAAGATGAGGAAGCAATGCGTCCTGCTGGGCTTTATTCCAGCGGTGAATTTCGTCAACAAACAATATGGTACGCTTTCCGGAAGCTTTCTGCTCATGGCCGGCTTTAGATACAACCTTTCTCAAATCTTTGATACCGTCAAGAACCGCATTTATAATTTCAAAACGCGCATCAATCTCTTTTGATATCACATGTGCAAGTGTCGTTTTACCTGAACTAGGCGGCCCGTAAAAGATGAGAGAGCCAATCATACCGCTTTCGATCATGCGGCGAATCATTTTTCCTTCTCCCACCAGCTCTTCCTGCCCTACAAATTCATCAAGGGTTTCAGGCCGCATACGCGTTGCCAGCGGCCGATTTATACCTTTATCGCCCTTCAAATTATCGTCACCTTCTTTAAACAAATCCATATATCAAAAATGAAAATATTATCGCGAAAATTAGTAGAAACATGATACTCAAAACCATCTGTGAGAAATACATAATTTAAACTGTTACAGTTTTTATGATATATTCTACACGGAGATGTACTGATTGTATTAAATTTTTTTAATCATTATTTATTTAAACATATATAAATGATGTTTACGGAAAGTTTTTGCATAATAGTTTATGCCTATGATCACTACAAAAAACTACGTTATAATAACAAAAGCTTTAGGATAAAAATGAAAATCAGATTTGTCGACAGGTCAGACATAAAAGTATCAAGAAAAAGTAAGTCTAAATACAGACCTTTAAAAGAAGCCATTTCGGAGTTAGAGCCGGGCGGCGATGCAATTCAGGTTAAGTTTTCCGATGAAAAAGAACTCACGTCGCTGAGGAATGTAATATACACCTACAACAGGGAGACAGACAGTAATGTGCGCAGCAGTGCCGATATGTCCAAAAATCTCATCTACTTCTATGTAAAATAGTTTTGACCCGAGAATGATATCACACAAGTTCGCTCAGATTTTAACATTCTGCGCATTTTCAAAGATTCTTTTGAAAATAAAAAAGGCTGCCGAATTTTATTCAGCAGCCTTTTTTTAAACCTGGTAAATAACCAGAGAATTAATCTTCGTCTTTATCTTTATTTTTTCCTGCAAGCTTCTCTGCAAGTCCTGAAACTTCACCCAGTGTTGGGGTTCCCGTTTCTACACTTTCAGGCTTGGGAGTTTTCTTCTTGGCTTTTGATGCCTCTTTCTTCGACTCGCTTTCAAGCTGATTGAGCTCAATTGTTTTGCTGGATTCATCAAACTTCACAACAAATCCTTCAACAGTATCGCCCTCACTGAACGCTTCTTTGTGATCTTCAATATCGCCTTCCAGTTTCGAAGCAGGTAAAAATGCTTCGGCACCAAGCGGCAGTTCAACAAAGAGTCCCTTATCGGTGATCTTGCTTACTTTTCCTTCAGCTTTTGTTCCGAGACCATACTCTTCAGCATATTTTTCCCATGGATTATCTTCCACTTGTTTGTGCCCAAGAGTGATTCGTCTGTTATCAAAGTCAACGGCAAGAATCACAACTTCAAGCTCCTGCCCTTTGTCAACAGCTTCATTCGGATGCTCGACGTTTTCCGTCCAGCTTAGGTCTGATACATGAACAAGTCCGTCAATTCCGGGCTCAAGTTCAACGAATACGCCAAAGTTAGTAAGGTTTCGCACTTCTCCTTTATGCTTCGATCCAACCGGATATCGTTCCAGGAGATCTTCCCAAGGATCCTGCTCAAGCTGCTTCACACCAAGAGAAATTTTCTTCTCCTCTTCGTTGATGTTCAGAACAACACATTCAATGATGTCGTCTTTCTGTACAAGCTGTGAGGGATGCTTGATGTGCTGTGTCCAGGACATCTCGCTAATGTGAATCAATCCTTCAACACCTTTCTCAAGCTCAATAAAGGCACCGTAGTCTGCAATAGAAACCACACGGCCCTGAACTCTCATGTTATCAGGATATTTGATATCAATGTCGTTCCATGGATGCGGCTGAAGCTGCTTCAGACCCAGTGAGACTCGTTTCGAATCTTCATCAAAGTCGATAACAGCAACGTTCATCTTCTGGTCCAGCTTAACAATCTCTTCCGGATGATCCACACGTCCCCATGACAGGTCTGTAATGTGGAGCAGGCCGTCAACACCACCAAGGTCAATAAAGACACCAAAGTCAGTAATGTTTTTGACGATACCCTCAAGTACCTGTCCGGCTTCAATCGTTTCGAGAATTTCTTCACGCTGCTCTTCAAGATCAGACTCGATAAGTGCTCTGTGAGAAATCACAACGTTCTCTGCCTGCATGTTGAGTTTTACAACCTGAAATTCCATGGTTCGGTCAACATAAGCGTCGAAATCGCGAACCGGCCGTACATCAATTTGTGATCCCGGAAGGAAAGCGTCAATGCCAAATACATCAACCACCATACCACCTTTAATCCGGCGCTTGATGTGACCTTCAATAACTTCTCCGGTCTCGTATGCTTCTTCAAGATTCTCCCATGCCTGCAGAATATCTGCTTTACGACGAGAAAGGATAAGCTGTCCTTCTCTGTCTTCTACCCTGTCGAGGAATACATTTAC
>Ga0209924_1000930_pt1 | contig 11999 bp, 10 predicted proteins | sample SalPonR1_C_D1_MG_FD_185700 | JGI IMG/M metagenome (GOLD analysis project Ga0209924, IMG submission 185700) | Salt pond soil microbial communities from South San Francisco under conditions of wetland restoration - Salt Pond MetaG R1_C_D1_MG... ...
TTCCTTACTGCGCAAAGTTTCCCGATAAAGAAGAACGGGAAACGCCCGGCCCGGTCAATGCCGGTATTCACCCTCTTCGTCGAACATCAGGTCTTCCATCCAGGCGTAGTTCGCTTCCTGACCCGGCTGGTTGAACAACACCATGAGCACCACCCACTTCAGATCTTCCAGACCGATTTCAGACGCATCCAGCGCCAGCAGGCGATCCAGTATGAGCTCGCGCCGGGGCGAATCGAGCACCCCGGCGTTTTCAAGGTACATCAGGAATCCACGGGCTTCAACGTCGATCCGGCGCATTTCCTCGACATTGAAAAGGCGCACCGGATTTTCCGAGTGACTGCTGACGTCGGGTAGCTGGCGCTGTTCGGCCAGGCCGTCCAGCCAGGCGAAGGCACGATCGATTTCGCCCTGCGAGAAACCGGCCTGCTCGAGACTCTCGCTCAACGAGTCGCGGTCCGGCTCGGATTCAGGCTCGTCGTAGATGTAGTTCTCGAACAGATACATCAGCAGGTCCAGCACATTTTCTTTCATTCAGTTCGATTCCCGCGCTTGGATTCACGATTGGATTCAGGGCCGTTGGTTTCATGCTCGTGCCCGGTTCTACTGTAACGCCCGCCGCCAAGTGCCGCGACGCGGCCCTGCAGTTCCAGCTCCAGCAGCATCGACGATACCGCCTGCGTCGTCAATTTTGTGCGCGCGATGATTTCATCCACCGAAATCGGATCGTAACCGACCGCCGCAAGCAATGTTTCGACTTGGGGGTCCGAAGCGCCCGACTCAATGGCGCCGGCGGCGGCGGAAGCCTCGGGCTCGGTGGTCGAAGCCGCGCGTGGCGCGAGCAGGCCGCGCAACTCGCCGGCAAGTTCCGCGATCAGGGGCTTGAGCTCGTCGACGATTTCGTCGGCTGATTCGACAAGGCGCGCGCCTTGTCGAATCAGCCGGTGACAGCCGCACGCCATTGGATTTCGGATGGATCCCGGCACGGCGAATACTTCTCGTCCCTGCTCACCGGCCAGGCGGGCGGTGATCAGCGACCCGGAGCGAATGCCGGCTTCGATGACCAACACACCCGTACACATGCCGCTGATGATCCGGTTGCGGGCCGGGAAGTGGCCGGCCCTTGGGCCGACACCTGGGGCGAAGCTGCTGATCACAGCCCCATTATCCACGATTCGGCGAGCCAGATCACGGTGCCGTGCCGGATAGACCTGGTCCGGACCGGTGCCGCCTACCGCCAGCGTGATGCCGCCGGCATCCATGGCTGCACGGTGCGCCACGCCGTCCACGCCCAGCGCGAGCCCGCTGGTGATCACCATCCCGCCCCGGCTCAGATCCTCGGCGAACTCGCGCGCGATCGAGAGCCCGCCCGGCGTGGCGTTTCGGCTGCCGACGATCGCAAGCTGGGGGCGCAGGAACCACTCGGGACTACCATTGACGAACAGCGCCAGAGGCGCATCGGCAATCCGCCGCAACAACGGCGGGTAGTACTCGTCGTTGCGCGAAATCAGATGATGCGAAGGGTGGTCCAGCCACGCCAGGGCGGCATCCAGGCGCGCCTGGTCAGGGTGCTTGATGGCCCGAATGAACTCACGCGACAGGCCGGTGCGCCCGAGATCCCGATCGCTCCAATCCGGCAGGTGAGGGTAATCATCGGACGCGATGTCCAGCCCGTCGAGCGTCCCCGGACCGAGGTCCGGGGCGAGTACCAGTTTCAGCCACCCGAGCTGATCGGGTTGTGAACCCATCAATACGGCGCTGACGCGTCAGGCGCTGTCACTCCGATCGCGCGCCGTTACAGACGCCGATCCGGATGGTCGACCAGGTCACCGGTGCGCACGCCGCGCTTGCCGCTCATGACCAGGCCGTAGCTGACCCGGTCGAAGGCACGAAAGACCATGACCTGGCCGATGAACTGCGGCGGAAGCTGGACGCTGCCGCCGCTGACGCCGGTCGGCGCCGGTCGGCCGCGCAGGCCGTTGACGAAGTCATCCTCGACTCTGCGGTTCGGGTGGAACACCGAGAAGGTATGCCCGGGTTCGACGCCGTCACGAATGCCGATATCCATGGCCACGACCTGGTAATGGCCGACCGCATAATCGCCGCCGTTGATGCCGATGATGCTGGCACCCTCGGGAATGTCGAATTCGGGCGCGCGCGGATAGAAGGTCAGGTCGTAAAGATAAGGATCGACCGGCAGAATGTAATCGCCGGCACGCACTTCCATTTCGGCCTCCAGCACCTGGAGCTGCGCCGGGTCGCCGGTGGTCAGCACTTCGGCGCGCGCGACCTCCCAGAGCTGGTAGCCGATGACGTTGCCTTTGCTGGAGAAGAAGTCGAGCTTGCGATCAATACCGATCGGGCGCTCGTCCGAAGGCACCGCGCCGCGGTTGCCGCGCATCAGGTTCTGGCGGACAGCACTGCGGTCCCCGCTCTTGACTTCCTCGAACTGGTAGCTGAGACGTGCGATGACCATCTGGTCACCCGCGCGCTGACCGTCCATACCGCGAACGAAAGCGCGATACGGTTCGGCCGAGACATAGCGCGTGTCCTCGTTGGCGACGATGTAAGGCAGCCCGGCGAGCTCTTCGTTGTCGACCACCCTCGGTTTGACAAGAAATGGCTCGATCACGCTCAGCGGCACCGTGGTCACCGGTCCGGTGGTGTCGCTGCGACGAATCTCCGGCGACAGCCGGCGGGTGCCATCGAGCACCAGCCGCGGCTGACCGTCGACGTAGATCAGCGACAACCGATCGCCCGGAAAGATCAGGTGCGGATTTTCCACCTGCGGGTTGGCCTGCCAGATGGCCGGCCATTGCCAGGGCCGGGTCAGAAACCGGCCGGCGATATCCCAGAGCGTGTCCCCCTCACGCACGATGTATTCATCAGGATGGTCGTCACGAAGCTCGACCTCCTGCGCCGCCAGCGGCAGTGCCACCAGCAATGCGAACAACAATACCCAAATCTTCCTCATTTTCTACCTCCCAGGTCCGCCGCCACGCTGTAGCCCGATTTGAAGCCCGATTTGTCAAGCCCGAGTTCGGGATCGACTGCATTAGCCGCAAATGCAGACAGTCGGGCTCGACTGTCGATTTGCTCTACCTGCGCTATCATACCCATATTGAACGGTTTTTCCACCCTTGGGAACCAAGTTCGGCAATTGAAATCCGAGACTTAGTGCACAAAGTTCATGCCATGACCCAGCTGACAATACTCCAATTTCCCGATTCGCGGCTGCGCAACGTCGCCAAGCCGGTCGATGAAGTCACCGATTCGGTGCGTCGGCTTGCCGACGACATGCTCGAAACCATGTACGCCGCACGCGGCATCGGTCTTGCCGCCACGCAGGTCAATCGCAGCCTGCGCATGCTGGTACTCGACCTCAGCGAGGAGCGCGACCAGCCGCAAGTCATCATCAACCCCGAAATCATCGGCCGCGAGGGCAGCCAGGCGTGTGAGGAGGGCTGCCTGTCGGTGCCCGGCGAATATGCCGAGGTCGAGCGCGCCGAGAATATTCGGGTCACGTGCCTGGATCGCGACGGCAATTCGGTCGAATTCGACGCCGAGGGGTTGCTGGCGGTGTGCATCCAGCATGAAATCGATCACCTGGACGGCAAGGTCTTCGTCGACTACCTGTCTCCCTTGAAACGTCGAATGATCGAAAAGCGCCTCAAGAAGGCGCGCCAGCAACAACGCGAGCCCGCCGGCCAGTCGGTCTGACGTCCGAACGGCGGACAAGGACGTCGTCGCCTCGCCGCGACTACCAGGAAATTCGTTGACACACTCCAGAATCGTCTTCGCCGGCACGCCCGAATTCGCCTGCCCGGCCCTCGCCGCGCTGATCTCGCGTCAACGACCGATGGCGGTACTGACCCAGCCGGACCGGCCGGCCGGCCGCGGCCGCAGGCTCGTCGCCAGCCCGGTCAAACGGCTGGCCGCCGAGGCCGGCATCAAGGTGCTTCAACCCGATTCGCTCAAGCCCGCCGATGTGCATCAAGCGCTGTCGGCGCTGAAACCGGATCTGCTGGTGACCGCGGCCTACGGGCTCCTGCTGCCGCGAAAGGTGCTGGACCTGCCGGCGCTGGGTTGCTGGAACCTGCATGCATCGCTGCTGCCGCGCTGGCGCGGCGCCAGCCCCATTCAGCAGGCCATTCTGGCCGGCGATTCGCGTACGGGAATAACGCTGATGAAGATGGATGCCGGACTCGACACCGGCGACATGCTGATGCGCGCCGAGACGGCCATCGACCCCCGGGAAACCGCCGGCGAACTGCACGACCGCCTGGCTGAAATGTCGGCGGCGCTGCTGATCGACGCGCTGGATCATCTGGACGCCGGCACCCTGCCGCAGCCGACGCCGCAGGACGATGCGCTGGCCACGTCCGCGCCGCTGATCCGAAAAACCGACGCCCTCATCGACTGGCGCCTGGATGCCTGGACGCTCGAACGACAGGTGCGCGCCTACAACCCCTGGCCGGTGTCGTACGGCGAAATCAAAGGCGCGCCGGTTCGCATCTTCCGGGCGCGCGCCTCCGACGCCTCCGCGGCCGGAGCGACACCCGGCGCGCTCCTGCCCGGCGCGAATCGTGGCGAAGGCATTCCGATCGCGTGTGGACAGGGCGTTCTGGAAATTCTCGAACTCCAGGCGCCCGGGCGCAAGCGCGTTTCGGCTGCACAATGGCTGAACGCCCACCCGGACTGGCGAACATGAAAAAGCGCTGCAAATCTGCTGCGTGGCCGATCGCGACGATTTGCAGCGCTTTTTACGTTGCCCTGCAGTCCAGCTCTGGCGCTTGTCGATGAATGCGGCTGCAGGCGCGGAAGCGCGGCTGGTGGCGGCGCGTGCGCTGGCGGCGGTGCTCGACCAGCGACGCAATCTGGGCGATGCGCTGGCCGATCTGGACCGCCAGCTTGGCGACAGCCGGGACCGGGCGCTGGTCCGGCGGTTGTGCAACCGCGTGCTTCGCGACTACCCCGCGCTGGCGTGGCGTCTGGACCAGCTCCTGCGCAAGCCGCTTCAGCGCAAGGCCCGGGAGATTCATTTTCTGCTGCTGCTGGCGCTGGATCAGCTGATCGAAGGACGCGAACCCGCCCATGCGGTGGTGCACGCAAGCGTGGCGGCAGCCCGAATCGCCGGCCAGCATCACCTGAGCGGCCTGGTCAACGCCGTGTTGCGCAATCAGCAGCGCCGCGCCGAAGAACTGGAAGCGAAAATGCCGCACGATCCCGCGCTGCGTCTGGGCTACCCGGCCTGGCTGCTGGATGCGATTCAGCACGACTGGCCGGATCACTGGCGCGAAATCGCCGAGGCCGGCAACCGAAAACCGCCGTTCTGGTTGCGCGTCAACCGTCGCCGCAGCACGCCCGAGGATTTGCGCCTCAAGCTGGCCGATCACGGCATCCAGGCCGCCACCAGCCCGCACTTTCCGGATGCGCTTCGACTCGACCATCCCGCCCGGGTGAGCCGCCTGCCGGGATACGCCGAGGGTGAATTCTCGGTCCAGGACGCCGGCGCACAGGCCGCGGCTACGCTGCTGGAACTCGAAGACGGACAGCGAGTGCTCGACGCATGCGCCGCACCCGGCGGCAAGGCGGCGCATATACTCGAATGCGCGGATGTCGCATTGACCGCGCTGGAAGTCGATCCACAGCGGGCCCGCCGCATCGACCAGACTTTCGACAGGCTGGGCTTGAAAGGACGGGTTGTCATCGGCGATGCGGCGACGCCGGAGGCCTGGGAGGATGCCGGCCGATTCGACCGCATCCTGGTGGACGCACCGTGCTCGGCCACCGGCGTGCTTCGCAGGCATCCCGATATCCGATGGCAGCGCCAGCCCGGCGACATCGAGGAAAACGCGCGCTTGCAGGCCCGTATCCTGGACGCGCTCTGGCCGCTGCTTGCGCCCGGCGGATTGCTTGTCTACGCCAGCTGTTCGATACTGCACGCCGAAAACCGTGATCAAGCAAGAGATTTCATTGCCCGCCATGCCGATGCGCAACTACATGAAGCGGACCTGGAAAATGCCGAGGCGACCGAGCCGGGCCGCCAGATTCTCCCGGGCAGCCTCGATAGGGACGGCTTTTATTATCTTGGTCTGCGCCGGGTGCGCTGACGAGGGCGTCGACCGCAGCGCGGTCGACGGTCGACTGGAAATCGACCCGCAAATGGTCTGGCACGAGGAAACGCTGGAAATCGACGCCGGCGTGGCGTTCGACCCGACCGCGATAATGCGCGAAGCGCTCGAAAGCGGCGTCGACCTGCAACTCGAGATCGTCACCCGCGTGAGTCGGAGAACGGGGCCGATCGCATTGATAGAGGAAGAGCGCCGGTACCCGATCACCATACGTTTCCTGCCGCTGACCGAGCAGTGGCAGCTTGAATCGGACACCGGCCAGACCAACTTTCCACGCCTTTGGCTGCTATTGGACGCGCTGCAACAAACACGACGCTACGCGACCGGACTGACGCGCGAGCGCGCTCGCGGCAACGCCTGGCAGATTCAGGCGCGCGCCCGGTTCAACCGGGAGGCGCTGCCGCCGCCCATGCACCTGCCTTCGCTCATATCCCCCGACTGGCGCCTGGCCGGCATCTGGCATACATGGCAAATCGACGCGTCCTGAGCCGTTTCTTCCGCATCCTGCCGCTGGCGGCCGTCGCCGGGCTGCTGCTTGTGGCACTTTTCCTGGTGGCGAACGTCGAGCAGGAATCCAGCCGGCTGGGCAGCATGAGCCTGACCATCCTGCTGCTGACCGGCTTGGCGTTGCTTGTGCTGCTGGCCGTGATCGGACAGCGTCTGATACGCCTGATTCGGGATATTCGCAGCGCCGCGCCCGGCGCCAGGCTTCGCGCCAGGCTGGTCGGCGTGTTCATCGCGCTTGCCCTGCCGCCTGTGGTTGTGGTGTACCTGTTCTCGGTGGAATTCCTCAACAACACCATCGACGGATGGTTCGACACCGGCGCCGAACCCGCGCTGTCCGACTCGATCGAAATGGGCCAGCTGTTTCTCGATCTGCGCACCCGCCAGGCGCGCGACCAGCTTGCCCGCATCGCCGACGGCCTGCCGCACGGCGCCGATGAAGACGAACTGCTCGACTATCTGTTTGCACGTGCGTCGTCGACCGGACCGGTCGAGCTGACCATGCTCACGCCGGCCGGCCGGGTTGAAACCCTGGTGCATATCGATCCCCAGCGCATGGTGTCTGATCTGCCGTCGGCATTCGCGCTCAACCAGGCAATCCGAGGCGACGAGTACAGCACTGCCGAGGCCGGCGGCGAGGGATTGCGCATCCGCGTCCTGGTTCCTGTACAAGGCACGCCGGGCGGCGCTACCGATCGGGTGCTGCAGGGCATATTTCCGTTGCCCGGAAACTTCTCCGAACTCGCCACCCGCATCGAACAGGCCTATTTCCGCTACGAAAACATCTCGTTCCTGCGCCAGCGCCTGCAGCAAAGCTTCGTGCTGATACTGTCCCTGGTCCTCGGCGTGACCGCGCTGCTGGCCATTCTGCTGGCATTCAACGCCGCGCGTCGGCTGGTGCGCCCGATTCGCGATCTGGCGCAGGCGACCGAGTTGATGCGCGCCGGCGAATTTCCCGAGACGCTGGACGTCACCAGCCGCGACGAACTGGGCTTTCTGGTCGATTCGTTCAACAGCATGGCCAGTCAGCTCAACCGCACCCAGAAACAACTGGAATCGCAGCGGCATTATCTGGAAACGCTGCTCAGCCGGCTGTCGGCCGGCGTCATCGCTTTCGACAGCCGGCAACGACTGAGCGCAGCCAACAACAGCGCATCCGGCATCCTTGGCGTGCAACTCGGCGAGCTTCAGGGCCTCGAAATAGGCGAACTGCGCGAGCGTCTGCCGGAACTCGGGGAAATGTTCGACGTCATCGCCACGCGTATCGAAGACGCCAGCGATCTATGGCGCCAGGAGATCAAGCTCGAACGTGCGGACCGGACACTGGCGCTGGTTTGCCGCGGCTCGACGCTGCCGGATTCGGGCGAGCCGGGACTCACCGGTCACGTCGTGGTCTTCGACGATGTGACGATACTGGACCAGGCACAGCGCCAGGCGGCCTGGGCCGAACTGGCGCGCCGCCTGGCGCACGAAGTCAAGAACCCGCTGACACCGATCCGGCTGGCTGCCGAACGCCTGCAGCTGCGGCTGGGCGACGACAGCGACCCCGATTGCGACCCGGACCGTGCACGGCTGGTCCAGCGCGCCACCGGCACCATCATCAACCAGGTCGACAGTCTCCGAAGACTGGTCGACGCTTTCGGCGACTACGCGCGACCGGGAAGCAGCCGGCGCGAACCGCTGGAGCTGGAACCGCTGATCAGCGGCATCGTCGACCTGTGGTCGGCCGGCGATACCGGCGTTCGGTTCGAAATCGACCTCGAGCACGGCGATGCGCGCCCGGTCGGCGACCCGGGCCAGTTCCAGCAGGTGCTCAACAACCTGGTGCAGAACGCGCGCGAAGCCCATCCGGACGGCGCGCCGCTGCTGCGTATCCGTTCGAAAATCGAAACCGAGGGGGACGGCGACGCGTGGCTGGCGCTGGACGTCTCCGACGACGGACCCGGCTTCGACCCCGACATCCTGCCTCGGGTATTCGAGCCCTACGCCAGTACCAAACCCCGCGGGACCGGGCTCGGACTGGCCATTGTTCATCGTATCCTCGACCAGATGGGCGCCCGGATCGAGGTCGGAAACGCGCCGCGAGGCGGCGCCTTGATTCGCCTGCAACTACCGTTGCGATCGTGATCGATGCGCTATCCTCTGCCCCAGGAAAATCAAACCCGGAATGATCCGGGTTGAAAGGAGCTGCCGCCCGATGGCTGCGACCATCTTGATCGTTGACGACGAACCGGATATCCGCGAACTGATCGGGGAAATCCTGGCCGACGAGGACTACGTGCCGGTATTGGCCTCCTGCGCCGCCGAGGCTCGCGAGCGGCGCATCGAATCGGATCCGGACCTGATCCTGCTCGACGTCTGGATGCCCGACAGCGACGGCATCAGTCTGCTGCGCGAATGGCGGGAACAGGATGTAGCGCTGTGTCCCGTAGTGATGATCTCGGGTCACGGCTCGGTGGAAGCCGCGGTCGAGGCGACCCGATACGGGGCCAGCGATTTCATCGAAAAACCGGTTTCCATGGCTCGTCTGCTCAACACCGTGCGCAAGGCCCTGGCCGGCGGACGCGATACCGCTACTGCGTCGGCGGCCAAGGCCCAAGCCAGCGCTCTGCCCGAACCATTGGGACGCTCGGCTGTCATCTGCGCCCTGCGCGACCGGCTGTCGGCCATCGAATCGGGAAACGGTAACGTGCTGCTCAGCGGCGAAGCGGGGAGCGGCCGGTCGACCCTGGCGCAGTGGATATACGCACGCTCACCCACGGCCGGCGCCAGCCTTTACGAAATCGCCTGCGGCCCCGGCAACAGCCAGCTGTCCCGGCTGGAAGACGCCGGAAACAAGCCCGTCACGCTGATCCTCGATCATTTCGAGGCGCTTGGCGACCAGGATCGTGAACGGCTCAACCGCCTTCTGGCCTGCACTTCGGCGCCGCTCCGCATCATCGCCATCGCCGCGCCGGGGCTCGATCAGCACGCCGCGGCCGGACGATTCGACAACGCGCTATATCAGCGCGTGGCCGAGAGCGTGCTCGAGGTTCCGGCACTGCGCGAGCGCCGCGAAGACATCCCGGAACTGGTGCGCTACCTGGCCGAGCAACTGCCGGTGCGCGAGAATCTGCCTTACCGGCCGGTGCCCGTGCCGGTGCAGAATCAACTGCGCCAGCATGACTGGCCGGGCAACCTGCGAGAGCTGACCAATCTCCTGCGCCGCTTGCTGCAAACCGGCACCGAGGCCCCGATCGAGCCCGAAGAGGTCACCGCACTGCTGAAGCGGATCGATCCCGATGATGCGCACGCAATCGAGAGAGGACACTCGCCACTGTTCGAGCTGCCCTTGCGCGAGGCCCGGGAAGCTTTCGAGCGACAGTACCTGATCACCCGTCTCCGCCGCGCTGACGGCAGCGTCGGTCAGCTCGCCGAGGCTGTCGAGATGGAGCGCACGCACTTGTACCGGAAGCTTCGACAACTCGGCATCGATCCGAAACAGGTTCAGGAAGAAGGCGAATGAGGATCATCATTCTCGGCGCGGGTCAGGTCGGCTCCGGCATGGCGCATTCCCTGTCGCGTGAGGAAAACGACATCTCGGTTGTCGATACCGATCCGGAACGACTGCGCGAACTGCAGGAAAAGCTCGACATCCGCACGGTCCTGGGGCATGCCTCGCGCCCCGAAACGCTGATCCGGGCCGGCATCGACGACGCCGAACTGCTGATCGCGCTGACCAATTCCGACGAAACCAACATGATTGCCTGCCAGGTGGCTTACTCGCTGTTCAACACGCCGACCAAAGTGGCCCGGATCCGCGCCGCCGACTACCTGGCGCATCCCGAACTGTTCACCCGCGAAAACACCCCGGTCGACTTCCTGATCAGCCCCGAGAAGCTTGTGACCGACCACGTACAACGCCTGATCGAATACCCGGGCGCGCTGCAGGTGCTGGATTTCGCCGACGGCCGGGCCCAGCTGGTCGCCACCCGCGCAGTACGCGAAGGCAAGCTGGTCGGGCGCGCGCTCAAGAGCCTGCCCGACGAGTTGCCCAGCGGCGTCGATGCCCGGGTGGCGGCCATATTCCGGCGTGACGAGGCCATCATTCCCGAAGGCGACACCGTCATCGAAGTCGACGATATGGTGTTCTTTCTGGCGCCCACCCAGGAAATCCGCGATGTCATGGCGACCTTCGGCAGCACCGCCGGGCCCGCCCGCCGGGCGTTGCTGGCCGGCGGCGGCAACATCGGCGCGGCGCTTGCCCGGCGGCTGGAGCGCAACCTGCACGTCAAGATCATCGAACGCGACCCCAAGCGCGCCGAACGCATCGCCGAGGGCGTAGACACGTCCATCGTCCTGGTCGGCGACTGCGCCAACGAGGATCTGCTGCGCGAGGAAGGCATCGACGAGATGGACGTCTACTGCGCGCTGACCAACGACGACGAGGCCAACATCCTTTCGTCGATGCTGGCCAAGCGGATGGGCGCGCACAAGGTCATCACGCTGATCAACCGCGCCGCCTACGTCGACCTGGTCGAATCCGACCGCATCGACGTCGCCGTCAGCCCGCAGCAGATCACTATCGGTGCGCTGCTGGCGTTGATCCGCAAGGGTCACATGGTGCGCGTGCATTCGCTCCGGCAAGGCGCGGCCGAAGCTATTGAAGTTGTCGCCCACGGCGATCCGGGCCGATCGCGCATCGTCGGGCGCGAGATCGGCGCCATCAAGTTGCCGGAATCGACCACCATCGGTGCCGTCGTGCGCGGCGACGAAGTGCTGATGGCACACCACAACGTGACCATCGAGCCCGAGGATCACGTGATTCTTTTCGTGGCAGATAAGCGCGAAATCGCGGAAGTCGAGCGGCTTTTCGCCGTAGAAGCCGTTTTTGTCTGATGCGCGCCTACGCGCCGGTACAGCGTGTGGTCGGGGCATTGCTGATGTTTGTCAGCATCGGATTCGCCCCGCCGCTGGCTTTTGCCTGGTTCTCCGCCGACGGCGCCACCGGCTCATTCGCCTTCAGCATGGCCGCCGTCGCGGCCATCGGCGCCGGGATGTACTGGCCGGTACGCGATAACCGGCGCGAACTCCGGGTCGCCGACGGCTTCCTCGTGGTGGTTGCATGTTGGGGCGCCGTGGCGCTGGCCGGCGCGCTCCCGTTCATGCTTGTGCTCGACATCAGCCTGGCGGATGCCGTTTTCGAATCGACCTCGGGCATCACGACCACCGGCGCCACAGTGCTTTCCGGCCTGGACGAGATGCCGATCTCGATCCTGTGGTACCGCCAGCAGCTCCAGTGGATGGGCGGCCTCGGCATCATCGTGCTCGCCGTGGCGATCCTGCCCATGCTCAGGATCGGCGGCATGGAAATTTACAAGGCCG
>Ga0209924_1000938_pt1 | contig 11970 bp, 9 predicted proteins | sample SalPonR1_C_D1_MG_FD_185700 | JGI IMG/M metagenome (GOLD analysis project Ga0209924, IMG submission 185700) | Salt pond soil microbial communities from South San Francisco under conditions of wetland restoration - Salt Pond MetaG R1_C_D1_MG... ...
GGATGGGAGATCCCGTCCCGAGGCGCCGGGATCCGGAATGACGCCATTCTTACACCTTAGGCACACCTCAATCGACACTTCATGAATCGAAATCAGGTTTACAAGTTTAGTGTAACAAGTTAAAATTAATCCTGTAAATGACTCAAGGATATCCAGCATTATAGGATTTTTCAGGATAGTAAGCATACAGAATGAAATATTGATATAGTCTAAAATACGGACTCATTATTGTTTTCTTTGGCCAAAAAAATCAATTTATATTCGTCTTAGCAATGTACATCATATGTATCAATTCAGTTATATCAGTCATAATCCGGTTAGCTTATCCAAGAGTATCAGAATAAAAGGTGAAGGTCGCCACTTTTTAATTTAAATTAGGCCATAATCCATATAGACTTACTACTGAATGCTATCAGTTATATCGTAAGTTTGCAATTTTTTTGCGCTGACTAACTTTTAATAAAATTGGGGTTTATGGCAAAAGCTACTGGCGAACGTTTTGCAACTAAATGGGGACTAATTTTAAGTGTACTTGGAATTGCGGTGGGAACCGGGAATATCTGGCGATTTCCAAGAATTGCTGCTCAAAACGGGACCGAAGATGGTGCTGGTGCCTTCTTGGTTGCCTGGCTCACCTTTCTGTTTATCTGGTCTATTCCACTAATTATAGCAGAGTATGGAATAGGGCGTCATGGACGGCATGGTGTCGTCGGCTCTTTTATTAAAATGATCGGTGAAAAATTTGCATGGATGGGATCCTTTGTCGGGTTCGTTGCCACCGCTATTATGTTTTACTACAGCGTAGTTGCCGGATGGTGTCTTTACTACCTGATTGAATCAATTTTTTCCACGCTGCCACAAAGCGTGGAGCAGGCAGATATGGTTTGGACAAGTTTTCAGGGCTCGATATTTCCCTCACTGTTTCATGCTATTATGATTACGCTTGGAGGCCTTGTGATCCTGAAAGGGGTTAAGAGCATTGAGAGAATGAACAAGATTCTTATTCCGTCATTGCTCTTGGTACTGATCATTTCTCTTATCCGTGCACTTACACTCGAGGGCAGCGGTGCCGGAGTAGCATACCTGTTTACACCGGACTGGAGCACATTGAGTGAACCACAAATTTGGCTAGAGGCGCTTACACAGAATGCGTGGGATACAGGCGCTGCATGGGGACTTATTCTCACTTATGGTGCCTACATGCGTCTGCAGGATAACATCACAGTAAGTGCGCTTCAAACCGGTATAGGAAATAACATGGTTTCGCTGGTTGCTGCAGTCATTATATTTTCCACAGTATTTGGCATTTTGGGAGCCGATATGACTGACGGAGAAATCCTTGAGGTGATGCAGACTTCCGGACCTGCTTCTACAGGCCTGACATTTATGTGGATGCCACAGCTATTCGATTCCATGCCGGGCGGACAGATATTCGCAATTCTGTTTTTTCTCGGTCTTACGTTCGCAGCGTTCAGTTCCCTGATTTCGATGATCGAACTTGCTACGAAAGTATTTGTTGATATGGGCGTTACACGAAAAAGGGCAACAATTGGGGTTTGTATGGCCGGATTTATATTTGGCCTTCCATCAGCAATTTCACTTGATTTTTTTGCCAATCAGGACTTCGTCTGGGGTGTCGGACTTATGGTCTCAGGTGGCTTCATGTCGTTCGCAGTTATTGGATTCGGGCCGGAAAAATTCCGGAAAACAATTGTAAATACCCACGACACCGGACTCCAGCTTGGTAAATGGTGGACATTTATCCTCAAATATGTGGTACCAGTTCAGGTGGTTACACTGCTGGCGTGGTGGATTTATTTAAGTGCCGCTGTTTATGCCCCCGATACTTGGTACAATCCGTTGAGTCCTTTTTCAGTTGCCACCGTTTTTGTTCAATGGGGCGTTGTTATGGTGCTTTTTATCATCTACAACCGACAAATAGCCAATAAAACAACAGGAAAGACTGAGTGAATGCCGTAGCTTATTTGATTTTTTTCTGACGAAAAGCATCTGATTGACTTCAACATGGAAATAATTACACCAAAGGACAGATAAAAGTCGTTATATAATTATATGTCAGAAGTCACTTGGATTGACGGCAGGGATATCAATTAGAAACGGAGATAATCATGAATTTTAAAATTATAGTCTATGCTGTTTTTGCGGTAACACTTTTATTCATGAGTAATTGTGCTTCATCAGGTACATCTGCCAACAGTAGTCCTGATACAAATGTAATAGAGGTTTACGATTCGTCTTTAAGCCTCGCAGATTATCTTCGCAGAGCAGGCGGGGTAAGCGTACATAAAATCGATGGGAGAACTCAGGTGAGAATTCGAGGTAATGCATCGTTTAATTCGAATGCAGACCCTTTATTTGTGGTTGACGGTGTTCGAACGGGAAATAATTATGACCGTATTGAAAGTTTGATCCCGATTGAATTCATTGAGTCAATCAAAGTATTGAAAGGGAGCGAAGCCTCCGCACGTTTTGGACTTACTGCCAGCAGCGGGGCGATTATTATCACCACGAAAAAAAGATAGTATCTGATACATCGACATTGACATCGAGATCGAGGGTAGCATAAGATCAGGGATATAATTACTGATCTAAATCAATTACAGGCCAGCCATCTATCCATGATATCTCCAGAATTGCGAGTATCGAACGCTCACTATTATCATGGCTGACGGTTTCACTCACCAGAAAGTGAGAATCTTCGGCAGTTAGAATAGTACTCTCACCAATCTCTTTTTTTAGGCTGTCATTCCGGATCACCGCCGTTCCCCCGCCGTCAGTTAAAAACCGACCGTCGCTATCTCGGTAGGGACCTCTCACTTTCTCAGAACGTCCAACATTTACAAAAGGGGTGATAAGTCCTTGATCCTCGCAAGACCAGCGAGTAAAAAAGAGGTAATAATAATCCCCGTTTGACAATAGCTGCGGAGAACTTAACCGTTTGGTTTGTGCTGATAACGAATCATCTCCATTGAGATCATTACAATTGAATTCAGATTTTGATTGTGATAGACTGGATCTTAACGGAACAGAGGACGCGATGGTTTGCCAGTCATAGTCAGCTGTTTTGGCTATCGATTTGTCTTCAAATTCATCAATCCGCGCGATATTTATCAGATGATCATCAACTCCGGCCGTAATCCAGTTTACTCCACTATCGTCGACAAATAGTGATGCACTTGATATCCCGGGCAACTCTTGACCCCCTGGCGCCTGATATATGATTCCGCGATCGACCCATTTATAATTGGGGTCGGATGGACGCAATGACATGTTGGTAGCCAATCCAGTAGCAGTACCAAGGCTGTCTGAATCATGTACGGTATACAATAGATACAATTGGTTGTTGATGCGTGATATACGCGGGGCTGTCATTACCTGATCGGAGCTTCTGAGATAAGGTAATGCCCAATTAGGGTGTGTATCAAATACGGGACTCAGACGTATCCAATTCACCCTGTCTCGTGAAACCCAATTAGAAATGCCGGAACCTGAATGAAAGAGATAATATCTCTCGTCATATTGGATCATAGAAGGGCTCTGAACATTGATATCAATAAAGAGTTTTTTTCGAACAATCTCCTGTTCAATCGGAACCTGACGAGTCGTCGTGCAGCCATATAAGCCCAAACAAATAACACAGATGGAGCCTAATAAGAGTAAGCGGTATTTAAATTGCATTCTGAGTTCAAGTAATAAGTGCAACACGAAAGTAAGGCCTGTAAATGCGCACGCTTTCAGATAACATTTTCCTTTCTAAGAGACCTGTATTTCAAACATATCACTATAGAATGTGAGTCTCTGTTTGAACTTAAATAAACTTACATCATTTATGAATAAGAAAAATAGATCAGCCAACTAAGATCAAAAGCATTGATTCAGGATAAATGTTTCTTTAATAATTTTGGTAAAATTGAATAATCAGCTGATTTTTTTCAAGTAATATTACGAACGTAATTGAGAAAGAATAAACATTGTTTTATGTATTTATTACAGTTTCAATTTATTATTATTTATCAATCATTTTTTTAATTACATAAACCTGATGCATCTTTACTTTTTGAGATCTACTGCGATATTACTGGCAATTTTTACCATTCTTACGAGCTGTCAAGAGCAAGGTCAGCAGCAGGAAATTAAGCGCGTTTCTGATAAGCAGGCGAGCTTATCCGCTGCTCAAACAATTGAGAATTCTGACGCCAAACCTCACGAAGACTTATCTGTTTCCATCTGGGCTACCACAGAATTATTGGGGGATCCAATTGGAATTGATATGGATAATAGTGGAAACGCCTGGGTGACGGTAACCTCGAGAAGCAATAATTCAGAATTTGATATCAGAGGTGTTGACAGCAGCTGGCTTACTGCATCTATGACCTGGGAAACCGTTGAAGACAGGCGGCAGTTTTTAAGGGAGGAGTTTGCTTTGAATAAAAGTGATGAAAATGATTGGCTTTGGGACCATAATGATGACGGCCGGCATGATTGGCGGGATTTAAGAGTCATCCAGGAGGAGGTATGGGTTTTAAAAGACTCCTCGGGTAATGGAATGGCAGATCGTGCCGAACTATACATTCGGGATTTTAATGACGAAGTAACGGATGTTGCCGGCACAGTATTGAATCACAATGGAGATGTATTTGTGGGTGTTGGGCCGGATATGTGGAGAACAACTGAGACGGACAATGATGGTATAAGTGATTGGAAAGAATCCATCAGCCATGGATACAATGTTCACGTCGGTTTTAGTGGCCACGGGATGTCGGGAGCCACGGTAGGACCCGGCGGCCGGATCTATTGGAGTATTGGCGATATGGGTTTCAGTGTAAAAGACAAAGAAGGGAAAACCTGGCATTATCCAAATCAGGGGGCAATTCTTCGATCAGAAACCGATGGCACCAACTTTGAAGTGTATGCCGCCGGTGTACGAAACACCCATGAATTTGTATTTGATAAATATGGAAACCTCATTACTGTTGACAACGATGGTGATCATGATGGAGAGTTTGAGAGGCTTGTCTACCTGGTGAATGGATCAGATAGTGGCTGGCGTACCAACTGGCAATTTGGCAAGTACACGGATGATAAAAACAACGATTATAAAGTGTGGATGGATGAAAATTACTTCAGGCCGCGATGGGAGGGACAGGCTGCTCACGTTCTTCCGCCACTTTCTGAATATTATGCGGGCCCTGCTGGTATGTCGTACAATCCCGGCACTGCACTAAACGACCAGTGGGAAAACCACTTTTTTGTGATGTCATTCAGAGGCTCCGCCGAGTATTCCAACATTTATGCCTTCACGCTTGAAGAAAATGGAGCATCATATGAACTTGCAACTAATCAGGAAGCTCTGAATGGTGTCCTGGCAGTTGGTCTGGATTTTGGTCCGGATGGAGCCTTGTATATGACCGACTGGATACGAGGTTGGGGCCAAAAAAATCAGGGGAGAATTTGGAAACTTGATGATGTCGAAAATACTGATTCTGAAGCCCGCATCCAGACGAAGCAACTTCTTGAAGCCTCTTTCACTGATCAGAGCTCTGATCAGTTATTTGAATATCTTGGTCATGACGATATGAGGATAAGACAAAAAGCGCAATTTGAGCTTGCAAATCGAGGAGATACCTCCACATTGGAAAGAGCGATTGCTGACGGTAATGAGCAACTGGCCAGGATTCACGGTATTTGGGGATTGGCTCAAATGGGAAGAAGCGACGCTGATGCAGTTGCACCATTGATAACACTTTTGGACGATCCAGATCATGAAATTCGCTCACAGGCCGCAAAATGGCTCGGTGATGTCCGCTACACTCCTGCAGCAGAGTCTGTTTCTGAACTGCTTAAAGACTCGCACCCGAGAGTCAGGTTCTTTGCAACAGAGGCTCTTGGGCGCATGAGCTATTGGAAGGCTTTCGATCAGGTGGTGAAAATGCTTGAAGAGAACAATGACGAGGATGTATATTTGAGACATGCGGGCGCTATTGCACTTTCAAGATTTGAAGATGGGGAAGCGCTTTCCGGGCTGGCAGATCATCCATCTGAAGCTGTGAGAACAGCGGCTGTAGTTGCGTTAAAAAGGCTGGAACATCCTGGTTCGGCTCGTTATCTGAACGACAATAGTGAATTTGTCGTCACTAATGCGGCCAGGGCTATAAGTGACGATGCGTTTGTAGATGATGCCATGCAGCCGCTTGCTTCCCTGCTTGATAACCCACCATTTACAAACGAAGCGTTGATGAGAAGAATCATCAATGCCAATCTCTATGTTGGCACAGCAGATGAAGCACAAAGACTGGCTCGTTTTTCTGCTGATTCTGAGTATAGTGAACAGATGAGAGTAGAAGCTTTGAGAACACTCATGCATTGGGAAAACCCATCCATATTTGACCGAGTAACAGGTCGGCACCGCGGGCAAATTCAAAATGAGGCATCAGAAGCGCGCGAGGCTATGGCGATAGTTGCTGATCAACTGCTTATCGACCCCTCATCAAACATTAAAATTGCGGCCATTAAAACATCTGCTGAACTGGGAATAACAGAGACAGTGGATCGTATATATGCTTTAGTAAGTGAGGGAAATTCACCGGAAGTCAGGTCTGTTGCTTTAGAGGGTTTGCAAACGCTTGGCTACGAAAATATTGACGATGCCGTTGAAATTGCGCTTTCTGATTATAATGAAACCGTTAGAATGACCGCAATTGGAATGATCCCGGATCTTGCAATCAGCGACAATACCGCAGCTACTCTTTTGATTGATGCATTCAATGGCGAATCTTTACAGGAAAGACAGTCAGCCATAGCTGCATTTGCTAATCTGGAAAGTGAATCAGCCCAACGCTTTTTAGGCGAACAAATTTCGAAAATGGCGGATGGCGACCTGCCTTTGGGCGTCCATGTAGAACTGATTGAAACAGTCGAAAAATCTGGATCAGATCGATTAAAAGAACAACTGAATGAATATGTGGATTCAAAATCGTCTGACGGGGCTCTTGCTGAATACCGATCTGCTCTGAGAGGCGGAAATGCCGGTGAAGGTGCAAGAATCTTTTATAATAACGCAGCAGCACAATGTATTCGATGCCATGCTGTTGACGGAAGCGGGGGAGAAATTGGCCCTGAGCTAACGTCAATTGGTAGCCGGCTCACGCGTGAGACACTTCTTGAGTCGATGGTCGCACCGTCAGCTCGTATAGCCCCCGGTTATGGAGTGCTAACTGTTACATTATCGTCTGGTGATACTGTACGTGGAGCAATTTTAGGGGAGACGGACGCTTACTATGTGCTTTCAGTAGATGGAGATAATCAAAGGATTCAGAAATCCATGATAACATCAGCTGAAACCAGCCCTTCGTCTATGCCGGCAATGGGTGATTTACTGACCAGACGACAACTTCGGGATCTGGTTGAGTTTATGGTTTCGCTTGAGGGATCAACGGATGATGAGGGTGAGGCCGAAATAGAAAGTCACTGATACGCATTTTTTACTCCAAAACATGTTTAAAAATTGTGCCGGTTGACTACGGCTAGGGGTTCCATTTTTTAGACCTTAACTAATTGGTTTAATTATAAACAGCTTGCAGTCTGCCGGATTCAGCTTCTTTACTTATAGTTTTATTACAGCTTGATTATTCCCGCTTTCAAATATAGCGTCAATTACCTTCATATTGGCAACAGCATCTTCAAGTGGAGTAGGTACTGGCGTATCATTTAGTATCGCTTTGCAAAAGGAATCTACCTGAAGCTGATACTGATCTGCGGCAGGAATTGAGACTGATTCACGATCACCGTTTTTAGTCAGGTATAGATTGACTGGTTTGTTGGCCGGTGCATTAAACGGAATTTCGATCTCAATCAAACCGTCAGTTCCAAATATGAGCACTTTCTGATAGTTTTGCATCCGGGTAGAACAGGTGAAGGTGGAGGTCACGTCACCGAAGGTCAGAATGCCGGAAGCTTTTCTGTCGACACCAAAATCCGGATCAATATCAATCTCTCCGAAGACGGTATCCGGTTCATTACTTAACAGGAACCTCGATAGTGAAATGCAATAGCATCCAATATCCATCAGGCCGCCACCTCCCATATTGGGGCGGTTTCTGATGTTATCAGGATCGTCATTATAGTAGGAGAATAGTGACTGAATAGATTGTAAAGTACCGATCTCCTGCTGATCTACCCACTCTTTTGCCTGAATCCATTGGGGATGAAAACGGTACATGAATGCCTCCATCACTTTGATGTCGGGAAATGCCTCAGTTTTTTCAAGTAAAGCGCTGGCTTCATCCGCATCCAGTGCAATTGGCTTTTCACAGAGCACATGTTTTCCTGCTTCCATGGCTTTTATCGTCCAGGGCACGTGTAAATGATTGGGCAGCGGATTATAGATTACATCGATTGAGTCATCTTCCAACAGCTTCTCATAGCTTCCATAGGAAACTGGAATATCTAACTCTTCAGCAATTTTACGAGCTTTGTCAGAATCTCTTGATGCAATGGCGTGAACGACTCCATTCTTGCTGGACTGTATGGCAGGAATCAGTTGGTTTCTACCGATTTTTGCAGTACTCAAGATACCCCATTTGATTGATGTCATAGATCTGCGGTTGACGGTTAGAGTTTCGGTTTCACTGAAAATTATGCTGACCAATTCAATATAGTAATTGCGCTGAAACAACTCAGATGATTAGGGGAAGTCTGTGGCTGTGCATTATCAAGTAACCGCAAATACCTTTGAAAACAAAAAGGAGAGAGGCAGTAAAGCTAAAACAATTAGCCCCGGAATGAGACCGGCAAAGCCCGCTGCAAGTGCACTATTCAGAATGATCAGTGATATAACGCCACGTTTAACGGCCGTCATAATTTTACCAGAAACCGGGTCAGATGCTGCTGAAACAAACGCAGGAAGTACCATCACCCCAAATAAAATAGCAAATGGCAGTGCGGTTACTAATGTATATACATCTAAAAAAGAAAGAAGCAGCAGTACGGAGGTCACCAACCCGACAAAAGACGTGGCAAGAATACCGGTTCTCTTAGAACCACCATGAACTTCACCTCGACTTATCAGGGTAATGGATGCAATATAAACAACTGGTAAGAACGCAAGCGGCCAAAGATAGGAAAGAGATGCCGGAATGATGGCTGCCCCTAAAAGTAAATTTCCACCACGGCAGCTCCCCATCACCAATGGGCCAAACGCTATGTGATGCTTGGCAAAAGAATCGTATACCAATGCCCCAAAAGTAATTCCTGTTGCCAGCAATCCTGCAGTTGTATTAACCCAAAATGCTGAAATAATGCCAATGCAAAACAGAAGTATACCAAGTATTGAAGCGTACAGTTTCGAAACACGTCCGCTGGGTATGGCCCGTTCGGGACGTTCTTTTTTGTCAAGGTCGGCATCAAATACGTCATTGAAAACAATGCCCCCGCCGTACAATCCAAATGTAGATATTAGAAGCCAGTAGAGAGAAGGCTGTGTTAAAAAACCGATCTCATCAAAAACCATTATTGTCCCGGCTGCAGCAGATGCCCCCGCTAAAATATCCGCAAAAGCAGTAACGATATTTGCGGGCCGCATCAATTCAAGAGATGCACGTATAGTAACGGATAAATTAGATTTCAATGTGTTGTTTGATTCAGACCTGACAGCATCACGGTGCTTTTCCGTGTTCTGTAAGCGTCTGGGTTTAAGGCTTTTGATGCTTGATACATATCACGCTTATAATATGCTTGCCGCAACGCTGACAGATCCGGTAGGTGCTGTCAAGTTGTGTGATTTCAAACTTATTCAATAATAATATCATCATCAGCAAAGTCTTTGCCCTCCACAAATGGTTTATGACCTCCCCTGAGGACGGTGTTTCCACTGAACGTCTGACGCTGATCGATTTTCGGCCTTTTAAGCCAGTCATCTTCTTTAATCTGTCCGCTCTGTTTGTAAGCATCAAGCGCATTTTGATAGCAGACTTTTTTCACATCTTCCTCTGAGATCCCGCGCTGAAGCATCAGTTTGGCTGTTTTAGGTACGCCCAGTGGATCGCTATGTCCCCAGTCAGCGGCACTGTCAATAAAAATACGTTTCGTACCATATTGCTTCACTATATCCACCATTCGCTCATTTCCCATCTTTGTGCCAGGATAAATGGTAAAAGCGGTCCAGTAACCGCGGTCGAGGACATCCTTTACGGTTTCTTCGTTATTATGATCAATAATCACTTTTGAAGGATCGAGGCCATGCTCTTCACAGATATCCATGCTTCTCAGCGTGCCTTCTTTCTTATTCCTGTGAGGTGTATGAACCAAAACCAGCATATCGAGCTTCTTGGCCAGGTCGAGCTGCAGATTAAAGTACTTTTCCTCTAGTTCTGTCATATCATCAAAACCGATCTCACCAATGGCTACAACACCTTCTTTGCTTGCATATCTTGGTATGAGATCCATTGTTGCTTCGGCAAGAGCTTGATTATTTGCTTCTTTAGAGTTTAACCCGATCGTACAGTAGTGCTGAACGCCAAACTGACTGGCTCTGAAGCGTTCCCAGCCAACAATCATACTAAAATAGTCGAGCATAGCACCTGCACTTGTCCTTGGCTGACCAATCCAGAAAGCAGGTTCTATTACAGCAACTACACCGGCATTATGCATCGCCTTATAATCATCTGTGGTTCGGGAAATCATGTGAACGTGCGGGTCAATAAATATCATGTCATCAAAGCTCATAACTGATTTTTAATATGTTATTATTGGATAATATTTCTGAAAAAGATGTAAGTATTAATTCTTAATATGAAAAGATATCATCATGCTTCATAAACGGCCTCGCCAATATATTGCCAACCGATACCAGAGGATTCGACTTCTTTAACCAAATCAGAATAGTTTTTCAGTTTCTTTGAAGCTGCTTCTGATGGCGACTCCATGAGTGAAAGTACGGCAGCATGGCGGTGAAGTTTGTCAGAATGGGTTAGTTCTTTTTCAATATCGATAACGATGGCTTCATCGATAAACGGACCCACAGATCGCCAAAGTTCAGGTGACACTTCACGGCCGGCTGACCACCGTTCATGCGCATATTCAACGAGCATGCGGGCAAGAGACTCATTGCGACGTTTATCAACCCCCTGAATAAGATAGACCGGACTGCCAATAAACAGCGACTTGAGAATAACCTGGTTCCAGGCATCTTCATCAAAAAAGTCGGCAGGAAAAGGATTGCGAAGCGCAACTGCGTTAAAAACATCTGTGATGTTTGTTCGAATACCTTCCGCTGCACGATCGGCCAGGTTATCGGGGTAGGGCAGAACCGGCAGGGATTTGTAGAGTGCGATGTTTTCCCCAAGATCGGCAGATACAAAAAGCTTATCCAGCTTGTCAAGGAACTCCTGTTTATCTCTTTCAGCTAGTCCAAGCAGCAAAAGAGTCCTTGCAAGCTGATCCATTGACCAATAAGAAGGACTCCATCCTGTCCGGAGAGATTCAGCATTCGATTCTTCATCATCTGAGAGATCAAGCGGTTCTTTACCTGAATAACGTGATGCAAGGCTGAAGGACGAAAAGACTTCCCAGTCTTGTGCATCCTGCCTGATAGATTCAAAGGAACTATTTAACCTTTCAAAATTATCGGTGTCTAACCTTTTTTTTAGCCATCCAAGAATAGTTTTTTGCAGATTTGAAAGATCCAGATGACGTTGATCTGAAGGCATGGGCTCTATCTGTTATAATTTTAGAATGTAGATAAAACGTAGATTCTAAATATGACCTTTATGCTGAGAACAAACAAGTTGAAAGCTCAATCTTAAAGGCTCGTTCTACCTACTTGGTTTGAAAGTTGTTTTGATCCAAAAGGGTTCAAATCAACAAGTAAGAAAAGATATTTAGACTTTTTGATGGAAGCATTGATCCGTAACCTACTGGTGTCAAAAGCATCGAGTGAAATCGAAAAATTTC
>Ga0209924_1000940_pt1 | contig 11939 bp, 10 predicted proteins | sample SalPonR1_C_D1_MG_FD_185700 | JGI IMG/M metagenome (GOLD analysis project Ga0209924, IMG submission 185700) | Salt pond soil microbial communities from South San Francisco under conditions of wetland restoration - Salt Pond MetaG R1_C_D1_MG... ...
GTCTTCGAACATGCGGTCCATCTCGCGATGCATCCGGGAGAACGGATCGTTTTCCCTGGCGGCGGGCAGGAATTCACGGCCGCCTTCGTTTTCGCGTTTCATCCAGTTGAATGGTGCGATCTTTTGAAGATTCATGGTGATGTACCTCCTTGACCACGATTCGTTCGGTATCTGAAACAGGGTTCGAGCGGCACCGTTTTCAAGACGGGTTTTCGGCCTGAAAATGCGATGCCGACTACCCCAGTTGCTATTTTAGCTCGTTTGCATGTAAAGCGCTTGAGGCGGATCAAAAAATGCCGACCGTTCTCGGCTTGCTATAGTCCGGGCGTCTGGCCTAATTGGCCGCATGGCCCACGGGTGCACAGGGATGAACCGCATGACCGAGAACGCCAACCACTCCGAGTTGCCACCAATCGCGCAGGACTGGTTCGACCGGGGCGGCATCGAGCAGCTCGGCGGACTGGATTGCTTCGTCGTCGACCAGGGCGACCGGCAGGCCGATTCGGTAATCGTGATGCTCCACGGCTTTCCGTCCAGCTCGCTGGACTGGCGGGCGGTCGCCGACGAGCTGGCCGCCGACCAGCGCCTGCTGGCGATCGACTTTCCGGGTTTCGGCTTCTCGACCAAGCCGGTCTCGGGGTACAGCTATTCCCTGGTCGACCAGGCCGACCGCGTGCTGATGATGCTGGCCGCCAGGGGCATCGCGCGAGTGCACCTGGTGGCGCACGACATGGGCACCAGCGTGGCCTGCGAATTGCTGGCACGGCGAGAGATGGGCCTGCTGCCGGTCGCCGTCGAGTCCGTGGTGTTCATGAACGGCAGCGTGTTCATCGAGCAGGCACGGCTGACGCCGTCACAGAAGCTGTTGAGATCGCCGCTGGCGAAGCCTTACACGAAGCTGGCCTCGGCGTGGCTGTTTCGATGGCAGATCAGGAAGATTCTTGGGCGCGCCATCGATGTCGGGGAACTGGAAGCGATGTGGGCGCTGATGCGCTACAACGACGGCATCCGAACCCTGCCGTTGACGATTGCCTACGTAAGCGAGCGATATCGCTTCTACCGGCGCTGGACCGGACCACTGGCGCGCCTGGACATCCCGGTGCGGGTGATCTGGGGCCGCCTGGATCCGGTGGCCGTGCCGGCAATCGCCCAGCGGCTGGCCGATACCATCCCGACCGCCGGGCTGGACTGGCTGGACGATCTCGGCCACTTCCCGATGCTCGAGGACCCGCCCGCCGTCGCGGCCGCGATCCGGAGATTCTGGGACGCGGGTTGATCGTGTGCGGCGCAAGTTGCACCGCGTTCAGCTACGGGTGTGGGAGCGGGCCTTGCCCGCGATGAGGGTGGCCTGGCTGGTTGCGCGGCCGAATCCATCGCCGGCAAGGCCGGCTCCCACACCCGTAGGGAGCGCAGTGCCTTACCTAATTAGCCGCATGGCCCACTAGCGCTCGAGACCACGCCCGAAGTGCGGACTGGCAGGATGGACAGGTGAAGTGCGTCCGCCAATCCGGGCGGCAAACGGTGGATGCGCTTCGCTTATCCACCCTACCAAAACGCGCGAACCGAAAACCGCAGCCCCAACCAGCAACGACTTTACCTAACACCTAACACCTGAAACCTGAAACCTGAAACCTTAAACCTGGATCGGCGCAAAGCGCCGTTCCTATCCCGCGCGTAGAATTCTGACCGGCGGCGTCGAGAGCACGCTGCGGTTGCCCAGCCAGCCGGCGCCGACGACCAGCAGGGCTGACGCGGTGAAACCGAGCGCGAAAAGCGTCACGCCCGGCTGGTAGTCGAAGCCGAACAGCTCGTCGGCCATGATCCAGCCGGTGACCGCCGCGCCCAGGGTGGCCAGCGCCGCGGCGATCGCGGCCATGATCGCGTATTCGATCAAGAGCCCGTTGCGCACGGTCGCATTGTCGGCCCCCAGGGTGCGAATCAGCGCGGCTTCGGACCGGCGCTGGTCGCGGGTGGCCTCCAGCGCGGCCAGCAGCACCACCAGTCCGGCGATCAGCGTAAAGGCGAACACCACTTGTGCCGCCTGGCTGACCTGGTTGATGATCTCGAATACCCGTTCGATCAGTGCACCCACGTCAAGGACGCTGGTATTGGGCAGCGAGCGCGCCAGATCGTCGAGCGCCTGCGCACCCTCCGGCGGCAGGTAGAAGCTGGCGACGAACTGGTGCGGCAGCATCTCGCCGGCCTCCGGCGTGACCAGCAGGAAGAAGTTGACGTTGAAGGAATTCCACTCGACGTCGCGGATGTTGGTGACTTCGGCGCTGAATTCCCGCCCGCCGCTGTCGAAGGTCATCCGGTCGCCCACGCTCACGCCGACGCGGTCTGCCCAGCGCCGGGCCACCGAGATCTGCCCGCTGTCGCCGGGCTGCCAGAATTCGCCCTCTGCAATCTCATTGGCCGGCGGAATCCGGTCGATCCACGACAGGTTGACCTGCCCGGTGAAACCGCCTTCGGGCGGCGTCTCGCCGCTGATCTGCGTCAGCTGGGCATTCGCCATGGGCCGGATCTGAAGCTGCCGCGCGCCGATTTCTTCGAGTTCCTCGCGAACCCGGTCGGCCTGGTCGGGCTGGATATTGACCATGAAGTGATCCGGCGTGTCGGCCGGCAGGCTGGCCCGCCACTGGCCGATCAATTCGCCGCGCACCACCATCAGCAGGAGCAGGGCCATCAGCCCCAGGCCCAGCGCGGTGATCTGCAGGATGCTGGCGCCGCTGCGGCGGCTCAGGCCTGCCAGGCCGAAGCGCCACGCACCGCTGGCGGTAGCAGAGAGCTTGCGCGTGGCAAGCATGGCGCCCCAGGCGGCGAGCGCCAGCAGGCCCGCCAGCAGGGCGCTGCCGCCGAGCATCAGCAGGGCCAATTGAAGGTCGCCCAACTCATAGACCGGGATCGCCAGCGCCGCGATGATGGGGATCAGCCAGGCGACGCGCTCGCGCGCCCCCGGCACGTCCAGCGAGCGATTGAGGATACGCATGGGCGGCACGCGCTTGAGCGACAACAGCGGCGGCAGGGCAAAGCCGACCGCCAGCAGCAGCGTGAACAGCGCGCTGCCGGCCAGCGGTTGCAGCCGCATGCCGGGCAGATCGGTGGTCAACTGGGTGGTCAGGATCTGGGCGATCAGATGCTGGCCGGCCACGCCGGCGATACCGCCGAGCACGACGGCAAAAAGGACCAGCCAGAGCAGCAGCAGCGAGATGGCCCGCATGACCTCATTGCTTTCGGCGCCGAATGCCTTGAGGATGGCGATCAGGTCGCGCTGGGCGCGCGAGAACCTCATCGCCGCCAGCAGCACGGCGACTGCCGCCAGGATCACCGCGGTGAGTGCGGCGACCGCCAGGAAGCGCCGCGCCTGCTCCAGCGCCTCGTCGGTCTGGGCCTCGGCCTCGCCTGCGGTCTGCAGGCGCTGGCGGCCGGAAAGCTCGGGCTCGGTGCGCTGGATGAACCGGTCGACGGCGCGTTCTTCGCCGGCGGCCAGCAGGCGATAGCGCGCACGCGACCCGGCGCCGAGCAGACTGGACCCGTCCAGATCGGCCAGGTTGACCAGCAGGCGTGGCGAGAGCATGAACGGCCCGCCGCCCTGGTCGGGTTCGTAGGTGAGCAGTTTCGCTACCGTCAATTCCCGCTCGCCCAGCAGCACCGTGTCGCCGGGTGCGATATCCAGCGAGCGCAGGCCGCTGGGCGCAATCCAGGCCTTGCCGGGCGCCGGGATCGCAGCGGTGGTTGTGTCGGGCTGGTCCAGTGCGTCGGCAACCTTGAGCGCACCGCGCAGCGGATAGCCCTCGCTGACCGCCTTGACGTCGAACAGCGCGCTGGTCTCATCGGAGAACAGCACGGTCGACAGGGTGATCATGGGCGAGGTCGAGAGCCCCAGTTCGGCGGCCCGGGCGGCAATTTCGTCGGGCAGCGGGTTGCGATCGCTGACCACCACGTCGGCGGCCAGCACTTCGCCGGCCTGGCGCTCGAGCGCTCGACCGACCCGATCTGTAAACAGGCTGACCGCCGACAGCGCTGCGGTGGCCACGGCAAGACCTGCAATCAGCATCCACAGCGCACCCGACCGGCCCTGGCGCAGCAGCAGGCGTCCCGATAGCGCGGCGCTGTTCATGCGCCGTTCTGCCCGGCGGCCTGGCGCGAACCGTGGGCCTGGCTGGATTCATCGGGTCGGGCCGACGTCAGCCGTCCGTCGTCCATGGTCGCGACGTTGGCGCAGCGCTCGGCCAGGCGGGGATCGTGGGTGACAAGTACCAGCGCGGTGCCGTTCTGCTTGTTCAGGTCGAACAGCAGGTCGGCGACCGCGTCGCCGGTCTTGCGGTCGAGGTTGCCGGTCGGCTCGTCGGCGAACAGAATGGCCGGGTTGCCGGCAAATGCGCGGGCGATCGCCACGCGCTGCTGCTCGCCGCCCGACAGCTGTCGCGGGTAATGGTCCAGGCGATGATCAAGGCCCACCTGTCCAAGGGCCTTCAAAGCGCGCTCGCGCGGCTTGTCGATGCGCCCGATCTCGAGCGCCAGCATCACGTTTTCCAGCGCGGTGAGACTGGGCAGCAGGTGAAACGACTGGAACACGAAGCCGACCCGGGCGCGCCTGAGACGCGCTCGACCATCCTCGTCCAGATCGTCCAGGTTCCGGCCGGCCAGCCGGATTGCGCCTTCGGTGGGTGTCTCCAGCCCGGCCAGCAACCCCAGCAGCGTCGTCTTGCCCGATCCGGAGGCCCCGACGATCGCCAGCGTTTGCCCTGCGTTCAGGTCCAGGCTGATATCTTTGACGATCTCGAGCCGGCCGCCCGGTGCATCCACCGCGTAGCCGACATTGCGCGCCACCAAAGGTTTCTGGTTGCGCTTGTCTGAATTTGGAGACGATTCGTTCATGAAATTTTCGGGACTCCCGGTCCATCTATTCGTCTTGATGCTGGCCCTGGTCGGCAACGCCGCCCAGGCTGAGCGTATCGTGATTCTGGGCGATAGTTTGTCTGATGCGTATAACATGCCGCGTGAAACCGGCTGGGTGCATCGGCTGGATGAACGCCTGGGTGAACGGCACGACGTGATCGACGGCAGCATTTCCGGAGATACGTCCGCCGGTGCCGTCGCGCGAATCGATGGTCTGCTGGACGCGCATCAGCCGCAAGTGCTGATCGTCATCCTGGGCGGCAACGACGGCCTGCGCGGCCTGCCGCCCAGCGCACTGGAGCGCAATCTTGCCGAGGTGATCGAGCGCGGCCGGGCCGCGGATGCAAAAGTCGCGCTGATGCAGATTCGCCTGCCGCCCAACCTCGGGCCGGTCTATATCGAGCGATTCGAGGGCGTATATCCGGCGCTTGCCGAACGCTACGACGTGGCGCTCATCCCGTTCTTCCTCGATGATCTGTTCGACAAGCCCGGCATGCTGATGGACGACGGCATCCACCCCACCGAAGCCGCCCAGCCGAAACTGGCCGATTTCATGGAGCCCAGGGTGCAGGATCTACTGCAGGATCGGGCCGGATCGGCCAGCCGGTAGCCGCACTTCTGGTTCCACCAATGACGATAGGCGACGAAGCCCTTGGTCGTTTGGTCGTTTGGTCGTTTCGGCATTTCGGCGTGACCGGCTTCGCGGACGCGTCGCGGATATCGCAGCGACCAAAGGACGAAGCGACGAAGCGCCCCATGCGACCAAAGTCTAGGCGCGAAGAGCCGATTCGGCCTTTACAAGCGCGCAGAGGTTGGTGGAAACTGATAACAAGGCCATACCCGCACGTCACAGGAGTCATCGATGTCCGCCTCGCATGATCTGAAAGAGCGTTACCCGGTATTTGAATCCATTGCCAGCAAGGCGCATGTCGACGCGGCACGTTTCGAGGAAATGAGCCGCAAGGCCGGCGAGGATCCGGAGGGCTTCTGGGGCGAGGTCGGCAAGCGGATCGACTGGATCAAGCCCTACAGCCGGGTCAAAGATGTCTCGTTCTCGCTCGACGATCTGCATATTCGATGGTTCGATGATGGCACACTCAACGTCTGCGCCAACTGCGTGGATCGCCACCTGGAAAAGCGTGGTGACCAGACGGCCATCCTCTGGGAAGGCGACGATCCGGAGCGCGACGCGAAGATCACTTATCGCGAGTTGTACGAGCGCGTCTGCCGGTTCGCCAACGTACTGAAAAAGCTCGGCGTGCAGAAAGGCGACCGGGTCACCCTGTATTTGCCCATGATTCCCGAATCCGCTGTGGCCATGCTGGCCTGCGCGCGCATCGGCGCGGTGCACTCGGTGGTGTTCGGCGGCTTCTCGCCCGACGCCCTGGCCGGTCGCATCATCGACTGCGATTCGAAGATCGTGGTCACCGCGGACGCCGGCGCTCGCGGCGGTCGCTCCAACGGCTTGAAGAAGAACGTTGACGCCGCGCTGAAGAATCCGGAAGCCGCCAGCCGGGTCGAGAACGTGCTGGTGGTCAGGAACACCGGCGACGAGGTGGCATGGGATTCAAGCCGGGACCACTGGCTGCACGATGAACTCGAACAGGTCGACGCCGACTGCGAACCCGAGGAAATGTCAGCCGAAGATCCGCTGTTCATCCTCTACACCTCGGGTTCCACCGGCCAGCCCAAGGGCGTGCTGCACACCTCGGGCGGCTACCTGGTCTACGCCAGCTACACGCATGAATATGTATTCGACTACCAGGAAGGCGAAACCTACTGGTGCACCGCCGACGTCGGCTGGGTGACCGGACACAGCTACATCGTGTACGGACCGCTGGCCAACGGCGCCACTTCGCTGATGTTCGAAGGCGTGCCCAATTACCCGGACCACAGCCGCTTCTGGCAGGTTTGCGACAAGCACCAGGTCAACATCTTCTATACCGCGCCCACGGCTATACGGGCGCTGATGCGCGAAGGCAACGACCCGGTCGAGAAGACATCGCGCAAGTCGCTGCGAATTCTCGGCTCGGTCGGCGAGCCGATCAATCCCGAAGCCTGGCACTGGTACTTCGAGGTCGTCGGCGACGAGCGCTGTCCCATCGTCGACACCTGGTGGCAGACCGAGACCGGGGGCATTCTGATCAGCCCGCTTCCGGGCGCGACGGAGCTCAAGCCCGGTTCTGCCACCCGACCGCTGCCCGGCATCCAGCCGGCGCTGCTGGGCCCGGAAGGCGAAACGCTGCAAGGCGCGGCCGAGGGCAACCTGGTCATCACCGACAGTTGGCCGGGCCAGATGCGCACCGTCTACGGCGATCACAAACGTTTCGGCGAGACCTATTTCTCGGCTTATCCCGGCTACTATTTCACCGGCGACGGTGCACGCCGCGACGAAGACGGGTTCTACTGGATCACCGGTCGGGTCGACGACGTCATCAACGTTTCCGGCCACCGGTTGGGCACGGCCGAAGTCGAATCGGCACTGGTTGCGCATACCGCCGTGGCCGAAGCCGCCGTGGTGGGTTTCCCGCACGACATCAAAGGCCAGGGCGTGTACGCATACGTCACGCTGATGGAAGGCTGCGAAGGCGACGACGAATTGGCCAAGGAACTGGTCAAGTGGGTTCGCACCGAGATCGGCCCGATTGCCACCATCGATCATTTGCAGTGGGCACCGGGCCTGCCCAAGACGCGCTCGGGCAAGATCATGCGCCGCATTCTGCGCAAGATTGCCGCCAACGAGCACGATCAGCTCGGTGATACCTCGACGCTTGCCGATCCCGACGTGGTCGATCACCTCGTCGCCAACCGCCGCCAGGATTAGACCCGGATTATTCATGACGCCTTCTAATGCGACAACGCCAGGCCCTGCATCTGCGACGTTTCGCTATGCCTGGGCCATGGCTGATCCGGTCTGAAGGCAGCATGAAATGACCCCGGCCCCGGCGTTCGTCTCCCCCGAAAAGCTGGTGGTGGTCGACGACCACCCGCTTTTCCGTGAGGCGCTTTCGGGGTCGATCAAGACCCATCTCCCGGACTGCGAAGTGCAGGCCGTTGGCACTTTCGAGAAGCTGCAGGCGCTGCTCGCCGAGCGGTCGGACATGGACCTGGTGCTGCTCGACCTGCATCTTCCCGGCAATCACGGGCTGTCCGGCCTGGCCTGGTTGCGTGGACATTACCCGGCGCTGCCGGTGGTGCTGATTTCTGCCCACGACGAGCCCGACATCATCCAGCGCGCGCTGGCCGACGGCGCGGCCGGCTTCCTGTCGAAGTCGGCCGAATCGGCGGTCATCATCGAGGCCATCGGCCAGGTCATGGCCGGCGAAACCTGGGTGCCCGATGGCATGCAGGCTTCAACCAGGGAACCCGACCAGACCGAACTCGCCCGCCGCGTCGGCGAACTCACGCCGCAGCAGTACCGCATCCTGCTGATGCTCGGGGAAGGGCTTCTCAACAAGCAGATCGCCTGGGAACTCGAGATCACCGAAGCGACCGTGAAAGCCCACATGACCGCCATCATGCGCAAGCTCGGTGTACACAACCGCACCCAGGCCGTCACGCTTTTCAGCCGGCTCGACGTCGGCCGTCAGGAGTGGGAATAGGCGAAGATTCGCGGGTTGGTTGGCCGGTTGGCTCGTTGTCGGTTGTTGGTTTTGTGGGAGACGCATCGTGCGCCGATTCCGGGGCTGAGTCTTTCGGAGAGTGCTCCCGGCCGCGATGCGGCCCGGGAGCGAAACAGGCCTTCGAAGGTTTCCCTTATGCGGCGGCCTGGTGTTGGTCCATCATTCGGGTCAATGTGTCCTTGGTTCTGAGTTTTTCCCTTTTCAGTTCATTGAGGGCCAGGTCTTCCATCGGAGCGGTGCCGTTTTCGGCTGCCATGACGCGCTTTTCAAGCTGCTGGTGATGGTTGTAAAGCCGGCGGAATTCTTCATTTTCTTTCAGCAATACTTCCATCGGCTCGCGATGATTTTCAAACATGGCGCTTCTCCTCTTGCTTGGTTTGTCGAAATGAGCGTTTTGCCGGCACTGGTGTTGACGGAATACAATAAGCTGGCGTCCGCTTGCATAACGCAGTTCCGGGGGGTGTTTTCGCGTGCTTCAAGCGACTCCGGGGGGCGGAGCCGGCGTGAACCTGTTTTCAGATGCTGATGACTGGCTAATTCCACATTGCATTCCAACCAGCTCGGAATATATTTGTATCGCATTTCGACGCGATTCGCAAGCGATGGTGGACGGAATTCCCGGTCCGGATCGCACGGACGTAATCTGCTCGAGCGACGTCAGATCCGTGTTGTGGAGATCGCGGAAGATAGAAGAGCGGGCACGAGGGAGCATGGAGGTGAAAATTAAGTCTTTCAATTCAGAGGTCTGGCTTCTCCAGGCGCTTCGCCAACTCACTCTTCCGGCGTGTCGGAGCCGGATGAAGCAAACAATAACCGAATAGTCGGCCATGTCGGGTCACTTCTCCGGCGTGGCGAGTTCAAGATTTACTCATTGAGGACGATCACATCTACCCTGCGATTTCGGTCGCGCCCGTCCTCGGTCTGATTGGTGGCGATCGGAAAATCTTCTCCCATGCCCACGGCGTTGAGGCGCGTCGCGTCGATGCCGAGTTCGATCAGCGCATCGCGTACTGCATTGGCGCGCGCCTCGCTCAGCCTCAGGTTCAGCGACGCCGGACCGGTCGAGTCCGTATGCCCTTCGATCCGAATGGCCTTGTCAGGTTCACTTTCCAGCAGTTCGATGACGTCGTTGAGGCTCTGTTCGGCCGACGGCAGCAACTCGGTCTCGCCGACCGCGAACAGCACGTCGCCCAGCGTCACCACCACGCCGCGGTCGGTTTGGCGGTATTCCATGTACTCAAGACGCCGCTGCAGGCTCTGGGCCTGCTGCGACGCCAGCTCGGCCTCGCGCCGGGCCAGTTCCATCTCGGCCGACTGAGCTTCGGCCAGGCGCAGGGCCTGATCGGCTTCCTGGCGCGCTTCCTGCGCCTGTTGCGTCGCCTCGTCCCGTTCCAGCTCCGATCGCGATGCCATCTCCCGAGCGCGCTCCATTTCTTCCTGGGTGGCGACCGAGTTCAACAGCGCGTTTTCCGCGGCGCGCCTGGCCTGCTGAGCTTCCAGACGGCTTGCCCGTAGCAGCAGTTCGGTGCGGCGCTGGTCCGCCTCGTCGATTTCCAGGCGCGCGCGTTCGGCAAAGCCTTCGGCGCGCGCGATTTCAAGCTGCTTGCGCGCCAGCCAGACGCGCTGCGAACGCTCTTCCTCCACAAGCCCGTCGGTCGCGGCGCGACGGACCGCGCTGCGGGCATCGGCCAACGCCTGCGGGGCCAGCTCGGCCAGTTCCGTGTTCTCTTCCAGCGCCGCGAGGTCGGCGCGCAGGTTGTCCAGCACACCCGGCGGTGGGGGCGGCGTGGCGCAGCCGGCAAGGACGACAATCGCGACGACGGCGGCGGCAGGCAGTACGCGAAAAGCGTTGCGGTCGAATATTGCGCTCACGATTCGTCTCCCGCGTCGATTGCATCACCGAAAGCCTGGCGCAGTTCGTTCTCGAGCCGCTCGAGGTCCTGGCGCTTGCGTTCCAGTTCGCTGCGGGCACGCCCGCCCTCGGCGCGGACAATCGCCAGGCGGGCCTGCACCGCAGCTCGCTCGGCCAGCCGGGTCGCCGCTGTTGCCTCGTCGGCCTCGATCCTGGCGGCCGCCTGATTGCGCAGTTCGAGCGCTGCGTCGAGTTCCAGCGGCGCATGGTCGCGCGCGCCGGTACGTTGGGCCAGTTCGATTGCGTCGTCGGCTTCCAGCAAAATGTCTGGATCGGCCGGCGTGGTGGCACAGCCGGCCAGAGTCAACAGCGCAAGCAGCGTCAGAAAAAGCGCAAGAAATGATTTCAGCAGGTTACTCGGCATCGGGTTGTTTCTCCGGGGCGGCGCGGTCGATTGCTGCAATCGTGTCCAGATGCGCGCAAATTCGGCGGATGTTCGGCCAACCGGACTCATCGCAGCTGAATCTGCGGGCATTATAAACTTGTGGCAGGAGGCAACAATCCGCCAGCGTCGGTGCATCGCCGTGACAGCAGTCACCGGTTTCTTCGCTGCCGGCGAGCATCGTCTCGAACGCGTCCAGGCCCGCGGCCACCCAGTGGCGATACCACTCCAGCTTGGCGGTCTCGTCGATCCCCAGCGTTCCGGTCAGGTATCTAAGCACTCGCAGATTGTTGACCGGATGCGTGTCACAGGCGATCACGGCTGCAAGCGCCCGTACCCGTGCCCGACCGTCAGCGTCGCCTGGAAGCAGGGCGGGGTCGGGCAATGCCTCCTCAATGTACTCGAGAATGGCGGGTGATTGAGTGAGTACGCGCTCACCGTGCACCAGGGTCGGCACCTGGCCCTGGGGATTCAATTTCCGGTATGAATCCGAATGCTGCTGCCCGCCGTCGCGTACCAGGTGCACGAAGCGCTGTTCGTAGTCGACCCCCTTGAGATTCAGCGCCATGCGCACCCGGTAGCTTGACGAAGACCGCCAGTAGCCGTAAAGCACCAGCGGCGCGTCATTGGCGTCGGAAATGATTTTGTTTTCGGTTGTCATGCGCCCAATCGTAACGGAACCCGTGGTGGAAGGGGGTTTACGGTTTCCGATGAAACGCAACCAAAACCACTAATTGCCCGATGCCTTTGCCTGCGTAAAGCGTAAACCGTCATTAAAAATGGCTCGCGGTGAGAATGCGCGTCGTTTTGTCGTCCAGTCTCTTCGAAAAGACCAAACGACTAAACAATATCGCTGAGCTTCCCGATCAACCGCTCCAGCACCCGATTCTCCTCATCGCTCAGCGCGGCCTTGATCCGTCGTTCGAAGGCGAGTGCGGCCGGCACGATTTCGTCGTGGATATCGCGCCCGGCGTCGCTCAGCCGAAGATGCCGCGCCCGGCGGTCGGCGTCGTTGTGCTCGCGCTCGATCCGGCCCTGGTCGAGCAGCCGGCGCACCGCGCGGCTGATGGCGACCTTGTCCATCGCCGACCGCTGCGCCACCTCGGTGGCCGACAGACCG
>Ga0209924_1000945_pt1 | contig 11889 bp, 7 predicted proteins | sample SalPonR1_C_D1_MG_FD_185700 | JGI IMG/M metagenome (GOLD analysis project Ga0209924, IMG submission 185700) | Salt pond soil microbial communities from South San Francisco under conditions of wetland restoration - Salt Pond MetaG R1_C_D1_MG... ...
CTGGTGATCGAAAAAGAGACCAGGGGCATTCTGATCCTTGCAAGTGTCTGGCAATATTCCGAGGAACATCGCAATATGATAAAACTGTCGGCTAACAGTATCAACACTTCATTTTCCAATATCATCAGCAACGAAAGAACTAACCTGATCGCTGAGGAACTCTCTTCGAAGAACAGAGAACTAAGGCTCCAGTCAGAAAAACTGAAAACCCAGTCAGGGGAACTGAGATCTCAATCTGAAAAACTTATTGAACAGAACATAGAGCTTGAATATCAGAGAAAACAGGTTGTTGAAGCGAACAGGCTCAAAAGTGAATTCCTGTCCAACATGAGTCATGAGCTTAGAACACCTTTGAACTCGATACTTGCCCTTTCCAGAGTTATGAAAATGCAGGCTATAAATAAATTAACTTCTGAAGAAGCAAAATATCTCGAAGTTATCGAGCGGAACGGCAAACAGCTTCTGGCACTGATAAACGACATACTGGATCTCTCGAAGATCGAAGCTGGAAAAGTTGAAGTAAGCCCGGAGACTTTCTCCATAAAACAGGACATAGAAGAGATTGCTGAAAGCATGATACCAATGATCGCTGAAAAAGATGTGGACCTTAAGATCGATATCCAGGAGGACCTGCCTGATATCGAAACTGATCAGGAAAAGACCTCCAAGATAATTACCAACCTTCTCAGCAACGCTGTTAAATTTACAAATGAAGGAATGGTAACGGTAAAAGCTTTCTCAGATGGTTCATTCATAACCATCGAGGTAGAAGATACAGGTATTGGCATTTCTGAGACAGAATTACCATTTATATTCGATGAATTCAGACAGGTAGACGGCACTTCCTCGAGGCAGTTCGAAGGTACAGGTCTCGGCCTCGCAATATGCAAGAGAACAGCCCAGATGCTCGGGGGAAGTATTGCTGTTAAGAGTACCGAAGGTAAGGGCTCTATTTTCACTGTGGAACTTCCACTAAAATGGAATGGTATCGGGAAAGTTGTTAACAGATTACGGTTCAAACCAAAACCGGCAGTCCCGTTCAACCCGAATAAAGGTAAAAAGATCCTGGTCGTAGATGATGATTTCAAGGCAAGGACAATAATCTCCGAATATCTTTCAAAAGAGGGATACGAAGTTATAAGTGCCGATTCCGGAGACAAAGCTCTCAAGATGGCTTACCTGTATCAGCCATATGCCATAACACTGGATCTTATAATGCCTGATATGGATGGATGGGAAGTACTGCAGAAACTCAAAGAAGACAGCCGTACGAGCACTATCCCGGTTATCATTGTTTCAGTATCAGATGAAAAGGAAACCGGCTTTGCACTCGGAGCCATGAGTTTTATAACAAAACCGGTCGAAAGCAGGACCCTCATCCGGGAAATAAATAAAGCAGGCGGAGAAAACGCCACAAAAGTCATGATAACCTCCACTGATCCTGACGAAAGAAAGAATATGGAAGACAATCTTCTTCAGCAGGGCTTTAATACTATCGCAGCAAAAGACGGGGATTCCTGTCTTTCCCTCCTGGAAAAGGACAAGCCTGATATTCTTGTACTTGAACTTGTAATGCCCGGAATGGACGGATTTAATATAATCGATCAAATACGGAACAACTCCGTCCTCCAGGACCTGCCCATAATAGCACTTACCGGAAAAGACCTGTCTTCAATGGAAAGAAACCGGCTGTCAGACAGAGCCGTTTCAGTACTCACAAAAGATGATAACTCTGTAGTAGACGTTGCAAAAGAAGTGAAGTCACTGCTTGAACAGTATGATCAGCGGGAAAAGGAAGAAAATGGACTTCCTGCAGCAAAAGCCGGGAGAACTTCGAAAAGGATCCTTCTTGTAGAAGACAATGAGATCGCCGCATTGCAGGTCAAGATGGTCCTGGAGCAGGAGGGATTCCTTGTCGATTCTGTAACAGGCGGAGAACAGGCTATTGACTATCTTGATGATTCGATCCCCGAAGGAATTATCCTGGATCTGATGATGCCCGGAATGGACGGTTTTGAGGTACTGAACAATATAAGACATCGTAAGGAGACCCATGATATTCCGGTACTGGTACTTACAGCAAAGGATCTTTCACAGGAAGATTTTGAGAAATTGAGCATGAATAATATACAGCAGCTGATACACAAGGGGAATATTGACAGAGATGGACTGCTCCAGATGGCCAGACTCGTTTTTATGGGTGAGCAATGGATCCCTGACATACCGGAGAAAAAACCGGTTATAGATAGGAAAAAGACGCCTGAATCCGCGGAAAAGAAAGATACATTTAACAACGTAAGGAGAGAAGGACCACAAAGAGCACTTATCGTCGAGGACAATCCTGACAACCTGTTTACACTGAAGACACTCATGGGAAAGACCTATGAGTATATTGAAGCATTTGACGGTGAAAAGGGGCTTGAACTGGCAAAGAAAGAATTACCTGACATTATATTACTTGATATTTCCATACCAAAACTTGATGGATATGAAGTTGCCAGAAGACTTAAAGAAGATGAAAAAACACGAAATATTCCAATAATAGCCGTTACCGCAAGAGCAATGAAAGGCGAAAGAGAAAAGACACTCGCATGCGGATGTGATGATTATATATCCAAACCCGTTGACCAGGAGATACTTGAGAAAAAACTGTCTTTATGGCTTAAGGTCCAGACCAACTAACAAGGAGGTTTTTTTCACATGGCAAGAATACTTGCTATCGACGACAGAGAGGATAATCTTATTGTAATTCAGGCGATGCTGAAAACTCTTCTGCCCAGCTGCGAGGTTATAACTGCCTCTTCAGGAATGGAGGGCATTGCAAAAGCAAAGAGCGATTCTCCCGATGTCATACTCCTTGATATTAAAATGCCTCTTATGGACGGGTTTGAAACATGCAGAAGATTACGTGCAGAATCAGGAACAATGCACATTCCAGTGATAATGCTTACTGCGATCGCTAATAGTCCGGCCAATAGAAAGAAAGGATTGGAATCAGGAGCTGACGCTTTCATGGCCAAACCGATCGATGAGGGTGAGCTCATCGCCCAGGTACAGTCAATGCTCCGGATAAAACAATCCGAGGACCTTCTTCGAAAGGAAAGGGACAACCTTGAGAACCTGGTAAAGGAACGTACATTTGAACTCCGGGAAAGTCTTGAAGGAGTTGAAAACCTTCTTGAACAGACAATACAGGTACTTGCGAATACTGTAGAAACAAAGGATCCATATACCGCAGGCCATCAACAGAGAACGGCTCATATAGCAACTTCAATAGCCCGGGAGATAGGGCTGGACAAACAGCGCCAGAAAGGCGTTTATATGGCAGCTATGATACATGATATTGGAAAGATCAATATTCCAAGCGAGATCCTGAATAAACCCGGACCGATCAATGACACCGAATTCTCTCTTATAAAAGAGCATCCAGGTATTGGGGCAAAGATAATTGAACCTATAGATTTTCCATGGCCCATATCGACCATAATACTGCAGCATCATGAGCGGCTTGATGGTTCAGGTTACCCGGAAGGACTTTCATCTGAAGAGATAATTGAGGAAGCCAAAATACTTGGAGTTGCAGATGTAATGGAAGCAATGTGGTCGCATAGACCTTACAGGGCTGCAAAAAGCATACAGGATACCATCCAGGAACTCGAAAAATATAGTGGTATAAAATATGATTCCAGGATAATAGATGTTGCGCTGGGTCTATTTCGACAGGGAAAGATAAATAACGATACTCCGTTCATTGCCAAAAACGAAGTATGGCAGACTACAAGTTTTGTTTAACCTCATCCTCGGCTACCTTGCCGCTGGTAAGGGAAAAATAGCGTGGAGGCTTGCTGTGCCTGGCAGGTGTAACTCCAGATAATATCTGTCTGAATGCAGGACTGCATGAAAAGAAGAACACCTGGTGAACCCGGGAGACTTCAAGCAATACACGTGCAAGACCTTTCTGCCGTTCATGATCAAAACGCAGATGTATGTCGTCAAGGACAATTGGAAGAGGTTCCGACATTCGCCCCAGGACAACCGCGAGAGAGAGTCTCAGGCAGATATAAGCCTGATCGGCCAGGCCGCTGCTCCATGCTGGCTCTTCCTTTTTCTGATCATGGACAAGATCAGTCAGAACTATCCTGTGATCATCAAATGAAGATAACAGACCATACCTTCCACCTGTTATTGTCCTCATATATCTGCCTGCCAGTTCAACGACTTCGGGCTGTCTTTCCTTTTCATATTTTTCCATGGCCTGTTCAATAAGAGATCTGCATAAAGCAAGCTTCATCCATCTGCGGGAGGCACGCGAGGCTTCGGTCAGAAGAAATTCCCTTTCCTGGATCAACTGGCTCTGCCTCTTATCTACTGAAAGTTCCCTGATAAGGCTTTCCGTGGCACCAAGTTCTTTCTGAGCCTCATCATAGATTTTTTCTAACCTTTCAAGTTTTTGCCTGCAGGTATCGATGTCAGCTTTTATCTCGATAGGATCGCTATCTTCAAGCTCCTCCTGAAGTTTTTGCAGTTCTTCTTCACTCCCTGCAATACCGGTTATTCTTGACTTGATATGCCTTGAGTTTTTCCGGAGTTCCTCAAGATCCCTGCTGTCCCTGCTTAACCTGAAAAAGTCTTCCTCTTTTTCACAACCCGCTGTCTTGAGGAGTTCGTCAAGCTCCTTCTGATATCTGGAGAAGTTCTCTTTTTGTGCATCAATATCAAGAAGCAGCTGTTCAATGTTATCCTGCAGATGATCTCTTTTACGAAGACGATCTTTCTGCACCCCAAGAGCAGAAACAAGAATATCTATCTTTACCGCAGGGTCATCGACTCCGCAACGTAGTCCTCCACGGGAAACAAGTCTGTCCAGAAGGTCATTTTTCTCATGTAAACGCATAGCAGTTCTTTCATATTCTGCAGTAACATCCTTTAACGAAGAAAGTACTCTTTTAGCTGAAAGAATGTTCTGTACCATGCCGGCAAGATCCGAGGGCCTCGTATCTACCGGAAGAAAATGTGCCTGGAGCCATTCCCTCCAGCACTTCAGCATTCCCTCCATCTTTTCTTCAAGTACCTGGCTGTATTGTTCTTTTTCTTCAAGGAAACGGACTTTTTCCTCCAGGTCTAAATGTGCTCTCTCAAGATCATCGACCATTTTACTTATGGTCTTCAGGCGATTAAATCTGTTTTTAAGTGAAAGCCTGAAAAGGTGAGCTTCATCTTTTAGCATAGAAGAGTCTATGCCAAGCCCTCCTGCAAGATCCCTGATCTGAAGCTCCTGTTTTTTCATTCTGACCTGGTACTCGTCCAGTTCAGGAACAAGTTCTTCATACCTTTGATCCAGTCTGGTTATCTCCTTTTCCAGTTCAGATTCGATCTTCCTGTTGTTTCTACTCTGAACTGAATTGAGTAAAAATGAACCAGCTGTAACAAAACCGCAAATTCCCGCTGCGAACAAAGCAGGCAAGGGATCCGGCATAAAGAAAGACAAAATGATCGAACCACATAAAAGGATCACCATCCCTGCTATCCAGGGATAAGGTATAAACATTTTAGAGGATCCTCTTTTTGATATCAGATCTTCCACGCGCTTTCTGTTTTCAGAGACAGACTGTTTTAGATGATCAGTTTTTTCAGATGTTCTTGAACTTTCTTCTAATACATCCCTTAACTGATCAATACTTGCGAAATCTCTTTCCAGTTCTTTTTTTTCGGGTATTCTTTCACCATAGTCCAGAAGATCGTTCTTTATATCCTGATATATGCCGTGGGACCTTTCCTGCTCCCTCTGAAGTTTTGAAAGCATTTCATTGCAGGTAGAACGCTCCCGCCTTATGTCAGAAATATCATTTATCATCTTTGCAGCTTCCTGCCTGGCATTAAAAGAAAGATCAGCACTTTCAAGGTCGCCAGTTTCCCATGAATTGGCGATCTGTTCCAGAAGCCCATTCAGTTCCTTCTTTATTCCTTCAAGTTTTTGACCAAGAACAGCATTTTCTTCAGGTAACCCCGATATTGCTGATCTTTCGTCTCTCAACTTCTCTATTTCACCCTCCATTTTCAACACTTCCCAGTTTATTTCCAATGAATCCAGTTCTATGCGTTTTTTTTCGAGAAATTTTTCCTTCCCTGTAATTTCTTTTAAAAAAGAATCTTTCTGTTTTTTGATCTCAAGAAATCTCTGTTCACCAGAAGGTGGAAAGTTTTCTGCAGCCATAAGAAACTTTAGAGATTCCTCTATCCCTTTCAGCTCATTCCATGGTCCCAGAAGATTTTCAAGCCTTTTACTCTGATTGAGTTCCCTTCTGGTTCTTTCGATCTCACCTGATATTTCAGCAATACGACCTTCAAGTGTTATCTTTTTATCCTGAAGATCGGAGTATCTTTTACCGGCATCACCAAGTTCAAGCATCTTTGAGTCAACTTCGGAGATCTTATGCTTCAGATCTCCAACGGTACCTGAAGATCTTCCCCTTGTCTTGATAATAGAAGCCATTTCATCAGAGAGCGAAGAAAAGACCTCCGTTAACGAGATATCTCCAAGACCTGCACTTGCTGAGAAAAGTCTGTTTCTCACCGATCGGTCATCCAGCAGCCTGCTTCCTTCCTTAGACAGATCTTCAAGTCCGAGGCAGAAAACCCTGTCAAAAAGTTCCCTGCTGACACTTATCCAGGGAGGTCCATCTTCAAGCTGAATATTTCCAGGACCACTATCCTCAAAGAACAGTTTCCTGCCGTCAAGTATCATCCTTTGAGTTGAACCATCCTCGAGAACTATGTCCATAGTCCCGCCATGGCTACCCCCATTCAGGGGCTCATCGATAGAACCTCTCTGCCCTTTCATACCAAAAAGACAGCTTCTGATAAAACGCATGAGGGTGGATTTACCACTCTCGTTCTGACCAGTGAAAAGACAGATACCATTACCCGTCTCGTCAACTTTTGAATTTGTAAATATTCCGAAACCTTTAATACTGAAAGAAGTTATCTTCAAGATCTTCCACTTCCCAGCAGACGTGCAAGCCCTGTCCTCTCAGCATCTTCCAAAATCTCTGCCCAGAGGTCTTCCTTTTCAGCATCCATAAATGAACTCGCTATCCGGTAACCATCTATACCCCTCAGGATATTGGCGATCTCTGACGGATCTTCCCTGATCTGTGATGTTACATTCAGGAAGTCGCTGACAAAGTTCTCCTCATGAATAAGTCTCTCCCTGTCAAAAGTCCTGACACCCTCGAACCTCAGGGATTCTATCCAGACAGGGTCAAGCCTTTTAGATTCAAGACCTCGAAGGGTTTCAAGCATTTCTTCATCGTTTATTCGATCCTGTGAGATCTTATTCTGATCCACAGAACCGGAGACAGTGAAACGGGCAACATGAGAGATCGCGGGGAATTCCCTTCTGATGGATGCACATTTCCCCCTTATGAGATCGACAATACTCTCCAGGTCAGGCACCCCGGTAATATCGATATCCAGATCGTGCCATAGAACATTTGCGGTATCCCTGAAGGAAATGCTGCTGATCCTCCCTTCAACCACATCTATGACATAGCAGCCCTTCCTGCCACTTTCTCGAACATGTCTGCCCTGAGTATTTCCAGAATAGACTATTGCAGGATCCGAAGCGTTTATTATCCTGGCATTGTGAACATGTCCAAGCGCCCAGTAATCCACAGAGGCAGTTTTAAGATCATCAATTGTACAGGGAGAGTAGTTCTCATGACCCGATGAGATCGACCCCACATTACAGTGAAGCAATCCGATCCTGAAGTATGCCCTTTCCCGGGGCAGATCCTGAAACCTGAGAGAAAAATTTTCCCAGACCTCACCCACTGGATAGCTTATTCCGCATACCTCGGCGAGAGTTATACCATCCCGTTTAAAAAAAACAGTCTCAAGCTCAGAGCCAAAACGATGGAAGTTATCCGGAAGGTCTGCATCAGAGCTCCAGGAATTAAGGGGATCGTGATTTCCGTGTACCATAAAGATATCAATATTCCTCTCACAGGCTCGCAGGACCGCATCCCTGAACTCCAGCCTTGCCCTGAGACTGTGCTTACCTGAATCATAGACATCACCTGCCATGACTATGAAATCAGCCTTTTCCTGAACGGCAGTATCTATCACCCTGTCAAGAGCCCTGAACGTTGAATCAGAAAGCAGGCTTCTGTATTTTTCATCAACTCTCGACAACCCGGTGAAAGGACTGTCAATGTGAAGATCAGAACAATGGATAAAACGGAAGGATGCACCCGGCAAACAGCTCACGCTCCCCTGTTCTGAAAAGCTGAATATACCGTATCTTCATACAGTTTTTTCAAGCACGCATCTGCAAGTGCAGAAAGGCTTGATATCATCATTTCCTGCGGAAGAGCAGCAGCATTGAATGCCAGGGGAAGCTCTGTACATGCCGCCATCACAGGAAGGGATTCCTTACCAAGTAACTGGAAATATATATTTTTCATGCTTTCAGAGGCACTTTTGTAGTCATTGGCTTTAATGGAACGGATACAATCCTGCAGGATCCTTTCCTCATCTGTATCTGGAACAAGGAGCCTGTAGCCTCTTTCAGAAGCATATTTCTCATAAAGCCTGCTGTGTTTAGTCCCGCTGGTGGAGAGCAGCCAGACACCCTCAGGACTTTTGTTTTGTGCTTCATCGAGTGTTGATTCGACTATATGGACAAAGGGAACATTCAGACGGTCCCTGAACTTATCTATAAAAAAATGAGCAGAATTACATGGTACAGCGAGAATATCCGCACCCCATTGCACCAGTTTGTCAAGGCTTTCCCTTATGAAGGGTCCCGGATCCTTTCCATCCCCCATGATAGCGCTGCTCCTGTCGGGTATCCATGGATCGGAATAAAGTATCACCCGCGGGTGTTCCTGGTCTTTTCTGGCTGGAGCATAAAGGGCAAGCAGTCTCATGAATTCCGCCGACGCGGCCGGACCAAGGCCTCCAAGGACTCCAAGTGTTTTGTCAGGAGCTTTATTCATATTTCTGCCTCCATTCTTCCCCGAGGGGGTCAGAACCATTCAGGGTTCTGTTTTTCAGACCGTTTTTGAAAGTTTTTATTAAATTCATCCAGGATCTCATGTATTTTAGACTTGTCCTTTGATATTAACGACAGATCCTCCCTGCCAATCCCCCATGAAAAAGGACATGCTTTTATGCATAAACTGCAGTCGCTTCCCGCCTGACCCCACCAACGATAACATTTTTCAGCATCCACTTTCCACTTTTCGGGTTCCTCATCACTCGAAATGGCGGACACAGGACAATATCTGTCACAATTATGACACTCTCTGCAGAATTCCTTAAGTCCGAAAGATACAGGGTTATCAGCAATAAGGGGAATATCCGTAGAGACAACGGAATAACGCACTGCAGGCCCATGATCAGGATTTACCAGCATACCACAGCGGCCGAATTCGCCCAGTCCTGCGTCCGCAGCAGCCCTTCCTGCCACGAGCAGATAGTTACCATCCATATGATTACGGGCTCTATAACCCAGTTCCCTGAGGTAATAGGATATCATCATTCCTGTTACTGCAGCCTTTACATAACTCTTTGATGACTCAACAACAACCGGCGGAGAAGGAGCAGTATCGATCACATCCATATCCATTCGAATACCTGTAACTATACCCATTGGAAGTATCTCTCTGACTTCCTTTCCATACTCTGAAGCAGGCCTTCCCCTGTGGCTGTAATAATGCTTTTCGGTCAGTCCCGCTATACCTGTGACATCTGCTCCATAATAATGCGCAAGAGCCTTTATTTTCCTGGTCATATCGGCTGGATCGACTTTTATCCTTTTCGGCGCACTCTCACCATCAGCAAAAGGCCTGATATCTGCAAGAAATTTGAAATTTGCCACAGCAGGAGATGGAAAGTTTCCGATCTTTCTCAGTTCATCGTCGATCTTTTCAAGCTCTTTCCTTGAGGAGTAATAATCTTTATTCCGGGAAGACCCTTTCTCATAGGTCATCCTTGCAAAGATGGTATCTCTTTCATCTGCCCTTTTCATCCAGCATATCCCTTCCCCGGGGTAAATGGCCAAATTTTATATTTCCGGAACATCTCACAATATCTATCACCGTCACCTCAGGAGCACTTAGAAATCGAACTGGCGGCCCCCAGGTACCTGTACCGCGGCTGACATATATCCATGAATCTCTATCAGCCCTTGAAAGTCCGGGCCTGATCTTATAGGCGAGCCTGGTAAAAAGGTGGAACGGGAATATCTGTCCCCCGTGGATATGGCCTGAAAGCTGAAGTTCGAAAAGATCTGCAGAACCATCCTGGATAACAGGCTGATGTTTGAGAAGTATCCTTAACGTTTCCTCCGGCATGGACCGCAGAATATCGGTCTCTTTTACCATAGCCTCTCCATTAGCTTTTAACATTTTCCCGGCAGGGTCATCAACTCCTGCAATGGAAATGAAACTGCAGGGTTCTACAAAACTATTTCGTATTACAGTAAAACCGGCCCTCTCCGTAAATTCGACAGCATGCCCTATCCCCGTATAAAATTCATGATTACCCGTAACAGCATATTTGCCCGAATCTGGTTCGAGCTCTTTCATAAGCTCTGATACTCCGTTTATCTTTCCCATCTGACCATCTACAAGATCACCGGTGCTCACAATAATATCGGGAGAAAGGGTCTTTATACTCCGGGTGATACGTGCAAGCCTTGAAGCCCCGGACATCACACCAAGATGGACATCCGAGATCTGTACGATCCTGAAAATATCCCTGTCTTCCGGAAGAAGAGATGACCGGAAAACAATTCTCCCTGTAGTGATGTTACCTGCCTCATAATAACCGTAGACCGAAATGATAAGGGCAAAAACCATTGAAATGAGAAACCTTGATCGCCCACTGACAGTAAAAGGCATCATGCCCGGCCTCAGCTTTGACAGGAGGAAAAGGACAAACCGTATAACATCCAGAAAGAACATGCCCGAAATGGTAAGGAAAAGTATCCCCATCCATATATAACCTGTAACTGCAAATATCTTCTGCAGATAAAATAAACCGGTACGTTCAAAGTATCTGGACAGGACGGGAGCAGCTATCATAAAAGCGGCAAAGACAGGATACCCTGAAGCTATCCATGGATAACCAGATGGAACTATATGTCGAAACCCGAGATAAAAATATAAATGCATACCTGAGTAGAGGATCAGGTAGGAAATTATAAAGATAAAGAACATTTTATTCATCCAGGACACCCCTGTTCGCCTTCTGCTTGAGCTGATAACAGACTTACTTTTTTATTATACAGAAAAAACTTGACTGTCAGGACCATTCTCTTCCAGGAGGAAAGGACTGTTTAACTCATAGCTCCAGAATATGAAACAAACCCTTTTAAAGCAGGTCTGTAAATATTCAATCCATATTAAACCTCCTTTTGTGGAAAGTGGTAGAATATTAAATAGATATATAGAAAAAATAGCCAGGAGGGATAATTAAATGCGGATCGATGATGGAGTTTATGTTCTTGGAGGAGGCGCTCACGGAAAAGTTGTAGTTTCACCCTTCTTGAAGCAGGGAGAAATGTCGCAGGAATACTGGATGATAACCAGCTTCTATGGGGAAGCACTGTACTGGACATCAAGGTGAAAGGACCTTTTGACATTCTGAATGATCAAAAACATCCAGAAGCGATAATAGCCATAGGGGCAAATGCTGTACGCAAGACCATAGCCGCAAGATTTCAGCATGTCAGCTGGACAACAGTAATACACCCGCTTGCCTACGTTCACCCTTCAGTGAGACTGGGGAATGGTGTATCCATATTTGCCGGGTCAGTCGTTCAACCCGATGTTGTAATAGGTGACCACTGTATTCTTAACAGCTCATGTTCAATTGACCATG
>Ga0209924_1000948_pt1 | contig 11881 bp, 10 predicted proteins | sample SalPonR1_C_D1_MG_FD_185700 | JGI IMG/M metagenome (GOLD analysis project Ga0209924, IMG submission 185700) | Salt pond soil microbial communities from South San Francisco under conditions of wetland restoration - Salt Pond MetaG R1_C_D1_MG... ...
CGCTGATCCCGCTCGGCAAGATCTGGTACGAACTCGGTCGCCGGCGCGGCGGCAAGCCCTACTGGGACCGGGTCGTGCTGGACGCCCCGTCGACCGGGCACGCGCTGGCCATGCTGCGCTTCCCGCAAGCGGCGCAGGATATCGTCAAAAGCGGCAACGTGGCCGATCGCGCTCGCGAGATCGAAACAATTCTCGGCGACCGATCCGGGACCGGGCTGGTCGCCGTCACGACGCTGGACGAGCTGCCCGTAGACGAGACATGCGAACTTCTGAAGCGCGTACACGATGAAACGCCCTATCGCTTCGAAGCAATCGTATGCAACGAGGTTCTGCCCGATATCGGCCAGGCGGAGAAACCACGCTACCACGAATGGCTGGCCGGCAATCCCGACGACGCGCTGGATGATTCACTCGAAGGCGCCGGCGACAAAGCCCGAAGTCATCTGGCCTGGCTGGAACGGCGGCGGTGCAGTCAGCAGGCGCGTCTTCGCCGTCTTTCGGCGACCGAGGTCCCGATGTTCGATGCACCCTGGATTCCGGCCGCCGACGAAGCCGAACTGCTTGGCGCCATGATCGATGTATTGAAGGACCAGCGATGATCGAGACCAGCATCGACCGGCATCGCATTCTGATTGTGGGCGGCAGCGGCGGGGTTGGCAAAACCAGCGTCAGCGCGGCCCTGGGCCTTGCCGCGGCGCGGGAAGGGCACCGTACGCTGGTGCTGACGATCGACCCGGCCAGAAGGCTGGCCGCCGCACTGGGACTCGAGGGGATCGGTCCCGAAGCAGAGGATGTGACGCCGCGGCTGAAAGCAGGCGGCATTCCCGTGAGCGGGGAACTGCATGCCATGATGCTCGATGTTCGAAACACGCTGGATCGAGCAGTAGAGCGACACGCTCCGAACGCGCAACGCAGAGATCAGATCCTGAACAACCGGCTCTACCAGAACATCGCCGGTCGTCTGTCGGGCAGCCAGGAATACGCCGCCATGCAACAGCTACAGGAGATCGCAGGTCGGGCGGAGTTCGACCGGATCATTCTCGATACCCCGCCGACCACGCAGGCAATGGACTTTCTCACTGCGCCGGAGCGACTGCAGGCCTTCTTCGATTCCAACCTCATCCGCATCTTCATGAACTTCAGCGGTCGCGCCGGCCGCGGCTTCTTTCGCGTCACCGATGTCCTGTTTCGCACGCTGGAGCGATTGACCGGGGCCCAGGTGATCCGCGAGATCACGGAGTTCTTCGAGGTGGCCGAGTCGATTCTCGAGCCCTTCAGCGCTCAGGCGGCGCGGGCGCGCAGGCTCCTGCGCGAGCAACAGACGGCTTTCGTGATCGTCACCGGCGCCAACCCCCACCAGCTCGAAGAAGCATCGGAATTTGCCGGCGCCCTGGACGCCATGGGCATCGGCGTGAGCAACGTTGTGGTCAACCGCTGGCTGCCGGCGCTTGAGGAGACGGCACCCGAACTCCCCGACTCCATTGAGAACAGCGAGCTGGCCGAACGCGTTCGCTACTGGCATGCCGCACTGGAACGCCTGGCCCACCGCCAGACCGAAGCGATCAAGGCATTGGAGACGCAGGACGGCGCCGGTGTGGTGCGCGTGCCGGAAATGTCTGGTGCCGTCGATTCGCTCAGCGGCCTGGGCGAATTGAGTGACCGGCTGCGCACGACGACAAGTCTTTCATCGACCGAAGCGCGTTGAGGCTGGATTATCATTCGTATCTGCCGAATCGCGGATCCCGCGCAGTGGACGGCAGGCTGGGGTGTTTCGATCCCGACCCGGTCGCGCGCCATGCGGGTGTCGCTGAAAGAGATTGCCCGGCGCCGGCTGGGCTATCGGCTGATTCCCGTTCCCGCCCATGAGCGGCTTTACAATTGAGGCAATTCAGCCTGGAGTATTCCAATGAGCGATCGAAGCGATTCCGATGCCGTCCAAATTGCACGTGATTATTACAATAGCACCGACGGCGATCTGTTCTATCGGGAGGTTTGGGGTGGCGAAGACATTCATGTCGGGTTGTATGCTTCCGAAAAGGAATCGATCGCCGCGGCCAGCCGGCGCACGGTGCAGCGAATGGCGGAACTGGCCGGCGTATTGACACCGAGTAGCCGCGTGATTGATCTTGGTGCGGGCTATGGCGGGTCGATGCGCTACATTGCCGAAAACTTCGGGTCGCAATGCGTCGCGCTTAATCTGAGCGAGGTTGAAAACGATCGTAATCGCAAAATGAATCGCGAGGCTGGCCTGGACGATCGAATCGATGTCGTCGAGGGCGACTTCGCTTCACTGGACTTCGCCGACGCCAGTTTTGACCTGGCCTGGTCGCAAGAAGCCATTCTTCACTCCGGCAACCGTGACAAGGTCTGCGCGGAGGCGGCTCGCATACTCAAGTCCGGCGGCCGATTCGTCTTCACCGACCCCATGCAGGCCGACGACGCATCGTCGAGTTCCTTGCAGGCCATCTACGACCGGCTTCACCTCAGCTCGCTGGCCTCTCCTGCGTTTTACCGAAGTACGCTTTCAGCGTCGGGAATGCGCGAAATTGCCTTCGAGGAGCGCCCCGATCAGCTGGCCCGGCATTACGAGCGCGTCCGGGAAGTACTGATCGATAAAGCCGAGAGCCTGCGCGAGAAGGGCATGAACGACGATTACATCGAGAGAATGAAGTCCGGCCTGGCTCATTGGGTCGAAGGCGGTCGGAACGGGATCCTGACCTGGGGTATTTTCGTTTTTGAGAAAATGCCTGATTGAATCCAAGTCTTCTTATAGCGTGTGGAGTATTCATTAATGGATTTCACGGAGACGCTCTGGGAACAAAACCGCTCGCTCTACGAGTCGATCCTGGCGCTGCCTTTCAACGTCGAGTTGTGCAACGGCGAATTGAGCGAGGACCGCTTCGCTTTCTACGTCAAGCAGGACTCGATGTACCTGGCCGATTTTTCCCGGGCCCTGGCCGTCACCGCAACGCGTGCGCCGGACAGCGACGCCCTGAGTTCTTTCCTCGAATTCGCCGGCGAGGCGGTGGCGGTGGAGCAGGCCCTGCACGACTCGTTTCTCCAGCGTTTCGATACGTTTGTGGACGTGCCGAAGTCGCCGGCGTGTTTCGCCTATACGCACTTCCTGCTGTCGACCGCTGCCGGCGAAAGCTATCCCGTGGCCTGCGCGGCGCTGCTGCCGTGTTTCTGGATCTATCGCGAGGTCGGCCTGCACATCCACCAGCGCGCCGCCGAGCCGAATCGCTTCCAGGACTGGATCGACACCTACGCCGGGGCGGATTTCTCGGCGACGGTCGACCGGGCAATCGCGTTGACCGAGCAGGCGGCCGCCGCGGCCGGCTCGGCCGAGCGGGATCGAATGGCCCGGGCGTTCTTCGAATCGACCCGGCTGGAGTGGATGTTCTGGGACTCGGCCTACCGGCTGGAGCGATGGCCGATTTGAGCCGGTCGCGGCACGCACCTTGACCGGCGCCGGGAATTGCCCGAGGCTGTAAATCGTTATACTCGGCGCATGGCAAAATCGCAGCAATATCGAGCGCCTTTTCCGCCCGGCCGGTCCGAACCGTGTTTTTGCGGCAGCGGCCGCCGGTTCAAACATTGTTGCGGCAGCATGGATCCGGCGCGGTCGGTGCCGCACGGCATCGAAATCGTCGAGAACTTCCTGTCGCCCGACGAATGCCGTGAATGGGTCCAGTTCGCCGCCAGCCGTCCCTCGAGGCGGCTCAGGATCATCGACTGGAAAGCCGCCGACCCGGGCATTGCCCGCAAGCTCGACGACCGGCGCGTTACCGAGCGCGTCGACATGGGCGACGACCGCGACCAGCAGCTGCGCGAACTGGTGGAGCGTATCTACGTTTCCGATATTGCAAAAAAACTCGGGCGCAGTTTTGCCTGGTTCGAATCCCCGCAGGTGCTCAAATACAGCGTCGGCGGCTTTTACGAGGCGCACGCCGACGCCGATTCCTACGATCCGGAACGTCGCCTATGGCGCCATCACGTGGATCGCGATATCAGCCTGTTGCTCTACCTCAACGACGACTTCGAGGGCGGCGACCTGCAGTTCGAATATTTCAACTTCCGCATCCGGCCCAAGCCCGGCATGCTGGTGTGGTTTCCGTCCGACGCGCGCTATTTCCACCGCGCCAATCCGGTCGAGTCCGGCACCCGTTACGCGGTGGTGAGTTGGGCCGCGCTCGCCGATACCGAAAAGCTGTATGACGAGCTGCCGGAATACGCCGTGCTTCTCGATCCGAAATTCCTGCCGGCATCGATGCGGCCGCCGGGCGCGCCCTCGTGAACCCGGCTCACTAGCTCGCTTCGCCGCTCGCGTCAATAGCCAGGGCTGCGCGCAGATGCGCCAGCCAGAAGCCGGGAGGATGCTCCATCGTGCTCCGCCCCACGCTGATTTCGCAGATGCTGTTGCCGTGCTCGTCGACGGCCCGCGGCTTCGGCAGCACGATCACATCGTGCTCTGCCGCGTATTCGTCGACCGCCTGGATCAATCTGTTCCGGGCAACTTCGATATGCAAATGGAACATGGCGGTCTGCGGCGTTGCCGGATTCACTCGTACACCGGCGAGATACGCCAGCATCGGGCCCAGTTCGCGCGCGTAGTCGACGGCATCTGAAATGCTGGACAGGTTGTCCTCGAAGCCCTGCTCCGCGGCCAGGATGTATGGATAAAATGAAACCAGATTGCCGCCGGCGCGTCGACTCCAGATTTTTGCCTCGGCAATGAAATCGGTCTCCCCGGCCAGCACCGCGCCGGCAATGCCGCCGATATCCTTGTACAGGCTGACGTACACCGAATCGGCCAGCGCGCCGATCCCGGCCAGGCTTTGCTGATAGTAGGCCGGGCAGTGCCAGAGCCGGGCGCCATCGATATGAACGGCGATATCGTGTCGGCGCGCCCACTCGGCCTGGGCCAGAAGATCTTCCCATTCGGGCAGCTGGCCGCCGATCTCGCGCATGGGGAGCTCCAGCACCAGTGCGGCCAGTTCGTCCGGCGCCTGCGTCTGTAGATCGGCGTACGTCAGAACCCTGTCCGGATGACCCAGCAGTTGCCCGTCGAGTCCCCACAGTTTCCGGTAGCCGTCCTGCTCGTGCAGCACCAGGTGCGACGTCGGATGCAGGCCGACGGTGGTCGTGTTGCGCTTGTCGCAGTGGGTTCTCAGCGCCAGCGATTGTGCCAGCGTGCCGCTGGGCAGGAACAGGGCCGCCGGCTTGCCCAGCAGGGTCGCGATCGCGTCCTCGAAGTCTTCGATCAGCGCACCATCGCCGTAAACGTCGGGCGCCGGCTTGTTTTCGGCGCGTTCGGCGAGCCTCCGAAGCGTGGTCGCCATGGATTCGGGCGGATGACGAACGATGCATGCGCTCATGGGTATCTGCCAGGAAGATCAGGCTGCCGTTATACCGCAGATCCAGACGCTCGGTCATATGGACCACGTGCAGTGACGCGCTTCGGGCTCGTCGGCGCGGCTTGAGACAGCCCATGGACAGCGTTGTTTGACGTGCGTAGGATTCAAGCTAGATCGTTCCAACCGTTCACAGTTGCCATCCCGGGTAGAAAATGATGAACCAATCTGCACAAGAACCGCTGATAGCAGAGCTCAAATTTCTGGCCGATCTCTCGGCACCCCTCGTCTACGTGCCCTCCAAGGGTGGCGGGGACCGGACCGAGCACCTGGGCAATTACCGCACTCACAGCGTCGAAATCCATGATGCCCGAACGCGATTGTCGATGACGGATCTCGACCTCGAAGGCTTCATGCTGGTGCCCCACAACAGCGCCGTAAGCGACTTCTATGACGATGTTGCGTTGCGCTCGGCCTATCATGCCGAGTTGATCGACCTTTTGAAGCGCGTCACGGGTGCGCAGCGCGTCGAGGTCTTCGACGACACCCGACGAAGTTCCTCTGCGGCCAAGCAGCGCGAATACGGTGCCCGCGATCCCGCCAGCATCGTGCACAACGATTACACCCACGCCTCGGGGCATCGGCGGCTGGCCGACTTTTTCAGCGATTCGCCGGAGGCGCTGCGACAACTCGAGCAGCGGCGCTTCGCGATCATCAATGCATGGCGCCCCATCGGCGATCCGGTCCTCGATCACCCGCTCGTGCTCTGCGACGCGCGCACGGTGCGCGACGGCGATCTCGTGCCCGTCGAGCGTCGCGGAGAAGATCGCACCGGTGAACTTCAGGTCGCGCTGCACGATCCGGGGCAACGCTGGTACTACTACCCGCGCATGGATCGCAACGAGGTTCTGCTGTTCAAGACCTACGACTCGGCGCTGGACGGTCGCACGCGGTTCACGCCGCACTCGTCGTGCAAGGACCCGCACGCGCCCCCGGATGCGGCCCCGCGCGAAAGTCTGGAAACGCGCTGTCTGGTGTTCTTTTAACCGGGGTTGAACCCGCACCCGGCCTGCTTTAAATCTTCGAATGCGTGGTCGACAATAGAGGCGTGATTCCTTACAGGCTTGTTATGCAGGAAAAGGTCAAGAACAGGGTTCTATTCCAGTCGAGGCGCTTGAGCATCTATCTGGTCCGCTATCCCGCCGGCCACGCCATTGCGCCGCACGTCGACATGGTCTCCGAGGGTCGGCTGTACAAGCTCAACTGCGTGCTGATCAAGCCCGAATCGGGCGGCGAATTCAGCTGTGAACGAAGCATCTTCAACCTGTTCGGGCGAATCATTCTTTTCCGTCCGGACCTCTACCGGCACGAGGTATCCAGGATCGAGCGAGGGCGTCGCTGGTTGCTGAGCTTCGCTCTCACCCGCCTCTGACTCCTCGTCAACGGTTTGCCGGACTGATCGGCCGGTCGGTGCAGGCCGCTGGATTCGGGGTCACGCCCGAGACGAAAAAATGGTCAGCGCCCCTTTCGCACTTGCCCGAATCACTCTTCCTCGACTTGCTCTACGATCAATCGATGCGCCGTGAGCCTCAGCGCGTTGACGCGAATGAAGCCGCGAGCGTCCTGCTGGTCATAGCCCCCGGCGATGTCCATGGAGCTCAGGTCCTGATCATAGAGAGAGCTCGGGCTGGAGCGGCCCTCGATCAAGATATTGCCCTTGAACAGGCCGAGCCGGACCTCGCCGTCGATCAGTTCGGAGGACTTTCGGAATGCAGCTTCGATGAAGTCCATTTCGGGTGAAAACCAGAAACCGTTGTAGATGATCTCGGCAAAGCGGGGCGAGAGCATATCGCGCAGTCGCCGTACCTCGCGGTCCATCGCGATGCCTTCGAGGTCTCGCAGCGCTGCGTGAAGAATGGTGCCGCCGGGGGTTTCGTAGACGCCGCGCGACTTGATGCCGACGTAGCGGTTTTCGACGATATCGATCCGGCCGATCCCGTGACGGCCGCCTAGGTCGTTGAGGTAACCGAGCAGTTTTACCGGGTCGCTGATCTTGGTACCGTCGCCGAGGTGTTCGACCTCGACGGGCACGGCGTCCTTGAAACGCACGACGATCCGGTCGGCGTTGTCCGGCGTGGACTCCAGCGCGCGCGTCAGCTTGAACATGTCCACCGGCGGAGCCGCGTCGGGGTCTTCCAGCATGCCGGCCTCGTAGGAGCGGTGCATCAGGTTCTCGTCGCTGGAGTAGGGCTTCTCGGCCGTGGCTTCGACGGGAATTTCATGTTCGGCGGCAAACGCGAGCAGGTCGCGCCGGCCCTGGAAGCGTGCGAGGAAGTCGGGGTCCTTCCACGGCGCAATGACCTCCAGGTCGGGTGCAAGCGCGGCGAAAGCCAGTTCGAAACGGACCTGGTCGTTACCCTTGCCGGTTGCGCCGTGGGCGAGCGCCGTGGCGCCGACCTTCCGGGCGACCTCGACGTGACGCTTGGCGATGACCGGCCGTGCCAGCGCCGTGCCGAGCAGGTAGCGATTCTCGTAAACGGCGTTTCCGGCGATGGCGGGCCAGATGAAATCCGCCGCAAACTCGTGCTGCAGGTCCTCGACGAAGACCTCGCTGGCCCCGGTCGCGCGGGCGCGACGCTCGATGTCTTCGAAATCCTCCAGCTGGCCGACATTGGCAACATATGCGACAACCTCGAAGCCCTGCTGGAGGAGTGTCTTGAGAATGCATGCGGTGTCCAGACCACCGCTGTAGGCGAGAACGACTTTCTTCTGGGGCATGGTGGTCTGCTCGGTTTGGGATGGACGCTGCTGACCCTGGGTCAGGCATTGGCTATATTGTGCACGGCTCAGCTTCGAACGTGGCTGCTCGCAAAACGCTTCATCGCGATTTCAAACATGCCGCACGGCGCGACATGCCGTCCGGTGTGCCCAAGCCATCACTCCGTGACAGGCCGATGACAAACGGTGTACGCTCGACCCATGCGCCTGATAGTGTGATACGCGCGAGGAGGTAATACTTGATGCTGCGAATCGGCTTACCGGCGATATCTTGCGGGCTCATGGCGCTCATATTCCCATTTTCCCTGAGGCACGGCGTACGGCATTCACAAACACGATATCCACCATGTCGCAGGTTGTGCATATCCGCCTTCCATCCGGCGCCAGCAGGTTGGTCGAAAATCGCCTTTCGGCAACCTGACCGTCCTTTATGAGCACTTTTTCCGCTGTTGACGTTGGGACGCTCCTTTTTACCGTGGCAATCACGGCGCTCGTGGCCACCGGGCTGCTGGCGATGTCCGCTCTCCGGCATCGTCACGAGGTAAAGGGGCTCCCCTACTGGGTGGCGAGCGGCGTGCTTTTATCGATTGGCGGGTCTCTCTTCATGATGCAGCATGAGGGGTTGACGTTCTTTTCGGTCTTTCTGTCCAATACATTCAGTCAAGTCGGTCTTTTTCTCATCGGCGTGGGCTTGAGCCGACTTCACCGTAGCTCATTGGGGCGCGCTGGCTGGAGCATCCTGGCCACGGTTGTCGTCATATCCGGAATCTTTCTATGTTTTGTTGTAACCGGCTGGCCCGACATCGAAGGACGCATTGTGGCTTCGGGAACAGGAATCATCGTTACATCGGGCTACATAATATGGAGCAACCCGCCTGCGTTTGCAGGAACAATAGTGGGGCGAAGCATCGTCGGAGCGTCTGCGGTCCTGATGGGAAGCAGCGTGATGCAGATTGCAAATGTGCTGTTCGTTTCGGATACGGGCGCTGCGGGTCTTGTGCAGTTGGATTCTCTGTATGTCGTTTTCGTGATAACGAAGATGGGTGCGACCATCGCCCTCCTGTTCGCTCTCGTATTGGTCGTTCCGCACCAATTGGCCGTGCAGAAGGACATCCTGACCGAGCGTGTCAAAAAAGCCAGCGCGGCAAAGTCACGATTTCTTACTGGCGTAGCCCATGATCTCAGAAGTCCGCTGACCTTGATTTCAGCTTTCGGAGAAACGCTGGGCGCACGTTTGACGGGAGAGGAGCAAAAGTTTGCCCATGGCATCTGCCTGGCCACCGAAGAGCTCGACCGAATGGCTGAATCGCTCACAGAACTTGCTCGGCTGAAAGCGGGCTCCATCAAGCTGGCGCGGCATCCGGTCTCTGTCGGAGAGGTGATTCGAGACATCGTCGACATGGAGCGCCCTGCAGCCGCGCAGGCCGGGATCGACCTTCGGGCTGAGGTGCCGTGTCGAGCGGCTGACTTGGGCTCGGCAAGTAATTCCGGATTGACGGCGATGGCAAACCCGGAGTCGCTATGCCGGATAGTAAAAAACCTCGTCGAAAACGCGCTCTCGTATAGCAGGCAGGGGGATACCGTTACGCTGAAGGCTTATGCTTCATGGCACCCGGTCGATAGGATTGCACATGGCCCAATTTCCGATGTTACCGACGGCCGAGAGCAAGACCTGGCTATGAGAGAAAGTAACGATTCAGGCGCAGACTCAGCGACGGCGAAATCAATCGTGATCGTCATTTCCGATACTGGCCCGGGCATCGAACCGGATTTTATGAACAATCTTTTTGAACCGTTTGCCCGCAATGCGCCGGAAACGGAGGGGACGGGGCTCGGGCTCGCAATCACGAAAGAGCTCGTCGGGGCGATGAGTGGAACGATCGGAGTCCAAAGCACACTGGGCGAAGGGACGCGATTCGAAATCCGGTTGCCTGTTGCCGATCATTCGAAATGTGGTCGCGAGGCCATGGGGAAACGGTAAGCGGAGTAAAACACTGGACCAGACTTGACTTCCTGGTCGGGTCTGGCCCCCGCTCTGATCTTGACCACGGTTTGGTCTCGGAATTCCGGCGACATGGGATGTCCCATGCCGCCGGATTCTCGGTCTGGGCAACGTTTAATTGCGGCGGTCGAGGATTGACAACACCACGCGCCGATTCTTTTGCCGGTTCGCCAGGGAATTGTTGGGTACCTGCGGACGGGTTTCGCCGAATCCGATCACGCGCAAACGGTCCTGGTCGATTCCGTTTTCCACAAGGTAATCGGCAACTGACTGAGCACGCCGCTCCGATAGTCGCTGGTTGTAATCGTCGTCGCCGAGGTTGTCGGTATGTCCGGCGACCTGGATCATGATGACGTCGTCACGCGCGGCGAGGATATTTGCCGCGCGATCCAGCTCGCTCGAGGCTTCTGGACGGAGCTCGTCCGAATCGAAGGCAAACAGCACCATGCTGTCGAACTTGAATATAACCTTGGGCTCCGGCTCCGGTTCCGGATCGGGCTCCGGGGCTGGTGGGGGTGGAGGTGCCGGCTGGACGGGCTCGGTGCGCGGTGCGGGTTGCGGTGGCTGCGGCAGATCGCCGAATGAATAGCTCAGGCCGATGGACGCGATCATGTCGACGAACCCGCCGTCGGAATCACGCGTATCGCGGTCGTTGTCGTAGCGGCCTTCGAGTTGGGTGCGGAGCCGAATGTGGTCGCCAAGCTTCGACTGAATGCCGAAACCCCAGGACACATAAAGCTCGCGACCCTCGTCCAGGAAATTGTCGTGCTCCTGGATGCCAAGACCGATCAGGCCGTAAGGACGGTGCCGGTCGCCCATGTTGCCGAAATGATAGCGGCCGGTCAGGCCCGCACCATAGATGTCGAAATCCCGGTTGAAATCCGCCGGGATACCGACGCCGGCATCAAGGAATTTGCGTCGCTCGAAGTCGGTTGAATAAGAATCGATCTGGAGATCCAGACTGAAATTGGGGCTGTAGAAGCGGCCGAGATATGCACCGTAGTAAGGCTCGGTCGAGTCCGACAGGCGATCTGCGCCGGGACGCGCCACGCCGCCCATGATCCCGGCATACCAGCGATTATCGAACACGCCCGGCTCGGCCTGGGCCGAGGCAACAGTCGACCCCAGTACAAGAGCTGAAAGCAGAAACCGCTTCATAGTGAATCTCCGTTTTTGAAGATTGAACCATAAGCGAATGACTTTCCGGATCAAATATCGTTGCTGTCAATTTATGCAAATTTATGAATATCGGGATTGCCGATGCAATCCCGATTGCTTGGGTAAGATACGAACCTGGAGACTTTGGCGCATGCGCCGGGAGAAAAATCATGAAGATTGCGGTATTGGGTGCAGGCGCCGGCGGCACGGCGGTCGCATTCGATTGTGCGATTCACGGCCATGAGGTTCGATTGTTCGATTTTCCGCAGTTCTCTGAAAATATCAATGCAATTGCGGACCGCGGCGAGATCGTTGCCGATGGCGATATCGAGGGAACGGCCGGCATCGCTTACGCCGGCCACGATATCGACAAGGCGCTCCAGGATGCAGAACTGATCTATGCCGTCGGCCCCGCGTACAGCACTGAACCGTTCGGCGAAGCCGTTGCCGGAAAATTGCGTCCCGGACAGACTGTGATCGTCACGCCCGGCTCCTGCGGCGGCGCGCTGGCGTTCAAAAAGGCGGCCGGTCTCGCTGTCGAAGACGATGCCGTCCATGTCGCCGAAACGTCGACGCTGCACTACGCGGT
>Ga0209924_1000949_pt1 | contig 11859 bp, 9 predicted proteins | sample SalPonR1_C_D1_MG_FD_185700 | JGI IMG/M metagenome (GOLD analysis project Ga0209924, IMG submission 185700) | Salt pond soil microbial communities from South San Francisco under conditions of wetland restoration - Salt Pond MetaG R1_C_D1_MG... ...
ACACAAAGGACACGAAAGCATGGAAGGATTATGTCTGAAAGCTGCTCGAGTGCCGTTCATGGGCGGTTGACAACCATCAGTCACCGTTTCGCAAGTCAGAAGCGATGAACCACGAAGAACACGAAGAACACGAAGAGCACGAAGGGAGACAGGCAAGACAACAGCTCTTCGGTTGCCCTTTCATTCGTGCCCTTCGTGCCAAGCTTTTCGCAGTTGCCTTTTCACCTTTCACCTTTCACCTTTCACCTTTCACCTTCCGTGCTCCGCGTCCGCTTTTCCATCGTGCTCTTCGTGGTTAGGGCCGTTTTGCTGTTCCTTTTTCCGACAGCCCCCTCGTGGCCAACGCCAAGCAACCGCTCCAGGTCTGCGAGCCGATCGGCATCGGCGACGCCGAGGTCCCGCCGCCAGCGATGGATGCGCGGGAATCTCAGCGCGATACCGGATTTGTGCCGGCTCGAACGCGCGATGCCCTCGAACGCCAGCTCGAACACCTGCACCGGCTCGACCGAGCGCACCGGCCCGAATCGCTCGCGGGTGTGGGCGCGAATCCATCGGTCGAGCTCGTCTATTTCATCCTGCTTGAGCCCCGAATAGGCCTTGGCCACGGGAACCAGGTCGTTGCCCGAATGCACCGCGAAGGTGTAGTCGGTGAAGAGCCCCGAACGCCGGCCGTGGCCCGGCTGGGCGTAAAGCAGAACGCCGTCGAAGGTGTACGGGTCGACTTTCCATTTCCACCAGTCGCCGCGCTTGCGCCCCACCTGGTAGATTGAACCGCTGCGCTTGAGCATCAGGCCCTCGACGCCGCGCTCGCGGCTGGACGCGCGAAGCGCCGGCAACTCATCCCAGTGCGCGAAAGAAACCCGCTCGGACACCCGAATGGCATCGCCGCCCGATGCCGCCGCTTCCGACATCAGGTCGAGCCGCCGGTGCAGGGGCTGCGCCCGCAGGTCGCGGCCTTCAAACTCCAGCAGGTCGAACGCAAGCAATACTGCCGGGGCCGATGCCAAGGTCTTCGCGCCCGGCTTCTTGCGTCCTATCCGCGTCTGCAGCACCGAAAACGGCAGTGGCCCGCCGTCGGCGCCGCTCTGCCAGGCCATGATTTCGCCGTCGATCACCGTGCCGTCCGGCAGATTCTCGGCGGCTTGCTCGATTTCCGGGAACCGGCCGTCCAGGCGCTCCTCGCCGCGCGACCACAGGATGCTCTCCCCGGCGCGCCGGATCAGCTGTGCGCGTATGCCGTCCCATTTCCACTCCGCATGCCAGTCGGCGGCCGGCCCGAGGGTCGACGGTTCGGCCTCCAGCGGCGAAGCCAGGAAAAAAGGATACGGCGTCGCGTGGTCGTGCCCGCCCTCGCCTTCCCGGGCCAGCAATCGACGAAAATTTTCCGGCGTGGGCTGCCAGTCGCCCATCAGCCGATGCGCGGTCAGGCCCGGGTCGACGCCGGCCAGTTCGGCCAGCGCGCGCGTGACCAGCCGTTTCGATACGCCCACCCGCAGCGCCCCGGTGATCAGCTTGTTGTAGAGAAATCGCGCAGTCCCCGGCAGCCGGCGCCATTGTGCGGACACCGCGGTGCGCCGGGCGTCGTCGCTCATCTTGCCCAGGGGACGAATGTGGTTTTCGACCATATCGTGCAACGCCGGCAGGTCGTCCAGCGGCGTGCCGGGTTCGGGGACCAGCAACGCCATGGTCTCGGCCAGGTCACCGACATGTTCGTAGCTGTCTTCGACCAGCCATGCCGGCAGGCCGGAAAACTCGCCGGTCCATGCGCGAAGTTCCCGCGTACCCACCAGGCGCTTGAGCCGCTGCCCGGTGAGGAAATACACCGCCCAGGCCGCATCCTCCGGCTCGGCATCGCGAAAATACGCCACCAGCGCCGAAACCTTGGCATTGGTTTTCGTGGTCCGGTCAAGCGCCTCGAAAAGCTCGACGAAGCGCTTCATGCAGAACTCTCCGCCGAACCTGCCGGAGCATCCGCCAGCGTGGCGCGCAGGTTCCAGGATTCCGCCTGCAGCCCTTGACTGCCCAGATACCCCGCCAACGCTTCGCCGTTGCCGTGAATCGTGATGATCCGCCGTGCGTCCATGTCGCTGGCGGTGTCGACCAGCGCCGGCCAGTCGGCATGGTCGGACATCACGAACCCGCGGTCGTAGCCGCGCCGGCGGCGGTTGCCGCGTATGCGCATCCAGCCCGACACGAAGCCGGAGGAATGGTTGGGAAAGCGACGCATCCAGGTCGATCCGGCCGCCGACGGCGGCGCGAGGATGAGCTGCCCGCCGAATTTTTCGGCCTTGCCGGCGTCGGAGACCAATCGGCCTTCGAGCATTTCAACGCCGGCATCGCGATAGGCGTCAACCAGCGGCCGCATGGCGCCGTGCATCCACACCGGCTCGTCGCTGAACGCGCGCAGCTCGGCCATGATTCGCTGCGCCTTGCCGAGCGCATAGCAGAACAGCACGGCCGGCCGGTTGGCCTTGCGACAGTCGCGCCACCACTGGTGAATTTCATCGATGACCCGCTCGGGCGCAGGCCAGCGGTAGACCGGCAGGCCGAAAGTGCACTCGGTCAGCCAGACATCCACCGGGGCAGGCTCGAACGGCGCGCAGGTCGGATCCGGCGCACGCTTGAAGTCACCGGACACGCCCCAGGTGCCGCCATCCGACTCGATGCGCACCCACGACGAGCCGAAGATATGCCCGGCCGGAAACAGCGTCACCCGCACATCCCCGAGTTCGAAAGGCCGGCCCCACTCGTGACCGTGATGCGGCGAATCCGCGCCGATGCGCGCGGCCAGGATCGGGCGGTTCTCGCTGGCCGTGTGGTAGTCGCTGGAGCCCGAGCGCGCATGGTCGGCGTGCGCATGGGTGACGATCGCGCGCGCGACCGGCCTGAGCGGATCGATCCAGAAACCGCCGGCCTCGCAGTAGAGGCCGCCGGCGTCGGGACGCAGCAAATCGTTCGTTTTCATGGGCTCAAGTGTGCCGCCCGGGGGGTAAAGATTCCTACAAAGGCTCGTAGGTGAACTTCTGTCCGCCCACGGACGCTTCGGCCATCAAGCCGCCCTTGGCCATGATGAAAACGGCAACGCCTTTTTCGTAACTGGTCGTCTTGGCCGCCCCGGCGGTGACGGCAACGGCGGTGGCCTGGGCCGAGAATTCGAAGTTGCCTCGCTGGAAGGTGCGCAACGCGGCTTCGTCCTGGAAAAAGATGATCTGGGAGAAGTTCTGAACGCCGATCTGCAATCCCACTGTGCCCTGCACGCTGCTGGTGGTGCCGACGGGCTCCCCACGCTCGAACACCACCCCTCGGCCGTAGGAACCGCCAACGCCGAGACCGGCCTTGTTCATGCTCGGGAACACTGCATAGCCGTGCGCATGATTGACCCAGTCCTGAAGACCGGGATCACGGTCGACGAACCTGACCACGGCGGCGCGCGCGTCGGCAATCATCACATTGTCAGACGGCTTGCTGGCGCAGCCTCCGGCAACCAGTGCGGCGACCGCAATTGCGAACATGAAGGTGATTCGTTGATGTGTGCCTGCTGTTCGATATGCCATGCGTCGGGCTCCAGATGGTTTCACTACAAGATCAGATCGTGTCGGCGGTTTCCGGTTCCGCAATTTCGTCGGGGAATTGCAGTTGTGCCAGGCGTCGGTACAGCCCGGAATCGCGCATCAGTTCATCGTGAGTCCCCTGCTCGACCAGTTCGCCGTTTTCGATAACGAGAATGCGATCGGCGCGCCTGACCGTGGCCAGGCGGTGCGCGATCACCAGCACGGTCCGGTCGCGGCTGGCCTCGTCGATGGCCTGTTGCACCAGCCGCTCGCTTTCGGCGTCCAGGCTGGCCGTGGCCTCGTCCAGCAGCAGGATGCTGGGCGTCTTGATCAGGGCACGCGCAATGGCCAGGCGCTGGCGCTGGCCGCCCGAAAGCCGAATGCCGCGCTCCCCCAGAAAGGCATCGTAGCCTTCGGGCAGCGCGTGAATGAAATCGTGCGCCTGGGCCAGCCGGGCGGCGTCGCGGACCTGTTCGTCCAGCGCCTCCGGCCTGCCGTAACGCAGATTGTAGGCGGCCGTGCCGGAAAACAGCACCACGTCCTGCGACACCAGGCCCAATGATGCACGCAACTCGACCGGGTCGTAATCCCGGATGTCGTGCCCGCCGTCGTGCCCACCAATCATCACGCGGCCCGAATCCGGATCGTAGAACCGCAGGATCAGCTGGAAGATCGTGCTCTTGCCGGCACCCGAGGGCCCGACCAGCGCCACGGTCTCGCCGGGATTGACTTCGAAATCGAGATGCTTGAGGACCGGTTCGTCGGGCCGCGACGGGTAGGCGAAAGTGACGTCGGAAAACGCCAGTCCGACCGGACCGGGCGGAAATGCCGCAGGTTGTTCGGCCTTGGGCAGGCTGTTGGTGGCGGTCAGCAGGTCGGCAAGCCGCTCCATCGCGCCGGCAGCGCGCTGGACGCCGCCCCAGACCTCGCTGAGCGAGGCCGTAGAACCGGCCGCAAGCAGGGCATAGAGAACAAACTGGCTGAGCTGGCCCGGGCTGAGCCGGTCGTCCAGCACGGCATGCGCGCCAAGCCAGAGCACGAAGGTGACGGCGCCGAAGGTCAGCACGATAACCAGCACGATCAGGATGGTGGTTGCGAAGATGCGGCTTTTCTGGGCATCGAAGGCGCTCTCGACCTGTCCAGCGAAGGTTTCGGACTCGCGCCCCTCCTGGGCAAAGGCCTGAACCGTCGGCACCGCGTTGATGGTTTCGTCGCCATGCGCCGAGAAATCGGCCACCCGATCCTGCGCATCTCGGGACAGGCGCCGCACCCATCGGCCCAGAACCATGACGGGCAGAGCGACCAACAGGATCATCAGGCCGATGACGCCGGCCAGCGAAGGTGCCGTGACCACGAGCATGATGGAACTGGCAATCAGCATCAGCAGATTGCGCACGGCGACCGACGCGCTCGACCCGATCAAGGATTCGACCAGCGTGGTGTCGGTGTTGAGCCTCGAAAGCACCTCGCCGGTCCGCGTGGTGGCGAAGAACTCGGGCTCCATCCGGATGACCTGAGAATAAACATCGCGCCGAAGATCGGTGACGATCCGCTGTCCCAGCCAGGATACCCAGTAGAAACGCATGCCGCCGGCCACCGCCATCAGCGTCGCGGCGCCGAACAGCAGCCAGAACCAGAGGTTGATGGTATCCGGGTCGTCGGCCATGAAGCCCTTGTCGATGACCTGGCCGACCGCTGCCGGAATCGCGATGGTGCCGGCGGCCGCGAGCGTCAGGAACAGCCCGATCAGCCCGATCTGGAGCTTGTAGCGGCGAACATAGGGCTTGAGCGCCTTCAGCGAAGTGACGTTGCGGCTGCTCGGCCGATCCTTGATCTGCTGTTGGTCAGTCATCGATTGACATCTTTTCCGATTCGATCAATAAGCTGCGCGAATATGCGCAATCAATGGCTCCGGAATTCTTCGGGTCCGGCGTCGAGACGATGTTAACCGCTCCGGCCCGCCGCCTCGGCGACAATTCTCCGCTGCTGACGCGTGCGTTGCCATATCGCACCCGTGTACAGCGCCAGCGCCGACCAGATCGCGCCGAATGCCAGGGCATGGTGCAGCGTGAAAGGCTCTCGGAACAGAAACACCGCCAGGCAGAACGAAATGGACGGCGCCAGGTACTGCATGAGCCCCACCGTGATCAACGGCAAACCGCGCGCGGCAGTAGCAAACAGCACCAGCGGGATCACGGTGACCAGTCCGGTGCCGATCAACAACAGATCCTGCGCGATGCCGAAGTCGCCGAACACCATCTCGCCATGGCGCGCCGTCCACAGCAGCCACAGCAGCGCCAGCGGCATCATCATCAGCGTCTCCCAGAACAGGCCCACCATGGGACCGACATCGGTCACCTTGCGGACCAGCCCGTAAAGACCGAAGGTGAACGCCAGCGCCAGCGCCAGCCAGGGCGGTTCCCCGACCTGCACGGTCAGATATATGGTACCGGCCGCGGCCAGGCCGACCGCAATGACCTGGGCGCCGTACATTCGCTCGCGCAGCACAAGCGTTCCCAGCAGCACGCTGACCAGCGGGTTGATGAAGTAGCCCAGGCTGGTCGACAGCACCCGATCGGAATTGACCGCGTAGACGAACACCAGCCAGTTGACCGCGACCAGCGCGCCGCTGAGCATCAGCGCAGCCGCGACCTTTCGGCTGATCGCGACATGCTTGAGAAAATTGCGACGATTGCGTATCGCAAGCACCAGCGCCAGAAATCCCACCGACCAGATCACGCGATGCGCGATGATCTCATCGGCGCCGGCAAAGGCAACCAGTTTGAAATAAAGCGGCACCAGGCCCCAGAACGAGTACGCGCCAAGGCCGGCGAACAGCGCTCTGCGTGCGGCGTCGCCGGCATGATCGCGCAACACGCGATCATTCATTCCGCCGGACCTCGTTCCGGCAGACTCGCGCGCCGCCGCTCAACCGACATCAGCCGCCATTGCCGCCTTCTTCGCTCTCTTCTTCCCTGGTCGCACGCTTCTCGAGGAAATCCATCACCCGCCGGCCCGCTTCTTCCTTAAGCGCCTCGCCCACGTCGGGAACGAGCTTCGGTTTGGTGAGCGTTCCTTCCAGGCCGATCGGAATCCGGTTGAGCTGCTCGCCTTCGAGCCGGACCTGGCCATTCAGGGCAAGGTCGGAAATGCCGATGCGGACATCGCCAGTAATGCCCAGCAAGTCGGTGATGATGTTGATTCCCGGCAGACGAATGGTGCCGTCTTCGATCGAAATCGCGCCCTCCAGCGCCCGGAATTCGGTCGTGCCGCCTACGCCGGTGCGGACGGCCTCGGCAATGTTGCGAGAACTCAGTCCCTCGACCATGCCGTCGAGATTCAGCCCCTTGATGCTGCCGTCGTGAAAATCGTATTTGCCGCGTCCGTTTAGCGTTGAAAGGATGGCGTCCACATCCAGGCCTTTCGCACTCAAACCCAATTCCAGGATGCCAGCACCGGTGATGAATTGGTCCAGATTCCAGGCGCTCAGCGCCGTTCCCAGGCTCTCCAGATCGAAGACCGGATCGATCTGGACCAGCGGCGGGGCGGTATTCAGATCGGCCACGACCACCGCATCGACTCTTCCTCCGGGCAAGCCGCCGGATAGCGGATCGATGGTGACCACGCCCTGAACCGAGCGCAGTCGCGCACGCACGTTATCAAGTTCGAGCCCGGACACGATCGCCCGCTCGAGCTCCAGCCTGGCATCCACATCGAATGCCTTGAAAAGCAACAACGGTGACTCTTCATCGTCGATGTCTTCGGCAGCCTCCTCCCCGCCCGGCATGACTGCCAGCAAGGCATCCACGTTGAGCATCTCGCCCTTCAGCAGCGCTTCGATGCTCGGCTGCTTGGTGTCCCGGTAGGTGAATGACGTTTCGAACTGCTTGCCGTTGAGGTTGAGCAATCCCTCCTCGAAGCGCGCCGTCAGCGGCGGGCCCGGGTCCAGCGTCGCCCGGCCCGACAGGCCAAGCGGCAAGCCACTGGCTTCGGCCGTCATCCCGAATTCCTGTACGACGATCGGTCCGGCATCGGAAGGCACCGTCAGCGTTCCCGCCACGTCGATGTCCTCGACAATGGCCGGATCGCCGATGCCGCCGGCGAATTCAAAATTCACCGGACGGTCGAAAGCGAACGATTTCACTTCCATGCGCTCGACCACAAACACCTGGCGTGCATCGGCAGCGTCATCGCTGACGGTCAGACGCGCACGGGAAAGCGCGATATTGCCCGTGGAAACCGAGGGCTGGCCCTGGCTGGATTGATCGCCGTCGGCACCGGCTTCCGCAGCACCGGTCAATCCGTCCAGTGAATTGCGCCCGGCGCGGTCGGTATGAATGGCCAGCCGCGCGTTATCCAGGCCGATATCGCCGGTTTCGATTTCGCCGCGCAAAAGCGGCAGGATCGACAGCGAAATGCGCAATTCGTCGGCCTCGAACAGATTTGGCCCCTCGAAGTCCTCCGGTCCGGACAACTTGACATCGTTGGCCACTAGCGATATCCGCGGAAAGATATCAAGCGTCAAGGGCCCGTCGATCTGAAGCTCCCGGCCGGTCTGGGCACGCACCTGCTCTATGGCAATCTGCTTGAGCCGCGCCTCGTCGAAATAAAGCACAAGCGTGGCCCAAAGGCCGAGAATGATTACGACGATCGCGGCGAGAAAAATCAGCAAGGCGCGCATGAGGCGGTCTCCAACCGGAAATTTGGCGCCATTGTAACGCCGGCGGGATCAACCGCGCCGGCTGCAGACAGGATTACGCGAGCATCTCGCGCGCCTTGCCCAGCGCCTCGAGAAATACGTCGATTTCGGCCGTCGTGTTGTAGACGCCGAACGAAATGCGCGCCGTGGCCGGCACTTCGAAGAACTGCATCACCGGCATGGCGCAGTGGTGGCCGGTGCGGATCGCCACGCCGAAGTGATCGACGATGGTGCCGATATCGTTGGGATGAGCGCCTTCCAGCGTGAACGACACCACCGGGCCCTTGTGTTCGGCCGTACCGATGATGGTCAGACCGTCGACGGCCTGCATCCGCTCGCTGGCGTAGGCCAGCAGTTCGGCCTCATGGTGGGCCATGGCTGCTATGCCCGTGCGCTGGATGAAGCGAAACGCCTCGCCCATGCCGATCGCGCCTGCGATATTCGGCGTGCCGGCCTCGAACTTGTGCGGCAGCTCGTTGTAGGTCGTTTCTTCAAAGCTCACCCGCGTGATCATCTCGCCACCGCCCTGCCAGGGCGGCATCGCCTCCAGCAACGCCTCGCGGCCATAAAGCACGCCGATGCCGGTGGGCCCGTACATCTTGTGCGCGGACAGGCAGTAGAAATCGCAGCCCAGCGTCTTTACGTCAACCTCCACGTGCGGGGTTGCCTGGGCCCCGTCGACCAGGGTCGCGACGCCATGGTCGCGCGCGATCCGGCATACCTCGGCGACCGGGTTCACGGTCCCCAGCGCATTGGAAACGTGGACGATCCCGATCAGGCGGGTGCGCTCGCTGATCAGTGCTTCCAGTTCGTCGACCAGCAGCTCGCCGCGCCGGTTGATCGGTGCGACCTTCAGCACCGCGCCGGTCTGCTCGCACAAAAGCTGCCACGGGACGATGTTCGAGTGATGCTCCATGTGAGTGATCAGGATCTCATCGCCCGGGCGGAGCTTCGGCCGCAGGTAGGACTGCGCTACCAGGTTGACCGCCTCGGTGGTCCCGCGGGTAAACACGATTTCGCGTTCGCTCTCCGCGTTTATGTGCTCGCGCACTGTCGTTCGGGTCCTCTCGAAGGCCTCTGACGCCTCCACGCTGAGCTGATGCACCCCGCGGTGCACGTTGGCGTTGTAGCGGCTATAGAAATCGCTGACCGCGTCGATCACCGACTGCGGACGCTGGGCCGAGGCGGCGCTGTCGAGGTAGACCAGCGGCTTGCCGTGCACTTCCCTGGTCAGGATCGGAAACTCGGCGCGTACGCGCTGGACGTCGAAGCCCGACGTCTCCGGCTGATCGTGCATCTTGCGGCTGTCCAGCGTTGCTGCCATCACAGGTGCTCCTTGAGTCGATCGGTAAGCCAGTCGCGGACCTCGCCCGGCGCCATGGTGTCGAATACCGCGGCGGCAAAGCCGTACTTCAGCAGCGCAATCGCCTCCGCCTCGCTCAGGCCCCGCGAGCGCAGATAGAATCGCGCATCTTCATCGAGCTGCCCGATCGTCGCACCGTGGCTGGCGGTGACGTCCTCGGCGTGAATTTCCAGTTCAGGCTTGGTGTTGATGCGCGCATTTTCACTGAGCAGCAGGTTGCCGGTGTTCATTTGCGAGTGACTGTCGTCGGCACCGGGCACGATGTGGATGCGTCCGTTGAAAACGCCGGTCGACTGGTCGTCGGCCAGGATCCGAAAGTTCTCGTGGCTTTCCGTGCCGCCCACGCGGTGCTCGATCGCCGTGTGGTAATCGACCAGCGCGCGCCCGGACAGCGTCGCGACGCCTGAAATACCGGCCGTCGCGCCCGGTGAGGCCAGTTCCGCCACCAGGTCCTGCCGGGTCAGCCGACCGCCACCGTCGAGTATGAATGCGCGATAGGCGGCCGCATCCGAAATGTGGGCCGTGGTGCGCTGAATGAGGGCGGTTTCGGCGAAGCACCTTTCAATGACGTGGGTCAGGCTGGACCGGGCGCCCAGCCGGAAATCCAGCACGCCGTTGATCAATCCAGCACCCGGGCCGCCCTGGGTTTCGATCAGGGTCAGCGCCGCGCCCTCGGCCAGTTCCACGCAGAGTCTCGGGTGAACCGCCACAGCGAAATCTTCGTCGCAGGTCGTGGCGACCACCAGCGGTTTGTCGGGCCGGCCCTGCACAAGCAATTTCCAGCCCTGATCGAAGCGCGCGAGATTCAGCCATGCGAACGCATCGGCCGGACCGGCGTCGTCCAGCATCGAAACGTCGATGTCGGCCGGCAGCATGCCGGTCAGCGAGACACCGTCGGGAAGCCGGCAGTTGTCCGGATCGAGGCGGCCGTTGTGAAAGTGGATCATGCCGGCCGCGAACGGACATGTCGGCGGCAATGGCGTCCCGGCCCCGCCGGGGACCGCGTCGCTGAAGGTGCGCTTTTCCAGCAGACCGAGCGGCAGATATTTCCAGTTCTCGGTCTTGCGATGCGGAAAGCCGTGTTGCATCAGGACTTTCTGCGCCTTCCTGCGCAAGGCGCCGAAGCTGCCGTCATCTTCGCCAGCGGCTTGCGGCAGCAGTTTTTCGATCAGTGCCGACATCCGAAATCAGGCCTCCGCGGTATCGAGGAAAGCGTAGCCCTCGCGCTCCAGGCGCTGGGCCAGCGAGCGGTCGCCGCTCTCGGCGATGCGCCCGTCCGACAGCACGTGGACGCGATCCGGCACGAGGTATTCGAGCAACCGCTGGTAGTGCGTAATGACGATGAACGAGCGGTTCTCGTCGCGTAACCGGTTGACGCCATCGGCGACCAGCTTCAGCGCGTCGATATCGAGTCCGGAATCGGTCTCGTCGAGAATCGCCAGCTTCGGTTGCAGCACGGCGAGCTGGACGATCTCGTTGCGCTTTTTCTCACCGCCGGAGAAGCCTTCGTTGACCGCGCGCTTGAGCAGCGCTTCATCCATTTTCAGCGACTTGAGCTGCTCGCGAACAGTTTTGAGGAAGGCCATGGAATCGACTTCCTCTTCGCCCCTGGCCTTGCGCTGGGCGTTCAACGCGGCACGCAGGAAATAGGCATTGTTCACGCCGGGAATCTCGACCGGATATTGAAGAGCCAGGAACAACCCGGCCGCGGCCCGCTGCTCGACTTCGAGTTCGAGCAGGTCCTGCCCGTCGAACTCGACCGAACCGTCGGTGACCTCGTAACCGTCGCGGCCGGCCAGCGCATAGCCCAGCGTCGACTTGCCGGAACCGTTCGGCCCCATGATCGCGTGCAGTTCGCCCGACCCGACCTCCAGGTCCAGCCCCTTGATGATTTCCTCGCCGCCGACGGCGACGTGCAGGTTGTTGATATTCAGCATTGCAATACTATCCAGTCTGTAATTGGCGTCACGCGCCCGAACGAAATGATGTTTTAAGGTTTAGGGTTTAAGTTTTAAGCGAAAACCAAGGCGGCACCAGAACATGTGATTTCATCATCGCTGCCACAGGTACAAACCTCGAACCGCTTTTCCTTAAACCCTAACCCTTAACCCTTAAACCTGTTTTTACCCCACCGCCCCTTCCAGCGAGATTTCGAGCAGCGCCTTGGCCTCGACGGCGAATTCCATCGGCAGTTCCTTGAACACTTCCTTGCAGAAGCCGTCGACGATCAGCGCCACGGCTTCTTC
>Ga0209924_1000952_pt1 | contig 11840 bp, 9 predicted proteins | sample SalPonR1_C_D1_MG_FD_185700 | JGI IMG/M metagenome (GOLD analysis project Ga0209924, IMG submission 185700) | Salt pond soil microbial communities from South San Francisco under conditions of wetland restoration - Salt Pond MetaG R1_C_D1_MG... ...
ACTCGGGCTGGGCTTCGGCTTCATGTGGTTCGCCGCCTCGCTGATCCAGGACGGCGACCAGGTGCTGCCGACCTGGTTGCTGCTGACCTACCTGTTCCACACCACCGGCGAGCTGTGCCTGAGCCCGATCGGACTATCGGCCACCTCCAAGCTCGCGCCGCGCGCCTATTACAGCCAGATGATGGGCATGTGGTTCTTCGGCGCCGCGCTGGGCAACCTGCTGGCCGGACTGCTGGCCGGCGAGTTCAACGGCGACGACGTGTCCGAATTCCCCGAACGCTTCCGCCAGATCGTGATCTTCTGCGGCGCTGTCGGTATCGCGTTCCTGATCGCGACGCCTTACCTGAAGAAGATGGCGGGACTGGAAGAGCAGCCCGAAGACTACACCCGCGAAGACGAACCCGGCGCGTTCGACGCCGACGCGGGCAAGCACAAGCAATAAAAATACACGCCTTGCCAGGGTCGCGACTCGCGACCGCAAGCCTCACCGCCCCGGCATGCACCGGGGCGTTTTTATTGAAGGCGGCTCTCGCGAAGCTGCAAAACCAGGAAGAATTCCAAAAGCTGAATTTGGCGCAGAGGCGCGGAGGCGCGAAGAAATCCAAGGACAAAGCCCGGAAGAGGGCTCGCGCAGGCGCGCAGACGCAAAGACAAGCAAAGGGGGGATTGAATTGTTGCTGCTTTTCTCTCTGCACCTCTCATCGGACATGCTTATAACTTGCTGTTTTTATTGACATCCATGTATTCACGTTCATGCGACCTTGATCACGCCTGCTGGTGCGCTTCGCTGTGCTCAACGGCACCCTACGCGGGTAATCGCGATTTTTTTTGTAGGGTGCCGTTGAGCGCAGCGAAGCGCACCATCTGTTTGCTCAGCGACAGCAATCCCGGTTAAGGGGTTGAAGACTCTGCGCGAATAGGCTTGTGCTTTTTCAGGTGCTTTGGCGAAATTCCCGATACCAGATCCAAAGCAGCGCGAGCTGTGCCGGGACCAGCCAAAGCATCATGTCGTAATTCCACTGCGCGCCCGGCAACAGCTTGAGGATAAATGCGGCAACAAGGCCGGTGACCATCAGCAGCGCGGCTGCCCGCTCGAGCCTACCGCCGCGGAAACGCCACAGGAGCAGCGCCAGCGGGTTCAGCAACAACAGGTTCTCGTTGCGCCAGGCTGCCTCGTGCGCCGTGAACAGCCAGAGGAACAGCAACATTCCGCCGCCCAGGAACGACACGATGATCCAGCCGCGCGCCCCCATCAGACTCGTCAAACGGGAACGGAACAGGACCGCAGGCACTACGATCAGGAAAACGCTCGCCAGTCCCAGGGCAAGGAAAGCCCATGCATGCGAGTCAGGCCGAACAGGCGGCGCCTGCCGGGTGGATTCGTAAAGCATCCGGTCATCGGTCACCAGCGGCAGCGTGTCGCCGTTGGGCGATGTGAGCCGCATGTCGGCGACCGTCTCGGCCACGACCATCGGCAGGAACATTTCCTCCCACACGGAGCGAGGCCTGTCCGCCATTCGCCCGAGACCGGCTTCGATGCCGAGATATAGCGGAAAATCGTCCTGCACCAGCCGGCGCGTATGCGTTCTGAAGTCTGCGCTGGCCGGCAGCGCCTTCGAGTACTCGGACAATGCGCCGTCCAGCGCGAAATCCAGCGCATCCCGCACCCGATTGGAGCAGTTGTTGAAATAGTAGTCGTAGCGAAAATCGCGGGTCTCGGGCTGAACCCTGGCCTCCAGCCAGTCGGTCAGGCGCCGAATGGTTTCGGTATCGAGGTTCAGCAACTGCGCCCTGACGCTGCGGTCGCGCCAGCGGTAGTAGGACAACTCCTCTTCCGGCGAACGGGCCAGCGCGAAGTAGACCATTTCCCCGAACAGGTACTCGGTGTAGAAGCCGGGCTTGTCGAAGTCGAAGAAACCGAAGTTGTAGACCTGGTCGATGCCGCGTTCGGCATCGCGGATCCAGATCGCGTTGTGGCCGAACTGCTCCTCCACCCGCTCGGCCGTGCCGTAGGTCATCAGCCAGGCCTGCTGGGCGTTGGCGGGAGAAACCAGGGGCGCGATAAAAATAGCACCGAGGAACAGGAATGAAGATTTGAGGGACATGACGATCCAATATCGGGTTTCAGGTTTCACGCGCGACTTGCCCGTATATCACGTTACGAGGGCTCGTTCGGTTGGTACACTTGAATGATAACGACCATTCCGGTACCGAATCGCATGACGAAGATCAAGTTCACCAATCGCCAGGGCATCAAGCTGACTGGAAATCTCGAGCTTCCGCCGGGCGGGGCGTGGCAGGCCACCGCGTTGTTCGCCCACTGCTTTACCTGCACGCGCAACATAAAGGGCGCGCGCAACATCACCCGGGCGCTTGCAGACGCCGGATTCGCGGTATTGAGGTTCGATTTCACCGGGCTGGGCGAAAGCGAGGGCGATTTTTCCGACACCAATTTCTCCAGCAACCTCGATGACCTCGAGGCCGCGGCCGACTGGATGGCCGAGGAACTGGGCGCACCCCAGCTTCTGGTCGGTCATTCGCTGGGCGGCGCCGCCGTGCTGGCGGTCGCCGAGCGGCTCGACAGCGTGCGTGCGGTGGCCACGCTGGCGGCACCCTCGAGCGCCGATCACATCCTGAAGCAGTTCGGTCAGGATCTCGATACGATCGAGCGCGAAGGCAGCGCCGAGGTTCAGCTCGCCGGCCGGCCGTTCCGCATCCGCAAGGATTTCGTCGACGACGCCAGGAGTCACTCGCTGGAAGACCGTCTCAAGAAGCTCCGGCGCGCACTGCTGGTGCTGCACTCGCCGGTCGACAGGACCGTCGGTATCGAAAACGCCCAGAAGATCTTCGCCGCCGCATTGCATCCCAAGAGCTTCGTCAGCCTCGACAACGCCGATCACCTGCTGTCCGACGAGGCCGATTCGCGCTATGCAGGCCGGGTGATTTCGGCCTGGGCCGGTCGCTTTCTCGAAATGGACCGAACCGAAACGGTCGAGGGCGTCAAGGTCTTCGGCAAAACCGCCGACAAGTTTCTCTGCCGGGTCCAGGCCGGGCGCCACGAACTGCTGGCCGACGAGCCGGAGCGGCACGGGGGCGAGGACCAGGGCCCCGACCCGTACCGCTACCTGGCCGGCGCGCTGGGCACCTGCACCGTAATGACCCTGAACATGTACGCGCGGCACAAGAAGCTGAATGTTGATCGGGTCACCTGCCATGTCACCCACGATCGGGTGCACGCCGATGACTGCGTCGACTGCGAAGATTCGAAACGCAAGGTCGATCGACTGAGTCGCGTCATTACCATCGAGGGAGATCTGGACGAGGAACAGCGTTCGCGAATGCTCGAAATCGCCGACCGCTGCCCGGTGCACCGCACGCTGGAGAATGAAATCCGGGTCGAAAGCCGACTGGCTTGACCCTGTCTTGTTCACCACCCGTTCGTCGCGAGGCGTCGCCAGGGCCTGCAGATGGGACGTTTCGCGACCGAGCGCACCGGAGGCATACTCGCCTGTCCGTTGAGGACGCGCGACCGAGCAAAACGCCACAGATGTGGGGCCTGGCGGCGTCGCAGTAGAACGGGTGGTGAATAAGGCGGGTTTACAACAACCCGGAAAATCTCCGACCAAACGGCCCGGCCGAATCGACCGGGCCGTCGGTAATTCATTCTCCGGATTCGGCGTCTTCGGCGTCCGGGGCTTGCGGTGTCGATTCACCGTCCTCCACCGTCTGGAAATCGCGCAGGATCACGTTGCCGCCGCCGATCGCCTTGTGCAGCCGCGTTTCGAACTGGACGATCTTCTCGAAGTTCCAGCGCGCGTCTCGGAAGAACTGATCGCCCGATACGAAGGTGCCGTCGCGCCCGGTGACGTAAACCGCGCGATTGACGCCGACGCGAGACCCGCCAGAGGTATCCCGAGCCAGCATCCGCTTCATTTCGTTCGATGTTCGGGGTATGGCCACCTCGTCGCCGTATCGCGGCTTCAATTCCTTCTCGAGAATGTCCTTCGCGACCTTTCGGTGATCATCGGTGAACTGATTCCAGATGTCGGCCGCGACCGCAGCGTTCTTGGGATAGCCGCGCTCGGCCGAAAGCTTGATCCAGGCCCAGCCGCGCAGCGGATCGCGCTCCACGCCATCGCCGTTGACGTACATCATGCCCAGGTTGAACTGGGCAAGCTTGTCGGCCCAGTGTGCGGCCAGCCGGAAATTGCCGACCGCCGCGTCGTAGTCACCCTGACGGAAGAACATATTGCCGCGCTCCAGGAACTGCGTGCCCGGCGCGTTCTGAGCGTAGTTGTTGTAGTTGACAACCTGCGCGCCCAGAACACCGGCCTGTAGCGCTGCCGCAAGAAGAATTCCCGCTATGGAAAAGATCTTTTTCATGATGAATCCCGCCAGGTTTGTACTGTGTATGCCAACTTCAGTCTACGTAACCGTGATCAATACCGCATGGGCAAGAAGTCAGGGAAAAGGCCGAAGAATCGAGTGCCCGGCTTCTTGCCGTCACGATCGGCATTCCAATCATCTTGATGATCACCCTCATCAGGACCCGGGAAGTACGTCGAAGATTGCAAATCCACCGCGCCCGCATGGCGCGAGAGTTCTCGATGAGGCAGATCTCATGCCTGTCCTGGTTAGCACATCATGCTGGCCCGGGGGGGGGGAAGCCCCGGAGGAGTTTGTGGCCTGGAGGCGCCGTGAGTTTTCCCCGGTCTCCGCCACCAGATTTTCTGAGGCGTGCGGTTACGCGGGGGTAGCGTCTTCCTCGTCCGCTTCGCCGGCTTCGTCCTCGTCTTCCGACACGGCAATCCGGGCCAGGCCGATCAGCTGTTCGTCTTCGCCGAGGCGAATCAGCGTGACGCCCTGGGTGTTGCGGCCCAGGCGCGAAATCTCGGCGGCCGAGGTGCGTACCAGGGTGCCGGCGTTGGACGTCAGCATCACGTCGTCGTCCTCGCCGACCACCAGCGCCGAAACCAGTTCGCCGTTGCGGCCCGAGGTCTGGATGCCGATCACGCCCTGGCCGCCGCGGTTGTAGACCGGGAATTCTTCCAGCGCGGTGCGCTTGCCGAAACCATTCGCGGTGGCCAGCAGAACGTCGCCTTCGTCTGCCACCAGCATCGCCACGACCTGCTGCTCGGGCTTCAGGCGAATGCCGACCACGCCGCGGGTCTGGCGACCCATGGCGCGCACGCCGGACTCCTGGAAGCGGATCGCCTTGCCGGCCGACGAAAACAGCAGGATGTTGCGCGTGCCGTCGGTAAAGGCCACGTCGACCAGTTCGTCATCGCCTTCGAGTTCGATCGCCCAGATGCCGTTGGACCGGATGTGGGCAAAATCCGACAGCGGCGTCTTCTTGACCCGGCCCGAGCGCGTGGCGAAGAATACGAACCAGTCGTCCGGGAATTCGCGGGTGGGCAGCACCGCATTGATGCGTTCGCCTTCGTCCAGCGGCAGCAGATTGACCATGGGCCGGCCGCGGCTGCTGTGCCCGGCCTGCGGCAGTTCGTAGACCTTGGTCTTGTAGACCTTGCCGGCGCTGGTGAAGACCAGCAGCGTGTCGTGCGTGTTCGTCACCCAGAACCGCTCGACGAAATCCTCGTTCTTGGTCTTGGTGGCGCTGCGACCGCGACCGCCGCGCTTCTGGCTGCGGTACCGGTCCAGCGGCTGGTATTTGGCGTAACCGCCGTGGGAAAGCGTCACTACCACGTCTTCGGGCGTGATCAGGTCTTCCATGGTCAGGTCGAGCTGGTTTTCGACGATCTCGGTCCGGCGCCCGTCGCCGAAATCGTCGCGAATGGCTTCCAGCTCGTCGCGGATGACCTGCATCAGGGCATCCGGCTCGGAAAGGATGCGGATCAGTTCGCGGATCTGCTCGAGAATCTCGCGATACTCGTTGGAAAGCTTTTCCTGCTCCAGGCCGGTGAGCTTCTGCAGCCTGAGATCAAGAATCGCCTGGGCCTGGGTCGGGGACAACTGGTAGCCGTCCTCGCTCAGACCGAACTCGGGCAGCAGGTCCTCGGGCCGCGAAAGTTCCGCACCGGCCTGCCCCAGCAGCGCAGAAACAGGGCCGGGTTCCCAGCGCCTGCCCTGCAGCGCTTCGCGCGCGTCCGCAGGCGTCGGCGATTTCTTGATCAGCGCGATGATCTCGTCGAGGTTGGCCAGCGCGACGGTCAGCCCTTCGAGGGTGTGGGCGCGGTCGCGCGACTTGCGCAGCTCGTAAAGCGTTCTGCGCGTGACCACGTCGCGCCGGTGGGTCAAAAACGCCTGCAGCACCTGTCGAACGTTGAGCAGTCGCGGCTGGTTGTCGACCAGCGCCACCATGTTGATGCCGAACACGCACTGCATCTGGGTGTTCTGGAAAAGATTGTTGAGAATCACCTCGCCGACTTCGCCGCGCTTGAGCTCCACGACCATGCGCATACCGTCCTTGTCGGACTCGTCGCGCAGCTCGGAGATGCCCTCGAGTTTCTTGGTCTTGACCAGGTCGGCGATCTTTTCGAGCAGCCGGGCCTTGTTGACCTGGTACGGCAGCTCGGTGACCACGATCTTGGTCTTGCCGGTCTCTTCATCCTCGAAATGGGCCCGGGCGCGCATGTAGATGCGCCCGCGGCCGGTTTCGTAGGCTTCGCGGATACCGGCGGCGCCGTTGATGATCCCCGCGGTGGGGAAATCCGGGCCCGGCATGTGCGCCATGATGCCGTCGATGTCGAGATCCGGATTCTCGATCAGCCCCAGCAGCGCACCGATGACCTCGTTGAGGTTGTGCGGTGGAATGTTGGTGGCCATGCCGACCGCGATTCCGGAAGAGCCGTTGATCAGAAGGTTGGGCACCCGTGTCGGCAACACCGCCGGCTCGTACTCGGACTCATCGTAGTTGGGCAGCCAATTGACCGTGTCCTTGTCGATATCGGCCAGCAGCTGGTGGGCCAGCTTGGCCATGCGCACCTCGGTGTATCGCATCGCCGCCGGCGAATCGCCGTCGACCGAGCCGAAGTTGCCCTGGCCGTCGACCAGCATGTAGCGCAATGAAAAGGGCTGCGCCATGCGCACGATGGTGTCGTAGACCGCCGTATCGCCGTGCGGATGGTATTTACCAATCACGTCACCGACCACGCGGGCCGATTTCTTGTAGGGCTTGTTGAAGTCGTTACCGAGGACCTGCATGGCGAAAAGAACGCGCCGGTGCACCGGTTTCAGGCCGTCGCGGACGTCCGGAAGCGCGCGTCCGACGATCACGCTCATCGCGTAATCGAGGTAGGACTGCCGCATCTCGTCTTCGAGGTTTACCGGGAGAATTTCCTGCGCGAGTTCAGCCATGCATATCGTCTTGTGATTATGGACCGGGAGTATCGTTCAAGTCATTGAAATACAGACATCTATCCCGGGCCGGGACAGGCCTTCAACAACCCGCGAAACAATCCGGAAATTCTAGCACATGAGGGCGCTGGAGGCCTGCCGTCAGGCGGCGTCCGCGGCCCGCACCAACTCGGCTATCCGGCCTTCGTATGGCGGCTCCATGACGCCCCTGTCGGTGACGATAAAGTCGATCAGTTCGGCCGGGGTCATGTCGAACACCGGGTTGTACGCATCCACGCCCTCCGGCGCCGTCATCCCGACGCTGCCCCAGATTTCGTCGGCCGGCCGCTCCTCGATCTCGATTCGGTCACCGCTGGGCGTCTCGGCGTCCAGCGTCGACACCGGCGCCACGACCATCATCTTCACGCCGAACTGGCGCGCCAGCGTAGCCAGCATCAGGGTGCCGACCTTGTTGGCCACGTCGCCATTCGCGGTGATGCGATCGGCGCCGGTGATCACCCAGTCGATCTCGCCGCGCTGCATCAGGCCGGCCGCGGCGGATTCCACCAGCACGCTGCATCGTACGTCCTCCTTGGCGAACTCCCATGCGGTCAGGCGCAAGCCCTGCAACCACGGACGCGTTTCGCAGGCATACACGCGAGCCAGCCGATCCGACCGCCAGGCGCGCACGATCACGCCCAGCGCGGTGCCGGTGCCGCCGGTGGCCAGCGATCCGGTATTGCAGTGCGTCAATACCCGCGAGCCCGGCTTGATAAGATTCGCGCCCAGTTCTGCCATGTGTCGGTTGGCGGCCTGGTCTTCGGCATGTATGGCCGCAGCCAGTCGCTCCAGTCTGTCCAGCGCACCGCCGACCTCCCCCTGGGCCGCTGCGGCCCGCATCCGCTCGACCGCCCAGCGAAGATTCACCGCGGTCGGCCGCGCCGCGACCAGCCTGTCTAGATCCGCAAGCCAGGCCTCGCGAGCGGCCCGATCATTGCCTCGATGTTCGGCGTTGCGCGCGCGCATGGACAGCACGCTGGCATAGGCCGCGGTGATGCCGATGGCCGGCGCGCCGCGCACCACCAGGTCGCGAATGGCTGTGGCTGCGGTATTCAGGTCGGGCATGTCCAGCCAGATTTCCTCGGCCGGCAGCCTGCGCTGGTCGAGCAGGGTCAACGCACCGTCTCGCCAGCGGATGGCTTCGACACCGGATGGTGCTTGCGCGGTATCGGATTCAGGTGTCGATTGCCGCATCGTCGGCTTGCTCCCAATGATGGTCTCGAGGCATTAGTCTATCAACCGCCGCCGACGGGCATGCATTATCATTCTCCGGAGTTTTCCAGACCGCATCCATCAACGGACACGAAGCAATGAAACGCCTATTTCTATCTCTATTCATTTTCTTGCCGGCTCTGGCCAGCGCCCAGCCGACCGAATCAACGCCTTCCAATCCGTTCGAAAAGGAGTTGCCGACCGGTATCATTCATACCTCCAAGGGCGACATCAAGATCGAACTGTACGAAGACCAGGCGCCGGTAACGGTCAAGAACTTCCTCGATTACGCGCGCAAGGGCTATTACGACGGCACGATCTTTCACCGCGTCATTCCCGGATTCATGATCCAGGGCGGCGGCTTCGACGCCGATCTAGGGCAAAAGTCGACGGATGCACCGATCAAGAACGAGGCCGACAATGGCATGTCGAATGAGCGCGGCACCCTTGCCATGGCCCGGACCAATGACCCGGACTCGGCCACCGCCCAATTCTTCATCAACGTCGTCGACAACCCGGCCCTGGACCATCGCGGCAAGCAATCCGGCCGTACCTGGGGCTATGCGGTGTTCGGACGCGTTACCGAAGGCATGGACGTGGTTGACGAAATCCGCTTCGTTCCGACCGAAGCGCGCGGTCCGCATCAGGACGTGCCGGTCGAGCCCGTGGTCATCGAGCGCATCGAGATTCTCTGAGGCGGCCAATCGACACCTGCCGAAAAACGCTTTTCATTTCGGACCTGCATCTGGGCCCGAAGCGCCCCGACATCAGTGACCGGTTCAGGACTTTCCTGGCCGGTCCGGCGCGTGAGGCCGAGGCGATCTTCATTCTCGGCGACCTGTTCGAGGCCTGGGTCGGCGACGACGCCGTCGGGGCGTTCGAACAGGATATCGCCGACGGTTTGCGCGCACTCTCTGATAGCGGCACGCGACTGGCGTTTCTCCACGGCAATCGAGATTTTCTGCTCGGTCCGGACTACTGCAGGCTTTGCGGAATGGACATGCTCGATCAGCCCCGCCTGATCGACCTTTACGGCACACCGACGCTGCTGCTGCACGGCGACCAGCTGTGCACGCTCGATCATCAGTATCAGCGCTACCGTGCCCGAGTCAGCAACCCCAACTGGCAGCGACGCATGCTCGCGCGGCCACTCTGGTTTCGCAGGATGATCGCAGCCATGCTGCGCGGTGCTAGTCGTCTGCGCACAAGGAAGGCCGATACGCCGGAAATGGATGTGGTGGACGACGACGCCGAAGCTCTGTTCCGCCAAACCGGTGCGCTGCGAATGATCCACGGTCACACCCACAGACCCTTCAGACACGTGCATGTCATCGAAGGGGAGCCTCGGGAGCGCATCGTGCTCGGTGACTGGTATACCCAGGGCAGTGTGCTGACGATCCGCGCCCCTGCTGACGCCAAGACGAGCCCCGTTTCGATCGAGCTTCAGGCGTTGCGGGCGGATTTATCTGAAGAATCGGCCGACGCCTGATGCGCCGCAGAAGCGGCTTCTTCTTTCTCGCCGGCCGTCTTTCTGTCGGATTTCTCTTCTTCGGATCCAGCTTCTGACCTGCCCCCGGCTTTTTCGCTGGAAGCCTTGTCTGATTCAGACTTGCTTGCGGACTGTCGGCTGACCGACGATGCCGCCCCACCCGACTTGTTCTTCAAGGGATCCGTGCTTTCGGATGCCTTCGTCGGTGCGGCGCTGGGCGAGCGATTCGATTCGTCCGCGCCCCGCCTGGGCTGATCCGACCTGTCCTGACCTGCCCCGGCGGAAACCGACGCTCCGAACTGGCTGAGCTTGACTTCCTCGCCGCTTGCAGGCGGCAAACGCTCGGCGAGGCTTTTCTCGTCAACCAGCTTCTCGGCGCCGCTGCTCAGGTGATCGAACACCTGCTTGTAGCTGTCTGTCATCTGGTTGATCAGGCGTGCGGTCTCGACGAAATGCTCCGTAACTTCGTCCTTGAACCTGTCGTTTTCCTGCTTGAGTTGCATGACCGACACGGCCCCGCCGCGCGCGCGGCTGATCCACCATGTCGCCAGCGCACCGATCACGCCGCCAACCACCAGACCCACAATCAACCAGATCACGATTTCCATTGCTTTTCGCCTTTATGCAAGTTCACTAAACAGGCTAACAGATGCGCAGTCCAATTCCGGTCACGTTTCCGCAATCCGAGCCCGAATACGAGCATGAAGAGCGGCTGGCAGGTCGTTCTTGAACCGGAAACCGATCCGCGCTTCGTCCGGCCATATCGTCATTTTTTTCGCTCGACCCATTCGAAAACCGACTCCAGCGCGGCGCCGAGGTTCTCGGCGTCGCTGCCGCCGGCCTGGGCAAAATCGGGTCGACCGCCGCCCTTGCCGCCGACCTGGCCGGCGACGAAGTTGACCAGTTCGCCGGCCTTGAAGCGGTCGGTCAGGTCGCCGGTCACACCGGCCACCAGCCGAACGCCGTCCCCGGCCTCGGTGCCGAGAACGACGATCGCCGAGCCGAGCTTGTTCTTGAGCTGATCGACCGTATCGCGCAGGCTGTTCGGATCCACGCCCGCCAGTCGTTCGGCCAGGATCTTGATGCCGCCGATATCTCTGGCGCTCGCGCTCAGGTCCGAACCCCGGGCCGAAGCGAGCTTGTGCTTGATCCGCTCCAGTTCCTTTTCCAGTTCCCTGGACCGATCCAGAAGCTGCTCGACCCGCGTCCCGACCTGCTCCGGCGAGGACTTGAGGCGCTCGGCCACGCTGCGCAGCGTGCGATCGGTATCCTGCATCCAGGCCACCGCCCGTCGACCGGCGACCGCCTCGATGCGGCGAACGCCGGCCGAAATGCCGGTTTCGTGCACGATCTTGAACGCGCCGATGTCGCCGACCCGGTCGACGTGCGTGCCACCGCAAAGCTCGGTCGAATAATCGCCGAACTGCAGCACCCGGACCCGATCACCGTACTTGTCGCCGAAAAACGCCAGCGCGCCGGCATCCATCGCCTGGTCGTAGTCCATTTCCTCGGCCGAGGCGGCGACATTGGCCTGGATCTGCTCGTTGACCCGGGTCTCGATTTCACGCAGCTGCTCGGTCGTTACAGGCTCGAAATGCGAGAAGTCGAAACGCAGCCGGTCGGCCGCCACCAGCGAACCTTTTTGCTGGACGTGTTCTCCCAGGATTTCGCGCAGCGCGGCGTGCAGCAGGTGGGTGGCCGAATGATGCCGCACGATATCGGCCCGGCGCTGCTCGTCGATCGCGGCACAGACCGTACCCCCGACCTTCATCGAGCCCGACTC
>Ga0209924_1000962_pt1 | contig 11756 bp, 10 predicted proteins | sample SalPonR1_C_D1_MG_FD_185700 | JGI IMG/M metagenome (GOLD analysis project Ga0209924, IMG submission 185700) | Salt pond soil microbial communities from South San Francisco under conditions of wetland restoration - Salt Pond MetaG R1_C_D1_MG... ...
GTTATTAAAAATTTGGAAGAAAAAAAGTAATAAGAAAAATTTTTCACAAAAAAAACATAAAATTATCCTAAGAATGAGATAAATTAAATAATGTAAAATGTAGTACTAAAAAATGGTATTATTTTTTGAAAGACTATTAATTTAACAGGGATAATATGCTTTCGCATGGCAAACTTGGGATTAAAAAGATTTTTAATATTAAAAACTCATATTATTTTGAAATGTTATTTAAAATCATAATCATTGTCACGGATATCAATAACTTTATTTTTCTTATCTTCTTTTTTATTTCCTTTATCAGAATTATAGGGATCATAATCATCTAGGGTTTTCTTGATAAAGTAAAGCCCTAATAAAAGAACAAAAATGTTATCCAAAAATCCGGCTAAAGGGAAAAAGTAATATGGGATAATTGTGATAGGTGATATAAAGTATATAAATGGCACTACCATCCATATTTTATTAGTAACTTTAATATTTTTGTCTTTTAAGTATTTTATTAATTTATAAAAATAATATTTTATATTCATGATAAACACCCCATCTTTACATCCATATCTTCAGCTACTATTCTAATCGATTAAACTTCAAAAAAATGATTATTACTGTAATACTTTTAAATAATAAAATCTTATTTAAAACATGTATTCTAAGTACATTATACACCAATTATAGATAAAATAAAATTATATCATTTACATACTATATATCTAATATATATATTTTTTTAATCTTCATTATACAGTTTTCCAATTTTTTTAAAGATACTTTCAGGATAATGTATTTTGTTATATAAAACATAAGTAAATCTTATATATTATAAATAGCTACCTGCCTGTTACAGAAATCTTTTCTAAAAGTAAATAAGGAGCATAACCAAACATTGAAGGATATAATTTATCCCCAATACCTATTACATTATTAAAGTCATTATATATATTGCCAGCCATCATTACATCCTGAAGCCTTCCCTGCAAAATACCATTTTTAACGTGGAATCCCTGGGCTTGTACTGAAAAGTGTCCCTGCTCATAATTTGAAGAATGAAAACCTATTACATTAGTAACATAAATACCTTCATCAATTTCTGACAATAGCTGTTTCTTGGTCTTATTACCAGTTTCAATAACAGGGTTGATAAAGCTAGGTGTAACTGGAACAGAAATGTCTTCTTGGAACAATGCTTTTTTTAAACCATTACCAGTTGGTTCAACTTTCATTTTTTCAGAGTACTCAAGATCATAAATATAATTTTTTAATACTCCTTCATCAATAATTTTAGTCCTATCAGTTTTGATTCCTTCATCATCAAAATAACGCCTACTACTTGACTTTTTCATATGTGGTTTATCTACTATAAATAATTTTTCACTAAATATTTTTTCCCCTCTTTTATCTACTAACGGAGATATATTTTGATAAACTTTTTTACCACTAACCCCCTCATTTAAACTCACAAATAAAAAGTAAAGGGAATTGGGTGAAAATAATACTGGCATATTCCCAGTTTTAGGAGAAGATGTTTTATATGAATTTCTATAATCCTGTAAAAAATCATTTATCTCATCAATACATATATCTTCAAACATAGCGTCTTGTTCTAAAGTGCGGCTTATTTGAGAGCCGCCTCCTGGCACAGGTGCACCAAACCTTAATTGGTAATTTGTATTTTTTTCAAAAAGTTCTGCCTGATTTGTTGTTTTTAAAGAAATTTTATTTGATGATTTGTTTAATCTGAGATTAAATGTTATATCCTTTTCTTTTTGTTCTATATAGTACAACAGATCTTTAATAAAACCAAATAGCTTTTCCCCATCATTTTTTCCAAATTTATCTTTATTAAACAGGCTTTTTTTATTTAATTTTTGCCTACTAAAATCGAATTTAGCTTCTTCTCCATAGTAAGCAGATTCTCTTGCTCCAGCAATCAGTTTATTAAAAGTCCTCTCTGAATTGCCAAAGGTGTAATTTGAACCAAATTTATTCTCTTTGATTACCCTCAAGGAACTGCTGACTAAGTTTTTTTGAGTAATATTTTCTAAATCCCAGTTCTCGATTTTTATCTTAAGTTTATCGACTTCTTTTTTTAAGAATTCTGCTTTGTCAAAGTTTTTTGAAATCTCATCCATTTTATTCATGTCTTATTGCCCCCCTAAATTAGCCTGATCTATTTTTATATGTGGAGCTCCTTTACCAGAAAACATGTTCAACTGCATAGGGTCACCTTTTCCACATCCACCGACCTCATTAAAAGTAAGATCATCTGCAACCATAGAAATTCTCTTTAAAGTCTCAAACAGTTCACCACTTATATTGATATCCCTAACCATTTCCTTTCTTTCTCCATTCTTTATTTTATACCCATATTCAGCCCCAAATGTAAATTGATCTCCTGTAGTTTGACCACCTTTACCATTTAACAAATAATAACCATCTTCTATAGAGTTAAATATTTCTTCTTTACTGGATTCTCCTTTATTAATAAAAATATTGGACATTCTTATAATAGGAGGAAAATTAGTATCTACAGCCCTCATGTTACCAGAAAGTGGTTCAGAAAAGCTATATGCTGTTTCTCGCGAATGCAGCCTGCCTGCCAGCATTCCTTCTTTAATCAACTCCGTTTTTCTTCCCTCCTGCCCTTCATCATCATATATATAGCTACCGGGAACATTTTTTATTGTCGGGTCATCAATAACCGTAATTATTTCTTTACCCATTTCTTTACCAATTTGAAGCTTTTTCCTGAAGGCGGGGTTATTTTTAATTATATCTGCTTCTGATAAATGCCCGAATGCTTCATGGATAAATACAGAAGCTAATTGCGGATTTATAACTATAGGGTAAGTACCTGCCTTGATAGGTTCAGCATCTAACATCTTTTGTAAAATATCTATTTCTCTTAAAATATCATCTTTTCGATCAATAAGATTAGAAAATTCCGGGTATCCACCAAAAGCAATTCTTTTTACCTGAACAACACCATCTTTTTTTGCAATGATAGCACCAACAATATTACTACACAATAAATCATATTCAATAACTGAACCCTCTGAATTAATAAATAGCCTGTTTGAATAAAACTGTCTATAACGAAACTTGGTATTAATTACATGTTTTTGTTTAATTGCAAGCTCATTATATTTTTTTAATAGCTCCTTCTTATCGGCCAGGCTATAATCGCGAGGGTCGTTATTAATCTCTGTCAATACTTTATCTTTGATTGTAGGTGCTTTTTTTATTTTAACTTCATGTTTTTGAAACTCCCCAGCTAGTTTACTGTAATTTATGAGTTTTTCCATGGTTTTAGGTAAATCCTTTGCTTCGCTAAAAGAGCCGACCACCTTGGAACCATTATTGTATAATCTAAGATGTCCGCCCTCCCTATATGTTTCTTTTATATCCTTTAATTCCCTTCCTTCATAATTGATCAATGTTTCATTATTTTTTTCATATCTGATATCACCATATTTAATTTTCCTAGTATCCAACTGTTTTTTAAAATAATCCTTCATCTTCTTCCTCCTCGTTTAATATAATTACAAAAATTATTTATTATAGAAATCTATTTACAAGTGTTATTATTGATTATTTTACAATGATTACTGAGCTTTTGGCATGACGCACTACTTTATCACTAATACTGCCAAGAAAAAATCTTTTCACACCACTTAATCCTTTATCAGCAAGAATAATGAAATCAAATTTTTTTTCTTCTGCATAATCACAGATTACATCTGCGGCATCTCCATATTTTATTATCTTCTTTATCTCTGTATTCTTACCTTTAAAATATTCGGCCGCATCATTCAATATCTGTTTACCTTTTTTGTTCATATCTCCCTCATTTTTTTCTATTAGTTTATCAAGTGATTCCTCTGGTCGATATGACTGCAACTCACTTAGCTCAATCTTTGAAATATCGAGAACGGTTAATATAGAAACCTTACTTTCATGAAATTTTGTAAGTTCTGAAGTTTTTTCAGCAGCCTTAAGAGAACTAACAGAACCATCGACTGCAAGCAGAAATGTAAGCATGATATCACCCCTTTATGTTTAAAATTATTCGAAATATCAAAATAAATAATCCACTGCTATTTTAAACTGTTTATACATTTCCATCCCTTCCAGATCATCTAGACTTTTAACTAAATTTGTATAATACCACTTTTGCTTTTGATATCCTCTATTAAACCTATTCCATAACTGATCGCCAATTTCATCATAATTTCTGATCATGCTTCTAATATTACTCAGTTTATCTGCACAGCTGATACATTGAATTTCTATATTTGCTTTTTCTAGATGTTTAATTGTATGTTCTTTTCTTGTTTCCCAACAGGTATTGGATCGGTTTTTCAATTTTTCAGAAGCACCCAAAACAAACTCTGCAATTACTTCACCAAGTTCTTCTTTTAAGTACTCAATTGTCATCTCTGTATCTTCCAGGGTATCATGCAGTAATCCGGCAGCTATTATTTGATCAGACATATTATTTTCCTGCAGAATTAAAGCCACTTCAAAGGGATGTACTATATAAGGAATTTTATTATCCCCCTTCCTGTAATGACCATTATGTGCCCTGGTCGATACTTCTAATGCACGAGCAATAATTTTATTTTTTTTAAAATGCAAGGTAACACTTCCTTTAAATATTTTATGACCTTAGAATATTTTTGTCAGGATATATTATATTATATATCCATTAGATTGCAATCTAATCCTGCTTATTAAAAATGAGGTTTTATTAGTTTAGCTTCTATTAATTTTATGCAATCATATTTTTTAAATTATCGCTGATTCAAAAATTAATATTAATGAATATAAAAATTATTTTATTAATACATTTTTTAAGAAGAATCTAACTTCGCCAATTAGAAATTGATTATTATGAATAATTTGTTTCAATAATTATTTACCTGTCTTGTAATTGCAAATCCCCTTACCACTTATGGCTAAATGAATCTTACTCAAGTTAGAATCTTATTTATAGATATATTCTCGGGTTAAGGGAAGTTCAATATTCTTACCTTTAGAAAAAAGTAACTGATGGACAGAAATCCCTGTATAACGAAAGCTAACAACAACACCAGCTAAGAACAAACGCCACATTCTCACAAATTCATCATCAAATTTTTCTCTAACCTGTTCGGTTACTTTTTCATAATTATCAGCCCAGTGCTCTGCTGTTAATGAATAGTGAAATCCTATATCTTCTACATCAAGTAAATGAAAATTATTCTCCGGCAATTGCCAAACTATTTCTCGTAAGGAAGGTATATAGCCCCAAGGGAAAATATATTTTTCCAGCCAAGCATTTGTGGGCTGTTCTTTCAGGTGGGTAATTGTATGTAGTAAAGACAATCCGCCCGGAACAAGCATTTTATCTATCGAATCAAAATATTCAGGTATGTGCTCTTTTCCCACATGTTCAAACATACCTATACTTACTATCTTATCAAATTTTTTGTTTAGTTCAGCTAAGTCTCTAAAATCTTGTTTTTTGATCTTTATTTTTTCCTCTAAGCCAAGTTCAGCTACTTTTTTGCGAGCACCCTCTACCTGTTTTTGACTAAGAGTTATTCCTAAAACATCAACATCATATATCTTGGCTGCCCTAATAGCTAAGGAACCCCATCCACACCCTATATCAAGTAATCTCTCTTGCGGATTAAGATTTAGTTTTTTTAAGATATGATCATTTTTTTGAAGTTGAGCCTGCTTAAGATCATCACCTTTTGATTTAAAGTATGCACAAGAATATGTCATGGTCTCATCCTGCCAGAGTCTAAAAAAATCATTACCAAGTTCGTAATGTTTTTGAATACCCTGTTTTTGTTCATCAAAAGAAGATTCCTTTTGGCGATTCCAGAAACTGTTTGTGTGATAACCTTTAAATTTTTCATCTAGATCTGAAATATTTAAGACAGCCTGTTTAAAAAAATCTCTTAGACTTCCCTCTAATTCTATATCACCTTTCATATAATATTCACCGAGCTTTAGCTGTGGTTGTTTACGAATTTCATTTAAATCCAGCTTTTTATTAAAAGTTATCTTAAAATCCGGCTTTTGTTTTTCTCCAGAACAAAATTTTTTACTTTCTCCATCCCAATAATTAACTTCAAAGTTAACTTCATCAATATTTCTAAAAATCAATTCTAACATCTTCTTTTCTAACATATCTAGGACCCCCTTAAAATATTAATTAAATCTTTAAAAATTGCAGATAAATATAAAATTATTTAATAAATGTATTCCTGATCAAATATGCCCTTAATAAATAATTTATTTCTTTGAAGTTTCTTATTATGAAAATACCCGCTCTAAAAATCAAGAGCGGGTTAAAGGATAGTTTTTGTGTATTATTTAAGTTTTTTACTGCAGAATATTCTTAATAGTCAAAATGATTTTTTATTGCATTTTATCAATAATGAAATCCCTTTCCTGACTCAAGAAATAATGATTTTTATTTTTTTTATATAAAAACTATAATTTATTTTTGACAAACATTTTTTTCAAAAAATAGGAATTATTTGATATCATATAATATAAACATCTGTTGTGATTATATGTTTGGATAAAAGTGTATTAACGCAATTTAAAAGAATCAACAGTAAAAATATAATTTGTATTGTTTTCTGATGTTTGATAATCATATCTGACTAACATAAAAAAATCATTTAACTCCGCTAATTTTACTATTCCATTTTTAATATTCATCTCAGATGTATGGGGGATTTCAAAACTAATACTATTATATGTTTTATTCCCTATTTTTATATGACCTCTATTAACATTATCCATGTTTTCAATTTCACTTATCTCCATTTTGGCAAAGGAATAAAAGGGTGAAAATATTGCAGATAATAACTGTTCACTCATCATATCAGCTATATCACCGGATATTAATTCTCCCTCTATTTCTATCTGCACTATTTTTTCATTGCCCAGCCAAAATTTCATGGAGTTAGGTATTTCTTCCATATTGTCTTTTTCGATAACTTTAAAAGATACTAAATCAGCTTTAATATTATTAACTGTATCTTTACCTAAGTAATTATATTCCATAGTAGTATCCTGAATAATTTCTTCATCTCTTTCAACATTTATACTGTACTGCAATTTATCAAACATTTTAACAAATTCTTTTACCTCTGTTGGTGTTTTCATTTTTTCAAAAGGTATTTCATTATTATTTTCTTCAGCCTGCAGAGGATTTACAGTAAAAATCATAATAAAAACTAACAACAATAATGTTATTGATCTCTTCCTATATATAATCTGAGCCACCTCCTTAAGTCGTTTATTATCTAAACTATTTTGTTCTTTTAAATTCTATTATTGAGGTTTAAAGATAATTATATCAATTCATTGTGTTAAGACATCTGCTGAGATAATTAAGAATTTTTTTAAGATAAGATATTGATTATTATCTGATTAAAGTTAAAAAATACTCTAATCTGTTGATAAATTGTCAAAATAACCTTGAATTAATATTATGGGAGTACCTTTATCTCCACTGCCACTTACTAAATCACAAAGGCTCCCTAATAAATCTGTTATCTGACGAGGTGTGGTCCCCTGGGCCTTTCCTTTCCCCACAAGATCACTATCCTTGTTTTTTATTTCTTTTTTCATGGCATTTAATAATTCTTTACCTTCCAAATCTTTAAAATCATTATCAGCAAGATATTTTAACTTCACTTCATTTGGTGTACCCTTTAGACCAAAAGTAAAAGCGGGTGATACTACCGGATCAGCCAGCTCCCATATCTTTCCAACCGGATCTTTAAAGGCCCCATCACCATATATCATAACTTCTATATTCTTCTTGGTTAATTTTTTTAACTTTTTTTGAACTTCATTAACGAAGACTTTCCCATTTCTGGGAAAAAGCTTTAATTTATTTTCAGAAGCTTTATTAGAACCTAAAAGTCCATACTTTGGATTATAACCCCTCCCCTTGTCCTCTACACATAATTCATCAAGCCCTATCAAATTACCAGCTCCGGCTTTTTTAAGTATATCTTTGGTCCTGTTACGGGTATGTATATCTGCTGCTATAATACTATCTGTATATTTTAATATTGTCTCGGGGTTATTAGATAAAATAATCTTTATTTGATCTTTTTCTACTAACTCTTTATAATATTTTACGTAATTAATACCGGTAAAAGGATGTTTGTAACCTCCAAACTGTTTTAGATATTCTTCTCCATTAATTATATCACAATGCGGATCAATTCCTGCCTCCTCCATCTCATTTATATCCATCAAAGCATTTCCCACCTCATCTCTGGGATAACTAAGCTGGAGATAAATTTGATAATTACTTTTAGCAATTCCTTTTAATATCATAGAAAATCTATTCCTACTTAAGATAGGAAAAACTATACCCACATTTTTCGAAAATTTATCTTTAATCTCCTGAGCAATATCATCAAGTAAAACATAATTGCCTTGGGCTCTTGCAACAACTGATTCCGTAATACCAATTACATCATTGTTATATAATTTATAGCCCTCTTCTTTACAGGAGTTCATGATAGTTTTAACCACTATATCTACTAAATTATCACCTTCTTTGATTATTGGCGCTCTTATTCCACGTACTTTCGTCCCAACAGTTCTCATTATTTTAAATTCACTCCTTCAGTAATAAACGAGTATCTTAAGCTTTAAAGTTAATTTGGTGACTAAAATATTTATTCGTTTTTAATAAAAAAATCTATCAGCTTAAAGCTACAAATCCGGTTGAAAAAAAGAAAACCTCAGCTGAATGCTTAAAAACCGAGATTTTCTATTTTGATTTTATCCTTTAGTTTTATTAATCTTCTAATTCAAATTTTCTTTGATCAGTTTTAATTTCTATATTTTCACCTCTAATTATGGCTTCTATATAATATGTTCCTTCTTGAAATTGAGACATACCGATTTTTTCTTCAAAATAGACAGAGTTTTTTGCATCGATATTAACTTCTGTAAAAACCTGAGCGAAGATCTTCTTTTTTGACCAGGTATATATAACACTTCCATATCTATTTTTAATTAATATCTCATATCTCTGGCTGGTGTTGAACTTTAGTGTTATGTCATGATCTTGAGGGTTCATTATCTCAATCACAAGATTTAAATTTTCATCTTTGTCAACATTATTTTTTTCAATATAAATATTTGCTTTAACTTCCTCTGCTTCATGTTTATCAGGTATTATCATATTTTTAGACCTGATTTGTAAGTTTAAAAACTCCCTTAAAAATTCTACTGGTAATAATAGGTGATCATTGATATAGAGAGGAGCTTTTTCCATATTATAATTTCCTTTATTAGTCTTAACAAGGGTCTTTTCCATAGATACTAAGAAAAAATTATCATTGTAAAATATTATAAACCTGTCATTTGCTAACTTTTCTAATTCCATATCAAATTTTTCTTGAAGTTGATCAAAAGGTAAATAGACGTTATTAGATATTTGATTCGGTGTAATGTCGAACTCTATTTTTTGATTGTCAATGAAAAATTGTGATGCTGATACAGGGCTTTGAAATATTAAGATAAATATTATTAACACTAACATTAAATAACTAAAATTTTTCATTTTTTGTCACCCCTTTCTAATTTTGGTTAATTTTATATTAATGGATGCCTCCCATTCCCTGAACTTTCATACTAGTGTATGATGAACTTTCTACATAATACATTTCAATATCTTCATAATGATAAGAATTATTAGTTATATATAATTCACTATCAGATCTACCAAAATAATCGCCACCATCAATTATACCATTATCATTGACATCTCTCCAACCATATATATAGACCTCTTCTGATGCTACCTGATTTAATGTATATGAACCATTATCGTTCATTATAGTTGTGTCACTTCTAACATATATATAATTACTGTCCTCATTACCAGCAAATACATAGGGGTTTTTTAGTTTTTTACCCAGCAGGGCTCCATAGGCATCAACTAACCCATGACCATAATAATAACTGGGGCCTAAATCAACTGCGGTTGAAGTTAATCTGTTTTTAATACTTGAAGGACTAACTCCTTCTGCCAGCAATAATGCTGCAACCCCACTTACATGAGGAGCTGCCATAGAGGTGCCCTTCATATATTCGTAACTGGAGGTGGTTGTGCCCATATTGTAGTAACCCCATGTACTTAATATACGAGTACTATTAGTACCACCCGGGGCGACCAGATCAAGAGCTGAACCATAATTAGAATATGAACAGCGGTTATTATTATAATCAGTTGCTCCTACTGCTATAGTTTCAGGATAGGCAGCTGGATATAATATGTTACTTGTTCCATAATTACCACTGGCAGCCACCATTACAATACTTGATGAATCAGCATACTCAACCGCATCCTCAAGCAAAGAACCTGCAGTTGAACTACCCAAGCTGAAGTTGATAAGATCTGTACCACGGTCTACTGCGTAATATATACCTTCTGCGATATCAAAATGATTTCCATCTTGATTCTCATCAAGCACTCGAATCGGCAGTAAATTAAGATCCCAATTAATTCCAGCCACACCCTGATAATTATTACCTACTGCCCCAATGATACCACTAACGTGTGTACCGTGGCTACCTCCGTTTGTTTCAGTTGCTTCATCGGTTGGATCTGGATCTGTAGGTTGGTAATTATACGGATCATGAGTCTGCCCTCCATCCACAAAATCTGCTCCATTTATTAAGTTATCTTCAAGATCGGGGTGATCAGGAATAATTCCCGTATCAAGCACAGCTACTGTAACAAAACCGCTATCACTTCTTATATCCCAGGCTGCTTCTGAATTAATTTTAACCATATTCCATTGATCATCATAATATTGATCATTAGGTACAGATAGAGCATGAGCTATATAATTTGGTTCTGCATATTCTACCTCTGGTAGGCCATCATAATAATCAACCATCTCTCTTACACTTTTCCCCTCAGGTATTTCATATCTAAATACAGGACCTTTTTTAAAATTAAGACTGCTTAATTCAGTTAAACTATTTGCAACTGTTAGAGTTTTGACTGATTGAGCAGATAAAGTGTTCTTAAATTTAATTATTATTTCACCCTTTTTGTATTCATTAACTGTAATTTTTTTGTCATATTCAACACTGCGTACTTCTACTTTTTTATCTTTAGAACTACTGATTGCAGATGTATACTCTGTATTATTATATATTTCTACATTACCGGTAACTACCGAGTTTCCTAATATAGGGGTCAGTTCTATATCTATCTTTTCATTACCATTCACATATATATTTTCTTCCCAATCATTATAGTCTTCTTTGTCAACATACAAAGTATAAAAGCCTCTTTCGATATTAGAAAAACTATAATATCCATTATAACTTGTAAATATTACTTTACTACCATTACTATTGCTCAGTTCTACTCTAGCCCCTTGAATCGGTAAACCATTATCTTCAGAGCTAATAGTCCCATATATTTTATAATTTTGAAATGGACTATTTGAAGAACCACAACCTACTAATAATAATATTACTAATGAAAAACTAATAATGATAAAATATTTTTTGTTTTTCATTTTTTTCCTCCTTTTTCTTAACTTTGGATTAAATATATATCAAGCTTTAATATGAAGCAAAATAGTATTATAAAGCTTTCTTAAAAACTACATTTAAAACATCTTTATTGAAATTTTATTAATTTTTTTAAAAGTTAATTTATTGCTCTTTAAACTACATCTAATTATTAATTTAATAATTTT
>Ga0209924_1000992_pt1 | contig 11589 bp, 6 predicted proteins | sample SalPonR1_C_D1_MG_FD_185700 | JGI IMG/M metagenome (GOLD analysis project Ga0209924, IMG submission 185700) | Salt pond soil microbial communities from South San Francisco under conditions of wetland restoration - Salt Pond MetaG R1_C_D1_MG... ...
CAAGCCTCACGCCGGTACCTTCATAGCTCAGGAAGCCGATCCTGTCCTGCTCCAGCCAGCCCAGGTGCCACACGTGGCCTTCCAGGCCGGGTATCAGGTCGTTGAATTCGCCGCCGTTTCTGCCGGTCACCATCAAACGCCCTTCGCGCGCATCGTTGATGAGATTGGTGCCGATAAACGCCAGATACTGCCCGTCGGGACTCCAGGCCATTTCGCCCAGCTTCCCGGGATTCTCGATGCGCCCGAGTTCCGCGCCCTGCGAATCGATGATCCGGATTCGCGTGAACACCAGCGTGTCGTCGACCAGCTGCTGCGGCGTGATCTTGACGGCCAGCCGATCGCCTGCCGGGGACCATGCCACGTCCTGGATGGAGCCTTCCAGCGCAATCCTGCGCGCGCTTGCATCGGCGTCTCCCAGGTCGAGAATCCAGATACGGCGATCGCGCAAACCTTCTTCATAAATGATCTGGTTGAAGCCCTGATCCTCGAGCGTCTCATCCGCCTCGTCGTCCGGATCGAACGCCAGCAGCGCCACCTGACTGCCGTCCGGGCTGAATGAATAGCCGGAAATGTCAGTCTCCAGAGACGCGATGACACGCGCTTCGCCACCATCTACTGAAATCGCGTACAGACGAGTCGTTTCATCGTCTCCGCGCTTGTCCAGGAAGACGATGCGGCGCGAATCCGGGTGCCAGCCCATTGCGCCGACAGAGGCCTGGCCGACGATGAAGGGGCGCGACTCGCCGTCTTCGATGACGTGCAGTTCGCTCCAGGCAGGTCCGTCTTCCTCTTCGGGAATGTCTCGCGGTACCGAACGAAGGTAGGCGATTCTCTCGCCGTCGGGACTGATCTGCACGCCGCTGACCTGCTCGAGATCGGCAATCTGCTCCAGGCTCATGCCCTGACCAACAGCCAGCGCCGGCGCTACAAGCAACAGGAAACCAGCAAGTTTGAACATATTTCTCATGCAACACTCCGCATTCGGGAAAATTCGAAATCACCGCAGTCACGATTGAGGATCGATTGACGGCTAGAGCATATAAGACCGTCGGCTTTTGGCGACCCTCTCACGACCCCGTTTCGACTATACCAGATCGAATCTGGCGGTCCCTTCGCCGCGCTATGAATAATGCCTCGCGATCAGCGCAGATCGCGCTGGAATATCTCGGTCATCCAGATGCGTTCGCCATCACTGTCGTGCAGGCCAAGACGCAGCACCCGGTCGTCGCGCGGCCCTCTGATTTCGGCGAACCCGAACCCCCGCCGCTCGAAAAGGCTTCCCGGGACCCGGTACTGATTCTCGCCCGCGCTGGGCGAACTTGGACCCGCCGTCAGCGGAGAGACGGTCCATTCGTAGAGCGGATAGTCCACGCCGTTTTCCTTTTTCATCAGCACCGAATGGTGGCGGTCGCCGGAAAGAAACAGCACGCCCGGAATGTCTTCGGCATCGATACGGTCGAGAATCTCGCGACGCTCGCCCGGTGCGAGGTTGATGTAATTTTCTCCGGTTTCGGCGCTGTTGAGGAACTGGCCGCCCATCACGACGAACTTGAACGAGGCCGAACTGGACTTCAACGCATCGAGCAGCCATCCGATCTGCTCACGACCGAGCACGGTGCGTTGTCCGGTGACGCGCCCATTGGCCTGGCGAAAGTAGCGATTGTCCAGCATGAAAAAGGCGGCATCATGCCATTCGAAATGATGCGTGACACCACCGGCCGTCGAGTCGAATTCAGGGTTGGGCCAGAAATCCCCGAATATCTTCAGCGCCTGCTCGCGCAGGCGATACGAGCTGTCCGAATCGTTCGGACCGTAATCGTGATCGTCCCAGGTCGCATAGTGGTGCGTGCTTGAAAGCAGGCGCTGCAGCTCGTGAAGCTGCCGTGTATGGCTGTAGCGCGCGTACATGGCCGAGACCGAATGCCAGTCGGCTTCCCGGTAGTAGACGTTGTCGCCCAGCCAGAGCATGAAATCGGGCTGTTCGACGGCGATCGCATCGAACACCTGATAGTCGCCGCCGTAGGGCTGTCCGGGCCGGTCGTATTCGCGCTGGTTGACGTAGGCACATGAGCCCAGAGCGAATGAAAAGGCCGGCGGATCATTTCGCCACTGCCACAGTGGCTGGGTTTGAAACCGCTGCTCGTATACCGGCGGAACCGGTTCTCCGTCGATCAGGACCCGATACGCGTACCCGGTGCCGGGCTCCAGGTCGATCACGTCGATTTCGACGGCAAAGGCGCTGGCGGGCGTGGCGGCAACAGGCTGAGTCGTTCGTGCCAGCCGTTGTTTGCCGTCGGGCCAGTAGCGCAAGGCCACCGAAGCGGGCGCATCGGTCTGCGCCCAGATTTTCACTGCCCGCATTGCCGAATGACCGGGCATGGGGCCGGCGACAAGATCTGCTGCCTGGAGCGAAGGCAGCGGCACGAAAATGGCTGTCAGTACAAAAAGAAATCTGATCATTGCGCGCTGGAAGGCCAGATCAAGCAAGCTCCGATTTTACAGCGACTCGCGCCCGGCGAAAAGTGCGCTCTGGCCGGTCGATGCCGGGCGCTGCGGAATCCCAACGCGAGGCTTGCGCGAACGCATTGCCAGAGCGGCAAAGCGGAACACGCCAATACCTGTGATGGATTGACGACTGGACGCACCCGGGGTGCGTCCAGCCCGCCGAAAGCGAATTCAGCCGCCGCCCGGACTCTGCTGTTGCATGGCACCCTGCTGCTGCATGGCACGCTGCATCAGCGCCTGGTATTCCTGCTGCACGGCCTGAAGCTGCGCGATCAACTGCTCGGTCTGCGGATTCTGTTCGCGCATGGCCTCGACCAGGCCCTCGTTCAGGCTCTGAATCTCGGTCTGAATGGCTTCATCCTGCATCGCCTGGCGCTGCGCCTGCTGCAGCTGGGTCTGCTCCTGGCGAATCTCCTGGGTTACTGTCTGGCTTTCCTCGGTTGAGAGCTCGCCGCCCTCCAGTTGCTCCTGAAGATCACCGATTTTCTCGCGCGAGGTATCGGGATCATGGCCGGCTTCGACCATTTTCTCGTCAACGCTGGCCAGCAATTCGTCGCGCTGATCGGCCAGCTCCGGGTTCGCCTCAATGGTGGCCTGCTGAATCTGTGCCAGCTGCTGGTTGAGCTGCTGGAGTTCGGCCTGTTTCTGCTGCACCTGCTGCATCAATCCCCCGCCCTGGGCGCCCGGCGCCGTTTGCTGTGGCGCCTGCTGGGACACGGCCGCGCCCCCAGACACGACCAGCGCGATGCCGATCAATGCTTTTGAACTGATGGTTCCGAATTTCAACATGGATCTGAATCCTCTCGATGAATGTCTTGATGGATAAATCAAAAAAGGCGACAAGATCACTTGTCGCCCAATTCCTCGTACCGTAACAGATCGAGCTTTGCATGTGGTTATCGCATGGTCTCGGACCCCCCGCGACAGGCCGGCCGCCCCGGCGCCGAATCAGGCCGGCGACAATGCAACGGCTGGTTTTCCAGCGGACGCTCAAGCGCGGTCATCCGGTCATCGCAGCGTTTCCAGCGCTGCGCAGCGTCACTGCGCACAGCTTCCGGCCCGAAAAGTCCATCGATCACGACAAGCGATCCAGGCGTCTCGCCCTGTTCCGAATTCTTGCAGCGTCAGCGCGGACTGAAGCGTCAATGCCGCCGGACGCAGCAGCGCAAATCGAACATAGGAAGCCATTGAACCTCTCCTGTCCGTAAGCAAATGCGGATGGAGACTCGATCCGTCCAGCCGGTGCCTGTCCAGTAACCACCCATAGTAACGACCCTCAATAACGACCCTCAGTAACGCCCAGTAACGACCGCCGTGACCCGCCACCTCGCAGTCATTGTCCTCAAAGCTGCAGCGCGTAGACCAGCGTGAAACCGATATAAGTCCCCAGCAGGTTGCCGAGCGAGCCCAGCACGATGCCCGGCAGCAACAAGTCCTTGCGTCCGAACCGCTCGACCAACGGCAGCACGACGGTGGAACCGCCGACGGTCGTGGCCGAGGCTACTGCGGCAACCTCCGGCGACTGGCGCATGAAACGGGCCGCCAGCACGATGATCGTGCCGTGGACGGCGATCAGTATGACCACGAAAGCCATCAACAGCAGCCCGATCCGGCCGGTTTCATGCAGCGCCGCCACCTCGCAGTAGGCGGCAAGTGCCGCCAGGAAAAGGTACGCGCCGTACATTCCCAGCACTTCGGCACCGCGCAGGCGCGCCACCGGCCCGGTCTGGGCCAGTAACAGGGCCAGTGTCGTCAGAATCAGGATTGCCGGCACGTCGATGCCGAGGAGAGCGCCCAGCCAGGCCGCCAGTTGCTCCGAAACTACGAAGGCGACAAGGCCGAGTGCCGCCAGCATCACCATGTCGCCCAGAGCGGGCCTGTCATCCGTATGACCCACGGATTCGGTCCGGCTTTCAGCGTCGGTCAGCGCATCGCGCTTCGGCAACAAGACCCCGACCAGTCGCGGGAATACCAGCAGTACCGCGATCCAGACCACGGTCAGTACATGATCGGCGACCGCCGCGGCGGCATACAGATTGCCGCTCTGCATGAAGTCGTAATGCAAGGCGAGCGCGTTGAAGTTCGCGCCGCCGCCGATGTAGGTTGCGGCGAACATGCCCGACAGCGGGCCATACCACTGTCCCATCCATTCCGAAGCCCCCAGCAACCAGCCGGCGGCGAGCACGCCGCAAATGGTACCCAGCGCGGCAAACGCGAACATTGCCAGCATCGGGCCACCGGCGCTTAGAAGCGATGCCAGCCGTGCATTGAGCAGCAACAGGAAGATCGAAACCGGCGCGGCGGTACCGAGAAGCTGGTTGTAGACGGGTACATTTTCGCTGGCCAGCGGCACGACGCCGAAATTGGCCAGCACCGCGACCAGGATGATCACCAGCAGCGCCCCGCCGACCATGCGCCCGCCCGGTTTGTTGCCAAGCCAATGCGCCGCGGCAATGGAGGCGGTCAATATTGCGAGAATCTCGATCTGGGCCATGCCTGGCTTCCGGTTGCGACCGCCTACTCTAACCGTCCGGCCAGCGCAAGGTTCGACCATCGACGATCAATCGGCATCCTCGATTTGGGCTTCGAGCCGCCCGCCTCGCCCTCGCCAGACATGCCTTGCGCGTGGCGTCAGCGGCCATTTCAGATCGGCCAGAAAACCGGGACCAGCAGCAGCACGACGGCCAAAGTGAGCAGGTTCAATCCGGCACCGAACCTGAAATAATCGCCGATTTTGTAGTCACCGGGCTCCTGCACCAGAAACGGCGCCGGATGACCGTAGGGCAGGAGAAAGGCGGCCGACGAGGAAACGACCACCGCCACGCAGAATCCGGTGAGACTGGAACCCATTGCATCGGCGGCCGTGATCGCGATCGGCGTCATGATGATGGCCACCGCGGCGTTGTGCATCGGCTGGGTCAGCAACATGCACAGCACTGATATGCCTCCAAGCACCGCCAGCGGCCCAAAGCCGCCGAGATGGTTCACCAGCAGCTCGCCGATCATATCGGCGCCGCCGGATTGCTGCAGGGCCGCACCCAGCGGGTACATCCCGGCGATCAGAACCAGCGTTTTCCAGTCGACCGCGTCATAGAGCCGTCGCCAGTCGACAATGCCGGACAGCACCATCAGCGCCGCACCGGCAAGCGCGCTGATCGCGATTGGAAACCAGCCGAGTGCCGCGACCAGAATGACCGCGACCAGGATCGCGGCCGCCCACGGTGCCAGGTGCCGCTTGGTGGAAGCGACCTCCGCATTGCCGGGCTTGAAATAGACCAGCAGGTCCTTCTCCGGCTCGAATTCGCGCATTTTGGCCCTCGGACCGTAGAACAGGATGCTGTCGCCTGCGCGCAACGGCGTATCGCGGCTTCCCATCCGGTGCGCGCTGCCGTCACGGTAGTAGGCGATCGCGCGCAGCCCGAATTGGTCGGACAGGCCGAGTTCGCGCGGCGTCCGGCCGATCGCCGGCGATCGGGGCGGCACCACGGCCTCGGCCAATTCGGCGGTACTCAACGGGTATTTCCTCTGCATTTCCGGCGGACCCATGTAGGTCAGCGACTCGTGCCGTTCGGCAAGCGCTTCGGCGTCGGTCTGCCGTCCCTGGACCAGCAGCATGTCGCTGGCCTTCAAGACGGTGTCGCGGGCCTCGACCTCGAGATGGTTGCCCTCGCGCACCACGGTGACCAGTTCAAGCCGATGATCGGCCTCCAGGCGAAGGTCGTCGATGGCGACGGTGTCATCCTCGATTTCCTCGGTCGCGTAGATTTCGAACAGCCGGTCTTCCAGCCCGTAGACCTCGATCAGGCGGACTGTGACAGGCACCTTCTCGGGATCCGGCACCTCGCGGCGCCCGGGAAGCAGATATCCGCCGAAGATGAAGCTGTAAGCGATGACCGCAGCCAGCACAACGGCGCCGATGGCGGTGAATTCGAAGAACGCGAAACCGGCCCCCTGGGTTTCCTGAAGCAGGCTATGGACCACGAGATTGTGCGATGCCCCGATCAGCGTCAGATTGGCCCCCGCCAGCGCCGCACAGGCCATCGGCAGCAGGATGCGCGACTGAGCCACGCGCATCTCCTTGCACAACCTCAGGATGACGGGAATGAAGAACGAGGCCGCCGCCACGATGTTGATGAAGCCCGACAGCAGACCAGGCACCGAGGTGTTCACGAAAAGCAGCCGGCCGTAGTGCTTGCGTATCACCTTCTCGAGCTTCTTGGCCACCCAGTCGACCACGCCTGTCTTTTGCAGCCCATCGCCGATGATCATCAGCGCCGCGATGGTCACCACCGCGAAACTGCTGAACCCGGCAAACGCCTGAACCGGCTCGATCACACGGGTCAGGACCAGCGAAAGCAGCACCAGCACCGCGACGATATCCGGCTTCAGCTTTCCGCTGACCAGAAGCGCGAATGACACGATCAGTACCAGAAATACGATTGCAGCTGACGACATCACTCACCCTCGCGAATCCGAATTATGAAGGGGAAATTTTTTCCTCGCAGGCTGACGCTACTTGACCACGAGCCTGTTGACCACATTCGAGACGCCCTGCTGGCCACGGGCAATCCTCACGGCCTCGCGCGACTGTGCCTCGGTGCCGACGAATCCGGTCAATACGGCCTCGTCGTCCTCGATCTGGACATCGATGGCCGAGCCGGCCAGATCCGGTTCGGCCATCAGTGCCGCCTTGATTTGCAACGCGGTATCGGAATCCTGATTCTCGAGCTTCGCCGAATCCCTGGCCCAGGGATTCGCGCAACCAGCTGCCAGTACTGCAACAACTGTTGTTAATAAAACCGTTCTGGACAGTCTCAAAAAAATCGTTCTGGTCGTTTTCATTGCGCGGACCTCATTGCGATGACTCCGTGTCCTGTGACGACTCCGTGCCCTCGATCGCCTCGAGGGTGCGGGAGACCAGGCCCTCGCAGTAGCCCTTGCCCTCGTTGCCGCCGACGTCCAGCAAGGGTACCAATGCGCCGAGCGGGCCTGCGATCGTACCCAGCGCGACGGCTGCGCCGGCGCGCATTCCCAGTTGCCCGCCGTGGATGCCGACCTCGATCGAATCGAAGCTGCCGCTGATCCGGAGCGGCGTGCGCCCGACCAGTACGCTCGGGTCCCGCGGATACACGACGATGGAGACATCGGCGCGTTCTTCGTTCATGTCCACGTTCCCGCCGGCCGTGAAGACCGTCTCGGGCGTATCGACCACAAAGGTATCCAGTTCGACCTTGCCCTGTCTGGCCTGAAGATCGGCGTATGCGCAATTGATCGGAACCGCGTCGGGATCGCCGAGCCAGGCGAGAAACGCCTGACCGGCATCCAGGCCGGCCAATTGCACCAGCAACGCATCCAGTCTTCCTTCGGTCATCAGCATGACCAGTCCGCCGTCGGCCGATCCCAGAAGCGCCGCTACCGAGCGCCCCTGGACCCAGAGCTTGCCCTGCGCAGCGACGACGCCGACGCTGTCTTCGGCAAGGTCCCAGCCCCGCATCAGATCACGAAGATCCAGTGCCTGCACCCGCACGCCCAGTGTTCCGTCGGGCGGATTCTGGTTGGCATCGAGCGTGAGTGTGAAATCGACCCTGCCGTCGCCTACGCCGAACCCTACCGGTTCGAATTTGCCCACCCCGTCTTTGAGCAGAAAGTTCAGAGCCACTTCGCTCAGCGGCACGTCCCCGGCGCGCACGGAAGCACCGCGATACTGCACGTCGGCGTTCACCTGCTGCCAGGCGTCGCCGGCGAACGGCGCTTCCGGCAATACGAAACGGTCTTGCGGTTCGTCCCCGGTCTTATCCTCGGTCTCGGCCGGTTCGGGCCCGGCACCGAAAATCTGCGCGAAATCAGCAATATCCACCGAATCGGAGCGCAATCGGCCGGTCAGCAGCGGCGGGGATTGTTCCGGGTCGAAAGCCAGACGGCCCTTGAGATCGCTGTCGCCGACCGTGCCGTCCAGGTCCGACAGCGACCAGCGGCCATCCTCCAGTCCGAACCGGCCGGTCACCGTGTACGGCGGCAGTTCCGGCAACGGGACGCCCAGCAGTCGGCTCAGCCGCTCCGGGCTCGGCCCCTGCAAAGATAATTCGAGATCCATCCCCGCCAGCAACAGCGGGCGCAGCAATGTGCCGCCCAGCTTGATCCGGCTCTGCACCACGCCGGCATCGAGGTCTACCGAATAAGGACGCCCGGGCACGCGCGCGTCGAGCAGCGCGTCACCGCGAAACTGGATGGAAAGCGGGTCGCCGTCGTAGGTGCCCGAACCGTCCATTTCGAAGCGTTGCTGGCCGTCCTCGAGGCCGCGAGTCTGCGCGGTAATGCTCAGTTCGGTTCCGGCTTCGGCGTCGGCGAACTGCAGGGTCGACGGCTCGATCTGCAGGCGCCCGATCATGGGCGCGAACACGTCGTCGCGCGCCGCCTCGTCCAGGTTTTGCGTCACGATCGCGCGCACTTTTCCGGACAGCAACCCCAACCGGTCCTCCAGCGGAGTGAACGTGTCGACTACCCGGCTGAGGGCAACGTCGGAGAACCGGGCCTCCAGCCGTGCCGATGCCGGCAGGCTGTTGGCGTCCATCGAGCTGCGCAGCGAAACCGTACCGCCGGCCAGCTCGAACTGCAGCGAATCCACGCTGAGCTCGCCTGCATCCAGCGTGCCGGCAAATTCCAACTGCCCAAGGGCCGGTACCCCCGGAAGAGTCACCTTGGTTGCACTCAGATCCAGACCGCCGTCGAAGGACTGAAGCACCGTGAGATCGGCGACGCCCTGACCGGCAGTGGATTCGGCATTGCCATCTGCCGAAGTTTCCGCTTGTGTTGACGAGGGTGATGACAGGCGTGCCAACCGTGTCAGGTCCAGCGTTTCGGTAGTCAGGTCGGCATCCACGCGCGGCCGTTCCCCGGCACTGAATCGCACCTGCCCCCGCAGATCCGTTTCCCCCATCTCGATCCGAAACGGTTCGGCCGACCACAGATCGCCTTCGCGCTGCAGCCTTGCATTCATATCGACGGTCGGCAACGCCATCACCGGCCGATCCGCCCACCGCTCCAGCTCCCGGCTGTGCTCGACATGGACGGAGACATGGCCGGCGAAACCGGCGGGCTGGAGAATGGCCTCGAGCGTCGTGTCGACAGCCAGCGCCAGGCCGCCCGACGAAGCGCGCGCCATCAGGGCGTAGGCGGATGCCGATTCGAAGTCTGCCAGTGGGTCGCCTTCGACACTCACGTCCAGCGGTCTCGAGGCCAGCGTGCCGGAAACCGACAGCGACGGAACCGTTGATTCAGGGGACACATCGGCGTTGATCGAAAGACGGGTCGTCTCTTCGCCTTGGTCTTCAACCCCATCAGCTTCAAACGAGAATTCGGCGTGCGGCAGGCGCAGATGCGTGGCGAGCATCGCTGTCGGCGAGCCGGCCTGCGCCAGGCTTGCCCGGTCGATCGGTCCGAGCGACGCGGCCAGCCTTCCTCCCAGGCTTCCCTGCAGCAGTCCTTTTGGCATGCCTTCCGGCATGCGGCCAACCACATCAAGCCCGGGGGGCTCTTCACCGAACCGAATGTCGGCTGTCGAGAGGTCGAGTTCGGCCTGCAGCGAGCCCGGCGCGCTCGTGGCCGCGATCGATCCTTCCATCCTGCCCCCGCCGATGTCGAACGACAGCTGTTCGGCCGCCAGGCGACGGTCAATCAGTTCGAGTCGTGTGCTGAAGTCCGTCAACACCATTGCCATGCCGGCAATCTGCGCGATTTCGAGTTCGACGATTGCTGTCAAAGCGGGGAAAACAGGCAGGGAGTCGATCGTGATGCGGGATTCATCCCTGCTGCCCAGACCGGCCTGCAGCGCCGCGACGTTGAACGAGCGCGATTCGAGTGCGCCTTCGAGAACGGGCACTTCTTCGCCGGTATCCAGAGAGAGCCGGCCTTCGAGGCTGTTTTCCATCACCGTCAGCTCGATCCGTTCGGCTTTCCAGACCGCACCGGAGCGCTGCAGCGACGCGGCCAGCTTCAGCGGGCCAATATCGGGGGCCGGCGTTCCCGGCCCGAAACCGGCCCATCCGATGACCGGTTGCACTCGGGATTGCAGGCCGGACTGCAGGTCGGCCTCGATACGGCTCTCCCAATCCTCCAGCGGGGATGAACCCGCCGCGAAAAATTCTGCGCGGAGCCGGCTGTCGCCGACGCCGACGCGGAGTTCACCTTCAAACGATTCCCTGGCAGCGAGCCAGCCGATCAGGGAATCGGTATCGGCCTCCAGTTCGATCTCGTGGTCGTTGGCCGAAACAATCGCGCTTGCGCTCAGCGAATCGCCATTGTCGCTGAGCCGGACCGACGGGATTTCGAGAACCCGCACAGTCTCGGCACCGACCGGTCGATACTGGATGACGGCATTGGACACCGCAACGCCGCCGATCACGACCGAATCAGCGGCCGCGCCATCGGAGCCGTTGCTTTCCATAGCTTCCAGAACCCAGTTGGGCGGCCCGTTCGCACGCCCTATCAACCGGATCACCGGCGCATCGATGTCGACTTGCGCCAGTTCCACCCGGCCCATGAGCAGTTCGAACAGGCCTGGCGCAATCCGCAGCCTGTCGATCTCGATGAACTGCGAATCCCGGGCCCAGTCGGGGTTTGCCAGCGAGAGATCTTCGAGCGAAAGCCGCGGCCGGGGCAACAGACTGACCGAGAGATCGCCGGCGATGGCAGCTTCGCGCCCGGTCGCCTGTTCGACGCGATCGGTAATGACCGGCTTCAGAAAGTTCCAGGACACCAGTTCCACGGTGATTGCCGCGAGTACCAGAAGCGCAAGCAATGCGGCCGTGATCCATTTCAGAGTGCGCAGCATCAATGCCCCCGAAAGTCAGGCGACGGTACCGGCATCAGGCCAGCAGCCATTTCTCCGCTTCATCCTTGTTCTCGTAGTCGAACTTCTCGACCTCGGCTTCCGTGAACACCTTGCCGATGACCTGCATCAATCCCGCGACCGTGGAGTCGGTGCACACGGCAACCTTCGGAATCCGGTCTCGGAATTCGGCGATGAATTCGCCGTGCGCCAGCATGTCCGAAAAACTCTTGTAGCCGGGGAAATCCTCGGTATGG